>Ga0209270_1000338_pt1 | contig 112937 bp, 109 predicted proteins | sample MTBAKSrepl1MetaG_FD_187456 | JGI IMG/M metagenome (GOLD analysis project Ga0209270, IMG submission 187456) | Enrichment culture microbial communities from Arthur Kill intertidal strait, New Jersey, USA, that are MTBE-degrading - MTBE-AKS1... | ecosystem: Environmental > Aquatic > Marine >...
CGCAGGGACTGTGAAAGTATTATTCGAGACCGTTGCATAATATCGAAGGGTGAAATTTTCCTGATTTGAGTTTAGAGGTCCTTCCTTGCCCTTCCCGGGCATTTGGTCGTTATGCGGAGGCTATAAGACCCACAGCCTTCTTAAGGTTGAAGGCCGTTCCGGCGAGATATGGTTCCAATTCCGTTTTAAACAGTCCCAGGTATCTGGCCCTCTCGAATCCATATCGGCGCTTGAATGCGCCGAAGGCTTGCTCCACCGCGTATCTCAAGAAGCTCAAGCACCGATTCCGCTTGATGGCCGGCGGGCTGAGAGGCCGGCTTCGGCGGGCCTTTTGCGGGATGCCGTCCAAGAGCTGCCTGTCTGCGAGGAAATTCCGATTTTGTCGGCTGTATTATAATACATTTCAATACTTTATATTATTTCTTGACTATATTCGCCGTCCAGCGGTCTTGAATATGGTATTATAGTATATGATAATTGGATAATTACTTATTTCAGTGGTTTCCACCAGAAGCCGCCTGCGATCCATTATCCAGGCGTTTTAATCGGGGCTGAGAGGGGTGTCAGAGGCCGGAACAAGGGAGACGCGGCGGCGGCCGCAGAAGCATAATCATTCAGGGGGCATGAAATGAACACCTTTCCCCGTTGGCTGACGGCGGCCCTGGTGTTGTCGGTTGCGGTTATTCTGGGCGCCGGAGCTTGGTTTTACCGCAATCATGAGCACACCATGCAGCTAGAGGTGGCAAGAAACCTCGAAGCCGTGGCCTTGTTGAAGGTGAACCAGATCGCCGCCTGGCGGGCCGAGCGGCTGGCCGGCGCCGCCGTGATCGCGGAAAGTCCCTTCTTCATCCAAGTGGTGGCCCGATACCTGGCGGACCCTGACGACGAGACCGCCACAGCGATTCTCACCCGGTTCGGTTCCCGGAAGCACTATCATTATCGGGACGTGCTCCTGGTGGATGTGAATGGTCAGGTCCGCTTGAGCCTGACCGGGCAGCTCGGTCCGCTCGACGAGGAAGCCGGCCGGACCCTGGCCGACGCCTGCCGCGACCGGAAACCCGTCTTCACGGACATACACCTCGACGCCCAAGATAGACCCCACATCGGTGTGGTCGCCCCCATCCTGACCGGGGAGGGAGAATCAGCCCAGCCGGTCGGGGCGGTCATTCTCATCAGCGATGTCCAACAGTTCCTCTACCCGCTCATCCAATCCTGGCCCGGGCCCGAGTCCACGGCTGAAACCCTGATCGTCCGGCGGGACGGCGACGCCGTCCTGTTTCTGAACGAACTCCGCCACCAGCCGGGCGCGGCCCTCCGTCTGCGCCTTCCTTTGACCCGAACGGATGTCCCGGCGGTTATGGCCGTGCTGGGCCGGGAAGGCGTGGTCCAGGGCTTGGACTATCGCGGGGTCGAGGTCCTGTCGGTCCTGAAGGTCGTCCCGGATTCCCCCTGGTTCATGGTGGCCAAGGTGGACAAGTCCGAGGCCCTGGCCGGCTGGCATTTCCAAGCCGTCCTCATTTTAGCTCTGTTCCTGACCCTGACGGCCTTCGCGGCGGCCGCCGTGTTCGTGTTCTGGCAACGCAACGCCAAGGTCCACTACCGGACCATGTTGGGTGCGGAGACAGCCTGGCGGAAAAGTGAGATGCGCTTTCACACCACCCTGATGAGCGTGGGCGACGGCATTATCGCCACCGACGCTCAGGGCCTGGTCGAGTTCTTGAATCCGGTGGCCGAGGTCCTCACCGGCTGGCCGGAAGAAGAGGCCCGGAATCGGCCGCTGGAAGAGGTCTTCCACATTGTCAACGAGGAGACCCGGGAAGAAGTGGAAAACCCGATCGCCCGGGTCCTGCGCGAGGGTCTGGTGGTGGGGCTGGCCAACCACACCCTGCTGATCGCCCGGGACGGCAAGGAACGTCCCATCGCCGACAGCGGCGCGCCCATCCGCGACGAAAAAGGGGCCGTCACCGGCGTGGTCCTGGTCTTCCGGGATCAGACCGAGGAACGGGCGGTCCAAAAGGCCCTGCGGGAGAGCGAGGAGAAATACCGAACCATCCTCGAGGAGATCGAGGATGGCTATTATGAGATCGACATTGCCGGTAATTTTACCTTTTGCAACGATCAATTCTGCCGGCTTTTCGGATATTCTCGGGATGAAATAATAAGCAAGAATTTCCGGCGGTATACCAATGAAGAGGAGGCCGGCAAATTATACCGAGTCTTTAACGAAGTCTACAGGACAGGAGCGCCGGTTAAGGGATTCGCCTGCGATCTGGTTGTAAAGGATGGGATAAAAAAACATCTCGAATTCTCTATATCACAAATAAAAAATGAGTCGGGTCAATCGATTGGGTTCCGGGGTATTACCCGCGACATTACCGAGCGCAAGGAGGCCGAGCAGGCCTTGCGAGAGAGCGAGGAGCGGTTCCGGCGGGCCTTGGAGAATATCCCGGATGTAGTCGTGATCTACGGTCCCGACTTGAGAATCCGCTATATTAACGCGGCTCCCTTTCGGGTCACCGGTCGTCCCGCCTCCGACTTCATCGGGAAGCGTGATGAAGAGATCTGGCCGGCCGAGGCGTGCCAGACCTATCTGCCTACCCTCCAGGACGCGCTCCACACCCGGAAGATTCGTTTCTTGGAAACGGACCTCCTGCTGCCCGAGGCCGGGCTCCGCAAACTGACCATCACCTGCGTGCCCATGCTTGACGAAAGGGGGGAGGTCCGGGAAATCCTATCCGTCGTTCATGATTTCACCCGGCGCAAGGAGGCCGAAGAAGCCTTGCGGCGGTGGGCGGATATGGCCTCCTTTCTGGCTGATTTCTCGGCCCGCTGCATCAACCTGCCGGTAAGCGAGACGGACGCGGCCGTCAACCAGGCCCTCGAGGGCATCGGGGCCCTGACTGGATCGGACCGGAGCTACGTCTTTCTGCTGGACGAGGAAAAAGAGACCGTGGACAACACCCACGAATGGTGCGCTCCCGGCATCGAGCCCCAGCGGGAAAATATCCAAGGCCTCCCCTGGGATACCATCCCCTGGTGGATGGCCGGATTGTGGCGGTTTGAGACGATTTACATTCCCCGGGTGGCCGAGATGCCGCCGGAGGCGGCCGCCGAAAAGAAGATACTCGAAGACCAGAACATCCGGTCGCTCCTGGTTGTTCCGATCTCTTGGCAGCAGAAACTCAAAGGCTTTCTGGGTTTTGACTCGGTTCAACGGGAGCGGGTCTGGACCGGCGAAGACAGGCAGGTGCTGGAAACCCTGGCCAACACCTTGGCCATGGTCTTCGAGCACCAGCGGGCCGAGGCGGAAAGGGAGAAGCTCCAGACCCAGTTGCTCCAGGCCCAAAAGATGGAGGCGGTGGGGCGGCTGGCCGGCGGCGTGGCCCACGATTTCAACAACATGCTTCAGGTAATCTTGGGCCGAACCGAGATGGCCCTCAGTGAGATAGACCAGGAAAGCTCCTTGTACGAAGGACTAACGGAAATCCAAAAAGCCGCCGAACACTCGGCCGACCTGACCCGTCAACTTCTGGCCTTCGCCCGCAAGCAGACGGTCCATCCCCAGGTGCTGGACCTGAACGACACCGTGTCGGGTATGCTCAAAATGCTCCGGCGGCTGATCGGTGAAGACATCGACCTGGGCTGGCTGCCGGGCCTTGGTCTGTGGAAGGTGCGGATGGACCCTTCCCAGATCGATCAGATTCTGGCCAATCTGATGGTCAATGCCCGGGACGCCATCGGCGGGGTGGGCCGGGTGACCATCGGGACGGAAAACGTGGTCTTTGACGAAGCCTACTGCGCCGACCATGCCGGTTTTATTCCCGGCGAATACGTCTTGCTGGCGGTGAGCGACGATGGTCGGGGCATGGACAAGGAAATTCTGGTCAATATTTTCGAGCCTTTTTTCACCACCAAGGGCCTGGGCGAGGGAACCGGTCTGGGACTGGCTACGGTTTACGGCATCGTTAAGCAGAATGAGGGTTTCATCAATGTTTACAGTGAGCCGGACCTGGGCACGACTTTTCGCATTTACCTGCCTCGATTCGCGGACGAAGCCGTTGAGGTTCCGGTGGCCAAGGCTGTTGGAACGTTGCCGGAAGGGACGGAGACGGTGCTGCTGGTCGAGGACGAGGAGACGATCCTGAATTTAGGCAAAACGATGCTCAAAGGACTTGGATATACGGTGCTGACTGCCGGCACGCCGGGTCGAGCCATCCACTTGGCCGAAAAACACCCCGGAGCCATCGACCTGCTGATCACCGACGTGGTCATGCCGGAGATGAACGGCCGGGACTTGGCCGGACAGCTCGTTTCCATCCGTCCCACTATGAAATGCCTTTACATGTCGGGCTACACGGCCAATCTGATCGTCCATCGGGGCGTTTTGGATGAAGGCGTCCAATTTATCCAGAAGCCGTTCTCCATGAGCGATTTGGCCGAAAAGGTGCGCGAGGTCCTGGATCAAGGCTAACCCTTGGACAAAAACGGCCTCCTGGCCGGGTAGGGGCGCACGGCGTGCGCCTGAACCGACTGGGTGGCCCGGCACGTCCGGGTCCGCCTATCCATTAGCTCCCTCTACCTCTGGGAGAGGGCTGGGGTGAGGGTTGAAATATCTCCGCCATACTTCACTGAATTACCGGACCAGAGGTTCCACCGGAGAATCCCATTAAGCGGCCGACGGACCTTCCCGATTAAACAATCGCCGTCCCCAGCCCTCTTGTCCCTGCGGGACCCGGACGTGGTCCGGGCTGCCCGGAAAAAAATGGTTACTGAATAAAATGGGGGTCATTTTCGGGGGCCGGCCGGGGCCGATTTCCAGTTTGACAGCCATATCTTTAAGAGAGTACCATATCCTAAAAGGTTAAGGCTTTCTTTGTTCAGTGGTTTTTCCCGAGAAGTCCCCTAAGGACCACGCTCAAGCGCTTTTCCCCGCCGCCAAAGGTCCGGAACAAAGGAATTCGCGGTCGTGAACGCCTGATTTTGGATGAAAGGTTCAAGGTTTATCATTATTCATCTCGTCGATTGGGAGACACGGAATGTCAAGCGTTCAGGAAAAAAACAAGTCCAAAATATTGATTGTCGACGACGAGGTCATCGTTGCCGCCGACTTGACCTTGCGACTCCAAAGATTGGGATATGAAGTCTGCGGGAGCGCCCCTTCCGTAAAAAAGGCCTTGGCGCTGACAGAGAAGGAATCGCCGGACTTGGTCCTCATGGACATTGTCCTTCAAGGCGAGATGGACGGGATAGAGGCGGCGGATATAATTCGCTCCAGATGGGGCATTCCGGTCGTCTTCCTGACGGCCTACGCGGAGACGCACAGACTAAAGCGAGCCCAATCGGCCTATCCGTTCGGATACATTCTCAAGCCATTCCAGGAAAGGGACCTGAAGGTGGCCGTTGAGATGGCCCTCTATGTGGCCCAGGTGGAGGCGGACCGTAAAAAGGCCGAAGCGGCCCTGCGGGAGAGCGAAGAGCGGGTCAAGAAGGAGCTGAAGGCCATTCTCGAACCTGATGGAGACATCGGGAGCCTGGAACTGGACGACATCGTCGACCATAGAGCCCTGCAATCCATGATGGATGATTTATTCAAATTCACCAGGCTGCCCATATCGATCATCGATATCGAAGGCAAGGAGCTGGTCGGTATAGGCTGGCAGGACATCTGCAAAAAATTCCACCGGATTCATCCGGAAACATGTCGGCGATGCCTCGATAGCGACACGAAGCTGTCCTCGGGCGTGGCCGAGGGGGAGTTCAAACTATACAAGTGCCGGAACAACATGTGGGACATGGCCACCCCCATCATGGTGGGCGGCCAGCATGTGGGCAATATTTTCATGGGCCAGTTTTTCTTTGATGATGAAACCATCGACTATGAATTATTCCGGGCTCAGGCCCGCAAGTTCGGGTTTGACGAAACAGAGTATGTCGCCGCGCTGGACCGGGTCCCCCGTTGGCCCAGGGAGACCGTGGACGCGGCCATGGCCTTTTTTACCAAGTTCGCCGGGATGATCTCCTCCCTGAGTTACGGCAACATCAGACTGGCTCGGGCTATTTCGGAGAAGAATGATTTGCTCAATGAGCTGCGGGCCGGCCAGGAGAAGTACCGAGTCCTGGTCGAAAGCGCGGAGGAAGCCATTTTTGTGGCCCAGGACGGGCGGCTCAAGTTTGTCAACCCGAAAACCGAGAAAATGGTCGGCTACACCAGGGCCGAACTGATCTCCAGGCCTTTCATGGCGTTCATTCACCCGGATGATCGGGAGATGGTCCTGGACCGGCATATCAAGAGGCAGCAGGGCGACGAGCTTCCTTCAACCTATCCCTTCCGGGTGGTCCACCGTTCAGGGGATGTGCTGTGGGTGGAACTGAAAACGGTCCTGATCGACTGGGAAGGCAAACCGGCCACCCTCAATTTCATGGCCGACATCACCGAGCGCAAGGGCATGGAGGAGGAACTGCGGCGCAGCGAGGCCCTCCTGAAGGCCACCCAGCGTTTGACCAAGGTCGGGGGCTGGGAATGGAATGTGGAAAAGCAGGCCATGTTCTGGACCGATGAAGTCTACCGCATCCACGGTTTTTCGCTCGGCGAGATCACGCCCGGAACGCCCGAACATATCCGGCGAAGCCTTGCATGTTACGATCCGGCGGACCGTCCGGTGATAGAGACGGCCTTCAGACGTTGCGCCGAGGAAGGCCGCTCCTATGACCTGGAGTTTCCCCTGACTACGGTGCAGGGAGATCGGATCTGGATTCGCACGTCGGCCAGGGCCGCATCAAAGGCCGGCCGGATTGTCAAAGTGGTCGGCAACATCATGGACATCACCGAACGCAAGCGGGCCGAAGAGGCGCTGCGGGAGAGCGAGGCCAGACTGCGCCGGGCGGAATTTGTCTCGAAAATCGGAAACTGGGAATTTAATTTCAACAATAGGATGGTCTTTGCCTCCGAGGGCGCAAGGATTGTCTATGGTCTTGGCGATCGGCAGTGGACCATTGAGGAAATCCAAAAAATCCCTCTGCCGGAATATCGCCCTATACTCGACGCGGCTTTAAAAGACTTGATCGAGAAGGGAGATTCCTATGAGGTGGAGTTTAAAATCAAGAGACCGGATACCGGAGAAATCGTCGATATCCATTCAGTGGCCCAGTATGATAAAGAAGCCCGCGTTGTCTTCGGCATCATCCAGGACGTCACCGAGCGCAAGCGAGCCGAGGCGGCCTTGCGGGAGAGTGAAAATAAATTCAAGTCGTTATTCGATACATCACCCCTGGCCATTGCGCTGACAGAGGCGAGGACCGGCGAATTTGTCGATGTCAACCACATGTTGTGCGAACTGACCAAGTGTGATCGCCTTGAACTTATCGGCAAAACGACCACAGAGCTGGGCTTTTATTCCATCGAAGACAGGGACAGGTTTTTAAGTGAGCTTAATAAGTCGGGGGTGGTTCGCGACTTCAAAATGGACTTCAAGATGAAGGATGGCTCCGTTAAAACCACCCTCATGTTCGCCGCGCCGATCGAAATCAACTCCCAAAATTTTGTGCTCACGGTTTTTCAAGACATAACCGAGCGCAAGCTGGCTGAGGAGGAAAAGGAGCGGCTTCAGGCCCAGTTGCTTCAGGCCCAGAAGATGGAGTCCGTGGGCACTCTCGCGGGCGGCGTGGCCCATGATTTCAATAACCTTCTCCAAGTGATCCAGGGGTATAACCAGCTCCTGCTCATGGATAGAAATGAGAACGATCCCGACTATTCCAAGCTGAAAACCATTGGAAAAGCGGGCGATAGGGCGGCCCAACTGGTCAAGCAGCTTCTGCTGTTCAGCCGCCGGGTGGAAGCCGAGCGACGCCCCGTCGACCTCAACCGGGAAGTGGAACAGGCCCTGCGGATTTTGGGACGCACCATCCCCAAAATGATCGATATCGAGCTTCACCCAGGTGACCGCTTGTGGCCGGTCAAAGCCGACCCGGTTCAAATTGAACAGGTCCTGTTGAATCTGGGGAGCAACGCCGCCGACGCCATGCCCGAAGGGGGCCGACTGATCATCGAAACTCAAAACGTCACCCTGGACGACGACTTCGCCAGGAATCACCTCGGCGTGGTCCCCGGCCGGTACGTCCTGATCATCGTCTCCGACACCGGGTGCGGCATGGACAAGGAAACGGTCCGGAATATCTTCGACCCCTTTTTCACCACCAAGGAAGTCGGCAAGGGGACCGGGTTGGGGCTGGCTTCGGTCTACGGCATTGTCAAGGGCCACGGCGGCCAAATCATATGCTACAGCGAACCAGGCCGGGGCGCGATCTTTAGGATTTATTTGCCCGCCATGGAACAGACAGGGGCCGACTCGGCCGAGAAAATCTCCAAGGATCGGCCCAAGGGTGGGACGGAGACAGTCCTTCTCGTGGATGACGAAGCTCCCATAAGAGATTTCGTTTCACAAGTTCTTCACCGTTTCGGATATCGGATCATGACCGCCTCCAGCGGGGAAGAGGCCCTGGAAACTTTCACCAGCCGACCCAAGGCCATCGACCTGGTCATTCTGGACCTGAACATGCCCGGGATGGGTGGACACCGGTGCCTGCGGGAACTGCTCAATGTCGACCCGGGGGTCAAGGTTCTGCTCGCCAGCGGTTATTCGGTCAACGGTCAGGTTAAAAGCACCCTGGAATCAGGTGCGTCCGGATTTATCGGCAAGCCGTACCAAATCACGGATTTACTGACCAAGGTGCGGTCGGTTTTGGACGAGAAGAAGTGAATAGCTGGTTGGGCGAAGGGCAAGAGGCGTATTCGGGTGAAAGGCGAACACCCTGCTCCACCAAGGCTTCGCAGGGCCGGCACGGTTCGTCCCTAGTATCTTGGGTCCGGAGATAGTTTCCATCCTCGTCCCCAGGCTCCGCCTGGGAACGTCCTGTCTTTGAGGCTCGCCTCATTGGGCGTTAAACAAAACCCGCTCCCGTTATCGAAACCTTAAAACCCACCACCCGCACTCGGCCCAAGGTCCGGCTGCCCGGTTCGGGCGGGGCCTGCGAGATCGCCATGCACGCCGGCAAGATTTTTGTTATCATGCGGCAGAATAAACGGGCCTTTGTCGAGCGCCTGGATTTTCAGACCAGCCCCGGCTTTTTAAGCGGCCGGAAAGACGAGCGGGCGGACTTGGGTCTTCCCGGCGGCGGACCGAAACTGGTGGTCACGGATATGGCCGTCTTCGGCTTTGACCCTGAAACCGCCGAAATGACCCTGGAGCAGTATCGGCCGGGCCTGACCGTCGATGACGTGCGGGCCGAAGTGGTCTGGCCGCTCAAGGTTTCCCCGGACGCCCGCCCGGCCGAGGAGCTGCGCATCATCCGGGAGGACCTCGATCCCGAAGGTATTGTCAATAAATAACCGCCGGCGGCCCTGGGGGCCGAACCGACCTTTCTTCTGTCGAACCACTCAACCTTAGGTGCGAGGAGACTTTTCATGAACTATGAAGTGCCGGAAGACATTCAGATGATGGTCGATACGGTCCGCCGTTTCGTCAAGCAGGACGTCGAGCCCATCGGCCGACAAGTGGAGGAAGAGGAGCGCATCCCGGAGGAGATCGTTCAAAAAATGCGGGGACTGGGGTTGTTCGGCCTGGCCATTCCCGAGGAATATGGAGGATTGGGCCTGCCGATTTTGGGCGAGTGTCTGGTCTACGAGGAATTGTCCAAGGTCAACGCCTGTTTCCGCACCCTGATCGGGACCAACAACGGCATCGGGTCCTTCGCCGTGGTCATGGACGGGACCGAGGCGCAGAAGCAAAAATATCTGCCCCGGCTGGCTTCGGGGGAATGGATAAGCTGCTTCGCCTTGAGCGAGCCCGAGGCCGGGTCGGACGCGGCCAACATCAAGACCACCGCCGAACTCAGGGACGGCCGGTGGTATCTCAACGGCAAGAAACACTTTATCACCAACGCCGACCGGGCCGATATGGCCACGGTCATCGCCGTGACCGACAAGACCAAGGGGGCCAGGGGCGGTATGACCGCCTTTGTCATCGAGCGGGGCTTCCCCGGCTTTACCATCGGTCCGCCCGAGAAAAAGATGGGCATGCACGGAACCAATGTCTGCGAACTTCTTTTTGATGACTGCCAGGCTCCTTTCGAGAGCGCCATCGGCGGACCGGACAAGGTCGGCCAAGGGTTCCAAATGGCCATGAAAGTCCTGGACAAGGGCCGCCTGACCATGGGGGCCTCCGCCCTGGGCATTGCCCAGAGGTGTTTTGAACTCTCCATGGAACACGCCAGGCAGCGGGTCCAGTTCGGTCGGCCCATCGCCCAGTTTCAGGCCGTCCAGTTCATGCTGGCCGACATGGCCACCGAGATTTACGCGGCCCGGCAGATGCTCTATCACGCGGCCCGCCTGCGGGACGAAACCAGGAAGAGCCTGATCAAGGAAGCCTCGATGGTCAAGCTTTACTGCACGGAGATGGCCGGCCGGGTGGCGGACAAGGCCGTCCAGATTCACGGGGGCATGGGCTACATGAGCGAATACACGATCGAACGTTTCTACCGGGACGTTCGCCTGATGCGGATTTACGAGGGGACCAGTGAAATCCAGCGTTTGGTCATCGCCCGGGAAATACTCAAGGATTGAAGGGGAAGAGGATGGATATTCAAAAAGTATTCATCGTGGGGGCCGGTTTGATGGGCGGGGGCATCGCCCAGGTCTGCGCCCAGTCCGGGTTGGAAGTGACTCTGACCGACGTCCGGACCGAGGCCTTGGCAAAAGCCCTCAAGGACATCGGCTGGTCCGTGGGCAAGCTGGTCGAAAAAGGCAAGGTCCAGGGACCGGCTGAGGCGGTGCTGGCCAGGATCAAGACCTCGACCGACTATGAACCGGCCCGGACGGCCGACCTGGCCCTCGAGGTGGTTTTCGAGAACTTCGAGATTAAAAAAGAGGTCTTGGCGCGTCTGGACGAAGTCTTGCCGGCCCAGGCCCTGCTGGCCAGCAACACCAGCGCCATTTCCATCTCGGACCTGGCCGCCTGCACCAAGCGGCCGGACCGGGTCTTGGGTCTTCATTTCTTTTCGCCCGTGCCCATGATGGGGGCGGCCGAAGTAATCCGGGGGCAGGGGACCAGCGACGAGACCTTCGCCGCCGGGGAGGCCCTGGTCCGGCGGTTGGGCAAGGAGCCGATCCTGGTCCGGCGGGACGTGCCCGGTTTCATCATCAACCGGATCAACTTCCGGGCCAATCTCGAAGCCATGCGCCTGGTGGAGGAAGGCGTGGCCACCGTCGAAGACATCGACCGGGGCCTGGTTCTGGCCGCCGGTCGCCGGATGGGTCCGTTCGAGACGGGCGACCTGGTGGGCCTGGACGTGACCTACGGGGCCCTGATGGCCGTCTATGAGGCCACCAAAGACCCGTACTGGTATCCGCCGGCCCTGATGAGGCGCAAGGTCCAAGCCGGTCACTTGGGCCGGAAGACGGGCCGGGGCTGGTATGAATACAATCCTGACGGGACCAAAAAAGGCGTGGCCCGATAAAGGTCGGGTTCGGAAAGAGGTGCAGGTATGGAACGAGTAGCCATAGTCAGCGGAGTCCGGACGCCGATCGGCCGGTACGGCGGGACCCTCAAGGATATTCCCGTGGCCGGGCTCGGGGCCTGCGTCCTTCAGGCCGCCACAACTCGGGCCGGTCTCGACCCCGGCCGGGTGGACGATGTCATCGTCGGTCAGTCTTACCAAAACGGCGAATGCGCCAACGCCGGACGTTTCGCCCTGCTCGAGGCCGGCTGGCCGGAGACGGTCCCGGCGGTGACCCTTGACCGCCGGTGCTGTTCGGGCCTGGACGCCGTGCTGTTCGGCGTGATGAAAATCCAGAGCGGCAACGCCGATATCGTCGTGGCCGCGGGTATGGAGTCCATGAGCCGGGCCGAGCTGTATCTGCCCGGAGAGATCAAATGGGGGCTGGGTGGCAAGACGGACCCTAAATGGGGCTTCATGCCCAGGGGGCACGGAGCCATGGCCATGTGGGGTCTTCCTGTGTACGACCGCATCCAGCGGGCCAGGGTCATGTCCCAGCCGGTCGAACGCTACGGCGAACTCAATTCCATGATGACCTGGGCCGAAACCGCGGCCAGGAAAGAGGGCATCTCCCGCCAGGCGGCGGACCGCTGGGCCGCCCGCAGCCACGCCCGGGCCGTGGCCGCCATGGACGCTGGCAAATTCATTGAAGAGATCGTTTCGGTGCCCATACCTCAACCCAAGGGCGGTCCGGTCATGTTCCAGGCCGACGAGACGCCCCGGCGGGACACCACGGTCGAACAGTTGGCCAGGCTCCGGCCGGTCTACCAGGACGGGGTCTGCACGGCCGGCAATTCTTCTTCGGAAAACGACGGCGCCGCCGCCGTGATCCTGGCTTCGGAAAAAAAGGTTAAGGAACTCGGCCTGGAGGTCCTGGGCTGGTTTAAGGCCGGAGCCCATGGGGCCTGCGATCCGACCTTGACCTACCCGGCCGTGGCCGTGGCCGTGAAACGGGTCCTCCAAAAGGCCGGTCTGGGCATAGACGAGATAGACCTCTTTGAAATCCAGGAAGCCTTCGCCGTCCAGCTTCTGGCCGACGCCAAACTGATGAAGATCAGGCCGGAGGACTACGACCACAAGATCAACGTCAACGGCTCGGGCATCTCCCTGGGCCACCCCATCGGGGCCACCGGGGTCATGCGCCTGGTCACCCTCTTACACGAAATGAGACGCGGCGGGGCCGGGTGCGGTCTCGAGACCATTTGCGGCGGAGGCGGGCAGGGCATCGCCGCTCTCTTTGAAAGGGCCTGACATGGATTTCCAAAATATTCTTTTCCAACGGGACGGCCGGGTGGCCGTTATGTCCATCAACCGGCCGGACAAACGCAACGCCTTGAATATGGCCACCCGCCGGGAGATCATTCAGGTTTTGGAGACCGTCCAGAACGATCCCGGCCTGGGCGTGCTGGTGGTGACCGGCGCGGGGGACCAGGCCTTCATCTCGGGATCGGACCTCAACGAATTCGGCCGGATGTCTCCCCTGGAATGTTATGAATTCACTAATACTTACGGGCAGCGTCTCTACACCCGGTTTGAGGAATTGCCCATCCCGGTCATCGCCATGATCAACGGCCTGTGTCTGGGCGGCGGGTGTGAAGTGGCCATGGCCTGCGATATCCGCCTCGCCGCAGACACGGCCCGTCTGGGCCAGCCGGAAGTCCTTTTGGGGATCATGCCCGGTTCCGGGGCCACCCAGCGTCTGCCCCGCCTGGTCGGGCCGGGCAAGGCCCGGGAACTGATCTTCACCGGAGACCTCATCGACGCGGCCGAGGCCCTCCGTATCGGCCTGGTCAACCAAGTGGTCCCGGCGGCCGAACTGCGGGCGGCGACCATGGACATGGCCCACAGGATCGCCGGCCGGGGAGCCTTCAGCCTGAAAATGGCCAAAAAGGCCCTGCTGATGAGCCAGGAAATCGGGGTCACCGCCGGGCTGGCCTTCGAGGCTTTGGCCGAGACGGCGGCCTTTTGTTCGCCGGATAAAGAAGAGGGGGTCGAGGCCTTCTTTGCCAAGCGCAAGCCGGTGTTTCATCCGGACCAGGAGTAGGGGCGCACGGCCGTGCGCCCTTATCGACCCCCAGATATTTGATTTTTGTTTGAAGCCAAGTTATTATTTATTCGGCCTGACGCCGATTGGACCGCGCTCCGATAATCGGCGGCCTGACGGCGGAAGTCGCGGGGAGCTTCACAGGTGCTGTCTGCCCCAAAACAATCCGCCGTTTTTCAATCCTTCGACCCATTAGGGGAAAAATTAAAAATACTGGAACGGTTTTGGCCTATTCTATAAAATAAATATTGAAAAATGGGAGGGTCTTGTTCTTTTTGCCTAGGATGGGTCCGGCGGGGCCGCCGGACCGGTCGAGCAACACCAGCATCCAGACTGAAGGAAAATAAGGAGAAAAAATGTTCGGGTTTTTCAATAAAATATTGAAGGTGGAGGCCGCGGACCGCAAGTCCGAGGTAGAAGAGCTTCCCGACGAGCTCTTGGCCCGGACTCTGGGCGGCAAGGGGCTGGCCACTCATCTTCTGCTCGAACACAATCCGCCGGGCGTGGCCCCCCTTAGCCCGGAGAACACTCTCATCGTGACCGTCGGGCCGGTGGCCGACACCTCCTTGTGGGGTTCCTGCCGTCACGGCGTCTATACCAAAAGCCCCCAGACCGGCGGATATTCCGAGTCTTATTCCGGAGGAACCGCCGCTGAATACATATCCCGGGTCGGTTACGACGCGGTCATGATCACCGGGGCGTCCACCGAGCCGGTCTGGCTGGAAATTTCCGAAGAGGGCGCTGTCTTTCATTCCGCCGAAGACTTATGGGGATTGAACACTTACGAGACCGAGGATCGAATCAGAGCCTGGATCAAGGAAAATCGAGGCCAGAAGTGCGGGGTTATCGTCATCGGCCCGGCCGGCGAGAATGGAGCGGCCTGCGCCGTGATGGAAAACGATTACTGGCGGAGCGCCGGGCGGACCGGGGTCGGTGCGGTCATGGGCTCGAAAAAGATCAAGGCCCTGGCCTTTTGGGGCAGCCGGAAGAGAGAGTTGGCCGACCCCGGCCTGATCAGGGACTTCGTCAAGAAGCTGGTCCAGGAGGCCAAGGACACGGCCGGGGTTCAGGCTTACAAGACCATGGGCACCTCCATGATGGTGGACACCATGAGCCGGGTGGGTTCTTTCCCGACCAGGTACTGGCATCAGGGCCAGGCCGCTCATCGGGAAAAAATTAACGCCGCCGCTCTTCATTCCCGGTTGGAGGTCACGCCCCATGCCTGCCGCAAATGCTTCATCGCCTGCGGCCGCCTGAGCACGGTCAAGGAAGGTCGTCACGCCGGTTTGAAGATGGAAGGTCCCGAATATGAGACCATCTACGCCTTCGGCGGCCTGTGCGAAGTGGACAGCATCGAGGAGATCGCCTATTTGAACGACTGCTGCGACCGATTGGGCCTGGATACCATCAGCGCCGGCAACCTGGCCGCTCTGACCATCGAGGCCGTTTCGCAGGGCCGGGCGGATTACGACATCGGCTACGGCCAAGTGGACGCCATCGCCCGGCTGCTCGAAGACATGGCCTATCGCCGGGGGATCGGAGACCTGCTGGCCAAGGGCATCAAGACGGCCGCCGCCGCCTGGGGCATGGAAGACCAGGCCATTCACGTCAAAGGATTGGAACCGGCCGGTTATGACCCGCGCGTCCTCAAAGGCATGGGCCTGGCCTACGGCAGTTCGGATCGGGGGGCCTGCCACCTGCGGGCCACTTTTTACAAGCCGGAGCTGTCCAAAATGATCGATCCGGACCAGATCGAGGGCAAGGCCGAGTTGTTCATCTTATGGGAGGACCGGCTGACTATCTTTGACGCCTTGATCTTCTGCCGTTTCTACCGCGACCTTTACCAGTGGGAGCAACTGTCTCAAATTATCAAGGGCGTGACCGGCCTGGATTTGGACGAAGCGGCGCTGCGGCGGATTGCCTCGGACATCACCGACAACACCCGCCGCTTCAACCTGCGGGAAGGCTTGACCGCCAAGGACGACGGTTTGCCCCGGCGGTTTTTCACCGAGGCCCTGCCCGAGACGGGCAAGATCATCCGGGAAGAGGACTACCGGCGGCTCATCTCCGACTATTACCGTGTTCGGGGCTGGGACGATCAGGGCCGGCCGCCGGCCCGATGACCAGAGCGAAAGACGGCCCGGGGCGGTTTGTCCGGCCGCCCCTGATTTTCCCATTTATGAAAAAACCAGACCTTTCAGGATGGCCCGGACAAGGTCCGGGTCCCGCAGGCGCAAGAGGCCCGGCCGAGCCGCGCCCTCCTTCCATGGCTATGGGTTTGAAGCTAACCAGCCCATCATGATGACATCAACCTCTTCAAGGCCATTTGGCCCAAATACAGGCGGCATCCGGGCCACCCAGGAGAAAAGATGAAAATAAGCAAAAGCAGTCGTCACAGCAAGATCACCGGTGAATTCGGTGAATCGGTGATCTTGTACTGGCTTTCCAAATATGGATTCGAGTGTGCTCTGGTCGACCATACCGGAATCGACATCATTGCCCGCAACCCCCACACTCAGGAAATCATGGGCATTTCCGTGAAAAGCCGGAGCCGGACAACGGGAACAGAAGAGGATTACGTCACTATTCCCAATCCCCATATAAAAAAGATCGAAGCAACTTGCGCGGCTTTTGGTTGCGTTCCGTACCTCGCCGTAGTCGTTGACGCCGGGGACATTATAAAGGGTTTCATCGTCTCGTTGAATCACTTGCTTGAGCTTTTTCCCAAGGGCAAGAGTGCATCCGGATGGAAGATGAGTATGTTCTATATGAACCAGTACGCAATGGACCCAGAGATCAAAACGTTTGAGTTCAATACAAGAACGATTCATTGGTGGTGAGTGCGGGACGCCAGGGATAATAAAAGGAGCCGAAGAGATAGGCCTTACAAGAAAACTTGAAAATTCACCTCAGGGTGGCCTCGGCAACTTGATGGCCGGGGCGTCGCAGGCGCAAGAGGTTCAGCCAGGGAATCCCAAAAGGGTTGCCGACGGACCTTCCGGGTGAGACGGGCGACGCACCAAGTCTCTTGTTCCTTCGGAACTTCGACAATCCCGCCTGGGGGCGGGATCGAAGCCACCCGTGCAAGAGGGTTCTCCAGGGGAAAACCCTGAACCACTGAGACTTTGCGGGCGGGCTTGCCCCACCCCTACACTAGACCACCATAGCCGTAGGGGCGCACGGCCGTGCGCCCCTGCCGACTGACCAAACCATTATGATGACCTCAACTTCCATAATCCTATCAAGCCGCGAGAGAATCCGCCGGGTCTTGAATCATAAGCCGGCTGACCGGCCGCCCCGGGGCGAACTGCTGGTCGAAGAGGCCTTCCTGAACCGGCTTTATCCAGCGGCCACGGCCCAAACCTGGCGGGACAAGATGCTTTGTTTGGTGGAAGAGGCCGGTCTTGATCTGGTAACCATCAACCTCGGCCGCCAAGCCGGGGAGCAGGAATCGGCGGAAATCGCTTGGTGGGCCTCTCGGACCGATTATTTCGTCCTGGCCTTGATCAACGGGCTCTTCTGGCAGCCCGGCGACCGTCTCTCCTTCGAGGAATACATGATGGGCTTGGTTCAGGAAACCCTCGATTTCGCCGACTTGATGAAAAAGAAAAAACAAAAGGCCCTGGAGTTGATCGACCGGAGCCTGGATCATGGCGCCCACGGCTGCCTCATTGGCGACGATCTGGCCCACAACCAAGGCCCCTTTGTCTCCCCGCGCCATCTGGACCGCTGGATTTTCCCCGGCTTGAGCCAAATGGCCGAAACCATCAAGAAAAAAGGCGGAGCGGCCTTTCTGCATAGCTGCGGCAACTTGACCGACCTATGGGACCGGCTTCTTTCCCTCGGCTTTGACGGCCTTCACGGTCTTTCCCCGGCGGCCGGCAATGACTTCAGGCTTCTGTTCGAAAAAGGCCGGGGCTGGATGGCCCTGATGGGCGGAGTTGATCTGGACTATTTGAAACCCGAGGAAGTAGAGGCTCAAAAAGCGGAAATTTTGGACCAAGTCGGGTCCGGTGGCGGCTATATCCTCGGATCGACCGCAGGCCTCTCTGCGGTCACCCCCCTTGATTCTTTTCGCGCCCTCTACGGCGTCTGAGGCCGTTTTCTGACAGTCTCTCCACCGGATTCCCCGGCCGGAAAAAAAGGCCCCAAGGGAAGGCGGGCTTCCCCTGAGGCCTCCCGATTTTGCTGTTTTCAGCAGGTTATTTTAATGACGACTTCCGTGTCACCTTGGCCGGACTGGATGAAGGTGAGGCGTTCCATGGCTTTTTTAAAACAGGCCTCGATCCGGGGAGCATGGATGGTGGACTTGATCAGGGTTACTTCCTTGACCGTGCCGTCGGCCTGAATCAAAATCCGGTAACTCGCTTCACCGGCCGGCCGGGTCTGAGCTTGGCCGCTCGCGGTCAGCCGGCATTGTTCAAAAAGGCTGGTTTGATTTTCCAGGACCCTTTCCACCTCGGCCCGGTTCAGGTCTCCCCGGACTTGTATCACGTTCAATTTCACTTCGGTTTTTTTCTCTTCCTTAAGCGCCACGGGGGCCGCTTGAGGCTTGAAAGCCGAAGAGTCCCGCATCATGGTGACCGCTCCGGCCATCTTGACCCGCTGTTCGCCCACGGCCAGGTCCGAAACCCCCGCCGGCAAGGGCAGAGGCTGCTTGACGGTGACCAGTTGGCCGTCGGCCCGCTTGATTGTATCCACGGCCACGAACGAGGTGTATGGGGTCATCAGGCTGTACTTCAGTCCCAGGGCCGTGACTTCCTTGATCCGTTCGTCTTGTTCTTCCAGGTTGTTTAGGTCGGCCAGCCGCATGATCCGGTGGCGGGCCCAGAGGCGCTGCAAGGCTGAATTTTCCGGTGACGGCCCGGCCTTGCTTACCTCCACTACTTTTTTAAACGCACCTTGGGACGTTTTTCCGGTGACTACGATCCGTCCGGCCGGTCGGCCCCGATATTTGCCGATAAGAATGATGGGGCGGGAGGCAAAGAGATCGGGCAGGGCCTGGGGTTCGACGTCGTAAGCCTCGAAACCTTCGAAAGCGGCCCTGATTCCGGTCAGGACCGGGTTTTCTATATACCGGCGGAAGCGCTCCGCTTGTCCGGGGCCTTCGGCCTCGTTCAGCACCACAAAGGGCTCGCCCTGGCCGACCCTGGCCAGACCCTCGATCAAATGCCGGTTGACCGAACCACCGATGCCGAAGGCGAACAGGTTGGACTGGCCCAGATTCCGGCGGACCAGTTCAAAGGCCTCGGGTTCGACGCTGACGTACCCGTCGGTGACCACCACCATGATGCGTGAGACGTCCTCGGTCTTGGGCAGGGCCAGCGCCCGTTTCAAGGCCGGCAGTATTTCCGTGCCGCCCCCGCCTGCTTGGGAATCGATCCAGGAAACGGCCTTGGCTTTGTTGGCTTCGGTCGCCGGAAGCGACTGGTCTGGCGAGAGGACGGCCGAACCCCCGGCGAACAAGAGCACGTTCATGAAATCGGACGGCCTGAGATTGGTGATGATGTCTCTCATCAGCACCTTGGCGGTCTTCAGGGGGAATCCGCGCATGGAACCGGAAACGTCGACGATGAAGATATACTCACGGGGGAGAACGCTCTCCGGCTTGACCCTCTGCGGCGGTTCCATCATCATCAGGAAAAAATTCTCTTCCGGGCCGGGATAGAGCAGCAGGCCGGTCTCTATCCGATCCCCGGCCAGTTGATAGCGCAGGACAAAATCCTTGGCGCCGGCTTGTTTATCATCCTTGAGCGTGACGTGGGCTTGGGTTTGGCCGGAGTATTCCACGGCTATTTCGTGACTGGGGCTGGTTAATTGGGCCAAGGGCAGGCCGGTGTTCAGGTCCAGGCTCAGACTGAAGTCATACGGGGCGGGTTCGCCTTCGTGCAGATAAGGATTCTCCACCCATTTTTGGGTGTCCGGGGCCCCCTGGGCCGGGAGGTTGGCGTAACGCGGCCCCACCACGGTGGGGAAGATAAATTCATAAATGTTTTCCTTTGGTTCGATCAACTCGGTGTAACGAAGTTCAACCTTGATCTGGTCGCCCGGCAGGATGTTGGCCACGTTCATCTGGAAGACGTTGGGCCGCTGCTGTTCTAGCAAGGAGGCGGTTCGGCCTTCCTTTTTGGCCTGTTCATAGGTCTGCCGGGCCTTTTGCCGTTCCATGATTTCGGCCTCGATGATCCGCTCGCCGACGGTCATGCGCAGGGCGTAAACCGCGGCCCGGGTCGAGGCCGGAAAGATGTAAACGGCTTCTAAAGTGTTTCGGCCTTCATTTTTATAAACCTGGGCAATGGTTACATCGGCCATGACCCCGGCGATCTTGACTTCGGCCCTGGTGCTTTTGAGCGGCAGGCGGTCGACGGCCGGATCGTCGCTCCGGATAAAAAAATAGGGCGAGAGGGTTTTATCCGCGTTCTCGTCCGGCTGGTTTTCCGTTTTCGCGCCGGCCGGCTGGGTTCCGGCGAACATGAGCAGCAAGGTGCACAGAGACATTATGAGGCAAAACTTACCCATTTCCAATTCCTCCGCGTTAGTGATGAGTTGCTGAAAGCCGGCCTTGAACTATCATACGCACCGCCGCGGACGGATGTTTCAAAGCGTGTGAACAAAGTTACTCCGACCCCGCTTTTTTCCGACCTTATGGGGGAAGACTTTATCGGTTAGACCTAAATAAGGCTGGGTGGCGTATTATCATTATAAATTAGTGAAGCCTGGTCCTGGAAACGATCAAGTTGACAGGCGGGCCCCAAAATCAAGCCGGCTGCGGCCGGTCAAGCTCGGAAAAATGGTTTTCACCCCGAGGGAAAAATTGAAATTTGACCATGAATATGCTAGGCTGAACCGCGTTCGGTCAGGCCGACCAGCAGGTTCGCGACCGGCGCTATCACTCGCCAGCAAAGGAATCGCCCCCGGTGAGCGGCTCAGGCCCGAGGCTTCACGAACTGACCGACGAAGAATTGATGGTCCGATACGTCCGGAACGAGGTCGAGGCCTTTGAAGTCCTTTTCTCCCGCTACCGTCAGCCCCTTTTCAGTTTCCTTTACCGCTATTTGGGACGGCCGGACAAGGCCGAGGACGTTTTCCAGGAAGTTTTTTTCGAGGTCGTCCGAGCCCGGAAAAGTTTTCGGCCCGAGGCCAAGTTTTCTTATTGGCTTTTCCGTATCGCCCGGAACCGGGCGGTGGACAGGCTGAGACGCAACGGATTTCGTGAAATGGAATCGCTCGACGCCCCCACCGATCTTCAGGAGCCCGACTCCTCGACCAGGTTGAACCAACTCTCGGGGGAATCGCCCGATCCCGAGGCCCTGGCCCAGGACCGGGAGACCGCGGCCGCCTTACAGGACGCCTTGGCCGACCTCCCGCCCGAGCAATGCGAAGTCTTTTGGCTCAAAGAGATGTCGGGTTTGACCTTGTCGGAAATCGCCGCCCTGACCGGCGTGTCCGAAAATACGGTCAAAAGCCGGCTGCGTTACGCCTTGAGCAAACTGCGCTCAGCCTTGAGTCTGAAAGGGTTGCAACCGTGAACTGCCGACAAGCGGAAGACCTTATTATAGACTACTTGTATGGTGAACTGAGCCCCGAGTCAACCGAGAGTTTCCGGCGGCATCTCGACGGATGTCCGGAGTGCGCGGCCAGAGTGTCCGAACTCTCGCTGGTCCGCCGAACCGCGGCGGCCCTGAACCGGGTCGAACCATCCCGGATGACCGTCAACCGGGTTCTGGCCCTGGCCCGAGAGGAAGCTGAGTCTTGGCGATCGGTTTGGGGGTGGGGTTGGCTCAAGATTCTGGCCCCCTTGTGCCTGATGGCCGTGGTCGGCGGCCTGGTCCTCTTTCAGCTTCGCACCGGTCTGGTTTCCCAGGAAGCAATTCCGCCCGGATTCAAAAAAGACTCCTTCAAGGCCCTCTCGGCCGCGAACTCCAAAGAGAAATCTATGGAAACGACGGCCCGGTCTTCGGAAAGGGCCGTTTCACCCCGAAATCTTACCGCCATGACCAACAACAGCCCGCCTGACTCCAATCCGGCTCCGTCCCCCGCCTTCCATTCATCCGCCGACTCGGACCTGATGATCGCCGAGGTGTCCGAACCTTCTGTTTCATCGGTGCCGCCGAAAAACGAGAACCGGGATCGGGTCGGAACTCAAATCGAGACGGCTCCCGGAGCCGGCTCATCCCCGCCGGTCCGGGCGGCCGAGTCTTTTTCGGCCGATCGATCCGCTTCGACGACCGGCCGACCTTCTCCGGAGAAGCAACGGGAGCAAGCCGGCTTTTCTTTTTCCGCCTTCATTTACTTCGAGGATAACCATTTAAACGCCTCCAGGCCGACGACTGATCAAACCGAGGCCAAGGCCGAGATGGCCGCCGACCGGTCCGCCGGCTCCTCCGGGACCTCGATGCTGGAACATGCCGAAAAACCAATAAGCCTTGACTCGGCTGAAAAGGCCTTTAAAGAAAAATATTACGACCAGGCCGCGATAATGTATTCCCGCATTTTGGAGACCCTCCCGGCCGAGCACCCTGACCGGCCCCAAGCCCTCTGCGGCCTGGCCCAGGCCCATGAAGCCCTGGGGCATTCTGATAAAGCCCTGCGGGTGTATCAGGCTCTCGTGTCCGCCCCTCCGCCTTATAGGGAAATGGCTCAAAGGAAGGTGAAAGAACTCGGCCGGCCCGTGGATTAAGATCGGGGCCTCGGCCCAAAACCGGCGACAGTGAGCCCCCCAAGGACTCCGCCTCTTTTTTCCTTGACAACCAAAGGTTTTTTTCGGTAAAGCCAAACAGAGCCGCAACACGGAATTGCGCTTGGACTGAAAAACAGACCGAGATAGAATGGGAAAAGCCAAGAAGGCTTGGCCGGAGGAAAACCCGGCGAGCGCTTGGCTTTTTTATTTCTAACTCCTGGACGGCGCGGCATGATGGACTCGATGGCGCCGGAAATCCAAGCTTTGAGAGGAGGGGATAACCGGAAAAGAGCCGGTAAACCAGGGTTGGTGATATTGGGATCGGAAGAGAAAAAACACGATTGACAGGCAGCGGCCTTTTTGGCCGGAGCGACCGCTGCCTGTCCCGGAAACTTCCCCTTGATAGTAATCTCACTGTTTCTCCATCATTTCCAATTATCGCCTCCCCAACCGGCCGCCGACTTCGCCAAAACCGACGGCGGCCAGCAGGAAAATCATGAAGGCGATTCTATTCATCCTTTTGTTGCTCATGTCGGCCGCTTGTTTATGGCCTGGACCTCTGTCCGCCCATGGCGTTCAAGGCCGGGTCGCTCCAGGCGGGCTGGCGGTGAGCGCCGCTTACAGCGACGGCGAGCCGATGAGTTACGCCTTGGTCAAGGTCTTCGCTCCCGAGGCGGACCTAATCTTCCAGACAGGTCGGACCGATCGGAACGGGCGGTTCTGTTTCTTCCCGGACCGGGCCGGAAGCTGGCGGATGTTGGTGGACGACGAAATGGGCCACTTGTTGGCGATGGAAATGCCGGTCACGGAGAATCTACATCTGGAGCGGCCCGATCACGCTGTTTCCGGAACCGGCATTACGTCCAGGTTCCAAGGGGTCCTGGTCGGAATTTCCATTATCTTTGGACTGTTCGGTCTAGTCTGTTGGCTCAAGTCCAGAGGAAAAAGTGCCGGCTTGAATTAGATCAATTTCGACTGTATAAATAGCCGAAGATCGAGGTTTCGGCTGAATATGATTCACTATCGTCTCAGCTTTTTGGTCGTTCTATGTATGGTCTGTTTAATGTTCCGCCCGGGCGGCGTCTCGGCCGAGGCCGGACGGACCGTGGCGCGGGATACCAACAACGACGGCCGGACCGATCAGATCGGTCATCTGGACCCGCAGGGACGCCTGATCAAGCTGGAGGTCGACACCAACGCGGACGGGGTCATGGACCGCTTCCAGTCCTACCAGAATGAGCAGCTTGTCAAAGTCGAGACCGACAGTAATCATGACGGGAAAATAGACGCCTGGGATTTCTTTGAAAACGGCCGGCGGGTCCGCCACGAGCAGGCCGCTTCCCGGACCGGCCGGACCGAGCAGATCATCTATTTTGACGCCCAGGACCGGCCCTTGAAGATCGAAAAGGACACGACCGGCGACGGACGGTTTGATACAGTTTATCATTTTAAAGCCGGTCAGCTCAGCCGTTCCGAGCAGGACACGGACCATGACGGCCGGCCTGATGTTTGGACCGGGTACCAGGACAACCGGCCGGTGGAAAGACGACGGGACTCGAATGGGGACGGCAACTGGGACCTGGTCACTGTTTTCGATGGTCAAGGCCGGCTCAAGGAAACCCGGCATTACCACCCGGACGGAAAGTTGGAGGAAGTCACCGTGTTCCAACAAGGGGAACCGGTCGAACAGAAAAAGGACCTGGACCGGGACGGCCTTTTCGACCAGGTCACCAGATTTGAAAAATCCAAGCCGGTCGAGCAGCGGAAAGACTCGAACGGCGACGGCCGTTTCGACTTGCTGACCCGTTTTAGGGCCGGTTCTCCGGTCTATCAGGAGAAAGACGCCAACTACGACGGCCGTCCCGACGTCTTCATCCAATTCGACTCGAACGGCCGCCCGGCCGAATCGAAGGAAGACACCAAGCACTCGGGGCGGCTGGACCGCGTTACCACTTACGAAAACGGGGAAATCGTCAAGGTCGTCTATGACAGCGACGGCGACGGATACAATGAAACCATCGTGCATTACCGGGCCGGCCGGCCATATCTCCAGACCCAGGATGCTTCCAGGGACGGCCGGCCGGAGACCAGGATATACTTGACCAAGGACGGCGAGAAGGACAAGGTGGAAACCGACACCACCGGGGACGGGGCGGTCGATACCTGGGAGTTTTATGAGCATGGCCGCCTGGTCCGGATGGAAAAAAACGAAGGGGGCGGCGGGGCGGTCAACTTGAAGGTGTTTTTCCGAAACGGAAAAAAAATCAAATTGATCAAGGATCAGGACGGGGATGGACATTTCGAGCTGACCCAGTGGTATGACCGCCCCGGCTGGTCGATGGTGGTTGAATCGGACCTCAACGGCGACGACCGACCGGAAGGCCGCTATTATTATCGAAAGGACAAGCTGGCCCTCAAAGAGGTTGACGAGGACGGCGACGGCAATGTGGACCTGAAGGAGTTTTACAGCCCCGAGGGAAAACTGGTCAAAAGCCAGGAAAAACACGAATCGAGGAATATCCTGGACCTGACCTGGTATTATGATGAAAACGAAGAGGCGGTCCGGGGGGAAAAGGACGGCGACGGCGACGGCCGGATCGAGGCCTGGTATTATTACCAAGGGGGAAGACTCAAGTCCTTGGCCCTGGACACCAACGGTGACGGAAAACCGGATGTCTGGGAAGAATACGATGATTCAGAAACGCTGGTCAAACAATCCCAGGATATGAACTTTGACGGCCGGCCGGACGTTCACAAGACCTATTGACCAAGGCGCGAGGACGAATTAGCGAGGAGGATCAAGACATATGATCGAATTTTTAGCCAAGGGCGGGGTGCTGGTCATTCCCATCCTGCTGTGTTCAGTCATTGCCCTGGCCATCTTTCTGGAAAGGATCATCAGGTACGCCCGAATCCCCGAGCGGGGTTCGGGATTGGCCGAGCAGGTGGCCCGGCATCTTCGCGAAGGCCGGACTGATCAAGGCCTGGAAGCGTCCCGAGGCAGCAATTCGCCCATGGGCCGTGTTTTGGCCCGAGTGATCGAGGTCGTGGATCAAGACCGGGAAACGTTGGAAACCGTGATCTCCCACTCGACGGACGAAGAAGTCAGAAACCTCTCCCGCTACCTCCAAGTTCTGGCCACCATCGGCAATATCGCTCCCATCCTGGGACTTCTGGGCACGGTCCTGGGTATGATCAAAGCCTTCATGGTCATTCAGGAGATGGGCGGCAAGGTCAACGCCGCCGTCCTGGCCGGCGGCATCTGGGAAGCCATGCTGACCACCGCCTTGGGCCTGTCCGTGGCCCTGCCGACCATGGTCGCCCACAGTTACCTGGTCGGCCGGGTGGATCGGTTCGAAGCCCGGCTCCAGGAAGGCTTGGTGACCTTTATTACCAGCCTGGGCAAGCGGTCCTGAAGGAGGAATTATGCTGGTCAGACGTCGGCCAAGACAGCGTCTCGGCGTCCAGGTTCCCCTGACGTCATTGATCGATATCGTCTTCCTGCTCCTGATATATTTCCTGCTGACCACCAACTTCATGGTGGAAGAAGGTATTAAGATCAAACTGCCCCAGGCCCAAGCCGCGGCCCCCCAGACCGAGGAAACCATCACCGTGTACGTGGACCGGGAGGGTCGGGCCTTCCTGGGCGACCAGGAATACCCCCTGGGCCGGTTGTTCGACCGATTGAAGGAACTGATCGGGACCAAGACCAATAAACTGGTGGTGGTCAAGGCCGATCGGTCGGTCATCTTGAACCACGCGGTCAAGGTCATGGATGTGGCCAAGGCCGCCGGGGCTGAAAGACTGGTTTTAGCCACGGAAAAGGATTTGTGAAGCGGCTTGGCCGCGATGGGGTTCGATGTCTGCGGTGAATTCAAACCGGAATAATCCAAACTGGCTGCTGCGCGGCCTGGTTCTGATCTCCCTGGTCATTCATTTTTTCGTTTTTCTCCACGTGGCCGGCATTTACCGCTCGAAGGCGCTTAACTACATCGAACTGACCATGCGCGATACACCCCCGGTCCGGGACATTCCCCGGCCGCGACACAAGCCCAACCCCCCCCCGGACACCCGGTCGGCCAAGCCCCTGCCTCTTGACCTTAAACCGTTGCCAAACATCCGCCCCCTCAAACTGGAGCCCGTAGACCGTGATCTTCCGGACTCCCTGGTGGAGAAGATCAGCCCGCCCCAAGTCCCTTCCGCCCCGCCTCAGGCTGTAACCGGTTGGAATCCAAACGATCTGGTCGCCGCCCGAGACCAATACGACACGGCCCGGAGCTATCTGGAGATGGTCAAGATCAGGATCGAACGGGAAAAAAAATATCCGGAAGCGGCTCGGATCAAACAGATCGAAGGGACGGTGACCATCAGCTTCATTATTTCACCCGATGGTCACATCCAAAAAGCTTCGGTGGCCAGGACTTCCGGGCACGAGGCCTTGGACATGGCCGCCCTGAGAGCGGTCCAGGCCGCCAACCCCCTGCCGCCTCCGCCCGCCAGCCATTTCCGGGGACCCTTGCGTCTGGAAATAAAAATCGTCTTCCAACTCACTTAAGCCCAGGAACCAACGGTCGAGATTAAAACGGCCGCCGGGTTTGGCGCCGGGCGGCCGATATTTTTGTCAGGGTCGTATTTTTGTTAAAATTCAGCCGAACGCTGCCCCGCCTATTGGATGGTGACCGGCATGCCGAGGATCGGCCAAATCACCGCCGCAGCCAAAGCCACCAACGCCATGAGCATAATGCTGGCCGGGACGCCGGCCAGGAAGAATTCCCCGCTGGTGAACTGTTTCGAATCGTAGGCGATGGCGTTGGGGGCCGCCCCGACCAGCAGCAGGAAGGGCATGCCCGCGGTAACCAGGGAAGCAAACAGGACCACTTCACCCGACACCCCCAGGTAAGGCGCGATGACCAGGGCCACGGGCAGGGAGATGGCGATGGCCGCCACGTTCATAATAAAGTTGGTCATGATCATGACGAAGAAAGCGATGCTCAGGACAAAAACGAACCAATTGGCTTCCTTGAACAGGACCAGCCAGTTGATGGCCAGCCACTGGGCGGCCTTGGTCTCCCACAAACAAAAGCCGATGCTCATGGCCCCGCCGAACAAAAGAATGATGTTCCAAGGCACGTTTTCCAGGTCTTGAATGTCCAGGACTTTGAGCAGAAAGAAGAGGACGGTGGAAATCAGGATGATGGCCGACTTGTTTAGCTGCTGCAAGGCCGGGATGAACGATTGCAAGGACATGGTTAGGATCATGGCCACGACGATGACCGCGGCCAGAAACTCATGGCGGGTTATCGGTCCTAATTCCTTATAGAGCCGCTTGGCCCTTTCCCTCAGGCCCGGAATGACCGCCTTTTCCGGTTTGAAAAATAACATGAAGAATCCCCACAACGCTAAGACCATTATCCAGCCCACCGGTAACAAGTAGTAGCTCAACTGGAAGAAGGAAATCTCCCGGCCGGCTATTTCCTTGAAGAACCCGATGGCCACCGCGCCCCGGGCCGCCCCCAGCAGGGTGATGATGCTGCCGGCCCCGGCCACGTAAGCCATGCCGATGAACAGCCCCTTGCCGAACTTGGTCGGTTTGTCTCCCTCCCCATACAGACCGTAAATAGCCAGGAGCAAGGGGTACATGGTCGCGGCCACCGCCGTGTGGGCCATGAAGTGGGTCAGGGCCGCGGTGACGAGAAAACACCCCAGGTAGATCATGCTGGTCTTTTCCCCGACGATGGCCAGCATCTTGTACGCCAGGCGCCGGGTCAGGCCGGTCTTGGTGAAGACCAAACCGATGACGATGGAGGCGAAAATGAACATGACGGAGGGGTCCATAAAATCCTTGAAGGCTTCCTTGGCCGGACGGATGAAGAAGAGGGATTGCAGGACGCCGATGACCAGGCTGGTCACGCCGATGGGCACCACCTCGAAGACCCACCAGATTCCGGCTATGAGAAAGACGGCCAGGGCTCCCTTGCCCTCACGAGTCAACGCAAAGTGCTTGCCCATCGGGTCCACGGCGTCGGGCCAGGGCGGGGAAAAGTAAACCACGGCAAAAATAGTCAAACCGAGAAACATGAAAAGGAGCCGGAACCAATTCATTTTAGGTTCGTCAACAAAGGACGCACGTTCAGGACTCATAGAAGGATCTCCTCCAGGGCCAAACCGCTGGTTTCTAAAGGATCATCCCCGAGCGGGACTTTGAGATTAAAGCTGGCAGGCCTTGATGATTCTACATAGTTCGGCGAAGACGTCGGTCAGCCTAAGAATGCCCACGACTTCATCACCCTGGGTCACCACGAGCGACTGATGGTGTCCAAAGACCAACTGGTGCACCGCTTGGTCCAGGGTGGCCTCCTCCTGGACGTATTCGCCCTCGGCCGGAGTGTACATGATCTCCTTGACCTTGATCTGGCCGGCCTTGGCGCAGATATTGTCCAGGGGTTTCTGCCACAGGGCGTTGCTTTTCATGATCGATCTGATGAAATTGGCGCTGTACCCGGAGCGGGTGATATTTTTAAAGTCGCCGATATCTTTGTACCCGGGTTCCAGGCCCCGGAGCACGTCGAGCTGGCTGAGTTTGCCCACAATTTTTTTCTTCTCGTCATAAACCAGGATGGCCCGGTGCATGTATTTTCGCTGACTGAATTTTGACTGAGCCTCTTCCAGGGCCGTGACCGCTTCATAGAGGGTGGCGTCCTGGGAGACCGTGGCGTATTCGGCCAGGGGAACCATCAAATCCTTGACTTTGACCGTCTGCATAGGTCGTCTCCCTTCTTCTTTAGGTGAAAAACATCACAATATCATGAAAAAAATATATCTTCCCCGATCGAGAAGAATCACGATTCTCCTGATTTCCTTGAACCGCGTGCCTTTCAGTGCTCCGGGTTCTCGGCCCAAACCCTCGACGCCTTACCATCCCCGCCGCTTGATTAAAAGTTCTATGTCGGCTTGACGAATGCGGTTTTCTTGTTCGGCCTTGCGGTTATAAGCCTTTTTGATTTTTTCCACCAGCTCATCGGTTTCGGTGGGCTTCATCAGATAGTCAAAGGCCCCCCGTTTCATGCCTTCAATGGCCGTTTCCACGGTGCCGTGGCCGGTCAGCATGATCACTTCGGCCAGCGGCTTGAGCTGTTTGATCTCCCATAAGGTCTGAATGCCGTCCTTGCCGGGCATAAGGACATCCAGAATGACTACGTCAAAATCTTCCTGACCCAGGCGGGCCAGGGCCTCGTCGCCGCTGGCCGCCGTGGCTACGGCAAAATCCCGAACCTCAAGGCGCTGGGCCAGGGCTTCCACGAACTCGTTTTCATCGTCAACCAGCAAAACTTTAATGCTCATCCGAGCCTTGCCCCCCTATCCGATCAACACCGGTTCTTTTGGCACCCAAAAACTTATGAAGTTATTTCTTTTTCTTGTCCTGATCGGAAACGATCTGGCGGGCCGTCTCGAACTCCCCGGCTTCGGCAAAAGTGGCCGCCACCATGGAAGCTTCGATCTTGCTCCGATAGGCTCGTTTGACCGTCTTAACCAAGGTGTCCAAATCAGCCGGCTTCTGCATATAAGCGTAGGCCCCGAGGTTCTTGGCCTGTTCCTCGTCCTTTTCCGTACCGTGGCCGGTCAGAATGATCACCTGGACCGAAGGGTAAGCCTTCCTGACCCGACGGAGCACCTCCAATCCATCAATGCCGGGCATTTTTAAATCCAGGATCATGACGTCCGGCAACTCATCCTGGACCACCTGGAGGGCCTGCTCGCCGTTGAAAGCCGTCTCCGGCGTCAACTCCCGCATTTGGAGGCGTTCAGACAGGCTTTTGACGAATTCTTCCTCATCGTCCACTAAGAGGACCTTGATGTTTTCCATCTAATCTCTCCCTGGCCAGTCACCTTTGATTTTTCTAAAGGTACTTGATTCCAGTCGAATTCGTCAAACATTTTTTGCTTTTCCTTGGAGGATCGATTAAGTCCTTGGGGTGATCGGACTTCCGGACCGGGGAAGGATCAATGGATCGGAAAGCCCCGGTTTGGGAACACCCGCTTGGGAAGAGACACTGCAAGTCACTTGGAGGGTCCTTTGGTTTTGTCTTTTGCGTCCCGCCGCTTCATCCAGCTTGGCCGTAAGCACATCGATATCCACCGGAACAAGCAAGTCATCGAAGGCGCCCAGCTTCATTCCCTGAATGGACAGGGCTATCTGGCCCGGGGCGGTCAGCAATATCACTTCGGTCAGAGGACTAAGGGTCTTGATATTCCGAAGCAGGGTCAAACCTTCTTCCTTGATCTCCCGGACGTCCAAAAGAACTACATCGATATTCTCCGCTTGAAGGATATCAGCGGCTTCAGACGGAAGCGCGGTTTCCCAGACCCGGCAACCTTTCCTGAGCAGCCATGAAGTCAGGCCGCTGTGGCGGAAAACCTCTCTTTCAAAAATCAGGATTTTACAAGTCATAACACCGAGACAAGGGCATTCGTTTTTGACTGGCCGCTTGGTTGGCCGGAAAAAATAAAGCCCTTTTTCGGCCGGTTTTACATCCTGGCTAGGCCGTAGCAAACCCGGACTCCGCCGAGTCCCACCGTGGACAGGAATTCGTCCACTCGAACCGGCCTGGGCCGCGCCACCGGCGCCGGAGCCAAGAAGCCGCGGGCGATTTCCGGACAATCGGCCTCGGCAAAGGTCACCGCGGCCATCAAACGGCTGAAGGAAAATGATTCGCTTGGTGAAGCCGCCCCGACCATCTCCCTGGCCGTGTCCGCCTCGCCCGCCTCGGCAAAAGCCGCGGCGGCAAAATATTTTTGGAACCTTTCACGCCACGAACCCATGATGCCCTCCTTGGAAATATCTTGGTGAATAATAGAGCAAAGGTTATGCCACCTTGAATAGTCAATGATTTCAATATACCAATTAGATGAACCCTCCCCGATCAAACATATAAACACACTATGAAACAAAAATGATGTTTCAAAATAATACAAAAAGAAAAGGTCTGGCGGGCTAAACCGGGGAAAAGGTCGGCGAAAAATTTAAAAAAGCAGGGCCCGGCCGCCCAAGGGGTTTCCGCAACCCTTGGGGGGACGTTTCTGCGCTGGCCGGCGGGGAAACACGTGGAACGTCCTTGGCCTTGATCTTTGGGTTCAGAGCCGAAAGAAACCGGGCCGGTTTCATCTGGTCTTGTTTAAAACCAGAATCAAACCCTCCTTCCCCCCGACCTGCGCCGGCCGGATTTGGGCCTGCAACTGGTCGAGGATATTTTGGAACTCGACCAGTTCGGGGGGAAGGTCCGGCCGTGGCGCTTCGATGGATTTCGCCGTTTCTGCAGCCGCGGTTATTTGAATATCTACGGCCGCCCCTGGCTCGGTTTTTCGGGGCCTGAGGATTATCAAGTCTTTCGGGCTCGACCGGTCCAATAAATAATAGATGGCGGCGGCCAGAACCAGTTGAAGCCGGAACGGGTCTGTTTCGATGCGGAGCCCCTCTCCGGAGGGGATTCCCCGAAGTTCGGTCTGTTTCAAGCGGGCTTGGCGCTGGTTGAGAAAAACCACCTGGTCTATGATTTCGTTAAGGTCCAAGGTGATCACCGGTTCATCCATGCTGTGGGCGAACCGGTTGAGCCGGGTGCTGATCTCCACCCCTCTGGCCACTTGTCCCTGGATGCCGGCCAGGATTTGAGCGAATTTCTCCCCGTAAGGGAAGGAAGCGTCCTGGCGGAGTTTGAGAAAATCCTGCATCAAGCCGGAAGATTCCTTGATGGTGGCCAAAACATTTTTGATCTCGTGGGTCATCCCCGCGGTCATTTTGCCCATGAAGGCTATTTCTTGGTCGGTCACAGCGGTTTAACCTCCGGTTCGGTCGCCCCTTTTTGAAAAACTTCATAGGCCGCTTTCATCTTTTCCATCAGCTCCTCAATCTTGATCGGCTTCATCAGGAAATCGAAGGCCCCTTGACGCATTCCCTCTATCCCCTCCCGCGTCGAGCCCCGGCCGGTGAGCAGGATGACCTGGATGCTCGGATGTTTGCCTTTAATCCGCTGAAGCACTTCCAGCCCGCCCAGCCCGGGCATCATCACATCCAGGAGCACGACCTGAGGCCCATCCTCCTCCACCGCCTGAAGGGCGGCTTCACCGTCCGTGCTGGTCAGCACTTGAAAGCCTCTCAGTTGCAGCCTTTCCGCCAGGGTGTTTATGAACTCCGCCTCGTCATCCACCAGCAAGACCTTCATTTCCGACATGATCCCTCTCTATGCCGTTTTGGCTTTCTTCGGCAAAATTAAGGTGAAGGTGGTCCCCCGCCCTTCCGTGCTATGGACTTCGATCTCGCCGCCGAGTTTCTTGATGATACCGTAAGTAATCGAGAGACCCAGTCCGGTGCCGCTTATCTTTTTGGTCGTGTAAAACGGTTCAAAAATGTGCTCCTTGACCTCCTCGGGCATACCCGGGCCGTTGTCTTGGATGGAAACGCCGATGTTATCCATATCCCGGTCAAAACTGGTGATGGATATCGTGCCCCCGTCGCTGACCGCCTCCAGGGCGTTGTTAAGGATATTGAGAAAGACTTGCTGGAGTTGGCCGCGGTCCGAGGCGATTTTGGGCAGGCTTTCATCCAGTTGCAGCCTCAGGTCTATATTGCGGTACATCATTTCCTTTTCCAGAAAGCCTAGGACTTCCTTGATGACTTCATTGAGATTCATTATCTCGATGTTCACGTCCATCCGCCTGGCAAAGCCGAGCAGACGATGGGTGATCTCCCGGACCCGGTCCACGGATTTACTGATGGAAGCGGTCAGGGAAAGAAATTTCTCTTTTTCCGGGAAATCCGGAGCCACCTGGATCAGGTCCATCATCAGGCCGGCTTTTTCATTGATGATGGCCATGGGATTGTTGATCTCGTGAGCCACCCCGGCGGCCAATCGGCCCAACGAGGCCAATTTATTAGTGTATTCTATTTCATGGTAGGCCATTTTCCGCTTTTGGTCCGACTCTTCGATCCGTCTGACCAAGAGATTGGTCAAGCGAAAGACGACAAAAAATATACCGATGACGCTGGCGGCGAAGATAAGAAACAGTTCACTCTTGAGGGTGTACCAGGTCTTGAGGACCTCGCTTCTTGGTTTAATCATGACCAAAATAAAAGAGGGATTGATAAAATTCGTATAACCCAGTAGCACTTCCTCGCCCAGGTTGTCCAAAGTGCTGATCACGTTGGGTTCGTAACTGACCGGCGGCAGGGGCAAGGGAAATTTATCGAGAGTTCGGCCGTAAAACTTGGACGGCGTCTGAAAGATTCCTTCCCGGTTCAAGATAAAGGCGTCGGTGGTGGGGTCCAACCCCATGGAAGCGATAAGATTGTTGAATTTTTCCGTGTCGATCGTGGCCCGGAGTATCCATGATTTCCCGCTTATAGTGATGTTTTGGACGGCGATGACAATATGGGGGAATTTGCGGTAGCCTAAAAAGACGTCGCTGACGTGGGTGCCTTTCACCCTGACTTCCTGAAACCAGCCTTGATCCCGATAGTTTTTTCCCCTCAGGTCATAGGGGCCGGCATAACTGACTTGGAGACCGTCGATATTTATCAGGCCCAAGTCGACAAAACCGCCGAATTTGTCCTTCATGACCTGAAAGATGTGGCTGAGCTTGGCCTGATCGGCCAGATCCTCGAAACTGTAGGCCGAAGCGATGAAACTGACGGCGGAAAGGCGCTCGGCTAGGAAAAGCTCGAAAGAATGTTTGGTTTTATTGAGCAGACCGCGGATGGGGCTGACCACCTCACCCTGAAGGGCCTTCTGGTATTGGTGGTAGTTGATCACGGCCATGAGCAGGAGCGGGACTATGGTAATGACGACCATGAGGATGATGATATTGCGACGGAGGATTTTATACCGTTCCGGAGATTCGCCGTAATCGGGAAACTGACGGAACTCCTCGATCAGCTTTTTGAAATATTTCCGCAGCACCTCAGGCATCGGCTTGCCTCGGCCCACGGTCGTAGAAGACCGATCCCGCCACCGGTTCGCCGGCCCTGACCTGCTCCAAGGCCCGATCCCAGGGACCCATGACCGAATCCGACACTTCCACCTTTTTCCAGGTCAAATATTGGTGGTATTCCTCTTCAATCCCCCCGCAAATCACCAGCCCCGCTTCCTCGGTCAGGATCAAGTGACAGAGTTCTTCGGCCGAGGCATGGGGCAAGACCACCGTCCTTTCTTGGAGCACGGACCCTTCGTCGTTCAGAGCGACGATGACCACCTCGGACGTCAGGTCAAACCGGGGAGATATGTCACTATTCCATACAGTGATCAGAACTTTTTTGAACATGGCCGCCCTACCTGTCCCGGCGGCCGGCCGACGGCGGAAAAGAGTCAGGAATTGAGTTCATAATGTTTCATTTTTCTCCATAAGGTGCTGCGGCCCCAACCAAGAATCTCCGCGGCCCGGCTTTTTCGGCCCTTGGACCGCACCAAGGCCTCCACGATCAGGCGGCGTTCTATTTCAGGCCAGTTCATCCCGCTTGTCCCGCTCCCCACCTCGCCCAAGGGGGGCAAGAACGCTTCTTCTTTCTGGGCGACGGCTCTCTCCGACAAAGAGGCGTTCTCGAAAATATAGATCGGTAAATGTTCCGGCTTGATGACCTCTTCCTGGCAGATATTGGCGGCGTACTCCACGATGTTCCGCAGTTCCCGGACATTGCCCGGATAAGGGTAAGTCTGGAGAATCCGCCTGACTTCCTGAGAAAAATCCCGGACCTTTTTCTGGAAGCGAAGCGAAAAAGCGCCCAGAAAGTGGTCCATGAGCAAAGGAAGGTCTTCGCTTCTTTCCCGCAGCGGCGGCAGGTGCAGGCGAACAACGTTCAGCCGGAAAAGAAGGTCTTCCCGAAAACGCCCCTCCCGGACCATTCTTTCCAAGTGGCGGTGAGTGGCGGTCACCACTCGAACCTCGGCTTGAAAACCCCGGGTGCTTCCCAAGGGATAAACGATTTTATCGTCCAGGAAGGTCAGGAGTTTGACCTGAAGAGAGAGGGGCAGATCGCCGATTTCCGTCAGGTACAACGTTCCGTTGTGGGCCAAACGGATGCGGCCGGGTTTGTCCCCCACCGCTCCGGTGAAAGCCCCCTTGCTGTGACCGAAAAGTTCCGACTCCATCAACGTCTCGGGCAAGGCCCCGCAATTGACCTTGATGAAGGGCTCCTTGGCCCGCCCGGAGGCCTGATGAAGGGCTTCGGCCACCATGTCCTTGCCCGTCCCTGTTTCTCCGGTGATGAGCACCGAGGAATCGGTGCGGGCGACCACCGGCAGAATCCGGAACAGCTCCTCCATTTTGAGGCTTCGCCCGATCAGTTGGCCGAAACTGAATGGTTGGTGGAATTTTTCGTTAAGCTGCTGGAGTAACCGGATGTCCTCGAAGGTCTCCAAATGCCCGACCAGGGCCCCTTGAGGGTCCCGGACGGGAACCGAAGTGAGCCGAACCGGAATTTTTTCCCGGCCCCGATTGATCAGGTCCCCCTCCCGCCGGATCGGCTGGCCGCCGGCTTCGGCCTCGAGCACCGGACACTGATGCATACAGACATTGCCGCGCAGCACCGCATAGCACGGCACCCCCCGGACTTCATCCCGAGTAAAACCAGTCAGGGCTTCCAGGGCTTGATTCATCAACAGGACTCTGCGCTCGGGATCAACAATGACTACTCCCAGGGGCAGCGGTTCCAGCAAGGACGACAAGACCACCGGTGATTTAAAGAGTCCGGCCACCGCCGGATCAAGGCATGAATCCATCAATTTTTCAAACATAATTTTATAATTATACGCGCTATATATCAATTTTAACCCGATTTGTCAACATTTTCGAACTATATGAAATTTATTGAAATTGTTATTTCGTTTTTAAATGATACAAAATGGAACAAAAAACGGACCGGTTTGGTCCCTCCGCTTAATTGCCAATAAGACCGGCGGCAGGCGCGCGGTTCGAACCAAGGGAAACGACCTGTCAGAACCGGCCGATCAGGTCTTGGGCCGGTCAGGGGAAAAGGGCGGGGTTGATTGCCATAAAAAAAGGCCGGGAGGTTTGTTGGGGGAGGTTGAAGTTATGACCAGGCGGCCGACGGCGGCGCCGGACCGCCGGACCCCTCTTCATCTCCCCGACCTTAAAAAAGAAAGCCGTTTATCGCCGCCGGGATTACGTTGGCCTCGGCCTTCGACCGCCCCTGCGACGCATCGTCCGGAGGATGGCTATAGGGTTTTGACTTCGGAGACTTCAAAGCCCGGTTCGGATAATTCCTGGGACAGGGCCTCCAATATTTTTTCCGGATCATAGTATTTATCGAATCCGCTTTGGCCCAGGAGGCCGTACGACCAGGAGGGCCGCCAATGTTGAGCCAGACCTTCGGAGATGACCAGCTTGCCCTCTTCCAGGCTCACCTGGCCCAAAAGCTTCTTTTCTCCGGAGCGGACCTCATAAAATTCCACGTATTTCATGGATTCACCTCGGCCGGGTAAAATCATCACCACCCCGACCCATTGCGTTTCCGCCTTAAAATCCTGTTTTCGAAACTGATAATTATTTTACCATAAGCGGGTGAATTAGGCCGGTCGGCCTTTTAGCGCCGGCCACCTTGGTCGATCCGATTGGACCAACCTTTTCGGAGACCGGGGAATCGTGGACCCCTCGCCTGCCTTCCTTGCCCGGTTCGAGGCAGCCTTCGACCGGCGGTCTGACCAGGGACGACCTCTGAACGGCGAAACACCTTATCAGGCTTTTACTCGGGACTGTAAAAACGCCGAGCATGAAACCAGCCCCTTTTTTAGGAGAGCAAATCCGCCTCCCCTCGGCGGAACGGAGAAAAGGCTCCTTATTCCTTCATGATACGCGAGAGGCAATATCCGGGGTGAGTCGGGGTAAGGTCCTAATTCAAGAAGTCGGCCTTGGTTCGGGCAGCAACTGGAAATCCCGGCCCCGGCGGCGGTACACGGCTTCAATGACCAGGCCGGCCCTGGTCAGGGCGGCCATGACGTCATCGGCCTCGGTCAGCTCGATCTCCAAGGCCATGCCGCAGTCCGGATTGACCTCCTTGGGCACCGGGATCAGGTCGAAGGGCAGTCCGGACCTTATTAAGACCTTTTCGGCCCGCAAGACCTGGTGAATGGAAGAGAAGATATAAACTAAGACTTCTCGTGGCATCAATCATCTATTCCATCAGGTTCGCCGGCGGGACAAAAGGTCCAGGGCGGTCAGAACAGCCTCTATTTCTTCGGCCGTATTGAAAATGCCGAAAGAAAAGCGGACCGTTCCTTTCGGAAAAGAGTCTAAAGTGCGATGGGCCCGCGGGGCGCAATGGAGCCCGGCCCTGGTCAGGATGCCGAATTCGCGGTCAAGGGTCAGGGCCAAATCCGAGGGGGACCGGCCGGCCAGGTTCAAGGAGACCACGGCCGTACGCATATTGGGGTCGGTCGGTCCATATATTTTGATGCCTTTAATTTGGGTCAGGCCGTCCAAGAATATTTTGGTCAGTTGAAGCTCGTGCCGGCGGATGGTTTCGACGCCGGCGTCCAAAATATACCGCACCCCGGCGGCCAAACCGGCCAGGCCGTGGGTGTTGGGCGTCCCGGCCTCGAGGGCGTCGGGCATGAACTCCGGTTGTTCCTCCAGCTCGGACCGGCTGCCGGTCCCGCCCCGGACCAGCGGCCCTAAAGCTAATCCCGGCCGCACCCACAGCCCGCCTGTCCCGGTGGGCCCCAACAGGCCCTTATGGCCGGTGAAGGCCAACAGGTCGGCCATCTCCTCGATGGGGTCGAGGGGGACCGCCCCGGTGGTCTGGGCCGCGTCCGCCAGCAAGGGCACGCCGCCCAGAGCCTTTTTGACTTCTTTCAGCGGGCAGATGGTCCCGACCACGTTCGAGGCGTGGTTGACCACGGCCAGCCTGGTCCGGCCGGTCAGACGTCGGGAAAACTCCGCCGGGTCCATTTGTCCGCCGGGCGGAACCGGGATGACCTCCACTTCCACCCTTCGGGTCCGGGCCAGCCAGGACAGGGGGCGCATGACCGAGTTGTGCTCGAAGGACGTGGTCAACACGTGGTCGCCTTCCTGGACCAGCCCGCTCAGGGCCAGGTTCAGGGCCTGGGTCACGTTAAGGGTCCAAGCGATTTGACTGGAATCGTCGACGCCCAGGAGTTCGGCCACGCTCTCCCGGGCCTCGAAGACGGTCCGGGCAGCGGCCAAGGACAGCCGGTGGGCCGAACGGCCCGGGCTGGCCGAAAACTCGGTCAGGGCCCGAGTCACGGCCTCGATCACGGCCGGCGGTTTCGGAAAAGAGGTGGCGGCCTGGTCGCAGTAGATGATGCGGGACATAAGAAACTAGGGCGAGACGATCCGGTCGGCTCCGCTCAGGGTTTCGACGATTTCGAACATATTGGTTACCCGGCCCACGGCCAGTTGTTCCTTGAGGCCGAAGAAATCCAGGCAGGTGCCGCAGGAGATGATTTCGACCCCTTCTTGGACCAGATGCCCAAGGGCGTCCAAGTGTTCCGATCCGGCGCAGGTCAGATGGACGCCGGTGTTGTAAAAGACCAGGGTTCGGGGCTTGATGGTGGCCTCGGACAGGGTTTTGAGAAAGGCCTTCATCAGGACCCGGCCCAGTTCTTCGGAGCCGGCGCCCATGTATTGACCGGTGACTTTGACCACGACCCGGGGGACGGCCGCGGCCGGCTGGGGGGTCGGGCCGGTGACTTCCGCGGGCGCGCCGCGGCCCGGTCCGGTTTTAGACACGGTCAGGACAAAGTCGGCGCCCTGGGCGGCCGTTTCCACTACCGCCCCCTGAGACTGGGCGAACCTGGTCACGTTGTCCCTAGCGGCGGGATTATCCACAATGACCTGGACTTCTCCCAGGTCCAATCCATCCAGGGCTTCCTTGGTTTTCAAGACCGGTTGGGGACAGGCCAGGCCCCGACAGTCCAACACTTGCATCAGCGGCACCTCCTTGGCGGAAACCATAGATCAAGACTATAACACTATAGCATGTTTACCTATATATGTCACCGGATATTTCTTGGGCCGGAATCGTTTCGTGAACAGCGTCCCGGCCTTCCGCCGGTCCGGGATGACGTTATAACTAAATGTCATTTACCCGAAAGTTCACCCTCGGGCTGTCTGGACCTGACTCGAGGCCCCGCCCGTCAGCCCTGCGCAAGCAGGGGTGACAGGAAAAAGCGACGTCTTGGGTATTTCAGGCGAAAACCACCATCAAGCCTCATTGACTTGGAGTTTCATTTCGCGGTTACGCCTTCCTGAAAAAGGCGGAAAAGGCCCCCGGTCATTGACCGGTTGGCGGCGAGCCTCAAGCCGGTCGATCAAGGTTACGGAGGTTGTGCCCCTAAATGATAAAAAGGTGTTACCCATGTCCCCGAACACCTCTTACCCTTGACCCCGGTCTGTACACCCTTTCACTAAAACCGATGTTGGTGTTTTCTTACTTCACTGAAGATTGCCGGCCAAAAATAAAAAGCATTTGCAATTCAGGGAGAAATATCCAATAATTATAAGGGGTGCGTTTTTTGGCGCGGCGGATAAGAGTTGTCAGTTTCGCAGTATATACTTTATAGAAGCGGAGCCATAAAGCACGGTTATCTTGAAAACATATAAAAAAAATTGAATTTCAATGGACACTTCCGAGCAAATTGCCTGCGAGTATTTGCGTCATCGTTTCAAGTCCGTAGTTTATGAGCCGGATGGCAACATTCCACCCGATTTCTTAGCAGATGGACGCGTCGCTGTGGAAGTCCGCAGACTTAACCAAAATGAGAACACACGCGGCTGGAAACGAGGTTTGGAAGAAACTATAATTCCTCTTATTATAAACTTTCGCAAATTGACGGAATCTCTTGGGCCGCCCGTTTCAAATAAAAGCTGGTTTGTCTTTTTTCAATTTAAACGGCCTATTGACAGGTGGCAGGTGCTCGAACCGATCATTAGAGATCGCCTTTTAGCTTTCCGCGACAATCCTTCGTACGAACGGCTTAGCATTCCCATCGCGCCAAACTTCAAAATCCATGTTTTCACCGCCAGTAAGGCCCATTCCACTTTCTTTTTACTTGGTGGATTTACTGATCTATACTCTGGGGGCTGGTTCCTGGCCGAGATGGAAAAGAATCTGAAAATTTGTATTAATGAAAAGGGTTGCAAAATATCGTCAGTGCGCCGCAAATACCTTGAGTGGTGGCTGGTGTTAATTGATCACATTGGACATGGCTTGGATGACCTTGATCGTAGGGAGTTTCATGACCAAGTCCGAGTTGAGCATGATTGGGATAAAGTGATTCTCCTGGATCCAACCAACCAAAAACGTGCGTTCGAAAACTAACACAGTGTTACAACAAAACGCTACAAGTGGCGGCTAAAACTGAATCATGCAGCGAAAAAAGGACATAACCATGTCTCGTCCTCGTATCTTTGGTGACAAGATCAACTTCAAGTCTCTGTCATGTGCTCCGATGAATGAACTTGGTGTGGTTTATCTATTCGGAGTTCTTCACGATACATTCGACTTAAAGATTGAATCTATACAAGCTGGATTTCCAGACTGTATCGCCAGACGCAAGATCGGTGAAAACAGATGGGAAGAGGTACGGATAGAATTTGAGTATGAGAGTAAGTCATTCGGAACACATGGGCATGACCCTAATGGAGCAGACTTAATTGTCTGTTGGATTCATAATTGGTCAGCATGTCCGAAAGAAGTCGAAATAATTGAATTATCAACTTTGCTCGCTGATGCTGAACAGATAGACATTCAAATTAAAAAGCCAAAAAAACTCACAGCATATCAGAAGTTCTGTCAACAAAAACGGCTGGAAGGTTTGGACTTTACTGAAATTGCAAAGCTTTGGAGAAAACAAAAATAATAACCATGCTCCAGATAATCGGTGGCTGGCCCGGACGGAGTCTATTTCCGCCGTTAAGTGGACAGGATTTTCAGTTGTTTAATTCGATAGGAATGTCGATAGACCTCACTTTTAGACAGGCTCGTTCGGCTAACTTTCTTGACCTTTCAACGTTAGGAATTTAGAGAATAATGCCCGAAGAAATTCATCCAATCAAGATCGAAGGAAACTGGGAAGTCGGTTATGCCCTTGACGTTCATACCGTAAGCAGTCAATTTCTCGGATATGACGAATTGGGCCGGGGAATGTTCGATACTGAGCGCAGTCAGATTGGACAGTTGCTTTATAGTCTGAAATATCAACACGATAAGTCGGTAATCGCCGAGATAGTGCGGCTGGTGTTGAAATTCGCCACTTTCAAGACAATCGATGCAATCATACCTGTTCCCCCATCCGATATACATCGACCGTCTCAACCTGTTTTGGAAGTGGCCCAAGCCATTGGGGCCAGGCTGAATTTGCCGGTCCTGGCGGATGTGGTTAAAAAGATTAAAGATACCCCTGAATTGAAAAACGTCGAAGATTTTAAGGAACGGAAAAAGATCCTTCAGGATGCTTTCAGGGTTGATCCATTCGGCGCCCTTGACGGAAAGACCGTTCTCTTATTCGATGACCTGTACCGATCAGGGGCGACCTTGTCTTCGTTGACTGCGGTCTTGTATGATCAAGGGCAGGCAAAAAGCGTCAAGGTCCTGACCCTGACGAAGACGCGGAGCAAATCATGAGGAAAGTGTTTGTAGGCGGGTCTATACGAATAAGGTTTCTATCCAGCGATGTCCGCCGGAGGCTTGATAATATAATGGCCCAGGCGTTCACCATTCTTGTGGGGGATGCAAATGGTGTGGACAAAGCCGTCCAAAAACACTGCGCGGACAAATATTACCGCCAGGTCATAGTGTTTTGTGCCGGCGATTCGTGCCGGAATAACCTTGGAGGTTGGGAGACAAGGCATATCGACGTGGATAGATCTACGAAAGATTATAAATTCTTTATGGCCAAAGATATTGAAATGGCCAAAGAAGCCGATTACGGCTTCATGATCTGGGATGCCAAGAGCAGCGGGACCCTTTCGAATATCTTGGAATTATTGGAAATGGGGAAAAAGGTTCTTGTGTACATGGAGCCGGATAAGGATTTCGTCAAGCTTCACCGCACAGAAGATTTACAACGCCTCCTAAATGTGTGCTCCGCGGAGTCCATCAGGATATTCGACAGCAAGTTTAATCTCTCATCAAGGCTTCAATCAAAAGCTCCGGTTCAACCCCAGGCCTTTTCCTAAGATAGAACCTACCCTGACCTCTCCTCCAACTCCCAAGCGCCCGGAGGCGGCCGGGGCCGGGACTCAGAAATCGATCTGGTCCAGGCAGGTTTTTCTTAAAGGGATGGTCAGATCGAGGCCGACGTTTTGTCCGCCGAAGAGGTAGCGGTATAAATAGAAGGTGCCCAGGACCTTTTTAACGTACTCCCGGGTCTGATCAAAGGGGATGGTCTCGACAAATTCTTCGAGGCTGACGTCTTGGTCGGCCTGGCTGACCCAGCGCTTGACGTTGAAAGGTCCGCCGTTATACGAGGCGATGGCCAGGGGCAGTTGTCCGTCGAACTCCCGGATCAATCCGGCCAGATACCAGCAGCCCAGGCGGATGTTGGTCTCCGGGTCGAAGAGGGCGTCGGGGGCCGGCGGAGCCAGGTTCAACCGGGCGGCGATTTTTTGGCCGGTGGTGGGCAGAATCTGCATCAGGCCCCTGGCGTTGGCCGGCGAGATGATCAAGGGATTGTAAAAGGATTCGATCCGGATGACGGCCAGGATCAAGGCCGGGTGGAGGTCGTATTCCTCAGAGGCGCCGAGGACCGCTCCGGGATAGGCCAGGGGATGGAACCTTCGGGCGGCGTTCAGTTTTTCCTCTTCCGATGGTCCGGAGACAAGCAGGCGGTAATGGCGGTATTGCCGGCGGACGAAGCCGTGATAATCGCCGACTTCGGCCTGATAGGCGCTGACCAGGCCGAAGAGACGAATCTTCAAGTCGTCAAGCGAGGCCTCGAAAGAGCGTCTTTCGGTCCCGGTCATCCTGGCCGCCGGCTTGGCCGACCAGCGGTAAATATTTTTCGAACCGATCGAATCCAGCCAATATTCGGCTTCCTGAGCGGCCAGGTCCATGACCCCGGCCGCGGCCAGGTCCTTGATCCTGGCCACTCCTTCGTTAAGGCCGTTGGACCACAACGGACCGCCCCCGACCTGTTGGATCAAGGCCCTTTCGGCCCAAAGGTCTCCCAAATCGGGGCCGAAGTCGGCGGCGGCCCAGGCCGAACGCCCCGCCGCCAGGGTTTTGTGGAAACGCAGCGGGAGAAAGGAATAGTCCAGGTGGGGCAGGTCCAGCTTCAGCAAATTCTTGAAAGCGGCCCGGTCGGACCACTGGTCCAAGACCCGGCCGGCGGCCACCCGTTGCAAAGCCAGGCTGCGGTAATAAAAATCATCATCCCTGGCGGCCAGCCTGCGATAACGCTGGGCGGCCTTGGCTTGATGGCCGCCTCGTTCAAGAGAGCGGGCCAGCCAGTATTCGGCCCCGCGGGCCAGCGGGCTGCGGGGACATTCGCGGGTGATAGCCAGAAAGCGTTCGGCGGCCTGGTCCCAGGCTTGATGGCGGTAGTAGAAAAAGCCGGTGTGCCAGAAAAGTTCGTCCTTAAGGCGGCCGTCTCTGACGCCGGGCCGGATTTTGCTCCAGCACTCCTGGGCCTTTGTTTTTTCACCCAGACGCAAATAAATTATCCCGGCCTCGAGGCGGCCCTGGTCGGCTCGACCGGTGGAGGGAGCGGCCTCGGCGGCGACCAGAAAAGCGTCGGCCGCTTCCGCCCAGCGGCCCAAACGCTTCAGGCACCGGGCGTACATCCAAGCCCCGTAGGGGTCTTTCTTGGCCCGTTCCGGTCCCGCAGCTCCCTGGTAATAGGGCAAGGCCTGGTCGATCCGGCCGGAGAAAAACAGGACCCTGGCTTTCTCGCTCCTAAGCGTCCCCAGATAATCGGAGCCGCCGCCCTGGGCCAGAAGCCGGTCGATCAACTCCAGGGTTTCATCGAGCCGCCATTCCCGGCGCAGGAGGCGGACCATGGTCAATTTCTGATCCTCCCGCCCCGGCTTCTCCAGAAGCAGGCCCATCAGTTCCTTGTATTTCCAGGTCGCTTCGGCGCGGACCTCGCCGGTGTTCGAGTTTTCCATGGCCAGCCGGTAATTTTCCCGGGCTTGCTCAATTTGGCCCAGACTTTCATGGATTCGAGCCAGGGACAGCCTGACTTCGCCGTTCTCCTCTTTTTTGTGCAAAGCCCGGAATTCGGCGGCGGCTTGTTCGGGCCGGCCCAGATGAAAGAGGGCCCAGGCCCTGGTCAGACGGGCCTGGTGGGCTTGGGGAGCATCGGGTAGAAGGGCGAGAAAATCAGCCAGAAGGGACCGGGCCTTCTGATCTTCGTCCAGGTAAAAGCAGGCCTGACCGCTGATATACAGGGCGTATGGGATCAAGGCGGGAGGGACCCGGCCGGGTCCGGCCAGGAATCCTTCGACTTCTTGGAATCGCCCGGTCTTGAAGGCGGCCAGTCCGCTCAGAAAACGGACCAGTTGGTTTTGGCGTTCGGTCAATTTGAGTCGATAGACCCGCTCGCACAGACCGATAGCTTCTTCGTAATGTCCGGCCACGTAAAGACGGACGGCCTGATCGAAATCATTCCAGGAAACAGACGAAGGTGAATCGGCGATAGAAGGCTCGTTCTCGGCCTCAGCCCGGGCGCCCCCCATCATCAAGGCCAGGACAAGAATGGTAATCAGCCCCCACAGCTTCATACCCAGAAAACCGGTTCTTTCATCCCCCTCCCCTAAGATCAGGCTACAAGGCTCTTCAGGGAAAGTCAAATACAAAAAGGCGTCCGTTCCCGGAAGTCAATACGCGGTTCAAGCAAGGTCAAATGTTAACAGGGGTACTTCCAGGTCCGCCTGGAATTTGGTATAAGTCAAGGACTTCATCCGTTTGAAGGCATTGCTTCAATGAAGTTGGGTCGAGCAAGATTTGGGGCCGCGGCGGGCGGCCTGGCCCTGTTGTCCGGTTAAACCGACGTAAAGTTATACCAATTTGAGTTTGAAATACCATCAAATGTCCAGGCTGTCGTTACGAGCCACTGACCCGGCCGGAAGTTGTGATCAGGCCGGCCTGGTTTACGACCTCGTCCGGAACCAAGTCCTGCAAACTTCAGGGAGAAAAAGGTCGGACCCGGGAGTTGATTTTTAAGGAGAAAACCATGGGTGCTTTTCCCCGCCGCATTATGGCCGGCTTATTGATCGGCTGTTTTTTGCTGGTTGTGCAGGGCTGCCGTCCGCCGGCCCTCGAAGAGAAGTGGAACCGGAGTCGAAGCCGGAATTTGACCATAGGGGCCATAAATCAGGAGCCTTACAGGTATGAGGGCCGGGTGATCGAGTTGTCCGGATGGTTCAAGGGCTGGACGGGCGGCTGTCGGTCCGGTCCCCCGGTTTCAAAAAGTGATTGGATGATCGAGGACGGAACCGGTTGTCTTTACGTCTCCGGACTACTGCCCCGCCCGGACCTTGATCCGGTCAATCCGGAGGATGAAAGGCTGAACTTGACCGGGGTGATTAAAATCGGCCCCCTGGGCCTGCCCTATCTGCAACTTTTAAGATAATGAGTTTTCCCGTCCTTCCGGGGCGTTAAAGCAACCCTTTGGTTCACGACCTGGAAAAGACGGAAAAAGAAGTCCTTGGGATGAGGTCCGATTTAATTCCGCCTCACGCGACCCGAACCACAAAATCCACGTTGACCAGGATTTCCTTCTTTGCGTCCCGGATAACCATGAAATTAGTGATTTCATTAAGGACATCGGACAGACGGCTTTTTTCTTCCGGCATGGCCATGACCAGGTCTCCCCGCAGCTTTTTCCCTCCCTGGAGCAACATGTTCACCGTGTGCCCAGGGGGCGGGGCGGCTGTCTCGCCTGAAGCTTTCTCCTGGGCGGCGGCCAGCCAGATGATGTGGCTCTGATTCAGGAAGGTGAACTCTCCTTCCGATGTTTCAAAGGGTATGAACCTATCCTTGCCGGTGAGAAGGTCCAGGATGGTCTGCCGGCCCACACCCGATTCCGAAAAAGGACTTAAAAACAAGTGTCCGGAAATCTGCCTCTGATCGGACAGGCCCACGGTGACTTTCTTTTTGATTTTGTCGACCGCCAGCGATGTCATGGGTGCACCTCGATGAAGGTTGATCGTCTTTTTAAAATATTCCGAAAAAAGGTTTCCTGTCAACAATCTTTACGCCCGGCGGTGAATCTTACCCGGCCCGGCCTTCCGGTGAAAAGAGTTGACACCGCCGGGAGTTATGATTTATCAAGGGACAAGTGGAAGGGGAGGTGAAGGTTTGCCGTCCTTGTCGGAAATCGAAAAAAAATGTCCGAGTCAGAAAGACAACCGGACCGTTTGTAACTGCACTTATCAAGGCTGTCCCCGTCACGGCCTTTGCTGTCAATGCCTTCAGTATCATCTCCGCCAAAATCAGTTGCCGGCTTGCTGTTTTCCACCCGAAGTGGAAAAGACGTACGACCGATCCTTTAAGCGCTTTATCGAAACCTATTCCTAAAAAAGCGGAGGTGTGCTAATAATCGGTAATGGCCGCCTCAATATCTCCCGAGAAGGAAATTCAAAGCCTGATTGATTTGGTCAGCAACACCATCGAGGCTCATACGACAGCTCTTTTCATGGCCCCTGCGCCGGGAGAACCGTTATCCCTTTTGGCCTATCAATCCCTGAGCCGGAACATCAACCTCGACGTCAAAATTTCGCCTGGAGAAGGCTTGATCGGCTGGGTTTACAAGAATAAAAAGCCGGTCAATGTGGACCAATTCGACCAGGACACCCGCCGTTTATTTCTATACAACGTCGATGAATCGATCAAATCCTTCATGGCCGTGCCCTTGCCCAATACCAACGGCGTTTTGACCGTGGACAGCAAACAGCGCTACGTTTTCACCGAAAAAAGCCAGAAGATCCTTCACCAATTCGGTCAGGCCTTGGAGATGACCCTGGAAAGGGTCCAGCAGACCGCGCAGGGTCTTCGCCGCGCCGGGGCCATTTCTTTTTTGAGTGAACTGGACAAGGTGCTGGCCCGGCGTGAACAGGCCGAACAGACTTTTCGTCGGGCGTTGGCCTTGATCCGGATTTACGTCGGCGCCGGGGCCTGTTTTTTGGCTATCGTCCTGCCCGGAGACCGGGATCATTATATGCTCTTGGCTTACGACGCCGAAGGAGAGCTTCGTTTGGAAGCCGATTCCCTGCCCCTGGATTCCGGCCTGGCCGGTTGGATCATGAGGGAGAAACAGCCCCTTGTTCTGGAAAAGGCCCGTTTGGGGACGGAAAAATCATATGTCTTTCACCCTCAGGAACCGTTGAGTAATTATGTCTCCTTCGCCGGTTTCCCGGTCAAATGGGGACGACGTCTCCACGGGGCCCTTTGCCTGGCTGATCGGACCCGTTTAAATATCGATGAAATCAAGGCCAAGGGTCTGGACCTGGCGGTGAACCGGGTGGCCGCTTCCTTGGAAATGGAATTTCTCAGCAAGAGAATCTCGGAATTGGGCCGCCTGGACCCTCAGGTCGGTCTGCCTCACCGGACCTACTTTACGGAACGTCTGGAAAGGATGATGAAACTGGCTTCGGTTAAAAACACCGGGGTGAATCTGTTTTTAGTCAAGGTGACCAATCTGGACGCCCTGGCCTTGGAGTCGGGACAAACCGCGGCTCAGGAGATATTGAGGACCTTGGCCCGACAGCTTCTGGTTCAGGCCGACAAGACCGCGGAGCTGGGTCATCTCAGTTACGGGACGATCGGTGTGGCCGCCCTGGGGTCTTTCGAGGTCGAGACCCAAAAGTCTTACCAGGAAATGACTCGCACGCTGTCCGAACGCCTTATCGAAAGCGGGGAAGGCCGTTTTCAAATCCAGACCGCCGCTGTATTGGTTCAATACCCGGTCCACGGCCAACGGGCGGAAAGCCTGATTGACCATGGCCTCAAGAAACTGAACAAATAAACGCTGAGCCCACCGGAGGATGACGGCGCATGTTCTTAAACACTTTTTTTGGGTTGTTTTCCAAAGACCTGGCCATGGACCTAGGCACGGCCAACACTTTGATCTATCAAAAAGGCAGGGGCATAGTTCTAAACGAGCCTTCCGTGGTAGCCCTTAACGCCAACAGTAGAAAAGTCGTGGCCGTGGGTCAGGAGGCCAAGGAGTTCCTGGGCCGGACCCCTCAGAAAATCGAAGCCATCCGGCCCATGAAAGACGGAGTGATCGCCGATTTCAATGTCACCCAGGAGATGATCAAGTTTTTTTTAACCAAAGTCCAGGGGGCCAGGGGCTTGATCAGGCCGCGGATTGTCATCGGCGTGCCCACCGGGATAACCCAGGTGGAAAAAAGGGCCGTCATCGAGGCGGCTCAAATGGCCGGAGCCCGGGAGGTCTACCTAATTGACGAACCCATGGCCGCGGCCATCGGCGCCGGCCTGGACATCGACCGCCCCCGGGGAAACATGGTGGTGGACATCGGGGGAGGCACCAGCGAGGTGGCGGTCATCAGTCTGTCAGCCATAGCCTACGCCGAGTCGGTCCGCGTGGCCGGTGACGAAGCCAATGAAGCGATCATGCGTTACATGCAGAGGAAACATCAACTGCTCATCGGGGAAAACACGGCGGAAAACGCCAAGATGGCCATCGGCAACGCCTACCCCCTGGATCAGCCCACGGTTTACGACATCAGGGGCAAGGAAATGATCTCCGGCCGGCCCAAGGTGGTGACCGTCACTTCGGAAGAAATGCGGGAAGCCCTGGCCGAGCCGATCCAGGCCATCATCGAGGCCATCCGGCGGGCTTTGGAAAAGACTCCGCCCGAGCTGTCCTCCGATATTTATGATTCCGGTATTTACCTCACCGGAGGCGGGGCCCTGCTCAAGGGATTAGACCGGCTGATCGCCGAGGAAACCAGACTCCGGGTCAATATGACCGAGGACCCCTTGCTTTGCGTGGCCCTGGGCACGGGCCTGGCCATGGAAAAACTTTGCAAGTATCAAAAGGTTTTCGTCAATTGACTTCGGCGCGGTCCACCCCCGACCTGAAAAAAATTCTGACCATCGGCCGCTCGGCGGCTCTAAAGGCCGGGGAAATTCTTCGGCGGGGCTACGGTCTGCCCAAAAGGGTCCAATTTAAAGGGGAGATCGATCTGTTGACCGAGTTCGATCTCGCTTCGGAAAAGGCCATCGTGGAAATTATTACCTCGGCCTTCCCCGACCACGTCATCGTGGCCGAGGAAGGCGGCGAGACCGGGGCCGGATCGCCTAACCGCTGGTACATCGACCCTCTGGACGGGACGACCAACTTCGCGCACGGTCTCCCGGTCTTTTGCCTTTCCATCGCCTTTGAAGCCCAAGGAGAAGAGGGGCCGGAGTTGTTGGTCGGGGTGGTCTTCGATCCCTTGCGGAAGGAGATGTTTACGGCCATGAAAGGGGCGGGGGCCCGGCTTAACGGCCGCCCGATCGAGGTGAGCGGCCAGACCGACCTGGGCCGGGCTTTGGTCGCCACCGGTTTCCCTTATGACATCCGGCGGAACCCCGAATCGGTCCTGACCCGGTTCGAGCGGATGTGTCTGGCCGCTCAGGGAGTCAGAAGGGTGGGCGCCGCGGCCCTGGACCTGGCCTGGCTGGCCGCCGGTCGTTTTGACGGATTCTGGGAGGAACGGCTGTCCCCCTGGGATACAGCCGCGGGCGTCCTGCTGGTCCAGGAAGCGGGCGGGCGGGTCACCGACTTCGCCGGCGGGGCCTTCCGGCCTCAATTGAAAGAAATCCTTGCTACTAACGGACACTTGCACTATAATATGTTACGCCGACTGAATCAGGGCTGCGCAGTTCACGGCTCAGAACCCCCTTCACCGGGGAAGGAGAGTGTTAATGAAAAGAATCCTGACCAGTGAGGAGCTGGAAGGACGCCTTAATTGCTTTGGGGAATTTGAAGAAGACGACCCGATCTGTCTGAAAGTCTGCGCGTTGAACATCAACTGCGCCATTGCCAAAAACCGTTATTTCAGTTACCAAATAATGGACGACTCCATTTCCTCGATTATTCATTTCGAGGGGGATTTTTAATCCGGTTTTATCGGGGATTTAACCTTCCAAGAGAGCCCGCAGGTAGGGTTTTATATAAACGCCCGTCAGGTCCAGACGCTTAAGTTCGGCCAGCAAAAGCTCGACCCGTTCGGCCGTCTTCAGTCGCCGGTCCATAATGAACATATTTTCGCCCTTAAGGCGACACCGGCCGGAGCGCACTTCGATTTCTCCTTCACCGAAATTTTCATAGCGGACCCTAAGCCCCATCCGTGCGGCCAGTTCCTCGAGGCCGGCCAGAATCAATTCCGGGTCCATTCTCCTCATCCTCCCACTCGGCCATTTTGCGAGCGGCCGATCTTTTCCTGACCAGCCAGGCGGCCAGGATAAGCAGCCCGGCCAGGAACCAGACCGCCGATGGACCGGTCAGGTACCAAAATATTGAGAATCGCCGGGAAAGCCAATGGGAAAACTCGTCGGTCAGGTCCGAGGTTCGAAGTCCCGTGGCCTGCAGCAGTGCATTTTGGGGATTGATCCCCAAACCAAGGTTTTGAATCAAGCGGCCGAGGACCGCCGGGCCGTATCGATCGCGAAGAAAGGCCAGGAAATAGTAACTTTGGGCATAAGCCGTCTCGGCCTCCAAACGATTTTCCGGGAAACCCTTGACCAGCCGGTCCAAGGGAATGAGCCGGGTTGAGGCCACGGCCCTGGCCATGGCTATCTGTCGGGACCAGCCCCATTCCCCGGCCAGGTGCATGGTCAATCCCTCGTTCAGCCAGATCGGAATCGGTCGGGCCCCGAATTTTTGCCCTAATATCACATGGACGATCTCGTGAAGCAAGACCTCCTTCAGGTCCATGCCCGGAAGGAGTCGAGGGGCCTTAAGAATAATCAGATTTTGTTCGGGATAGGCCACTCCCGCCGCCCAGCTTGGAACCTTGGCGCCTCCTGGCTGAACCTGGGCGAATTCTTCGGCCGATGAAGCCAGAACCGCGGTGATCCGGCCTTGAAACCTCAGGTCAAACTCTTTTTCCAATCCGGTCAGGGCTTCTTCGGCTTGATCGGCCAAGGTTCGGGCCAATCGACTTTCCCGGGCTTCATGGATGACCTTAATCCGAGGGGCAAGAGCGCCCTCCGCTCCCAAGGCCAGGAACCAGACGATCAGTACCAGATATTTCATGCCGGGCCGATTAACCAAGCCCCAGTCGGTCCAGGACCTCATCCGGCGAAAGACCGAGAATCCGGATCGTCTTGGAGCGGCTGGTCTGACCCGAGACCATCTCCAGGCTGCCTCGACCGATGCCGAGAATGTCGGCCAAAAATTTGAGCAAAGCCTCGTTGGCCCGGCCGTCAACCGGAGGAGCTTTGACCTTTATTTTGACTGCGTCTCCATGGGTCCCGTCAATCCCCTCTCTTGAGGCCCGTGGAGTCAAACGAACCTTGAGCCGGGACCCCTGGCTGTCTTCTAATACATAAGGGGCCATGTTGAGATGCCTCCGGGCGGTCCATCGGGTTAAAAGAACGAGGTCGATTGGAGCGAATCAAAAACCGCGGCCGACCATGGCCATGATATAGTCCAAAAGAGAATTGGCCAGATAAATCAGGACGAGAAGAAGGATGGGGCTTAGGTCGAATCCGCCGAATATTAAGGGAAGCAGCCGCCGCAAGGGATAGAGGAGCGGCTCGGTCACGCCGTAAACAAACCGGACGATCGGGTTATAGGGGTCCGGGCTGATCCAGGAGATGACCGCCCGGGCGATGACGATGATCATCAAGGCGAACAGGAGACCCTGAATCAGACGAACCAGGCTGATGATGAAGATGGGCAGGACGCCGGAGGCCGGCATGCCTCCGGCCAGGCCTTTAAGAGAGAAAATTACGAAATCGTTGAGAAAAATTATAACCAATATGAGGACAACCGGGGAGAAATCGATACCGCCGAACTGCCAGGGCAGGAGGCGTCTGACCTGATTCAGGACCGGGTCGGTCACCTGGGCCAAAAATTGGACGATGGGATTGCGGGGATGGGGGTTGACCCAGGAAATCACTGCCCGGATAATGACCAGCCACATGTAAATGGTCAGACCGAAACTCAGGAAGGTCGCCAAGCCGCTCAGCATACTGTTGCCGGTTGCCATCATGTCCTTATGCTCTCCCTTTCGACAAAACCTAACCACTGCCGGTCAAAATGTCAAGTTTTTCAGGGTATTTCAAGTAATCTATCAGTAAACGGCGGCATTTTTTCTCGCTCCCAGGCAGAGCCTGGGCACGAGGGGTAGGGTCGCACGGCCGTGCGCCCCTACCAAATGACGAACCATGGCGTGCTTGACTTTGAAAACGCTCCCGTCCGCGTCCGTAGGGGCAGGCCCCCGTGCCTGCCCTTCGCCTCCCATCGATTCATAAACTATCTCTGGACCAAGATACAAGGTACGAATCCCTTTGTTCGCCCGGCTGAACCTCTTGCGCCTGCCTGGTCCTTTTCTGGACCCCTGCTTGCGCAGGGGTGACGGGTGAAGCTTCGGGTCAGGTGAAAAAGGAAAATTCGGTATCGACTTTCAAATAAATGACGGATAGTTATCACCGTCATTCCCGCGCAAGCGGGAATCCAGACCGCCAATGACTGAATCCGGGCTTCGGGGACACAATACTTAATTCTTTTTAAGTATTGTGTCTCCGGAACCTGCGGCGTGGTGATGAGGCACAAAATTTTTATTACCCTCTACTTTTAGGCTATTTTTTCCCCTCTTGCTTCCGGGGGTTGAGCCTGACCATGACCGCGCCCCAGCCGCCTCTTTCGGGCGGGGCCTGATAAAAAGAGTCCACCTGGGGGTTCTTTTGGAGAAACGACCAGACTGTGGCCCGCAGGCGGCCCCGCCCTTTCCCGTGGATCACCCGGACTTCCAGCAGGTTTTTCTCCCGGCAGGCCTGAAAGTACTCCTCCAGGACCTCGGCCGCTTCGGCGGGCCGGAAGGTATGGAGGTCGAGGCTGTCCTCGATGGGCGGAACATGCACCCCAAGCTCTTCGGCTGAAAAGAATTCATCGTTTTCATCGTGGCTCGGCGACAACTTCATCTCCCTCCGGGTCGTAAGCCGGGTGGCAGACACAAAGAAATCTTAAGGAGTTTTCCCCGATATTCTTAATGAATTGGGTCCGCCGGCGGGGTATATAGACGGCCTGGCCGGGACCGACCTGGGTTTCTTCTCCGTTGATATGCATCAAGCCTCGGCCTTCCAGGACAAAATAAATTTCGGTCATGGCCAGCCGGTGAGGGACGGTGGCCCCGCCCGGCGGCACTTCGGCCCAAGCCAGGCTGACTCCGGGATCGGTTCCGGTTTGCCCCGGATGAATAATCTCCTTGATCCGACAGCCGTCCTTCGAGGTCAAGAAAGTCAATTCTTCGAGCTTCTTTACCAGCATGGTCAACCCATCCGGGGAAATAATCCAAGTGAAGGCTAGCGAGAGTCAAGCCGCAAAAAACGGATAGCGTTTTCCCTTAAAATCTTAGGCCGGGCTTCGGCCGGAAAATCGAACCGATCAAGGCCGGCCAAGGCCTCCTGATACTCATAGGCCACCATCGGCCAGTCCGATCCGAAACAGATGCGATCCAAATGCCGGAGCATCAAGTCGCGGTTTCCGTAAAAAGTGCTGTCCCACAACCGGGTAGGGACGTTAATGGCGGCGGTGTCCAAAAACATATTGGGGTGATCGTCGAGCATGGACATAAACAGATCATATTCCTTCATGCCCATATGGGGGACGCACACCCTGAGTTCAGGGTATCGGCGCATCAGCTTTTTGAAGTGCCCGGGGCCCACGTATTGGTTGATCATGGGTCCTGTCCCGATATGCATCAAGATCGGGCAATCCCGTTCCAGGCAGCCCAGGTAAAACCGGTCGAGTCTTGGGTCGTTAACATCGAATCTTTGAACGAGGGGCTGGATTTTAAACCCGAAAAGATAAGGAGAATCGAGGGCGTATTCAACATATTCCCGGAAATTGTCATCGTCCGGGTAAATCGAGGCGAAAGGCAGATAAATCCGATTTGACCGGCCCAGCGATTCGGCGAAGAGATTGAGGGGCTCGGCCACGCCGACTTTGTGAGCGTAAGTCAAGCCCACGGCTTGGCCGACCCCGTGGCTCAGCAGGGTCTTTTCTATCTGGTTTACGTGTTCGCGATGCACCCCCCAGTGCAGTGCCTCGAAATAATCCCAGACGGCCTCGAATATCCGTTCCGGAAAAACATGAACATGAACGTCGATTATGCCCTGGTCTGACGATTCCATAAACGACAAATTCGTCGGTCCGTTTCAGCCCCAGCCCAGCTTGGTCCGGAGAATCTCGAAATAATTTTTATAGGGGTTGGTAATGAGGTTGATGGCGTTGGCGGCCCGGCTGACGATGACCATATCGCCTGGTTCCAAGGCCCAGGAGACCTGGCCGTCGGCGGTGAGCAGGACGTCGGAGGCCCCGGGAGCGACTTCAACCTTGACCACGGACCTTTCGGACAGGATCAAGGGACGGTTGGTCAGGGTAAAGGGGCAGATCGGGCTCAGAATTATCAATTCCTGGGAGGGGTGAACAATAGGCCCGCCGGCCGAAAGGTTATAGGCCGTGGAGCCGGTGGGCGTGGAAATGATCAGGCCGTCGGCCCGGTAAGTGGTCAGTTCCATGTCGTCGATACTGACCTTGAGGTCCAATATTCTGGCCAGGGCGCCTTTGTTGATGACGGCGTCGTTGAGGACCGTTTCCTGGGTGATCGTTTCCCCGGCCCGCTCGACTATCACCGAGAGGGTCATCCGCGGCTCGGCGGTGAAATCGCCCGCCAGGACCCTTTCCAAGTTTCGGTGCATGTTTTTCAGGCTGGTCTCGGTCAGGAAGCCCAAACCGCCCATATTGACCCCAAGCAAAGGCACGCCGTTCCGGCCCAGGGTCCTGGCCGCGTAAAGCAAGGTGCCGTCCCCGCCTAGCACCACCACCAGGTCCACATCCTTAGGCACGGAAGAAGCCCCTTCGCAAGACGGCGAAGAGATGATTTTGGCTTCCTCGATAAATACGGTGAAACCCCGCTGAGTCAGCCAGGATTGGAGTTCCCCGGCCGCGTCCATGGCTTGAGGGTGGGCCTTTTTCACCATTAATCCTATTCTTTTCATGCTGAAATATTCGGCCTTCTATTTTAAAATAATCAAATAAGCCTTCCCGTCGGCGCAGCCGACTAAGAGGAGCGGACCCTTTGAACTGGCCCAAAATAGCTTTTTAAAGCGGGTGACACAACCTTTTTCTAGGGATTGGCGGGGACGGCGCGTCCATGGTTTTATTTCCTAAACCAATTCAAACAGATGAAACCAAGATTTTACCCTGACCCCGGATTGACTTGGGCCGGGAAACAGAATATGCTTAAATAGCCAAATATGTATAAGTTGGGGAGGACTTTCATGAATAAGTTTCTTCGGTTCGGCCTGACAGCGGCCCTGGTCTTTTGCCTGGGCTGCGCCGGATATGAATACAAGCCTGTCCCTTTTAAGGCGGCTGACGCTTACCCGAACCATGTCGTCGTGGCCGGGGCCGTGGTCGCCGCTCGATCCTGGAGCGACAAGGCGGAAGCTGAAAAGGCCTTCGGATTCAATATCCGGGGGGCCGGTCTGACCCCGGTTCAAGTCGTCGTGGACAACAAATCGGGTCAATCCCTGACGCTCGATCCGAACCAGACTCTGCTCCGGGACGCGCAGGACAACCTGTGGAACGTTTTACCGGCCCAGGTGGCTTATGAACGAATAGACAAAAACGTCCGGGTGGAGCGCATGGGCGGGGAGGCGGCCAGACAAGGCGGCCTGGCCGCCGTGGCCGGGGCCGTCATAGGAGCGGCCTTCGGCATCGTCACGGATCAGGACATCGCCGAGGCGGCCTTGAAAGGAGCGGCGGCGGGGGCGGCTATCGGCGCGGTCAAGGGCGGGGTCGAAGGTTACGGCGACCCCAGGTCCAGATCACGAATTTCCAACGATCTCAAGAATAAGAGTCTTAAAGATAAACCATTTCCAGCCCATGAGATCACCCATGGGTTCCTGTTTTTTCCGGGCGAGGTGAAAGAACCGACCCTGCTGCGTTTGAAGGTTCGCGAAGTGGAAACGGGACAAGACCACATTCTCGAGCTTCCACTCAAGAAGGAGTCCGGCGACTAAAACGGAATTGGTATGGCCGAGACCGCCTATTTCCAAAATATGTTCGGTGCTTCCGGCCGCTGGTTCCTGACCAAGGTCAAACGCCCCTTGGACAGGCTGGCCTTTTTTTGGATCTGTCTGAAGGTGATGGTCCGCCATCGCTCCCTGGGCCGGCAGGTTCAGGCCAGAATCCTGGTGCAGCAGATTTACTTCACCGGGGTTCAATCCGTTGAACTCGTCCTTTTCTTTTCCCTGCTTTTGGGGGCGGTGGCGGTGGTCTGGGGTTACACTCTCTTGACCTCCATCGGGGCTCGGGACGCCTTGGCCGGTTTTCTCATCGGCACGTTGGTCAGGGAAGTGGGACCCATCCTGACGGCCACCATCGTCATTTTACGTTCCGGATCGGCCATCGCCCTGGAAATCGGGTACATGAACGTTTTGGGCGAGGTAGACGGCTTGCAGATGCAGGGTGTTCCGGCCCTGCATTTCCTGACCGTTCCCCGGCTGTTCGGCGTGGCCACGGCGGTGATATGCCTGATCATCATTTTCGAGCTCACGGCCATAGCCGGCGGGGTTTTCGCGGCCTGGACCCTGGTGGACATAAACGTCCTGGATTTGCTCAACGAGCTGGCCGTTGCTCTCAAGGGGACTGATTTCATGGTGGTCCTGGCCAAGGGGCTCTGCTTCGGCCTGATAATTCCCACCATTTGCATTTATGAGGGTCTTATGGCCCAGGAGGCCATCACCAGCCTCCCGCCCCGAGTCTCCCGGGCTTTGGTTGATTGTCTTTTATACTGTGTTTTCACCAGTATACTCATTTCAGCCGCCTACTCGTCTTGAGCCGGAACGCGAGGACGCTTGATGAGCAACCCCATCGTGGAATGTCGAAACCTTGGCTGTCGTTCATTGCGCCGGGTTTATTTCGAGGGGGTTTCCTTCCGTCTCAATCCCGGCGAAGGGGGGCTTCTCCTGGCCGAAGCACTGCGCAACTCCCGAACCCTGCTATACGCCTGCGCCGCTCTCATTGAACCGACCAGCGGTCAAATCGGTTGGTTCGGTCAACCGGACAAACCTTTAACCGAAACAAAAGCCTTGGCCCTGCGCCGCCGGATAGGTTTCATCCATCGGGAAACCAGGCTGATCAGCAACATGACCATCCTGGACAACATAACCCTGGGCTTGCTCTATTACCGCAACATCTCCCATCGGGAGGTTGATTTCGAGGTGGAAGGCCTGCTTGACCGTTTGGGCCTGCTGGAGCACCGGTATTCCCGACCGGCGGATGTCAGTTATGAAAAAGGGCGGCTGGCCGTGTACGCCAGGGAACTGGCCAAGAAACCCAAGCTTCTGCTGCTGGAAACGCCGAGCCTCGATTTGGGTCAAAACGCCTATAGCATGATGATGAACGATATCCGGAATATGGCCGACAAACAAGAATGCGCCTTTTTGGTTTCGGCCGCCAATCCCGAAGAAAGCCGGCCATGGGTGGATTGGGTGATGGTCATGGACAAAAAAGACAATCCCGTCTGGAAGGTCGACGAGTTTGATCCGGCCAGGGACTTCCCCTTTCAACCCCATCTGGACGAGAGCTACCGTAATATCAGGACGTTGGCATGAATTTGGAATTCAGGACGATGGAAAAAATGGTCGGAGTCTTCATCCTCCTGACCTTTTTAGCCTTTCTAGGCACGGTGGTTCTGGTGGGCCGCGGGCAGAACTGGTTCCGCAAGCACGTGATATACTTTGCTAAGTACGAAGAAGGCTACAACTTGAGTCCGGGGGCCAAGGTCAAATTGCTGCGCACGAACATCGGCCAAGTCACCAATGTGGACCTGACCGATGACAACAAGGTCAGGGTCACCCTGCGGATATTGGAGGCCTATTCGTCAAGAATCAGGGCCGACAGCAAGGCGGTGGTTGAAAGCCCGACCATCATCGGAAGCGAATTCATCAATATTATTCCGGGCTCCAAGGACTCGCCGCCAATCGAGCCCGGGGCTTACATCCCCTCGAAGGAGCAAAAAAAGATCGCCGATTATCTGGAAGAGTTCAATCTGGAATACAAATTACAGCTTTTCGATCAGATATTGGAGAACATGTCCAGCCTGACCGATCAGCTCCAGCAGCCCAAGGGACCCCTGATGGGCACCCTCAGCGACGTAAGGGAGGTCACGGATTCCGTGGCCAAGGGCGAAGGGACCCTGGGACGGCTGATCAAGAGCGAGGAGATTCATCAAAAAATCCTCGATGACTTGGACGAGGTCAACCGCATCTTGACCACGGTGCAAAAGGCGGCGGAATCGGCGGCGGCCATGACTTCCCAAGTTGAAGGCCGGACGCCTGAATTGACCGGCAGAATTCAAAAAATCCTGGACCGGCTGGTCGAGGTCAGCGGGCAACTGGAAAAGGCCATGAACGAAGTGCCGGAAATAAGCCAGGAAGCTCGGCGAAGCATGAAGGACGTCAACCGGATTCTGGAATCGGTCAAGCAAAATTTCCTGGTTCGGCCGTTTCTGCCCAAACCGCCGGTCCCCGAAACCCATGGACTGGAATTCCGGGGGGATTGATTTTGAAGCTCGGACGTAATGTTTCTTTCAGCGCACCGCGGCCGATTTACGCCTGTCTTCTATGTTTGATATTTTTATTGAGCTTGTTTTCGGCCTGCGGCGGCGGAGCCAATAAGAAGCCCGACCCCGAGCTGATCGCCGAGGCCAAGAGCCTGGCCACCCAGGGCAGTTACTGGTACAACCGGGGATGCTACAGCCGGGCTGAACGCTATTTTTTTCAGGCCTTGGAAACAAGCCGCCTCTTGGACGACCTACCCGGGATGATCCGGGGAAAAAACAACTTGGGGGCGGCGGCCCTGGCCCTTGGCCGGTACGACCAAGCCGGAGAATACTTGCACCAAGCCTTGGAACTCAACCAAACCCTTGGGAGTTCGAGTGAACAGTCCATGATCCTGGGCAATCTGGCCGGGCTGGCCTTTAAAGTCGGTCGTCTGGAAGACGCGGAGCGTTTCTGGCGCGAAGCGGTCCACGTGGCTGAAAAGGACGAGTCCCAAACCGGCCTGGCCCTGCACCTCGGCAATCTGGGCATGCTGATGAGGACCACCAATCGGCTGGAGGAGGCCGCGGGCCTGCTTGAGCGGGCCCGAAGCGCGGCCCTCAAGGCCGGACCGGGCGGGATCTCGGCCGGCATCCACCTGCAACTCGGCCTGCTGGCCCAGGTCCAAGGCCGCCTGACCGAGGCGGAAGGATATATTAAAACCGCGCTCCAGATGGATAAGGAAGCGGAAAATGCTTTGGGCGTGGCTCAAGACCTGGAAAAGCTTGGTCTGTTGTTTCATCAGCGGGAGATGTGGACCGAAGCCGCCGCTACGTTAGACCGGGCTTTTTATTTATATGCGGCCCTGGGGGACCAGGCCAAGGTGCTCATGCTGTACCAATGGCTCCAAAAGAACCACGCCGCCGGCGGCCGGCCAGAATCGCTGGCCCCTTACGCCGAGATGATCGACCAGGAAGAAAAAATATCTGAGTCAATTCTCTGTCGGTAGAATCGGTTTTTCCACCAATTTCATCCGATACCGGCCTGGTTTCATACAGGGAAGAAAGAAACTGTCAGGTCAGGGCGAGGTTTGTCGCAGACCAGCCGAAGCAATCCGTTGACTTTAATAGAGATTGCTTCGGTCCGTTTGGAGCGGAGTTCGCAACGACGTCTTGGCCCTTTGATTTTGTTTCAAATTCTAAATGGTATTAAATTTTACTGAACCTTGGCGAATACGTCCCCTTCGACGGTGAGGAGAATGGGTTCGGATTGGTATTCCCCCTCGGCCGAAAAAGAGAATCGTCCGGTCACCCCTGAAAACGGTCCCAGGTTGTGGAGGGCCTGGACCAGCTCCTGCCTGGACGAAAGGTGATGGTGGTCCAGGAGGGTCAGGAGGAGGTTGCCGGCTTCGAAACCGTAAGCCTCGAACTGGCCCGGCACAGCCTCCTCGTCGCCGACTTCCGCCCGGTAGGCCTGGACGAAACGCTGAACTTCGGGCCGGTCGTCGCCGGGGAAAAAAGCCGTGGGAAAGATGCACCGCTGGGTGTACCGGGCGGCGGCGTCCAGCAGCTTGGGGGTGTGCCACAAACTGGTGCCCAAAAGACGAATGGTGGTTATGTCATGGTAGGGGAACTGAGGGGCGATCATGGCCACGGCCTCGTAGGTATCGGGTAAGAAGACGGCGTCGAAATCCACCGAGACCTTCCTTCCGGCCGTGACCCGGCGCTGGGCTTTGCCCACGCCGGCCAGTCTCTGGACGGCTTCATCGAAATTTTTCGCCGCCGGGTCGTAAGATTCAATGCTGATTATTTCTCCTCCGACTTTTTGGGCTTCCCCCCGGAAATAATCCCGCATCTTTTTTCCATAAGCGTCGCCCGGATGGAGAATAGCCAGACGGGGCAGACCGAGGACCTGAACCACATATCGGGCCACGGCGCGGACCTGGGCCTGAGGGGCAAGGAAAAGCCGCAGCACATAAAGGCCGGTCCCGGTGATCTCGGACAACTGGCTGATGGTGATCATGGGCACGGCCAGTTCCTCGGCCTTGGGGGCCAATTTCACGGCCACCTTGCTGACCAGGGGGCCGACCACGGCCATGACCCGGGATTCACCGGCCAGTTTTTCGAGCGTCTGGGCAGCCGATTCCGGATCGCCCTTGGTGTCGTAAATCACCAGACTCGAGCTGAAGCCGGGAGTTTGCGGCTGGTAGATTTTAAAGGCCAATTTCAGTCCCATCAGAACGCTCTGGCCGTATTGGGAGGCCGGAGTACTCGACAAAGGCAGAAGACAGGCCACGTCCCTATCCGTCAAGGGCGAGGGGCGGCCCACGCTGGGCGTTATTTCTTCAGGAGGGATCAAAGGCTCGGTCGGGAAGGGAATTTCGGCCCCCAAGGCTAACGGCGGGGCGGGCTTCCGCCCTTCCATGGCCGTTTTCAAAGCCTGAGCTTCCGGCTGGAGGGCATGGCCCGGAAAATTATTCAAGAAAAAGTCCATGGCCGCTCCGGCCTCTTCCATCCGACCTTCATTGTAAGCACGATAAGCCAGGAAATAGGCCACGGTCCCGCCCGGATAAGACGAACCGAACCGCGAATGGGCCCGGGCAAGTTCTTCCAGGTTCATTTCGCCGATAAGGGCGGTTGTTCGCCTTTGGGCCTCATCCTTGTCTATGGGATCGGTCGTTTCCGCATAAGCTTTCAGGTAGAGGTCCAGGGCCAGGTCGCGATTCTGCGAAGCCTGATGAGCCCGGCCCAAGAGAAGGCGCAGCCGGGCTTTCTCCTCGGGGCGGTCGGCGGTCTTGAGCAGTTCCGCCGACATTTTGGCCGAGCGCCTGGGTTGGCCCTGATCCAGGTAGAGCCGGGCCAGACGGCGGCGGGCTTCATCGGCAAAGCGGCTTTGGGGCCACTGAGCGGTCAATTTTTCGAAAGCGGAAACGGCTTGCGCGATGTAGCCGCGCTTTTCGTGAATCTGGCCGACGGCGGCCCAGGCCGAATCGGCCTGAGTCGAATTCGGATAGGCGTTCAGAAAAGCCTGATATTTTTCCAGGGCCTCCGCCCACCGTGATTGGCTGTGAGCCAGCTCGGCCTGGCGCAGGAGGTCCAGTTCCTCGGGGACGGTCAAGGGTTTTTCCTCCGCCGGCGGCTTTTCGGGGCGGGTTATGGCCACCTTTTTTTTGGGATAAACCTTTTCGACGCAGCCTGAAGCCAGAAAAGCCGCACTCGACAGAAGGATCAGAATCAGCAGGCCGGATTTAACTTGATGGTTCATGCTTTTAATCTTATAACTAAATTGCCCCGAGACTCAATGATTTTAAACAGCGTTTCTCAGCCAGGCAGGGGAATTGTTGCTGACAATTGATCTGTCCGGTTTTTGGGCAAGTTACGTGTCCGGCCGGTGATAATGAAAAGGATTGAATCCCGCTCATCGGCAAGCTTCGGTACGTGGTGGAACAAGGCTTTGGGACCCTCAAACGCGGCTACGGCTTTAGCCGGGCCCGCTACCTGGGGCGGCTCAAAACGGAGATCGAGTTTCATCTCTTGGCCATGGCCTTCAACTTGAAAAAGGCGATCAGACGGGCGGCCGTCTAAGGCCGTAGAATGACCAAAGGCCCGCAAGGACTTTAAAAGAATGTCCCAAGGGGCTTTGGGCAGGATGTTTCGGCCTTTCATGGCGGCCCAAACACCAAGTCCTTGGTATAAATCGCAGGTAAAAAGAGCAGACAAGAAGAAAAAATTCAACCCCGCGCCTTTTGCGACGGTCTCAATATTTTGTTAGGTTGCGAGCGCTTGGTTGCCGCCTGCATATAAATCCCTTAGATTATTATTCAGCGGATCGGGAAGGCTGGTTCTCCGGTTTTGGTCCTACGCCCAAGCGGTACTGAATATTGAGGACCAGGGTGAACAGAGAGGGCACCAGGAAAATGGTGAAGACCGTCGAGACGATCAGGCCGCCGATGACCACGCTGCCTATGCCTCGATAAAGCTCGGAACCGGCCCCCTGAAAGACGATCAAGGGACTCATCCCGAAGACGCTGGTGGTCATGCTCATGAAGATGGGCCGGAGCCGGGTCCGGACCGATTCGGCCACGGCCTCCCGGACGGCCAATCCTTTATACCTGATATTGTTGAGTCCCTGGTGAACGATCAGGATGGCGTTGTTGACGACGATGCCGATTAATATAACGAAGCCGAGCATGGTCAAAACGTCCAGGGGCTGAAAGGCGAGAAAAGCGTTGACTACGGCCAGACCCAGAAAACCGCCGGCGGCGGCCAGGGGTACGGAAAACATGATGACCAGGGGATAGACGAAGCTTTGAAAGAGGGCCGACATCAGCAGAAAGGTGATGATCAGGGCCAAAACGAAGTTGAAGGTCAGGGCCTGCCGGGTCTGGGTCAACTTGTCGGCGGTGCCGGCCAGCTTGATCCTGTAGAAATCCCCCAGTTCGCCGCTTTGTTTCAGCGGAATGACGATTTTTTCTTCGATCATTTCCATGGCCGTTTGCAGGGGCAAATGTTCCGGAGGAATGACCTGAATGCTGATGGCCCGCTCCCGCTCGATGTGATTGATCTGAACCGGACCGGAAACGGTTCCGATGTCGGCGATGGAGCCCAAGGTGATCAGCCGGTTGTCCGGCGTCTTGACCGGAATGTTGATCAGGTCTTGGGTCCTGGCGATCTGATCGGCTTGGCCCATCACGGTCAGATCAATCTTTTGGCCGCGGTAACGGTAATCTGAAACCTTGAGGCCGTCGAGCAAAAGATCGACCATGATCCCCAGGTCCTGAGCATTGAGGCCGACCTCGGCCGTCCGGTCCCGGTCAGGGAGAATCCGGACTTCCGGGTTGCCCAGGTCCAAGCCGGGAATAGGACGCATCTGGGCTTCGGGCAGAAGTTCCTGGAGCTGGCCGAAAATGCCCCGGCCCAAGTCCAGAATGCGTTCCAGGTTCGGTCCGGTGATGTCCACGTTGATCGAGCGGCCGGCCCCGACGCCGCGAGCGAAAAGGCTGGGCTGTCGGACGATAGCGATCACTCCGGGAATCTTGTTGATGGCTCGGCGGACCACCGGGATCAGTTCCCTGACCCGCAAGGCTTCCGCCTGATGGGGTTTGACACCCATGAAGGCCATCTGGCCTCGGGCGAAAAAGAACATGTGATCGATGGGCGGTCCTTCCAAAGCGGCCGCTTCGGCCGTGCCGGGCTGGGCCGACCAGTAAGGAGTGAAATCTCTTTCCAGACTTTCCGCCATTTGATTGAATTCGTTCAGGTTATAACCTGGAGGCGGCAGCATGAGGGCGAAGGCTATGTCCCGGTTGCCTTCAGGTAAATATTCGGCCTTGGGGGCCAGAAAGAAAGCCATGCCCAAAGCGGCGCAGGTCAGAAAGGCGACCAGGGCCACTTGGGCCCAGACCCGGCCGGTCACCCAGCGCACCAAACCGACGACCAGCCTGGTGAACCCTCCAGGCAGACCACCCAAGCCTCTTTTTCGGTTAGACTCGGGTTCGACTTGGGTTGGTCTGGTTTTCTGCCTTTTGGCCAGCCGCAAACGTCCCAGGATCTTTGAAGCGAAGGAGGGGATGACGGTAATGGAAACCATCAGGGAGAGAAAAACGGCGCTGGAAATGGCGATGGCGATATCCCGAAACAGTTGGCCGGCTTCTTCCTGAACATAGATAACAGGGGCAAAAACCGCAATGGTGGTCAGGGCGCTGGCCAAAATGGCCCCCCAGACTTCCTGGGCGCCGTTGGAGGCGGCCTGCTCACGGTCTTCGCCTTCTTCACGGTGGCGATAAATATTTTCCAGAACGACGATGGAGGCGTCCACGACCATGCCCACGGCAAAGGCCATGCCGGCCAGGCTGATGACGTTGATGTTCCGGCCGAACAGGGACATAAGAAAGAAGGTGCCGACGACGCTGATGGGTATGGCCGTGGCGATGATCAGCGTGCTGGTGATGCTGCGGAGGAAGAGCAGAAGGACCCCGACGGCCAAGGCCCCGCCGATGAAAATGTTGTTGCGGACCAGGTCGATGGCCGAATTGATATAGGTGGTCTCGTCGTAAACCTGCTGAATCTCCATTTTGCGGTCGGCCAGCAGGCCTTGGTTGAGGTCGGCCACGGCCTTTTTGAAATCGCTCATGACCGTGAGGACATTGGCCCCGGTGGCCCGGACGGCATTGAAAACCATGGTTTCCGTGCCCATATTCCGGACGGCGTATTGAGATTTCTTGAAACCCAACCGGGCCGCGGCCACGTCCCGGACGTAAACCGGCCGGCCGTCGATATTTTTGATGATGACCCGCTCGATGTCTTTGGGCGACTCGTATTCGCCTACCGTCCGGACGATATAGCGCCTCTTGCCCTCGTCGAAATCGCCGGCGCTGGTGTTCTTGTTGCCGGCGGCGATGGACTGGATGACCTCGTGAATCGTCACCCCCCGGGCGGCCAGTTTCTGGGGATCGACGATGACCTGCATCTCCCGTTCCCGCCCGCCGTAAACGTTGACGGAGGCCACGCCGGGCACCCGTTCCAGCCGGGGCTTGACGTAATCCTCGATGAAATCCCGTTCGATGGTCAGAGGTTCGACCCGGCCGGGCAGAGGCCTGATGACGTTATAGGCCATGGCCGTCCTCTGTTCGCCCGCCGGAATGAGGACCGGTTTCAGAGCCTCGGCCGGGTACTCGAGCACCTGCTGGAGGCGGTTGGAAACCTTGAGCAAGGCGGCGTCCACGTCCGTCCCGATCTCGAATTCCATGGTCACGGTCCCCTGACCGTCTTGGGATTCGCTGGTCATTTCGGACAGGCTTTCCACGCTCTTAAGCTGCTCTTCCTGGGGCTCGACGATCTCCCGTTCCACCTCGACCGGACTGCCTCCCCGCCAGGTGGTCTGAACGCTGATGGTGGGTTTCTCGACATCCGGGGTAAGTTGAACGGGCACGCGCATGAGGCCCATGATCCCGAAAAGGACCAGAAGCAGGACGCCCACGATGACCGTGACGGGGTTACGAATGGAATAATCGGTCAGTCTCATTTAGGCGATGAGCTTGGAGGTGCGGCGGTGGATGGTGAATCCTGACCTCGGGTCAGGCTGACTTTTTGACCCGGCCTCAGCCTTTCGTTGCCCTGAACGACCACCATCCGGCCTGGTTCTATTGGGCCGGAAATTTCCACTTGTCGGCCATAGGCCGCCCCGGTTTGGACTTCGACCGGGAAGACCTCGTCGCCTTTAACTACGAAGACCGTGGCCCGACCCCGGTCCAGGACCAGGGCGTCCTTGGAAACCAAGAGGACTTTCCGTTCCTTTCCGGTCAGGGTGACCCTGGCCAGCAGACCGGCCTTAATGGTCCCTTGGGGATTGGGCAAGGAGACTTCCACGGGCAAGGTCCGGGCTTTCTCATCGGCCGCCGGGATGACCGCGGTGACCCGGCCCTTATAAGAATCGGCGCCCAGGGCGTCGAAAACCACCGAGGCTTCAAAACCGGGTTTTATCTCCCGAACATACCTCTCCGGCAAGGGGCCCCTCACCTTGATGGTGGACAGGTCGATGATCGTTGCCACCGGCGCGCCGGGACTGAGCCACTGGCCTAGTTCGGTATGCTTCTCGATGATGTAACCGGTAAAGGGCGCCCGGACGGTCATGCGCTGGATGGTGTCCTCCAGTTGGGCTGTTTCGGCTTCGGCCCTGGCCACGACCTGTTCCAAGTTCTTCACCTGGTAAAGGTCCTTTTCATAATTATAGACGCTGATGGAATTAGTCGCCCTCAGACTGGCGGCCCTTTCCAGGTCTTTCCGGGCTTCGTCGAGCTGAATCTTGACCCCGGCCAGGGCGGCTCGGGCGGCCTTGAGGCCGAGTTGAAGGTTGTTCTGATCAAGACCGACCAGGACCACGCCCTCCTTGATCAGCTCACCCTCGTTGAACTTGACTTCCTTGACCAAGCCGGCTACTTCGGCCGCCACCCGGCTGGTTCTATCCGGTCTGGCCGTCCCCACCAGTTCCACCACCGGGGCCAAGGTCCTTTCTTCCACCGGAGCGGCCACGACCGGAGTGGGCGGCCCCTCGGGCGGCTGAGCCTGGGCCGGAAGTAAAAACAGAGTCAGACGAAGGATAAAAACACAAAGGAAGAAAAGAATCGAAACCCTTTTAAACGGATGAAACGACATGATCCTAACTCAGGGTCAAAACGTCGGCCCCGTTCCGGGTCACGGCGAGGGTGTGTTCGAATTGGGCGGAAAGCAGCCTGTCCCTGGTCAAGGCCGTCCAGCCGTCATCAAGTATGATCACGTCCCAACCGCCTTCGTTGATCATGGGTTCGATGGTAAAGACCATGCCTTCCTTGAGACGCATACCGGTCCCGCTCCGACCGTAATGGAGCACCTGGGGGTCTTCATGGAAATCGCGGCCGATCCCGTGACCGACAAAATGGCGAACCACGCTGAACCCTCCGGCTTCCACGTATTGCTGAATAGTCGCCCCGATGTCGCCTAGATGAGCCCCCGGCTTGACCACTTTTATGGCCAGGTCCAAGGACTCGCGCGTGGCTTCAACCAGAGCCCGGGCCCGTTCCGAAACCCGGCCCACGTAAAAAGTCCGGGCCGTGTCCCCGTGAAATCCATTCTTGAACACGGTCACGTCGATCTTGACGATGTCGCCCTCCTTGAGACGGCGCTTGCCCGGTATACCATGAACGACTTCCTCGTTGATCGAGATGCACATACTCTTGGGAAAACCTCGGTAGCCCAAAGAAGAAGGCGTGGCCCCATGATCCAGAATGAACTGGTGACCCAGGCTGTCCAGTTTTTCCGTGCTTATCCCCGGCTTGATATGCTCAGCCAGGAAATCAAGAGTTTGAGCGGCCAGTCGCCCGCTGGCCCTGATGTATGCTATCTCCTCGGCGGTCTTGATGTGAATCACCGGTTTCTCCCCATAATTTAGACCAAGATCGGGAGAACTTAACATAAAATTTTCCGTCAAGGCAAACCCAAAAAGCCCGGAGGTCGCAACCTTGACTCCTTCGCCGACCGTTGCCCGGCCCGGTCACCGGTTGAAGAGGCAAGCAGCCCAAACAATTAAGCGGCCCCGGCCCCACCAAGGCCTCTCCGTCTTCCCTCACAGAGCCTAATCCGGGCTTTCACGTCCTTTATAACTTTACGCACTTCAAACCGATTTTTACGCAACATGGATTAAAGTTTTAATATACTTAGGAAGGGACGATAACAGCGGGGACCGATTTGTTTCTCCCCCCAGGAGGGTGAAAAGGGGAAGCCTTATGTTTTTGATGGTGGAGGGCCGAAACGGCTTCTTTTTAGGCGCCCCCGAATTAAAACAGTCTGTCCGCGGCCCAGAACCAGGCCGCGGGGCAGCCAATATGAAAAACGCTTGAAGGCCACGTTTGGACTCCCAAACGGATGGACCATCAGATTTTTTTAACGTATGGCGCCAACGGTTGAGAGGTGAGCAAGCTTCCGCATCCCATGAAAACGCTGAATAAAAATCTTTTGGCTTATCTTCAACTGGCCTCGGCCATGGCCATGGTGGGCAGCGCCGTGGTGGTCGGTAAAATCATCGTCGCTTCTTTTCCCGTCTTTCTGGCCTCGGGTTTCAGGTTCGTCGTGGCCCTGGCCGTCCTCTTACCCTGGCTGCTCCGGCGGGAAGGGGGCTTCCCCAGGTTGAGCCGCCGGGATTGGATCATCCTTTTTTGGCAGTCGACGGCCGGGACTTTTCTATTCAGCATCTTTCTTCTCTACGGCCTGAAATACACCACGGCGGCTGAAAGCGGCATCATCACCAGCACCACCCCGGCCGTGGTGGGCTTGATTTCCTTTTTATTCTTGAAGGAAAAACTGACCGGCGCCAACATTATGGCCTTGGTCCTGGCCGTTCTGGGCATCATGACTTTGAACCTGGCCGGGACCGAAGCGGCCGACTTGCGGGGTCCCCAGCCCTGGTTGGGCAACCTGCTGGTTTTCGGGGCGGTGCTCGGGGAGGCCCTGTTTATCACCCTGGGCAAGGTCCTCTCGGCCCGGCACTCAGCCTTGACCATCTCCACCCTGATCAGCCTTCTGGGGCTCTTGATGTTTCTGGGGCCGGCCGTATATGAAGGCCTGTTTTTCGATTTTTCCAGTTTGAGCCCGATCGATTGGCTGCCTATTCTTTACTACGGTCTGGTGGTGACCGTGGCGGCTTTCGTCCTGTGGTATTCCGGCCTGGCCAAGGTTCCGGCCGGCACGGCCGCGGTTTTCACCGGAGTTTGGCCGGTCAGCGCGGTTCTTCTTTCATATATTGTCCTGAAAGAAACTTGTCTCTGGTCTCATCTGGTCGGCCTGGCCTGCGTCCTGGCGGCTATCGGACTCATCACCAGAGTTAAACCGAAGGACGTCGATCAGAACATGGATAAGGAGACCAAGGTTTGAACCATCAAAAGATGAAGAAAGGTGATGACCGGGAAAGCCGGGCGACTTGACTTTCGGAGTAAAAATTCTCAATAATTTAAAAAATGTCACGTCAGGCCGGAGGCTGTCCACCGGTGCGGAGCAATGGAGCCATGAACCTGAGTAAAACAGGGCGATTCCTTAAGACCGATATCTGGCGGATTCGGGAAAAAGACCTGCCCCGGCCGAAATCGCTGTTAATCAGGTCCCTGAGAATACTGATCCTGACCCTGCGCGGCCTGGCCGAGGACCGCTCTCAGCTCAGGGCCTCGGCCTTGACTTTTTATTCCGTCCTGGCCGTGGTCCCGGCCCTGGCCATGATCTTCGGCATCGCCAAGGGCTTCGGTTTCGAGAAGTCCCTGGAAAGGATACTGATGCAAAAGCTGGCCGGCCAGGAGGAAGCGGTGTCCTGGATTCTCGGCTTCGCCCGCACCCTGTTGGAAAACGTCCGCGGCGGTCTGATCGCGGGCTTCGGCATGGTTTTTCTGATCCTGGCCATCATCATGCTCTTGTCTCACATCGAAAACGCCTTCAACGATATCTGGGGCCTTAAAAAGCCGAGGACCCTGGCCCGGAAGATCAGCGATTACCTGGCCCTGATGGTGATCGGCCCCATTCTCTTCCTGGTGGCCAGCGCCGGGACCGTGGCCATCGCCGGCGGGGTCAGGCTGGCCATCGAGAAAATCACTTTGCTGATGGTCTTGAGTCCTCTGCTTTTTTTGGGACTCAAACTGCTGCCCTTCGCCGTGCTCTGGATACTCTTCACTTTTCTTTACCTCTTCCTGCCCAACACCAGAATCAACTTCAGTTCGGCCGTCCTGGCCGGGGTCATCGCCGGGACGGTCTATCAGGTCTTTCAGGCCGCTTATATCAGCTTCCAGATCAACGTTTCCCAGTACAACGCCGTGTACGGGAGTTTCGCCGCCCTGCCCTTGTTTTTCATCTGGCTCCAATTCAGTTGGCTCATCGTCCTTTTCGGCGCGGAAATATCCTTCGCCCATCAGAACGTGGACACCTTCGAATTCGAACAGGACGCCCGGAACGTCAGCCCGGCCTTCAAAAGGCTGCTGGCTTTGCGGATCGTCCATCTGGCCGTCGAACATTTCAGGCAAGGCGGAAAGGATTTGACTTCCTCGGCCATGGCCCATCGGCTGGAAATGCCCATTGTACTGGTAAATCAAATAGTCTATGAACTGGTGGAAGCCGGGATTTTGGCGGAAATCATGATCGACGACAACAGCCCCGGGGCTTTTCAGCCGGCCCGTGACCCTGACGCCATGACCATCAAGTCCGTCATGGACGCCTTGGAGCGTCAGGGGACGGATGACATTCCAGTGGCCCCGTCGGAGATACTGAACAAGCTGGCCGAATGTCTGGCCGGTTTCAGCGAACAGCTTGAAAAATCCCCGGAGAACAAGCTGCTGAAGGAACTGTAAAGCTTACGCTGGAAACGCTATCCTGGCTCCCAAGCTGGAGCTTGGGAGCCAGGATAACACGAGGTTCGCCCCTCCCAAGGATGGAGGCGAATATGGACTTGTAGGGGCGCACGGCCGTGCGCCCGGATAGGTGAGGAACCATCGTTTCGTGGTGTGTTGACCCGTTTACTGCCCTCCAGGGTTGGGCCTGACCGGACCTGCACTTTTCAGCGCCCGTGGGTGTTTCTGGTTAAACCATAAAACTTTTACTTAAGTTTATTAGGGATGTTCCGCCGCCATTCGTACAGGGCGACGCTGGCGGCCAGGGCCGCGTTCAGGGACTCGACGCCGGCGGCCATGGGAATGGACAAGGTCTCGAGGCGGCTCAAGCTGTCAGGCAGGCCCGGACCCTCGAGGCCGACCACCAGGCCGAATGTTCGGGGGAAGTTGAAGCCGGTGATGTCCCGGCCGCCGGGGGCCAGGGCGAAAAGCGGCGCTTGTTCGGCGGCCAGACGGCCGGCGGCGGGACCCGAGAGGAGAGGCAGGCGGAAGACCGTCGGCCCGGCGGCCCGGAGGCTGCGAGGATGAAACGGATGGGCCGCTTCTTCCAGCAGAACCAGCCGGCTGACCCCGAAGGCGGCCGCCGAGCGGATGACCGCACCGACGTTGCCGGGGTCCTGAAAGGGCGCGAACAGGGTGCACCCTTCGGGCCAGGTCCGATCTTCCCAGGCCGGCAGGTCCGGAACGCGGACGATCAGCAGGGGCGGACCGGCGCCGAACAGGTCCAGGCGACGGAAAAGTTCCGGCCGCAAGGCGAAACAGGGCACATCACTCCCGGCTTCGACCCCGGTCTTCTCCCGCCCTCCCAGCACCACGGCTTCGCACCTTTGGGGAAAATCCCGAATGACCTCGTGGACCTGCTTGGGACCGGACATAACGGCCAGGCCGTATTTCTTCACTCCCCGGCCGTCGGTCAGTTTGGACCAGAGCTTGAACTGAGGGTTTTCCGCGCTGGCGATCTCGTTAACCATTAATCTGCTGTCACGCCCGCCCGCGGCCGTTCCAGCCGGTTCGGATATCCGCTCGAAGACGATCAGCCGGCGGCGGTGCCTGGTCGAACCGATGGTGTAGGCCAGGTCGCCGGCCAGGCGATAGTCCTTGGAGAATCGGCCCAAGGCGGCGGCCATCTCCTCGCCGCCGCTGGGGCCTTTCATGAAAATCACCCGGCCGCCCTGGGGCAGAAAGGGGATGGTTCGTTCGATGGTCCGGGCCATGGATTCGAGGGCCCGGGTGATGACCCCCTGAACGGGCCGGTCGAACCGCTCGGAGACCTTGTGAGGATAGATATCGATGTCGTCGAAATTCAGCTTCCGGCAGACCTCGTCCAGGAAAGCCAGCCGTTTGCCCCGGCTTTCGGCCAGGATGATCTTGAGGTCGGGCCGGACGATCTTCAGGGGAATGCCCGGGAAGCCGGCCCCGGTGCCGATGTCCAGGAGAGGCGAAGGCGGATCGATCAAACCGGGGATCAGGGCGCAGTCCACGTAATGCTTGAGGACCATGTCTTCGAAACGGCGGATGCGGGTCAGGTCCAGTTCCTCGTTCCTGGCCCTCAAGAGCTGGTGGTAATCCCAAAACCGGCGATAGGCCGGTTCGGGCAGGTCCAGGCCGCATTGCCGGAATATTTCGATCAGATGTTCAAGGGACGGCGGTTTCAACTGAATAATGTCTTTCCGTGATCAATCGGCCGGGAATGCCGTATAATGTTTTTCATGAACGAGCAAACCACGGCGATTGACCGTTGCTCCGACCTGGTGCTTTTCGAAGACAACCATCTTCTAGTGGTGCGCAAGCCGGCCGGGCTGCTGTCTCAAGGCGACCGGACCGGCCGGGCCAACCTGCTGGACCTGGCCAAGGACTATATCAAGGCCAAATATCGGAAACCCGGCCGGGTCTACCTCGGTTTGGTCCACCGCCTGGACCGGCAGGCCGGCGGGGTGATGGTCCTGGCCCGAACCTCGAAGGCCGCCGGCCGGCTCTCGGACCAGTTCCGCCGGCATCAAAGCAGAAAGATTTACCGGGCCGTGGTCCATGGGGTTCCCCGGCCTGGGGCAGGAATTTCCGAAGTCCACCTGGCCTGGCAAGGGCGGCGGAGCGTCCTGGTTCAGCCCGGCCCCGCGCCGGCCCAGCCGGCCAAACTGGCCTATCGGACCTTGGACGCGGGCCGGGAAACAAGCCTGATCGAAGTCGAACTGATCACCGGCCGCCGGCATCAGGTCCGGGCCCAACTGGCCGGATTGGGTCATCCCCTCGTCGGCGACCGGCTGTACGGTTCGGCTTTGGCCGAACGCGCCGGAGCCATCGGCCTGTGGGCCGTCGAATTGAGTTTTATGCACCCGACCAGCCAAGAAGATATGACTTTCAGGATCGAACCGCCCCCGGACTGGCCCTGGCTGCCTCTTTGGTGAGAAATCTTTCTTCCTCGGACAAGGGGCCGTCATCTTTTTTTCGGTCGATAACGCTCGGGGTCGTCGAAGAAATCGATGACCTTGACCCTGGTCCGGAAGGAAGCGCCGTGTTCGACTCCGGCCGGGATAAAATAGTTGTCTCCCTTGCGGTAGGTCCTGGTTCGTCCGCCGATGGTCAGGTCCATCTCGCCCTCCACCATAATGCCCCATTGGGCTCGGTGAGAATGGGACGGAATGACCGCCGTGGGCTCGATATCGAAAAACACAACCTGTCGGCCCTCGCCTTGCAGCAGTTTCCCGCGCACTCCGGCCAAGTCCAGGTCGATGTCGGGCAGTTTTTCAATCAGGTCGGGGTAAGCGGTTTGGGTCATGGGCGTTCTCCTTAGAATATGGCCCGCGGGCCCGCTTCAAGGGTCATCCTTGAAATACCACGCCGTCCTTCCCAGGTAAAGGGCAATGAGTCATTGACAACCCGGCCGCCTTGAAATAGTTTTTCCCCAAAAGGCCCGAGGTTACGGCCCGGCCGGCCCGTGGGGTGACAAACCGTGAAACTGCTGGTGACCGGAGGAGCCGGTTTTATCGGCTCCAATTTCATTCGTTACTTTCTGGCGGCCCATCCGGAGACCGAGCTGGTCAACCTCGATCTGCTCACTTACGCCGGCAACTTGGAAAACCTGGCCGGGGTCGAGGCGGCCGCCGCCGGGCGCTATGTCTTTATCCAGGGCGACATCGCCGATCCCGACCTGGTCCAAGGGGTCATGGACCGGGGCATCACCCACGTGATCAATTTCGCCGCCGAATCCCATGTGGACCGGAGCATCGTTTCGGCGGCCCCCTTTGTCCGGACCAATATTTCAGGCGTCCAGGTCCTTCTGGACGCGGCCCGCCGGTCCGGGATCGAGGGTTTCCTTCAAGTGTCCACCGACGAGGTTTACGGCCACCTGGGGCCGGATGACCCGGCCTTCACCGAAGAGACGCCCCTGGCGCCGCGCAGTCCGTACTCGGCTTCCAAGGCGGCCGCCGATCTCCTGGCCCTGGCCGCCTATCAAACTTACGGGTTCCCGGTGGTCATCACCCGTTGCTCCAACAACTACGGCCCCTACCAGTTTCCGGAAAAGCTGCTGCCCCTGATGATCACCAACGCCCTGGAAGGCGCGCCCCTGCCCATATACGGCGACGGCCTCAACGTCAGGGACTGGATTTTCGTGACCGACCACTGCCGGGCCCTGGACCTGGTCCTCCACCGGGGGGAGCCGGGCCGGATTTACAACATCGGCGGGCGGTCCGAACGGACCAACCTGGACCTGGTCGGGGCCGTGCTGGAAGAACTGGCCCGAATCGTGGGCCGGCCGGCGGCCCACTACCGGCGGCTGATCACCTTTGTCAAAGACCGGCCGGGTCATGACCGGCGGTACGCCATCGATGATGCCCGTCTGCGCTCGGAACTGGCCTTCGAGCCGGTGGTCAGCCTGGAGGAGGGTCTGGACCGGACCGTGGCCTGGTATTTGGCCCACCGCCCCTGGTGGGAACGGATCAAGAGCGGGGCTTACCGCCGGTATTATCAGGAGATGTATGGGGGCCGCTAGGCCGATAGTGGTCCTGGGCGCCGGGGGGTTGCTCGGTGCGGCCCTGATGAAGGCCCTGGCCAAGGAAAATCCCGTCCCCTTGGGACGAACCGAGTGCGACCTGACCGACCCCGACCAGATACTCGCGGTCATGGACAAGCTGCGTCCGCGCATCTTTTGCAACGCGGCGGCCTTCACCGACGTGGACCGCTGTGAATTCGAACCGGAACCAGCCCACAGCATCAACGCCCTGGGTCCCGGCTATCTGGCCCAGGCGGCCCGCGAGATCGGTTGTTTGATCGTTCATTTCAGCACCGATTACGTTTTCAACGGCGACTCGAACCGCCCGTACCGGGAAGAGGACCGGCCTGATCCTCTGTCCGTCTATGGCCGGACCAAACTGGCCGGGGAAAAAGCCGTGCAATCCGCCGGCGGCGATTGGCTCATTATCCGCACGGCCGGGGTTTACGGTCATCCCCGGCGCGGCTTTATCTGGCGTATCCTGGACCTGGCCGGGCATAACCAGGTCATTCGAGTGGTGGACGACCAGACCGGCTCGCCCACCTATGCCGAGGATTTAGCCCAAGGGGCGGCCGCCCTGATCAAGATCGGGGCCAAGGGGCTGGTCCACCTGGCCGGCGGCGGACAGGCCACTTGGTGGGAACTGGCCCGCCGGACCCTGGACCTGGCCGGGCTTCAACAAATCCCGGTGGAACGAATCAAAAGCGCCGACCTGAACCGGCCGGCCCCGAGGCCGTCGTTCTCGGCCTTGGATACGACGCGTTTTCAAACCCTGACCGGCCGGTCGCTCCGGCCCTGGCCCGAGGCCCTGGCCGCGGCCCTCAAGGAGGAAGGCGAACCGGCCGGTGAATCAACCGGCTGAATTAAAGCAACCGATCCAGCCAAACGAAGGAGAAGCCCATGGAGGATCAGGCGGTTAAAAACTGGTACAATGAGAAGCAGGCCGAAGGTTTGATCAAGAAGCTGGAAAAGAAGGGGTTCAAGGCCCAGTACGCGGCCACGGCGGACAAGGCCCGGGCGGCCGTCCTGGCCCTCATCCCTGAAGGCGCCACCGTGGCTCTGACCGGCAGCCAGACCCTCGAGCAGATCGGGGTCAAGCCCTATTTACGCCAAAGCGGCAAGTATCAAATCATCGACCCTTATGAACCGGGTATCAGCCAGGCCGAGGGTATGGCCCGGCGCAAAAGGGGCCTGACCGCTCAGGTCATGGTCTCCAGCACCAACGCCCTGACCCGGGACGGGGCCCTGGTCAACCTGGACGGCATGGGCAACCGGGTGGCCGGGATGATCTTCGGTCCGGACAAGGTCATTTTGGCCGTGAGCATGAACAAGGTGGTCCATGACCTGGACGAAGCCTGGGCCCGCATCCGCCAGAGGGCGGCCCCGATGAACAACCAGCGCCTCGGCCTGCCCAATCCCTGCACCGAGACGGGCTTTTGCGCCGACTGCGCCAACAAGACCCGCATCTGCAACTATTTCACCGTCATCGAGCGTTCCTTCATCCCCGAGCGCATCCAGATCGTCCTGATCGGTGAAGACCTGGGCTACTGACATGGACCGGGACCGCTCCACGCCCCAAGGACCGCCGGGTCCGACCCTGGTAGCGCCGCAACGGACCACCGGCCGGGAATACCCCCGCCGTCCCATCCTGGGGGTGGCCGGCCTGGTCTTTGAGGGACGCTCGGCCTTGCTGATCAAGCGGGGCAAGGAGCCGGGCCTGGGCCGCTGGTCCATTCCGGGCGGCGCGGTCCGGGTCGGCGAAACCCTGACTCAGGCCCTGGTCCGGGAAATGGCCGAGGAAGTGGCCCTGGAAGTCGAGGTCGGCCCCCTGGTCGAGGTGATCGAACGTATCTTTCCCGACCCCGACGGCCGGGTGCTCTATCATTATGTGGTCCTGGATTATCTTTGTTTTTCAGGTTCGGGCCGGCCCAGGCCCGGATCGGACGCGGCCGAGGTCCGCTATGTCCCCCAGGATGAATGGCCGGCCTACGGACTGCCCTCGATCACCCTCCGGGTCCTCTATCAGGGCTTGGCCCTGGCCGCAGACTTAAAGCTCGGGGCAAGGCCGGACGAATAAGGAGGAATGGTTTTGCCGGAACAGACTCGATCTCCGGAACGGGATGAAGCCAGACGCCAGCAGGACGTGGTCATCCGGGCCGCCCTCTCCCAGATCAAGAAAAAATATCTGGTTATGAGCGGCAAGGGCGGGGTGGGCAAATCCTGCCTGGCCGTCAACCTGGCCGTGGCCCTGGCCGCATCGGGGGCCAAGGTCGGCCTGATGGACGTGGACCTGCACGGGCCGAGCGTGCCCCGGATGCTGGGGTTGACCGGACGACTCGAAGTGGCCCCGGATCGGACCATTCAGCCCCGGCCTTACAACGCCAACCTGGCCGTGGTCTCCATCGACAGCATGCTGTCCGACCGGGACGACGCGGTCATCTGGCGCGGACCCAAAAAACTCAACGCCATCCGCCAATTCATCGCCGACGTCTCCTGGGGCCCCCTGGACTTTCTGCTCATCGACAGCCCCCCCGGCACCGGCGACGAACCCCTGGCCGTGGCCCAAAACATCCCCGGAGCCAAAGCCGTGGTCGTGACCACCCCCCAGGAGGTCTCGGTGGCCGACGTGCGTAAGGCCATCCGTTTCCTGAATAAAGTCGGCCTGGACATCGCCGGGCTGGTGGAAAACATGAGCGGTTTTATCTGTCCCCATTGCGGACAGACCACGGACCTGTTCGGCCGGGGCGGCGGCCGCCTGTTGGCCGAGGCTTTGGGCCTGCCCTTCCTGGGGGCCGTGCCCCTGGACCCCGGCGTGGTCCCGGCTTCGGACCAGGGCCGGCCCTTTGTCCTGGAAAGACCCGAGTCCGACTTCGCCCGGGCCGTTAAGTCCATCGCCGCCCGGTTGTGACGTTATAATTTTTTCCCCTTTCATGGTCGCAATAACGGAGAGTAAAATGAAATTCGAAGCCGTGCCCAAGGAAACCATCTACTTGGACCCCAGGGACAATCTGGCCCGCAAATCCATCGCCAGCCAGGTCCGCCGAGACCCGCTGACCGGAAAAACCGCCCGCATCCGCACTTCCATGACCCTGAAATGGGTAAAACCCGATTTTGATAAATTAGTGGGCGGCACCGAAAAAACATGTCCTTTTTGTCCGGACAAGGTGCTGAAAGTGACTCCCTCGTTTCCCGAAGACCTCTTCCCGGAAGGCCGGCTGGTTTCGGGAGACCTGGTCCTTTTCCCCAACCTGGCCCCCTATGACGGCCTCAGCGCGGTGGTCACCCTGGGCGGCCAGCATTTCGTCCCCATGACCGAATTCGGACCGACCCGGTTGGTCCAAGGCTTCAGTTTGGCCCTGGACTATTTCCGCCGCCTTCAGGCCCTGGGGCACCCCGAGTCGGTCTATCACCTGATCACCTGGAACTACATGCCCCCGGCCGGCAGTTCGATCATCCATCCCCACCTCCAGGTCTTCGCCACCTCGACTCCGCCGAACCTGATGCGGGAGGAACTGGAGGCGGCCAAGATTTATTGGGAAAAAACAGGGACCAATTATTGGGACGATTTAGTTAAGGCTGAAACAGAGCTGGGGGAAAGATTCATCGGGGCGATCGGCCGGACGGCCTGGCTGGCGGCCTATGCCCCCCAGGGGGTGGCCGGCGACGTGCTGGCCGTGGTTCCGGGGGTTCGGACCACCTTGGAACTGACCGACCGGGACCTGTTCGATCTGGCTGACGGGCTGACCAGGTCCATGAAATGCTTCGACCGGATAGGTCTCTTCAGTTTCAACGCCGGTTTTTTCACCGGCGCGGCCGGGGACGATCACGCCCGTTTCCATGTCCTGCTTTCCCCGCGCTCTTACTTCAATCAGGCCTTGGGGGCCTCGGACGTGGCCGCGCTCAGGGGGCTGTACCAGGAAGGCATCTGCCTGTCCGTGCCCGAGGATTTGACCAAGACCCTCCAAAACGAATTCCAAGTACCGGCCGGGGGCGCATGAAAGCACGACCCTGGGTGACGCCGTACGGCGGCCGGGTCCCGCGCCTGCATCCCGAGGCCTTTGTGGACGTCTCGGCCCGGATCATCGGGGCGGTGGAACTGGCCCGGGGTTGCAGCGTCTGGCCCATGGCCGTGCTGAGGGCCGACGCGGCGGAAATCAGCCTGGGTGAAAGGTCGGCCGTCCTGGACCTGGCCCTGGTCGAGGCCCCGGAGGGCCGCCCGGTGATCATCGGCGAGGAAGCCATCGTCAGTCACGGAGCCATGATCCACGGGGCCAGGATCGAGGCCCGGGCCTTGGTGGGCATCGGGGCGGTGATCCTGGACGGGGCGGTGATCGGACGCGGCTCTTTGATCGGGGCCGGGAGTTTGGTTACGCCGGAAACGGTCATTCCGCCCGAGTCCCTGGTGTTGGGTTCGCCGGGTAAGGTCGTCCGTTCAACCAGGCCCGAGGAAAGGCGGACCATGCTGGCTCAGGTCGAGGAGCTCTACCGCAAGTCCAGGGTATACATGGCCGATTGATTTTTCCGGCCCGGCTAGACCCAGCCCCTGAGTTTCATAGCTTCCACCACCCGGCTGACCGCGACCAGGTAGGCCGCGGCCCGCATATGAACGCTTCGGCCCACGCTCATCTCGTGGACCGTCCGGAAGGCGTGAACCATCTTCTCTTCCAGGCGCCGATGGACCTCCTCGATGGGCCAGTAAAAATTCGCCCCGTTCTGCACCTGCTCGAAATACGACACCGTCACTCCGCCGGCGTTGGCTAAAAAGTCGGGCAGGACGACCACGCCTTTCTCAAAAAGAATTTTGTCCGCCTCGGGCGTGGTCGGGCCGTTGGCCAGTTCGCAGGAAATTCGGGCCCGAATCCGGTCGGCGTTGGTTCCGGTGATGACGTTCTCCAGGGCCGCGGGGAAGAGCACCGTGACCTCCAGTTCCAAAAGTTCCTCGTTGCCGATGGCCTCGCTGTCGGGGAAAGCCATGACCTGTCCGGTGGTCAGCTTGTGTTCGACCAGGGCCTTGACGTTGAGGCCCTTGGGGTTGTATATCCCGCCCTTGCTGTCCGAAGCGGCCACCAGTTTAAGGCCGAGAATCTCCTCGCCCAGCAGGGCGGCGAACTGGCCGGCGTTGCCGAAGCCTTGGACGGCCATGGTCCCGCCCCGCAGGTCGATGCCCAGGACCTCGGCCGCGGCCCGGGTCACGTAGATGCCGCCTCGGGCGGTGGCGTCGTGCCGCCCCAGGCTGCCCCCGAGCTGGACCGGTTTGCCCGTGATCACCCCGGGGTGCTTTTCTTGCCGGACGGCCTCGAACTCATCCATCATCCAGGCCATAATCTGGGCGTTGGTGTACACGTCCGGGGCCGGCACGTCCTTGGTTAAACCCAGGTCCGAAGATAAAGCCCGAATATACCCCCGGGCCAGACGTTCCTGCTCGGTCGGGGTCATCTGCTTGGGATTGCAAACCACCCCGCCCTTGGCCCCGCCCAGGGGGATGTCCACCACGGCCGTCTTCCAGGTCATCCAGGCGGCCAAGGCCCGGACCGTGTCGATGGTCTCGTCCGGATGCCAGCGGATGCCCCCCTTGGTCGGCCCCCGGGCATCGTTATACTGGACCCGGAAGCCCTGAAAGACACGGACAGCCCCGTCGTCCATCCTGACCGGGATACGCACCCAGATTTCCCGTTTCGGCCAACGGAGCATCTCCGCCGTGGCCCCGTCCAAACCCAAGGCCTCGGCCGCTTCGTCCACCTGGGCCTGGGCGATCTGAAAAGGATTAAAAGCGGACATAAATCCCTCACTTCTTTCTTTTATTTAATCTTAACAACCATGTGAATTATTTCCGGTCTGGAATATCAATGTTCTTTGAAAACGGGAAAAATTGATTAATAATATCACCATAAAAATTGGAAGGAAAGAGACAAGCTTCTGGATCATTCGCTGTTTGGCCGAAAGTGCTTTTCAAAATCCATGAGCGGAAACCACAAATACGACGTGATCATTGTCGGGGCGGGGCCCGGCGGGTCTCTGCTCGCTTATTATCTGGCCCGGTCCGGCCTGAAGACCCTGATTATCGAGAAACAAAGTCTTCCGCGTTACAAAGCCTGCGGCGGCGGGTTGACTTGGCGGGCTATCGAACTTTTGCCTTTTTCCGTACAGGAGGTGATCGAGGATTATATCTATTCCGCGGCGGTGACCTTCAATTCTGAAAGGATTTTCGAAAAGACCTGGGACCGGCCGGTCCTGGTCATGGTCATGCGGGACAAATTCGATCATTTCCTGGTGGAAAAAGCTCTGGAGGCCGGCGCTCATCTGCAAACCCAAACCATTTTCCGTTCAGTAGCCGGAGAGGCGGGCGATCTTCGGGTCGAGACCTCCACGGGGTCTTTTGCGGCCAAGGTTTTGGCCGGGGCAGACGGAGTCAACAGCCGGGCGGCCCGAAGCCTGGGCCTGACCGTGCGCCGGGACGTGATGCTGGGCCTGGAAGGAGAAGTCTATTTCCACGACCAGCGGGTATTGGATTCCATGAAAAATTTGGTCTTTTTCGATTTCGAGGCGGTCCCCCACGGTTACGGCTGGGTATTTCCCAAGCTGGACCATCTGTCCATCGGCGTGGGTTCCACTTCAAAAAAAGTCAAAAACTTAAGATGGTTTTTTTATCACTATCTCAAGGTGAAAAACCTGGAGGCCGGCGCGGAAATCAGAAGCCTCAAACCTCATTTGGTTCCCTTGGGTCTGGATAGACGCAATGTTTTGGCCAATGAAAAAGGCTTATTGGTCGGCGATGCGGCCGGCCTGACCGACCCGGTCACCGGGGAAGGCGTTTATTTCGCCCTCAAGGAAGCCCGGATGGCGGCGGAGGTCATCGTTTCCGCCTTCCGCGCCGGCCGACTCGAATTCCTGACCAAATACAACGAGCTGATTCATCGAAATTTTTGGGAAGAAGTAACCTGCGCCCGGCGAATGAATTTTGCGCTTTATAAACTACCTTTTCTCAGCCGCCGCGTCATGAGGATTCACGGTCAGAGACTGGGCGAGAGCTTGGGCCGTCTGGCCTTGGATCATAACTCTTACCGGGCCATGTATAAAAAGATGTTCGGACTCTCCTGGCTCCTTCCCTTGTTGCTGCCCGGCTTTCACCGCAACCGGACGGCTAAGGCCGGGGGCCGGGAACCGGACTCACCCGACCACGGCCATCCGGGCCGGCGTTGATTGCTCCGCCAGCCATTCTTCAATTCGCTTCTGGAGGCTGTCCCGGATTTCCCTCATGATCTGAAGTCTTTCCCGGTAAGTCCCCCAAAGAATATCCGGGTCGGGAGTGCTCCAGTGAATATAATCCCTGTGTCCCGGATAGATCGGACCTCTTTCCTCCAGGGTTTGATCACACAATACAATGATATAATTAAAAAACATACCTTGCTTATAAAGATCGAAGGCCGTCTTGACGGTGTGGCCGGATATGTCCAGGCCGATTTCCTTCATAACCTTTACCGCCAAGGGATTGAGTGTGCCGGCTCTGTACCCGGCGCTCACGGCTTCAAATTCATCGTCGGCCAACTGGTTCAGTAAGGCTTCGGCCATTTGGCTCCTTGATCCGTTCATCGACCCCACGAAAAGGACGCGGGTCCTGCTCATACTCTTGTCACCTCCCGGCATTTTCCAAACAGATAAATAAGATCACAAACCATGCCAAACCTCGCCGGAGCCTCGGTCCTCCAGGCCTTGAAATAATTCAAGATCGACAGGAAAAAATTTTTGACTCAGGCCGGACGGCCATGCCGGTGTCAGCAATATTTACAAAATGTAAAAATTCCGGCAATGTCCATTTTAAATTGACAAAAAACTAGACCCAAGAAGTTTATTTATCGACAACGATGATCCATCATCCCGGCCGCTATCTTTTCCCGCCTGTAATTACATGGTTTCTCTTCAGTCGCATTTATGACCCACCAAGCCGAGGGGAGCTTGGCTGACATATGCTTTCAAAGAGCTTTCCTCATTTCTTCCAGCTTCTCTTTAATGAAGGGAATCATCTTAAAGAGAGGTTCCAGCTTGTCGCAGGCATAGTCCTCGCAATGGGCGCAATTTTCCAGGCCCTTTGCACTGCCGCACTCTCTGACCTCACAGTTTCGGCAGAAAAAGAAAAGCCTTTTCCCCTCTTCCTTGCAGCCGTCGCAATTGATGTCGGAAGGCTTGAGCGTAAAGTTGAAAATTTTTGACCATCGTTCCGCCACCTTGGCCCTCTTCTGATCATCGTCTTTCTGCGTGGCCTGGTACGTGGGGCATTCTAGACAATCGATTCCACAATAAGCCATCATGTCATCTCCTTAATTTAGTAATATCTAATTAAGAGACTCTACGGTCCGGCCTTTGGGATTTAAAAAACGTTGAAAAACCAAACTGTCAAAGACCTCGTATGGTTGGGTGCTTTTGGCCACCTTCATTTGCATGAGGGTCCCCTGCCAGGCGCTGAGGATGAAGTCGGCCGTTTCATCGGCGTCCAGGGCCGAGGACAATTCTCCTTCTTCGGCGGCCTGGACCAAGCAGTCGGCAAACCTCCGACGCATACCGGAAATCACCTCCTCCAGCTTCCGGCGGAATCTTTCGTTCTGGTCTCCCATTTCCAGGGAGAGATTGCCGATGGGTCAGCCGCCTTTATAATTACTTTGGGCAAAGGCTTCCGTCAACCATAAAAAAAAGCGGCGGAGTCTTTGGAGGGGAAGCAAGGATGGGTCCTTGAGAAATCTATCGGCCCTGGTAAAAAAGGTTTCAGCGTAATAATCGATGCACTGAAGGCCGAAATCTTCCTTGCTCTGGAAATAAAAATAGAAAGACCCTTTGGGGACCTCCGCCGCTTTCAGCACTTCCTGGAGGCCGGTGTGGTTGAAGCCATGCTCCAGCATGATCCTGGCCCCGGCCCTTAAAATCTTGGTTTTGGTTTCCGACTTCATGACCCTAAATTGAATCTTTTTGGTTTACTCGTTCCAAACATGGCCTCGGAATAATCAAAATCCGGTCTTCCTCGTCCAATGGTCCTGGTTTTATTCGTCAATGTTTCCGGGATTATAGTTGTAACCAACCCGGCCCGCTTAATCCGAGGCCCTGCCAACGGACCACGGAGAAAAAACCGAAACCAGGGCGTTTCTACGAACTTTGTAGCTGGCCGCCTTTAGCCCGGGCTGCTTGAAAATCCGCAACAACATTTTTCATCATCTCCCGGACGTCCTTGGGCGGGTCGTGGATGACCTCTCGAAGCTCCAGGACCAAAGAGTTGGTCGGACATTTATAAGCGCAGACGCCGCAGCCGATGCAGAAGTCCGGATTGACCACCGAGACCCGTCCCTTTTTGTTGGTCAACTGCTTCTGACCGCTTCCATCATCGGCGGCGACCGCGGTCGCCCGGCCCTTGGCTTCGGGCAGGTCCTCCAGATGCAGGGCCTCCATGGGACAGCGTTTGACGCACAGGCCGCAGCCGATGCAGGTCTGGGCGTTGGTCCGGACGCGGTAGTTGGACGGGGTCAGGCCTTCGGCATGTTTGAGTTTGTGGTAGGCCTCGAGCATTACACAGCAGCAGGGATCACAATTGCATATGGTATCCGGTTTATCCTGATAATTAGCCACTCCGTGGACCAGCCCGGCCTCGGCGCTCCGGCGAAGTATCTCCTCGGTTTCCTCGCGGGTGATTTCCCGGCCTAAATCGTTCTCGACTATGTATCGGCCCAGAGCGCCGAAGTGAAGGCAGACCTCGGTCGGATACTTGCAATCGTCAAAATTCGGGTCGAGATTCTTGCGGTGCTTGCACGGACAGACCGAGACCGTAAAATAATCTTGTTGATCAAGAACCTTGACTACTTCTTCATAGGGCAGAATCCGGCGACCGTCCTCGATGGTCTTTTGTATGGGCAGAACGCGTAATCCCTTGGTCCTGGTGTGGTTCCAAGGATCAAAAAAACCGTGATAATAGTATTGGTTGGCCCAGGGGGCCATGGCCTTGCTTCGTTCATCGTCGCGCCCGCCCCAAAAAGCGGCCCGATAATCCATAAAAAAGGCGTCGTTGAGACTGTAACGGACCCGGTCACCCTTGACGGTGCGGAAAAGTATGCCTTTCCTGGCCAGTTCATCCAGCTTGGCCCTCAGCTCCTCCGGAGGCTTTTTTTTCATTGCGGCCAGGTCTTCCAAGTAATTACCTTTAAAGGGAAAACCAGTTAGGAGTTCAGCCTCGTCCGGAGTGCAGGTGGCCTGAATGAGGGGCCTGACTTCGTCCGCTTCCGGCAACCCGTACCAGGTCTGCCTCAGCCAGTTTATCAAACCATCATAAATTTCTTGCTCCGACATGATCGTTCTCCTTTGCCGATTAATGGTTTACGGTTACGGGAAGGACTCCGCGACCCGGCCCGGCAACGCCAAGCCGGACCCATCCCCCGGCCGACCGAGAAGGTCAGGCTACCCGTTCGTACAAAGCCCGTCGGTCCGGGCTCATGGCGGCCAGGTGTTTCAGGGCCTGCTCGGGGGAAACGGCCTTCAGGGTTCCGTCGTCCAACTGGATGACCACGCCGGATTCGGTCACCATTTTGAAGCGCTTCTTCCGAACCTCCTTATCGGGATGGCAGATGAACTGGCAATGGCCGCAGGTCTGCTGACCCTTGTTGCCCGGCAGGTTGGGATTGTAAAAGCCGACGCCCGGTTTGGGCCGGTAGACGTAAGGCTTGATAGCGCCGCGGATGGCGTCCAGAAACTCTTCGTCCTTTTCCGGTATGGGGAACCGGGCCGGAGACCAGGTGGACCACCGGCCGGACTTATGCAGTCCGGTAAAGCCTCCGCAGACATAGTCGCAGCGGCTGTAGTTCCTCCTTTTGGCATAGGAGAATTCGACCCCGCCCATGGTGACGGTGACTTTTTCGCTCGGGTGGATCATGTCCGAGGCGCAGGCTGAAAGACACAGGCGGCATTCGTCACAGTATTTATCTTCGTCCGGCAGGGGGCCCGTGGGCCTCAGCTCGGCGTCGGTCACCACGGAGCCGAAAATAACGGCCGCTCCTTCTTTTTTCCGGATGACGTTTCCGGACAATCCGAAGTGCCCGAGTCCGGCGCGCACGGCCAGGTAGCGATGAGAAATAGGCGGTTTCTCGTCCAGGGGACCACGCGGCGTGTCTTTCCGATAAAATTGGTTCGCTTCAACCGGAACGGCGGCCTGTCCCTTCATGTCCAGAAAGCGGGCCAATTCCAGGGCGATGCCGCTGGCCATGGTGTTGATGCGGACGTTGTCCTGGTTGTGCCCGTAAAAGTCCTCTTTCTTGAGGTACCGCTCGATCTTCTCCTGGTCCAGGGGCAAAGCGAAAACGACGGCCGACTTGGCGCCGGACAATACGTACGTAAGGTCGGTCGAGGGCGGCCCGCCAGCCAGGGTCTCGGTCGTGACCACGCCCACGTCGATGGCCCCGGCGTTCAAGGCCAGGTCTTTGACCGTTTGGTTAAGGTCTTCATAACGCTTCTTGTTTTTTGTCATTTCATAAAACCTCCATAACCCGTGCGGACACCCCGCGATGCAACCGCGCGTCTCCAACCGCTTTGGGGTGCAATCCGCCGTGTAATCCAGGTTTAAAATCCGGTCTTTTCCGTGTCCAGATAAACCGGGTCCTCTTCGTCCATGATCCGAAGAATGTCCTTGTAAGTGACCTTCTTCATGGTCAGCAGAATCTGGCGGTCCTTGTTTTGACTTTTGGCAAAGGCCATGACTTCGTTCATTAAATCGTTTCCATGACAGGCCTTCAGGACGATTTGATGGGCTTGGCACTCCTGGGCCGTCAGCCTCTTGCCGGTGTACTGCATTTCGAGGAACTTGGGCAAAGGCACGGCCTTCCTGACCACGGCGGCCATGCCCGGTATTAAAGGCACGTGAATATCCACTTCGGGCAGGCAGAAAAAGCCCCGGTCCGAACGCATGAAGCGGAAATCAAAGGCGCTGGCCAGAATAGCCCCGCCGGCAAAGGCGTGACCGTTGACCGCGGCGATGGTGATCATGGGGTACATAAGGATGCGGCGCAAAAGCTCCATGATTTTAAGCGGAAAGGCCCTGGCCGTTTCCCGGCCCTCCTTTTCGATGGTCGGAAGCAGCCACTCCAGGTCGATACCGTTGGACCAGATCTTTTCATGGGCCGAACGGACCACCAGCACACTGACCGAGGTTTCCTGTTCGATCCGGTCCAAAACATCAAGAAACGCTTGAAGAAAAGTGTAGTTGAACCGGTTCTCCCCGCTGTCCATGGTGACAACAGCCACGTGTTGGTCCAAAGTGAAATCAATCATGCCATGCCCTCGCTGATTCTTGTTTTAATCAGGCTTGTTCCGGGTCTTTCCCGGCCCAAGGATTGACGACCATCTATCTCTTGAAAAGTAGCCGACCTGGGGCGGCTTAGAGTTCGGCCACCAGCTTGTCGATTTCACCGGGGTCTTTCTCGGCGATTATGGAGGCGATTTCGGCAAAACTGATCCTTTTCATGGTCCCCAGTGTTTTCCGGTCCTTGTTCATTTTTTTGGCGAAGGCCAACACCTCGGCCATCAGATCGTTGAGGTGGCAGGCCTTGGTGACAATCTGGAGCCGCTCACATTCCTGGGCCGTGAGCCTGGTCCCGGTGAACTCCATCTCCAAATATTTGACGGGCATGCCTTTCTTCAATATCGCGTCCATGCCGGGCAGGAAGGGGAACTTCAAATCGATTTCCGGCAAGCAAAAAAATCCGCGGTCCGACCGCATGAACCGGAAATCAAAGGCGCAGGCCAATAGTGCTCCGCCGGCAAAGGCGTGGCCGTTTATGGCCGCGATGGTGATCATGGGGTAAGTCACCAGCCGTTGCAAAAAAGCCATCAATTCGGTGAAAAAGGTCTTGCCCACCGCCGGGCCTTCTTTTTTCACCGCCGGGAGAAGCCAGTCCAGGTCAATGCCGTTGGACCAGATTTTTTTGTCGCCGCTCTGAACCACCAGGGTCCCGGCGTCGGTCTCTTGCTCGATCCTGTCCAGCACTTCCATGAAGGCTCTGACGAAATTGAGGTTCAACCGGTTTTCACCGCTGTTCATGGTGACGACGGCCGCGCGTTCGTCCAATGTGAAATCCAACATAGTCAACCTCCCTAGCCGTTCGTTTAAGATCAGTCGATCATTTCAGCGATTATTTCCCTGACCGGCTTGATCTCCTTGATCAAGGCGGCCGACTGGCCGGCTCCGGCCGGGAACAGGTCGAAATCTCCGCTCATCCAGGCCTTGGGGGCGTTGGCCAGACTGTATTCCTTGGTCAGGTCCACGCCGGGCTTGGCCATCAGTTCCTGGAGTTTGGGATTGATGATGGTCCGGACGCTCATGTTGCCTTGAGGCAGCAACGTCGTGCCGCCGTCGCTGCACCGAAGGATGGCTTGCTTCCAGGCCTCCGAGGTCGGGCACTCCTCGGAAGCGATGAAACGAGTGCCGAGCTGCACGCCTTGGGCGCCCAAGGCCAAAGCCGCCCGATAACCCCGGGCGTCGGCGATGCCGCCGGCGGCCGCCACCGGAATCCGGACATGGTCGGCCACCAGGGGAATGAGGATCATGTTGGTCGACTCCGGGGCCAGGGAACGAAGGCCGCCGGATTCGAGACCGGAGACGACGATCCCGTCGGCTCCGGCTTCCGCGGCTTTAAGGGCGAAGGGGAAACTGAGGACCACGTGGAGGCCCTTCATGCCCAACTCATGGATTTTGGGATAGATTTTTCCCGGTGATCCGGCCGAGGTCGTCACGGTCTTGACCCCGGCCTGGGCCAGGGCTTCGAGCAGTCGGTCGTTGTTCGGATTGATCAGCATCAAATTGGCCCCGAAGGGCTGACCGGTCAGGTCCCGGATTTGACCTGCCAGACGCTTGACTTCTTCCGGGTCGCTTACGTAGCCCAAGGCCAGCATACCGAAGCCGCCGGCTTCACAAATGGCCGCGGTCAGCTTGGGGCTGTTCATGGCCCCTATCGGGCCCTGTATGATCGGATAACGGCTCCCCAACATTTCCAGCAGTTTGGACATGAAATTTACCTCCCCGTTTCTGTTGACGATTAATTGTTTTTTAGGGTTGCCCTGGTCCAGGCCGTCAGCCCGAGACCCGGCCAAGCTTGGCCGCCAAATCCGGGAAGTCCCGGGACAGACCGCCTTCCTCCAACTTGACCAGGTGGTGGTCGAACATATAGGCGTCCCACATGACCAGGAAAGTTTTCATCGGTTCGCGGACCTTGTCCTTGCCGATGAAATAGATGCCTTCCTCGACGATCTCCTGTTTGGACCGGCCCAGCTCAAGTTTCCGTTTGAAGGCCTCTTCCCTGACGAAAAAAGCCCGGAGACAACGGTTGAAAACCCCGTCGATGTCTTCCCGGATGACACCCTCGTGACTGGTTAGAAGCAGGCGCGGCTTCAGGGCTTTCAAGGTCAGGACGGAATCGATGTATTGAACCATGTCGCTGTCCGGCCAGCCGTACCACGGCCCGAAACGGTTCAATCCCAGGTCGCTGGTGAAAAGGATGCGCTCCTCCGGGAAATAAACGCACATATGCCCCCGGGAATGACCCGGCGCGTCGAGGAATTCCATTTTCAAGCCGCCGGTCTTCAGGCTGAAGGAACCGTCATAGCGGCTGAAATCCCGGACTTCCGTGTACCCGAACATCTTCAGGGAGACTTCCCGCCAGAGGTCGCCCAGGCCGAAAGGTCCGGCGGTGTTTTGGACGAAAAAGTCGTGACTGGCGAAATAAGGCTCCTCGGCCGCCGGGATGAACAATTCCGTTCGAGCCTGGTTTTGAACCAGACCGGCCCAGGCCGAGTGATCGAGGTGAAAATGGGAGACAAAGGCCAGATCGGGTTTTTCTTGATTCAGGAGCGCCACGGTTTGGTCCCGGCCCATGTTGGTATCGAAGAAGACCTTGGGCGAACCATCGACCATGATTCCGGCGCAGCAGGTGTTGTCGCCGTTGCTTTCCGGCTCCAGATAGTAAATCCGGTCGGTTATCCGGGTTCGTCTGATTGAGTCCGTCATTGGCTATGACCATCCATCTTATCGTTGATTGATTGTATAGTAGACCGGTCGACTACAATTGTCAAACGAAAAAGCCCTCCCGCTGATTTTTTTTCTAAAAGCTCGATTTTTCCAGGTGCTGCGTCAGAAAAACTGAACACGAGTAAAGACGGGGCGACCTCGACCATACTGCTCTTCGGGGTGAAAGGTATAAAAAACGAATGATTCACCGGCCAAGGGCCTTATTATGCGCCGGATACAACCGGATTTACCAGTAACCAGACAAAGTCAGGACGCCTGGTTTGACGTTTATCCGGCCGACGTCGACAGGCGCACCGCGAATCAATATATCCAAATGGCCAACAACTTGAAAAAACGCTGGTTTTCAACAACGGTTTGTTTCCGCTCGACCTTTTAAGGCAATGTCTTGACTATGCCCTGAACGACAACACTAAACTGCCCGGCGTCTTCGATTCATTGAAGGCCAAGTTCAAGGTTCAAGGCGGCAGAGACTTGCTTTCCCAGGTCACAAAAATGAACGACTTCCGCAACAACTATGTTGCTCATCAAGAAAAGGAATTAAAAGATAGCCAATTGGCCGAAGAGCAGTTGAAGGCCTGGACCGAAGGCCTTCATCGGTTGAGCACCGCGATTTAATCACTGGAAAACTTTATAAATAATTTTAAGGTTGTCTGCCAGTCCCTCGTCATTATAACTTTTTGACAATAATAGCCAAACCGCCTAAACTAGAATCAGTCAACCTGAAATCGAAGAGGGTCGGCGGCCTGAACGTGAACAAAATAATAAATCACGATAACAAGATGTATCAATTAGCTATTTTGGTCGTTGACGACGAGGCCAACATCCGTAAGACCCTCTCTTACTGTTTGGCAGTTGAGGGACATTCGGTCATCGCGGTCAGTAATCCCGCCGACGCCATCGAGGAAGCCCGGAGGCGATCCTTTGACTTGGCGTTCGTCGACCTCAAGTTGGGTGAGGAAGATGGCCTGGAATTGATCCCCGTCTTGCTGTCGGAGTCTCCCTGGACCAAGGTGGTGGTCATCACGGCGCATGCCTCCATCGAGAGTGCGGTGGATGCCATGCGCAGCGGCGCCACCGATTACATTGTCAAACCCTTCACTCCGGATCAGGTCAAGCTCCTCACCCGCCGGGTCGGCAGGATTCGGGAATTGGAAACCGAGATAGCCGCGCTTAAGGAGGACATGCAGCGGCTTGGCCCGGAAAATCAACTCCAGAGCAAGAACACATGCATGCAACGGGTCATCGAGACCGCGAGAAAGGCTGCCCCCTCGGAGGCGATTGTCTTGCTTCAAGGAGAAAGCGGCACGGGCAAATCGGTGTTTGCCAGGGCCATACATCATTGGAGTTCAAGGGCGGCCAAGCCCATGGTGGTTGTAGCGTGCCCGGCGGTCCCGCCCGATCTTCTGGAAAGTGAGTTATTCGGACACGCCAAGGGGGCCTTCACCGGGGCGATCCGGGACAATCCCGGGCGGATCGCCGCTTGCGAGAGCGGGACGTTGTTTCTGGACGAAATCGGAGATATGATTCCCTCGGTGCAGGCCAAATTGTTACGGTTTATCCAGGACAAGGAATACGAGCGTCTGGGGGAATCCAGGCCCCGAAAGGCGGACGTGCGGATCATCGCGGCCACCAACGCCGATCTTGAAACGCGGGTGACCGAAGGCCGCTTCCGGGAAGACCTGTTCTATCGGCTCAATGTAATCAACCTGATCATCCCCCCGCTTCGGAAGAGAACGGAAGACATCATGCCGCTGGCCATGGATTTCCTTGCCTATTTCTGTCGAGTCAACCATAAAGCGACTCTTGGCTTCTCCGAAGAGGCTGAGCAATTACTAACAACCTATACCTGGCCTGGAAATGTTCGAGAACTTCGAAATACCATCGAGCGAGCCGTAATCCTTGGGAGCGGTGAACGGATCGGAAGAGCCGATCTTCCCGGCAACATCACTCCCACGGCCGCAACTCCCGCTATTGGTGACATGGTGTCTTTGTCCACCATTGAAGAAATGCATATCAGAAGAGTCCTGGCCAAGACCTCCTCGCTCCAGGAAGCAGCGGACGTTCTGGGTATCGATCAGGCGACGCTCTGGCGCAGGAGGAAAACCTACGGCATCTGATTTTACTTTTCATCCCCACCTGCCTTGCATTATGCAAGGCCATATTCGCCCCGATCTTTCAGGCTTCAAGGCCGATCACTTCGTTTTTTCCCATAACCAACTGAAATCGCAGACCTTGGAGAATGGTACGGCTGTTGCTCTTTCTACTGGTGTCGGCGATAACCGAATGGGGGACCATGTCCCATGACGTTGAAAAAGAAAATCCTAATCGGATATGGCGTTGCCTTTGCCCTCATGGGCCTGGTGGTCGCCTGGGCGGTTACGAATCTGGTATCACTGGGCAAGGCCACCGAGGCAATCTTGAGCGAGAACTATCGGAGCATCCTCGCCGCTGAAAACATGGTGGACGCCTTGGAGCGCCAAGACAGCGGGATTCTTATAATGTTCCTGGGCGACGCCGAGACGGGGATTGCCCAATTCCGGGAAAACGAGGCGGTTTTTCTTGAGTGGCTGGCCCGGGCCAAGGACAACATCACCATTCAGGGGGAAACGGAACTGGTCCAGTCCATCGAGGCCGACTATGCCAAGTACCGAAAGCGGTTTTCCACCCTGACGGAGCTGCGCGATACGGCCAAGCCATCTCAGCCGCTTTCCTCAGCCATTTACCAGGAATCGATTCATCCCCTTTTTACGAAGGTGCGCGAGGTCTGCGTAAGGCTGCGCCATCTCAACGAGGAAACAATGTACGCCGCCAGTGTGAGGGCGGGCCAAATGGCCGAACGGGCCATCTGGTCCACGGCGCTGGTGGCGGCGTCGGCATTAATGGTGGCTCTGATCTTCAGCTTGTTTCTCGCGGAACGGATTGTCCGGCCGATACGGCGCTTTATGGAGGCGACCCGGAGGATTTCATCGGGCGACTATGCCGTTCAGGTGCCTGTGGAAACCGGTGACGAGCTGGGCCGCCTGGCCGGCGAGTTCAACCAAATGGCTGTCCAGCTCGGCCATTACCACGAGATGAACATCGAGCAGATTATCTCGGAAAAGAACAAGGCCGAGGCCATCCTTTTCAGTATCGAGGATGGTTTAGTGGTTTTCGATACCGAGCTCAAGGTGACCGGCATCAACCCCGCCGCGCGCCGGATGCTGGGCCTGGAGTTTGCCGAAAGTTCCCCTTGGCAGTGCGTGGACATATTCCCGGACCCCAATGTTTGCCAACTTATTCGCCAGACCGTCGAGACCGGGCGGCAACCCGGCGTGCCCGATGAAGAGCGGATCATCACCCTTCCGGAGGGAGCGCAGTCCCGCTACTATCTGTTTTCCGTCACGGCCATTCGAGGGAGGGACCGCAATCTGTCCGGCATCGTCCTGCTGCTCAGGGACGTCACCCGCCTGAAGGAAGTGGAGCGGCTCAAAAGCGAATTCGTCATGGCTGCCTCCCACGAGCTGCGGACGCCACTGACCAGTTTGGGAATGAGTGTCGATCTGCTCTTGGAACACGTCGCCCGGGGACTCGCCGAAAAAGACCGGGACCTTCTCCAAGCGGCTCACGAGGAAGTGCATCGGATGAAGGCCCTGGTCAATGATCTGCTTGATCTGTCCAAGATCGAGGCGGGCCGAATCGAGTTGGAGTTTGAGAGCGTGCCGGTTTCGACTCTTTTTGACCACGTGCAGGCGGTTTTCAAAAGTCAGATGGACATGAAGGAGGTCGCGTTAGTAAGGGAGGCGACCGGAGGTCTGCCCAACGTTCGCGCGGATGCCAACAAAATCACCTGGGTCTTGAGCAACCTGATTTCCAATGCTCTGCGGTATGTGAGCAAGGGCGGTCATATCCAACTCATGACGAAGAGAATCGGGCCGCAGGTCCACTTGTCGGTGCGGGACGACGGACCGGGAATTCCCGCCGAATATCAATCCAAGATTTTCCAGAAATTTGTGCAAGTCAAGGGACAAGAAGCGGGTGGAACTGGTCTGGGGCTCGCCATCTGCAAGGAGATCGTCCGTGCGCACGGCGGCGCGATCTGGGTGGAATCGTCCCCCGGTCAAGGCAGTACTTTTACCTTCACCCTGCCGGTGGCCCCCTAGGAGGAACCCATGGAAAAGAAACCGATTCTGGTCGTGGACGACGAGAAAAACATCCGTCTGACCATGTCTCAGTCACTGGAAGCCCTGGAAATTACGGTCCAAACGGCGGTGAACGGCGAAGAGGCGCTGCAAAAGCTTCGCCAGGGTCAATTCGAGCTGGTTTTTCTGGACCTGAAGATGCCGGGCATGGACGGAATGGAGGTCTTGCGCCGAATCAAGGAGGAGTGGCCCAAAGTCCGGGTGATCATCATCACGGCCCACGGGACGATTGAATCCGCCGTGGAGGCCATGAAGCTCGGCGCGGTGGACTTCATTCAGAAACCCTTCAGCCCAGGTGAAATTCGAGAGCTGACGATCCGGGTGCTGGGGCGCGAGGACCTGGATGAAGAAAGCGCGGTCGATTACCTCTCCTTGATCGAGCTGGCGAAGCGTCGCATTTCGGATCGAAGTTTTTCCGCAGCCCGAGAAACAGCCCGCAGGGCTATCACCGCTGATCCTGATCAGCCCGAGGCATATAACCTTCTCGGGGCATTGCTTGAGATCAATGGAGATTTATTGAAGGCCCAAAAATTTTATCGCGCGGCGCTGGATATCGATCCGACTTTCCAACCGGCTCGGGCAAACTTGGAACGAACCGCGTCCTGGAACAAGTTCGGCAAGATAAATCTTGGAACGGATAAAACGAATATCGAGACCAAAGACTAAAGGGTCGACGAGGACCGCCATGAAAAATAACCGCTACATCGTGATCGTCGGGTGTGGACGCCTGGGCTCTCTCCTGGCCAACCAACTGAGTCGCATTGGTAATTCAGTGGTGGTGATTGATACGGATGAGTCAACGTTCAACGACTTATCGCCCGATTTCAGCGGTTTTCGCCTGGAAGGCGACGCCACCGAGATAGCGGTGCTAAAGGAGGCCAGGCTGAAGAGAGCCGATATTCTTATCGCCACGACCCATGAGGATAACGTCAACCTGATGGTGGCCCAGGTGGCCCAAAAAGTTTTCGGTGTGCCCCATGTTTTGGCCAGGGTGTTCGATCCCAAAAGAGAGGAAGTTTACGCTCAATTGGGCATAGATACTGTTTGTCCGACATCAGTGGCCGCGGACATGTTCCTTCGGGCCGTGGCCGAGGGAGCCGCCGAACCGCAAGGAGCCCAACCATGAAGGTGCTCATCGTCGGTACCGGCAAGACCCTTTATTTCCTTTGCCGGAACTTCACCGCCAAGGGATATGAGGTGGTCATCATCAATCGGAATCGGGAGGAATGCGTCCGATTGGCCCGACAGCTTTCGGCCACAGTGGTTTGCGGTGACGGGAGCGATGCCGGGATTCTCAAGGAAGCCGGCGCGATGGGGGCCGACGCGGTCATAGCCATCACCCCCAACGATCAGGATAATCTGGTTATCTGCCAATTGGCTTCCCTCAAATTCGGCGTACCGAGAGCCTTGGCGCTGATCAACGATCCCGACAACGCCGAGGTGTTCGACAAGCTGGGGGTTACGGCCTTTTCAACCACTCATATCATCGGCAGTCTGATCGAACAGCGAGCGTCCTTGGAACAGATCACCAATATGCTGTCGGTTGGCGAAGGCCTGGTAAATGTGACGGAGATTCTCCTCGACACCGATTCACCGGTCGCGGGAAAGCTCTTGAAGGATATAGACCTCCCCGAAAACGCCCTGGTCGCCGTGGTGATCCGTGACAACCAGCCGATCGTCCCCCGCGGAGCCAATCAACTGCTGGCCGGCGACCGGGTGGTGCTGATTACCCTGCCGGAGAACCATGGTCCGGTGCTGAGGGAATTCACGGGTGAAAAGAAATAGAGGGACGGGGCATTGCGGGAAAAGGAATATCTCAAACAACGCTACGCCGCGATCCTTTCATCCGTGGGAATGATCCTCATTCTTACCGGCGTGGTGATGTTGACGCCCCTTCTGGTCCTCCTGGCTCATCCGGAGGAAGCCGGGTCCACATCGGCCTTTGGCCTTCCGGCGGGTTGTCTCGGTCTCTTGGGCTATGTGTTATGGAGGCTGTTTCGTTCCGCCTCCAACCTCACCCTCTCCATCCAGGAGGGCGGCGTCATCGTTCTTCTGAGCTGGATCATCGTCATCCTTTTTTCATCGTGGCCCTTCATCCAGGTTTCGGGACTCTCGTTCTCGGGGGCTGTTTTCGAGTCGATGAGCGGGTGGACCACCACCGGCCTTTCCGTTGTGGACGTGACCAGCGCCAGTCTCATCATTCTGTTATGGCGCAGCGTCATCCAACTGGCCGGAGGAGCGGGATTAGCGATCATTATGATGTCGGCTATTGTCGGTCCTACCGGAGTCGGCATCTCGAGTGCCGAAGGCCGCAGCGATCAACTCGTCCCGCATGTTCGTCAGTCGGCCCGTCTGGTTCTGATCATCTACACCTGCTATGCCGCCGCCGGAATTTTCGCTTACTGGATGGCAGGCATGTCGCCTTTCGATGCGGTCAACCACGCCTTTGCCGCGGTATCCACGGGAGGATTTTCCACTCACCCGGAAAGTATCGGCTATTGGGATTCCGCGGCCATCGAAGCGGTGACTCTGGCGCTTATGCTGCTTGGGAACCTCAGTTTCGTTACCGCCTGGTTCCTATGGCGCGGCAAGCTCCACCTCGCTGCACGAAATGGTGAGGTCCGGCTTTTGGCCGTGCTCATTCCCTTGTCGGCGGCCGCGGTGTTCATTTTTACCAGCCGGACACTCTATCCGGAGTTCGGGAAATCATTGCGCGTGGCGCTTTTCGAGACAGTATCGGCTATTACCACCACAGGATTTTCCACCGTCAGCTACGGGCACTGGAACGCCTTCGGGGTGCTCCTGTTAATCGTCTTGATGCTTATCGGCGGCGGAACGTGCTCCACGGCGGGGGGTATCAAGCAATTCCGAATCTACTTATTGTGGAAACAACTCATCTGGGACATCAGGTATTCCCTCATGCCGCGGACCGTAGTTTTGGAACGTCCGATCTGGGTGGGTAATCGTCGGGTCTTTGTGGACGACGCCAGGGTGCGCCAGGTGGCGGTTTTTGGTTTCTTATACCTGTTGACTTACGGGGTCGGGGTCATGCTCTTGTGCGCCTGCGGTTACAGCCTTGGCGACTCTCTTTTTGAATTTGCTTCCGCTCTCGGAACGGTTGGGCTCTCCGTGGGGGTGACCTCCGCCCAAATGCCGGGGGCCGCCCTGTGGGCGGAAATTCTCGCCATGTTTCTCGGGAGACTGGAATTCATCGTAGTGATCGTCAGTCTGCTCAAACTCGTCCGGGACGGCCAGCTGGCAATGACACGAAAAACGACGTAAATGTTAATGGATACGACGAAAAAAATGACCTCTATTGAAAAGCATCCAAGGCGACTCCTTCGGTTTTTGTTATGCGACACCACCGGCAACTTCGACGAACTGAGGTCATCCGATGAAGAAAGGGTTTTCAGCCCGATTCAATGTTTCGGCAATGCCGTTGACGAAAAGCCCGAAATCGTTCTGGTCCGTTTTGGCCGGATATCGTTCCGCGAGCGTGAAGAACTCGTGGAATTGAGTGCCGCACTAAAGCGAAACAGCCATACCCAGAGATGCCTGATACTGGCCCTTCTCCATTCAAAACACCGCAAATTAATGGAGGACCTGAAGAAGGCGAAAGTCGATTATATCCGGTATGTAGGTGATGGCAAACTGTCTTCAGCCCAGGTCCGGGAGATTATCAACGGATTGGGGCCGGCTGATCGATTGGAACGACACTTGGCAATGCTATGCCCTTTTCTTCATTACAGCAAAATCGATTTCCAATACGAGATGACGGTTTGCGGAGCCTACCTGGATCGGATGGTCCTTGGAGGCCGCCGGCTGCACGAAATCTGTGAAACCGAGGACCATCTTCACTGTGAATACTATCTGAAGCCTAGACTAACGTATGGGCCACGGGTCTGATGGTGGTGGACAGGTGGAGTTATTCGACCATGTTTGGACAGTGCATGACCCGCACTTATTCAGATCGGCGGTCTGGGCGTAATGACTATTTCTGTGGCCCTCTTTCCATGGATCACTAGCAGCGTCCAGTTTCGACATCGGATGGTGATGTAGGACATGTTCACCTCCGTCCCGCTTGACAGGCTTTCGCCCCTCTGATAAAAGACATTCACCTTTGATGTCCTGAAATAAAGCCTTTCCAAGGGACGGCCGGTTCCGATGGAGGCGGCAGCGCTCAGGTATTTTCAATTAAAAACCGCGGGGGAGGGCGATTTGACTGAAAGTCGAATGCGAATATTGATGGGTAATGAGGCCCTGGCCAGGGGGCTTTTGGAAAACGGCTGCACCATGGCCGCATCCTATCCCGGGACCCCGGCCTCGGAAATAATGGGCGCCTTGCAAGACATGGCCCGAGAGGAAAACCATCCGATCCGCGCCGAGTGGTCGATCAACGAAAAGGTCGCTTACGAAACCGCTCTGGCCCACGCCTACTGCGGCGGCCGGGCGGCGGTGAGTATGAAGCAGGTCGGGCTGAACGTGGCGGCCGACCCGTTTCTCAGTTCGGCTTACATCGGGGTCAAGGGTGGGTTTTTGGTCATTTCGGCCGATGATCCCGGCCCCCATAGTTCCCAGACCGAGCAGGACAGCCGCCTGATGGCCATGCTGGCCAAGGTTCCCGTATTGGACCCAGCCTCGCCCCAGGAGGCCAAGGACCTGGTGGCCCAGGCATACGCCCTGTCGGAGGAATTTGAAATACCGGTGATGATCAGGCCGACCACCCGCATCTGCCACGCCCGCCAGAACATCGCCTGTCGGCCGCCGGCCCAGGTGGATTTCGCCCCGGATTTCGAACGCAATCCCGGCCGGTGGGCGGCCACGCCCAAGTTTCGTTTGGTTCTCCACCACAACTTGAATCAGAAGCTGGCCCGGATATCCCGGCATGAGCTGGCCGGACCCGAGCCGATGAATTCCGGGCCGGGCCGATCCCTGGCCGTGGTCGCCTCCGGCGTGGTCCTGGCCCACGCCCTCGAAGCCCTGGCCGATGATCCGGAACTGGCGGCCAAACTGGCCCTTTTCCGGGTGAAAATGCCTTACCCCTTGAACCTGGAGGCTTTCCGAGAAGCATTGTCGCCTTTCCGGGAAGTCCTTATTCTGGAGGAGACCGCCCCGGTCATGGAAATGCAACTGGCCGGACTGATCGGCAAGGAATTGAAGGGTCGGCGGGACGGTTTCTGGCCGGGGGCCGGGGAGATGACCCCGGACGTAGTCTATGCCGGTCTGCGGCGTTTCGTCGGCTTGGAGGTCCCCGCCCTGATTCCGGCCGGCAATCCAGGCCGGCGTCCGACCCTTTGCGCCGGCTGTCCTCATCGGGCGGCTTTCGCCGCTTTGATGGAGGCCCTGCCCGGCGGCATTTATCCCAGCGACATCGGCTGTTACACCCTGGGGATGAACATGGGCGCGGTCGACACCTGCCTGTGCATGGGGGCGGCCGTGAGCATGGCCGCCGGCCTGGCCCACACCTATCAGGACCATGGGACCAAGCCCATGCCCATCGGGGCTACTATCGGCGACTCGACCTTTTATCACGCCGGGATTCCGCCCCTGATCAACGCCGTCACCCATGGAGCTTCGTTTGTCCTGCTGATTTTGGACAACGGCACCACGGCCATGACCGGACAGCAGCCGACTCCGGCCCTGGAACGTTTCGACGGCTCGGGTGCGGGCCGGATCGTGTCCATCGAGGACGCCGTCCGCGCCTGCGGGGTTGAGTTTCTTGAGATCGGCGATCCCTATGAATATCAGGATTTCCTGGGTCTGCTCCGGCAAGCCGCGGCTTTTGCCCGGGAGGGCCGCGGGCCGGCCGTGGTCATCGGCCGTCATCCCTGCCTGATGGACCGTCACCAGCCTCGACCGGAGAAAACCAGGAAATTCCAGGTGACGGAAGAATGCGCGGCCTGCGGCCTCTGCCAGGAAAGTTTCGGCTGTCCGGCCCTGGTCGAAAGCCAGGACGGCCGGATGACCATCCTGGATTATCTCTGCGTCGGCTGCGGCGTCTGCACCCATATCTGTCCGACCGGGGCCATCGAGGAGGTTTGATCCATGGACCCTCAACAAATAGGACTAAGCGGGCTGGGCGGCCAAGGCGTTTTGTTTATAACCCGGATTTTGGCCGAAACGGCACTCGGCTCTGGCCTGAACGTCTTGTCGTCCGAGACCCACGGCATGGCCATGCGGGGCGGAGCGGTCATCTCCCACCTCAAGGTCGGGGCCTTTCACAGTCCCTTGATCAGGGCCGGCCGGGCTGATCTGGCCCTATTTTTGGCCGAGGAAAACCTGGCGGTTCATCCCGATCTGATCGGGACTCGAACCAGGGTCATCGTCAACTCCGAAAAAAACGCGCTTTACGAAGCCGTGGACGCCGGACGAATCGCTGAAGTCTCGGTCGGCCGCCGCCAGGCCGCCAACCTGGTCTTGCTCGGCTATGTCGCGGGGAAAGGGTATCTTTTCGCTACGCCGGATGATATTGGGAAAACCATCGAAATCATGAGTCGAAACCCCAGGGTTCTCGAGACCAACCGCCGGGCCTTCGAAGCCGGCCTGGCCCTGGCTTGAACAACCAGCGTTGCTTTTGATTTCAAATTTTCCTCTTTACAAAGAATTCCGGAGCCGGTAATTTATCTTTGACTACTTTGGCCGCCGGCCCCAAGGTCGGCGGTTTTTAGTCAAGGAGTCGACATGGAAACTATACCCATTACCAAAGAGGGATACGAGAGCCTTAAAAAAGAGTTGGAAAGGCTGATCAATGTTGATCGTCCGGCCAACGTCAAAGCCATCGAGGAGGCTCGTTCCCACGGCGATATTTGGGAGAACGCCGAATACCATGCGGCCAAGGAGCGTCAGGGTTTCATCGAAGGCCGTCTCCAGGAACTCCAGGTGGCCTTGGGAGAATGTCAGATCATCGAGATAGCCGGTCCTTACGAAAAGGCCGTTTTCGGGGCCACGGTCACGGTGGCAAACAGCGAGACGGGAGAACAAAGCACCTATACCCTGCTTGGTCCCTATGAGTCGGCCCCGGAAAAGGGCAGCATCTCCGTCACTTCACCCTTGGGCCGGGCCTTGATCGGGAAAGAGGAAGGGGATGAAATCCAGGTCAAAACCCCCAAGGGCGTTCAACATCTGGAAGTGGTCGAGGTTGCGTGATCGGTGGCGCGACGCGTTTTCCCTTCGGTCTTTTCCTAAAGGGCACCAAAAAACATTGTGGGTGTTTCGGTCCTAAATTTATTTGATCCCGTCTGAAAAAAATCCAGGGCGGCCGTTACTTGATCCGACCGTTTTCGGCCCTTGGTTTTTCTCTAAATAACCTTCGTTTCCTTCTCATCGGCCCGGCGAAACGCCTTGGACTTTCTCCCTTGGCCCCGCCGGCCTTTTTCTGGTAAATTCAAAAAAATATGGCAAGTCGTTCGGGTTGGAACCGGTCGCCCCGAAGGAGGGAAAAGATGAAAAAGTATGTTGTCGTCGGCAATGGCGTGGCTGGGATCACCGCGGTGGAAAAGATCAGGGCCGCCGATCCTGAGGGAGAGATCACCATTTTTTCTCAGGAGCCGGAGCCGTTTTATTACCGGGTCAGGCTGCCCGAGGTTATTTCCGGACAGGTTGAGGCCGCCCGCATCGTTATTCATCCCGTTGATTGGTATAAAAACAACCAGATCAATCTGCTTCTGGGTGAAACGGTCGTCAAGGGAGACGTTTCCGCCAAGGAAGTCCAAGGCGACCAGGGCACGGTGATGAATTACGACGAGCTGCTGCTGGCCGTCGGGGCGAGGAGCTTTATCCCTCCGGTGCCCGGCGTGGAAAAAAAAGGCGTTTTCGGTCTGCGGAACCTGGCCGACGCCCGGGCCATAGCGGCCAGGGCCGAAAAAAGCGAAACGGCCGTGCTCGTCGGCGGGGGCCTTTTGGGCCTGGAAGCCGGCTACGGTTTGACCCGTCGAGGTTTGAAGGTCCGGGTGGTCGAATTTTTCGACCGTCTCCTGCCCCGGCAGATGGACCGGGCCGGCGCGGCCAAACTCCAAAAAATCCTGGAAGGCATGGGCTTTTCTTTTTACCTGGGGGCCAAAGCCAAGCAGATTTTGGGACAATCCGAGGCGGAAGGACTGGCCTTGGAGGACGGCCGGGAGATCAAGGGCGGCCTGGTCCTGTTTTCGGCCGGCATCCGGCCCAACCTGGACCTGGCCCAAGCCCTGGGTTTGGCCGTGGACAAGGGGGTCAAGGTAGACGACCGGCTCCAGACCAGTCAGGCGGGCGTCTGGGCGGCCGGGGACCTGATCGAGCATCGGGGCCGGATATACGGCATCTGGCCCGCGGCCCGGGCCCAGGGCGAGGCGGCCGGGACCAACATGGCCGGCGGCCGGGCTGTCTATGAAGGCACGGTCCTGTCTAATTCCTTGAAAGTGGTCGGCGTGGACCTGACCGCCGCCGGCGATATAGACGCCGACGGCAAGCATCAATCGATAGTTTTTGAAGATGATTCGACCTACCGCAAGATCGTCCTGGACCGGGGGCGGATCATCGGCTTCATCTTTTTCGGCCTGACCCAAGGCGTCAAGGAATGCCAGGCCGCCCTGGAAAAAGGCCTCGATGTTTCCCCACAGGCGGAGGCCATGAAAGCCAGGGATTTTGATTTCTCCAAGTTAGTCTGAGCATAAAAGAGGCGCGCCCTGATTACCATTAAGGAGATAGACCGGGCTCGAACCGTCCTGGATAAGGTGATTACCAGGACCCCCATGGTCTTTTCCCATCATCTGAGCCGGCTGGTCGGGGCCGATATCTATCTCAAGCTGGAAAATCTCCAGCGCACCGGATCGTTCAAAATCCGTGGAGCGTACAACTGCCTCCACCGTTTGGCCCAAGCCGAATCCGTAACCGCCGTGGCCGCCGCCTCGGCCGGCAATCACGCCCAGGGGGTCTCCTGGGCCGCCCACCTTCTGGGTCTGAAGGCCCTCATTTTCATGCCGATCGGCGCTTCTATTTCCAAGCGCGAGGCTGCGGCCGCCTATGGGGCCGAGGTTCGTCTGGTCGGAGAAACCGTTGAAGAAGCCGTCCGGGCCGCTCGCGGCCTGGAGGACGCCATGACCTTCATTCATCCCTTTGACAACCCGGACGTGATTTCCGGTCAAGGCACCTTGGGGCTGGAGATTCTCGAAGACCTCCCCGATCTGGAGGCCGTAATCGCGCCCATCGGCGGAGGCGGGCTTATCGGGGGCCTGGCGGCGGCCGTCAAGGCCAGGAATCCTCGGGTCAGGGTGGTGGGCGTGGAACCGAAGCAGGCCGCTTCGGCCGGCGCGGCCCTGGCCAAGGGCGAGCCGGTCGAGACGGCCACGGGGTCCACCTTGGCCGACGGGACCAAGGTGGCCAAGGTCGGCGACCTGACCTTTCCCTTGATCCAAAAATTTGTCGATCAGGTGGTCGGGGTGGATGAAGAACACATCGCCCAGGCCATGCTTCTCCTCCTGGAACGGCGGCGGATAGTGGCGGAAGGAGCGGGGGCCCTGGGCCTGGCCGCCTTTTTAGCCGAAGCCCTGCCCGATTTAAGATCGAAAAAGGTGGTCCTGATCATTTCCGGCGGCAACGTCGACGCCAACCTGATCGGCCGGATCATCGATCAGGGTCTGGTCCGCTCCGGCCGCATCCTGAAATTTTCCGTGATTCTGGACGACCGTCCCGGGTCTCTGGCCCGACTTCTCTCCTTGGTCGCCTCCACCCAAGGCAACGTTTTGCATATCTTTCACGATCGACTCGGGAAAAACCTGCCTCCCGATCGGAGCCGGGTGGGATTGGAACTCGAGACGCGAGGACTCGATCACGGCGCGGAAATCGCCGCTCTTTTAAGGGCGCAAGGTTATCGGATCACCAAGGAATAGGTAAGAAAGGGGAGGGCCTGAACGGCCGTCCCCTTCAATGGAACCAAGCTTGGCCGCGCACCCTTTCTCGAACCTCCCCGAAGAAGACCCCGCTTCGGCGAAAGGGAAACCCGAACATCCGCGACACAAACAACCTTGCTTACCGCTGCTTCCTCCCGGACCTGACGGGGTTCACAGGCGTTTGTTGCGTGGCGTCGAGCCTGTTTCGTCGAAAGCTGGAAAATCCTCCCGAAGATAAACTCTCAAAAGGGGATTCAGCCCCGCTTAAGCGGATTTCGGGTTCAGGGCACCGCTAGCTCCCCGCCTAGCGCGACCAAGCTGAATCTCTTCACCAACATCCACCGGCCTTCAACCGGCGGATGGTCACCACTTCATAATGTTATGCCCTAGCTCCAATCAAACAATCAATTTCGCCCGGCGGCCTTGTTTCGAGTTTCAAGCCGGCGGTTTGGCTTGATCAGCTTAAAATGAAAATTAACACTTCTCCCCGACAAAATGCAAGACGCCAATCCATAATTTCGTATGCATTTAGTGAACGGCGGCATTTTCCGCCTCTTTCTGCCCGACCGATAGAGCCATCGATAACTGAATGATTACATAATTTCTCGACTCGGCCGGCGCTGAAAACGAAAAATGATTAAGCCTGACTGGGAAAGCTTGTTGCTTTTTAATCGGCCCTATTTTATAAAGCAGGCGGAGTTGAGCTGTATGTTTGAAAACCTTGTTTCCAAAGAAGTTTTATCTCTGGTCCCCTATCCGCCGGGAAAACCGCTGGAAGAATTGGAACGGGAACTGGGCATCTCCGGGGCGGTCAAACTGGCTTCCAATGAAAACCCGCTCGGACCCTCGCCCAAGGCCGTGGCCGCTGTAACCGCGGCCCTGTCCGGCCTCCATCGCTATCCGGACGGACGCGGGTATTACCTGAAAAAGGCCCTGGCCGAACGTTTGGGACTGTCCATGTCTCAGGTGATTCTCGGCAACGGTTCCAACGAGATAATCGAACTGAGCGTCAGAACCTTCCTACGGCCGGGCGATGGGGCCGTTTTTTCCGACCCGACTTTTCTGGTTTACTCCAAGGTGGTTCAGGGGGCCGGCGGCCTGATCAAGCGGGTCCCGTTGAAAGCTTTCCGCCACGATCTGGGGGGATTGGCCCGGGCGGTCGATAACGAAACCCGGCTCTTGTTCCTGGATAATCCGAACAACCCCACGGGAAGCTTGATTGACCCGGATGATTTGAAATCATTCCTGGCCGATCTGCCTCGAAGGACCGTGGTCATTCTGGATGAGGCCTACCGGGATTTCGTCCAGGACCGACCCCTGATCGACCCCGAAGAACTGATCGCCGGCAACATCCCGGTCATCATGCTCCGCACCTTTTCCAAGGCTTACGGCTTGGCCGGGTTGCGCGTCGGGTATGGTCTGGCCCCGGAGGAGCTGGTTGATTACCTGGACCGGGTGCGCCAGCCTTTCAACGTCGGGTCCTTGGCCCAAGTCGGGGCCTTGGCCGCCCTGGATGATGAAGAGTTTTATCAAAAGACCAGACAGGCGACCTGGTCGGGCTTGGAATGGCTTCAGGGCCAGCTCAAGGGCTTGGGACTGAAAGGCCATCCCACTCAAACCAACTTTTTTTTAATCGAGCTTGACCGGGCCGCGGATGCCGTGGCCGACGCCATGCTCAGGGAAGGCGTCATCGTCAGGTCGATGAAAAGTTACGGTCTGATCAATTTCATAAGAATCAACGTGGGTCTGCCCGGCGAAAACCGGCGCTTCCTCACCGCCTTGGCCAAGGTCCTGGGCCTGACGTGGCATCCGGACAACACATCATAACCATCGACGGACCGGCGGGAGCGGGCAAAAGCACTCTGGCCAAGGCCTTGGCCCGGCGCCTGGGCTGGACCTATCTTGACACCGGGGCCATGTACCGGGCCATCGCTTTGGCCGTCGACGAAGCTGGCGCCGACGTTACGGACGAGCCGGCCGTGGCCGAGGTCTTGGAGAACCTTGAACTGGAAGTGGTTCCGAATCAGGACCAAACCCGGGTCTTTTTAAACGGCCGCGAAGTCACCGCCCATATCCGGCAGCCTCATATCAGCGCCTTGGCCTCGGCCGCTTCGGCCTTGAGCGTGGTCCGGCGGGCCATGGTCGAGTATCAACGGCGACTGGGCGTCCCGGGTCGTCTGGTGGCCGAAGGTCGGGACATGGGGACCGTGGTTTTCCCCCAGGCTTTGATCAAATTTTTTCTCCATGCTACCCAAGAGGTGAGAGCCAGGCGAAGGTTTAAGGAACTCCAAGAGAACGGGGAAAAGGCCGGTTCGGAAGAAGTGGCCGAGGATATGGCCAGGCGGGACCAGGCCGATTCCAGCCGGACTTTAGCCCCCCTTAGACCGGCTGAAGGAGCTATTATCATTGATTCCAGTCGGTTGAGCATAGCGGAAGTTCTCGATCTGATGCTGGCCGCAATAAAAAAGGAAAACGATTTTTCGTAATCCTTCAGTGATCGATGGTCTGGATTCCCGCTTGCGCGGGAATGACGGTGTTAACTATGCGTCATTCCTGCGAAAGCAGGAATCACTTTTAACGGCCGGACTGGAGGTTATGTTTTCCCTGAAAAACTATTGATTTGTTAAAATAGAACTGGTATAAAATGAAAGTTTGATAAAAAAGGCCGGCGGTTTATTTAAATAATTATTAATGTAAATTGGAGGTCGGGCATATAAGTCCGCGGGCTGGCAGTACGATTTTTTGGGGGTAGTTGGTAAAACATGGAAAACTTTGAAAGCCAAGATCAGGAACAAGTTAAAGTTAATTTAAACGTCCAGACGGAACACTCGGATTCGGATACCCAGCCGGACATGGGCGACCTTTATGAACAGAGTTTCAAGAAGCTCCATGAAGGAGAGGTCCACCGGGGGTTGGTCGTCCAGATCGACAAGGAAAGTGTTATGGTCGACATCGGGTCCAAGTCCGAAGGCCGAATTCCCTTGTCTGAATTTACAGACGAACAAGGCCAAATCCAGGTGGAAGTGGGCGATGTGGTCGAGGCCTTGCTGGTTCGTTGGGACGACGAAGACGACGAGATACTCCTTTCCAAGGATAAGGCGGCCAAGATCAAGGTCTGGGAGGATATCAGCCGGATCTATAATGAAGACGGGACCATCGAAGGCAGGGTCACCGCCCGGGTCAAGGGGGGATTATCGGTGGACATCGGCGTAGCCGCCTTTTTACCCGGCTCCCAGGTCGACCTCAGACCGGTCAAAAACCTCGAAAGTTTGGTCGACCAAACTTTTCAATTCAAAATCCTTAAATACAACAAACGTCGAGGCAACGTCGTCCTGTCTCGTCGAGTCATTCTTGAAGATGAACGGTCCAGGCTCAAAAACACGACCATGTCCGGCCTGGCCGAAGGGGCCGTCATGGAGGGGGTGATCAAAAACATCACCGAATACGGCGTCTTTGTTGATCTTGGCGGAATTGACGGATTGCTTCACATCACCGACATGTCTTGGGGCCGGATCGGGCACCCTTCGGAACTTTTCAACGTCGGGGACAATATCAAGATCAAGGTTCTGAGTTTTGACCGTGAACGCGAACGCGTTTCCCTGGGACTCAAGCAGTTGCAGGAGGACCCCTGGTCCATGGCCCAGGAAAAATATCCGGTCGGAGCCAAAGTCCATGGCAAAGTTGTTTCCCTGGCCGATTACGGGGCTTTTGTCGAGGTTGAGGAAGGCATCGAAGGCCTGATTCACGTTTCGGAAATGTCCTGGACTCGAAAGGTAAGAAATCCGGCCAGAATTTTATCGGTGGGTGACCTGGTCGAATGTGTCGTTCTGAATATTGACGCCACCCAGAAACGCATTTCCTTGGGTATGAAACAGGTCGAGCCCAATCCTTGGGACGTGGTGGCCGAAAAGTATCCCGTGGGCACGATTATTGAAGGCAAGATAAAGAACATCACTGATTTCGGCATATTCATCGGCATAGACGAAGGTATCGACGGTTTGGTTCATATTTCGGATATCTCTTGGACCAAGCGCTACAAGCACCCCTCCGAAGCCTTCAAAAAAGGCGACCAGGTGCGGGCGGTCGTTTTAAACATTGAAAAAGAAAATGAACGTTTCTCCCTGGGAATCAAGCAGATCGAACCGGACCCCTGGGAGCTGGTCCCGGCCAAGTACCCGGTGGGATCGAGGGTGACCGGAACGGTGACCAACATCACGGATTTCGGACTTTTCATCGAACTCGAGGAAGGCATCGAGGGCTTGGTTCATGTCTCTGAAGTGGGGCGCCACAAGGGCAAAAGCCTCCGGGAACTATACAGTCTGGGCGACGTTATTTCGGCCAAGGTCATCAACGTCAGTGTGGCGGAACGAAAGATCGGATTGAGCATCCGCAGGATGAAAAAGGACGAGGAGCAAGCTCTTTACAGCGACTACCTCAGCAATCGCCCTGGGGTTGCCACCTCGAGTCTGGGAGAACAGCTCCAGCAGGCTTTGAGCCGGGCCGCCTTGCAGGAGGCCGAGGCCAATAAAAAGCCGGAGGTTTTGAACTCGGATTCCCCCGCCGAAGAACGGGATGAAGATGAAAGCGCCGCCATGGAAGTTGAGGCCGAGGAGGATTAGGCCTGATCCGGGTCATGTTCGAGTTCTGAAAAAACACCGTGCCAGACCAAGTCGCGTCGCCAGGCAGACCGCCTGAGAAGGGGGCGGGCCGCCACTCATGTCTGATAACCCTGCTGGTCATTCTGGCGGTAGTGGCCGTCTTGACCGGGGGACTGGTCGGTTTGGCCTTCCTGGTCGGGTCAAACGGCGGGTTCGCCCTGGGCGAGGGTATCGGAGTGTTGGAAATCGAAGGAGTTGTGGCCGACGCCCAGCCCATCCTTGAGGCCCTGGTTAAATTTCGTCGTTCCGGCAAAATCAAGGCCATAGTTATTCGGGTCGATTCCCCGGGCGGGGGAGTGGCCCCGACCCAGGAAATTTTCCGGGAAATTCAAAGAACCAAACAAGAAAAAAAGGTCATAGCCTCCCTGGGCAATATCGCGGCCTCGGGCGGATTGTATCTGGCCGCGCCCGCCGACAAGATTCTGGCCAACCCGGCCACGGTCACCGGAAGCATCGGCGTGATCATGCAAATGGTCAACGTTGAAGACCTGATGAGCAAAGTCGGTTTCCGTTCCATAGTGATTAAGAGCGGAAAATATAAAGACATGGGGTCAGCGACCAGAACCATGACCGATGATGAAAAACAACTGCTCCAACAGGTGGTTGACCGACTCCACCGGCAGTTCGTCAAAGACCTGGCCGAGAGTCGGAAGTTGGCCGTGGAAAAGGTGGCCGGACTGGCGGACGGCCGGATATTCACCGGCGAGGAAGCCTTGGAACTGGGGTTGGTCGACGCGCTGGGCAATTTCCAGGATGCCGTGGCCCTAGCCGGAAAAATGGCCGGCCTGAAGGGACCGGTCCGCCTCATTCGGCCTGAAAAAAAGGATTCGTGGTGGAAACATCTTCTGTCGGGCCAAAGCTCTTTGAGCCTTCTGCCCGAATGGTTGGAACATCCCCTAAGATTCCAATACCTGTATCTACCTAATCTCTGAGATCAAGCCCGGTTAAGTCCCTTTGGAAAACCGGGCCTGGAGCGCTGATTTATGGTTAAACGCGAGCTGATCGCCGCCTTGGCCCGCAGGCACAAAAGCCTGAAAGCCAAGGACGTGGAATTCATGGCCCGGTTGATCTTCGACACCATGACCGCGGCGTTGGAACGGGGCGAGGAAATAGAATTCAGGGGCTTCGGGGCTTTTCGTCTCCGGGAATACGAGCCGCGGAAAGCCCGTAACCCCGGGTCCGGGGAAAACCTCCAATTGGAAGCAAGACGCGGAATTCTCTTTCGGGCGGGCCGGGATATCAGGGAGAAGCTTAATGGAGAATGAAAGGTCGATTGTCCCCCTTGGGTCGCCTGGAAGCCGACCGGGTTTTATTAGCGGCCTTTTGACTCCATGGCGAGGGTTCCGTTTTCTTTTCGCCCACCCGCGTTTGCTTTCCTACGCCCTTTTGCCGCTGATAATCAACACCGTTCTTTTCATAATTTTTTTCTTGATCGGCTTCAGATACTTCTCCCGATGGCTGGAAGCCCTGCTGCCCCAAGGCCAGGCCTGGTATTGGGTCATCCTGACTTACCTGCTTACGGTCATTCTGGCGCTTCTTTTACTGCTGGTTATCGTCTTTATCTTTGCGGCGGTGGCCAATATCCTGGCCTCTCCCTTCAATGACGCCCTGTCCGCCAGGACCGAAGCCTTGGCGGCGGGTCAGCTTGCGGAGACCCCTTTTTCCTTCGCCGACCTCTTCAAGGAAATCGGGCGAACCATCATCGAAGAGCTGAAAAAAATAGCCTTTTACCTGGCGGCGGTGGCGATTCTCCTGCTCCTCAACCTAGTCCCGATGGCCGGTCAGGCCTTGTACGGCCTTTTGTTCACCCTGCTGACCATCGTCTGGCTCGGCCTGACTTTCCTCGATTACGCCCTGGCTCGGCACGGGTATCGCCTGGGGCAAAAGCTGAATTTGGTCCGGCGCAATTTCAGACCTGTTTTCGGCTTTGGTCTCGGCGTCTTCGCCGGTCTTCTCATTCCCGTTTTCAACCTGCTTTTCATCCCGGTGGCCGTGGTCGGGGGGACCCTGCTTTATGTGGACCTGACCGAAACCTAGGCCGTCAAACCGACGATCCTTAGTTCCACCAAGCCGCCTTACAAGGATTTTTATCGATAGGATCGATAGGTCAGGGCGATTCCCGCGCGGCGCGGGGCCGCGTCAAGGGGATGACCAAGCAATTCCTTTTGATTTCCAGGAAAAAAGGATTAGAGAATAGTGGCGTCTCCCAGGCCTTGGCGCAGGACCTCTGGGAGATCGCCGATCAAGGAGACCACGGTGGACGGCTTCCCCGGCGCCGGCCCCCCGTCAATGACCAGGTCCAGGGAGCCCTTGAACAATCTTTCGATCTCCTCGGGATCGGAGACGGCTTGACCGGTTTCGTCGGTGGCCGTGGTGTTGATGATCGGATGCCCCAGACCTTGGACGATGGCCAGGCAGATGTTATGACCGGGCACGCGGATTCCCGCTTCCTTGCGCTTGTTGAGCATTATTTTCGGCACCAAACGGGTTCCTTCCAAAATGAAGGTGTACGGCCCGGGCAAGAGCCGCCGCATGGTCCGGTAAGCATAATTGGAGACCTTGGCGTATTCGCTGATGTCTTTGAGGTCGGCGCAAATAAAGGAGAAAGGCTGCCGGGGCGTCCTTTTTTTAAGTCGGTAGACCTTCTCGATGGCCCGCTTTTGGAAGAGGTCGCAACCGATTCCATATTGGGTATCGGTGGGGTAAGCGATGATTCCGCCTTCCTGCAACACCGACACCACGCGGTCAATCAGGCGGCCCTGGGGATTGTCCGGATTGATGCGCAATATCATAGATGCTTATAATTACCCCTATTTTTATCTAAAATACCACGGGAGTCGAAGAAGTGTCAAGCGCCTAGGCCTGGCGGGTAATGTATCATATCTTGTGTCAATTAAAGGAAAGGGGTGCCTCTAAAGATAGAGAAGACTTAAAAGGAGGCGCCCCCATGCCGCAAGAAGTTGCGACGGTTACAAGTTTATACCAGGCTTTGGCTGTAATCAAAGAAATGGATTTAAACGGATTGGAGTGGGGCGGGGACTATCGGCATCACGGGCGTGAAGCGTTGAAGGAGATTTTGGAAGACCGGATGAATCAGGACATAGACCGGCATAAGGTGGTCAGGTCCCATGCTCGCCGGGCCGGCCGCATTGACCGCATGATTCCGGCCTGCTTCGTTTTAGGGGTTTCGACCAGGAAAGCGGCCGCGGCCTTCCCGCCGGTTTATCCTGGGACGCCTCTCCAGCGTTGCCGGGCTCATAAAATAAGAAGTGTTTTGGATAAGGCTCGGAAAAAGGACCAGGAAGAAATGAAGCGTCACCTTCATGGCATCATGGACGCTAAAAACAAAACCAGGTTCCTCATGACACCAAACTCGTGACATTACCCCTCTTGGTCATTTTTGGTTTTGTAGTAAAAAAAGCAGAGAAGAAAAGCCCACAAAAACAACCGAACATCTATAGTTATTTATAACTAACTGTTTTAAATTGATATTACCAATGAGAAGAACTATCATCTTCAGGGAAGATAAGCTGATAATTCCAAATTGTTAGAATCATTAGCGCAGAGTGTAGGCTCTTTTCTGCATTTATATCCCGGCCCAAAACCTAGTCCGGAATCAGCCACAGAAAAAGGGGTTGCCCTCTTCAGGCCAACCCCTTGATTTTCCTTGGAGGCGGCAGCCGGATTCGAACCGGCGAATAACGGTTTTGCAGACCGCTGCCTTAGCCACTTGGCTATGCCGCCTTGCCCTAAAAATATCATTGCCCCCAGGGGCTGTCAACATCTAATCGTGGCCGGCTCTCGCCCGTTAATCCTGATATTCCCACCGGGTCCCCGGCCGGTTCCAACCCGGAACGACTTGACATCCATCGGGGAGAAGAATATAAATTCAAACGACACGTGCCCTCGTAGCTCAGTCAGGATAGAGCACAGGATTCCTAATCCTGGTGTCGCGTGTTCGAGTCACGCCGGGGGCACCATGCTTTCAACCGGGTATGGACACAACCCTTGCGGTGTTCCTCCCTGACGGCTTTCCTGGACGATTTCCTTTTCTAGCCTGTCCCGCTCCGCCGGGGCCGCCTGGGCGATTTTCCGCCGCCAATCCTCGACTTCCCTTTCCAACCGGTAAACTTCCTGAGCCGGAAGCTTGAGCGACATGATAAATCTTCCGAATTTGATCAAATGGCCAGGGCATCATTCCTAAGGGGCAAGGCTGTCTCCGCCGGATTCCCGGCGGTCTTTGGAAAAAGTATTTCCCCAGACACTGGTTCAGG
>Ga0209270_1000342_pt1 | contig 112576 bp, 106 predicted proteins | sample MTBAKSrepl1MetaG_FD_187456 | JGI IMG/M metagenome (GOLD analysis project Ga0209270, IMG submission 187456) | Enrichment culture microbial communities from Arthur Kill intertidal strait, New Jersey, USA, that are MTBE-degrading - MTBE-AKS1... | ecosystem: Environmental > Aquatic > Marine >...
GTATTTCGGCTTCCCTGAGCTTATTGATGATCTGTTCCGGTGTATACCCTTTCTTGACCATGCTGCCCCCTTTCAATTTTCAAAAAGTCTAACACAACAGGTGGATACCTTTTTGGGGGGCAGGTCACCGTGACTTTTTCAAGGATAAGTTTAGCCGCCAAGAAATAGTCGCACTTCTCCAAAGGAGACCAGCAAGTCATATGTTTAATCCCCGCAGTCCCAGTGTTAAGAGCATGGGGTTAGAGTCGTCAAAGCTAAGCAATGACATGCTTATTGACTTGATGCTGAAGGAGCCCCGACTTGTCCGCCGACCGGTAGTTCGCATTGGTGATAAAATTCATTTTGGGGCTGACAGCAAGGTTTTGGAAAAGCTACTGATCCAAGTATAGGATTCTAACGAAGACCGAATTAAATATTAGGAGGGCGCTATGAAGTTAGATGAGTATTTCGAATCTGCAAAAGGTCGGGGTTTAATTGCAACGGCAGATAAAGATGGAAGAGTAAACCTAGCAATGTATGCAAGGCCCTATTTCATGGATGATGATACAGTAACGTTTATTATGGCAGAGAGACTGACCCATGAGAACTTGAAATCCAATCCATATGCAGCATATCTATTTACCGAAGAAGAACAAAAATATCAGGGTAAGCGCCTTTATCTTAAGAAGACCAGGGAGGAAAAGAGCTCCGATTTGGTCACCCGTATATGCCGCAAATGTGATTACTCTCATTTTGACATAAATGATAGATATGTGGTCTATTTCGATATCGAAAAAGTCCTCCCATTGATCGGGGGAGGCGAATCAAGCAAAAACAAAGAAAATAGCAGATGAATAAATTATCGCATAGTAAGTATTCAATCCAAAGGTAGTAATATACGCTAGCCAGTTAAGCTTGCAAGCTTTCGTTTATAATAACTATTATCTCATTCTGTGGTCGACATTACCGGAACGGAGAAACTCAGAGACAGATGGTGGTTTTTAAAACGATATTTTAATAAGTTGAAGTTAATAATAAATACTATCAATAATATAAGTATATATATTTATGTTTATTTATATATCTACAATTCAGTTCATTATTACAAAACGAACCCATTAAACTAAAATACCCCACCTAAGCAATTTGGGCTGCAGTGTTGTAGCAGGGGATGATGGCGATAATTTTAGGTTTGGTGCTCATAAGCTACCTAATAATTTCCGGTGACAGTTTTGGAGATTGCCACGCTTTTCTACGAAAAGCTCGCAATGACGCTGCGGAAAGGAGTTTGTGTTGACCTTTCGGTTGGATAAGAGAGATCGCCACGCTTTGGCAACGCCAAAGCTCGCGATGACCTGACGGTTGATAGTTTGAGATTGCCACGCTTTTCTCCGAAAACCCGCGATGACGATGTGGAAGGAAAGAGATTGCCACGGCTTGCCGTTGGCAAGTCTCGCGATGACCTGACGGGTGGAAGTTTGAGATCGCCACGTCGGGGCGAGCCCTCCTCGCGATGACCCATGTTAATAAGTGTTTCATAATGCCCTGTAAATAAACCCGGCATTCCTGGCTGATTCGGCATCGAATATACGGCGGACGTCGATCAGCACCGGGTTTGTATTGGTTATTTTTAACAGTTCATCAATAGAAAGTTCGAGGAATTGTTTATGACCTACGGTAAATATAAGGCAATCCGGTTTTAAGGTTTCTATCTGGGCCATATCGGTTAGAGCGGGGATGTTGAAGGTTTGTTCTATTTCCTGCGCGGTCAGCAAGGGGTCGTAACCATACGCGTCCAGCCTGGATTCAACCAGTTCGGCAACAATGCCCATGGCGGGGGTTTCCCGCAGGTCGGGCACGTTTTCCTTATAGGTTAAACCCATTACCACGACTTTGGAACCCCGAACGAGTTTACCGGCGCTTTCCAGGGCTTTGACGGCAAGCCCGGCTACGTAGGCGGGCATTCCATCATTAACCTTTCTGCCGGCGGTGATAATCTTGGGCTCAAAGCCAAGTTCCCTGGCCTTGTGGACCAAATAATACGGGTCCACCGGGATGCAGTGGCCGCCCACCAGGCCGGGGGAATAGCGGTTGAAGTTCCACTTGGTGGCGGCGGCATCCAAAACCTGCTGGGTATCAAGCCCCATGCGGTTGAAAAGCATGGCAAGTTCGTTCATAAGGGCGATGTTCAAATCCCGCTGGGTGTTTTCGATAACCTTGGCGGCTTCGGCAGTCTTTATACTGGCGGCTTTGAAAACGTTGGGCGTTACCAGGGAATAAAGCGCGGCAACGGCTTCGGTGGTTTCGGCATCCATGCCAGCAACCACCTTGGTTACCTTTTCCACACCGTGTTCATCATCCCCAGGGTTGATACGCTCCGGGGAGTAGGCTACCTTGAAATCCCTGCCGGCTTTCAGGCCGGATTCTTCGAGTATGGGCACAAGCAGTTCCTCGGTAACACCAGGGTAAACGGTGGATTCGAGGATTACAGTGGCGCCGGTTTTAAGATTCCGGCTGATTGCCCTGGCGGCATTCAATACCGGGGTTAAATCCGGCTCTTTGGATTCGGTAACCGGGGTAGGAACGCAGATTATGACGAAATCTGCCTGGTTTATTGTTTTTACATCGGTGGTTAGGGTGAGGTTGGTATTGGCGCTTTGTTGTTTCAACTTGTCAATCAGGTTCTGGTTGGTATCCAGGCCGATGACTTTTACGTGTTTAGACAGTGCTTTGGCTAACGGAAAGCCTACATAACCGCAGCCTACAACGCATACTGTTTTGTTTTTAATGTCGTTCATTTATCAGATTGCTCTTTGTTATTAGCATTGAGGCATTATTATATACCAATGGTGTGACAAGGGTACGCACGCTTTTTGTTGAAATTTCGGTAAAGATTGCCCTATTGCAAGAGATTGCCACGGCTTGCCGTTGGCAAGCCTCGCAATGACTTTTCGGGTGGAAGATAGAGATCGCCACGAGTTGCTTCCGGCAACTCTCGCGATGACTTTTCGGGCGGTGGGTTCGCGATGACCATTCGTTAAAGTGATAAGCATCTAAGGAGCCTCTACCTTGTAGATGATAATCATATCTTCACCGCTGGTGAAGACGGCGAGTTTTGCCAGGTTCTCCCGACTGGCCAGAGCGGCAATGGTCACTTCGGCTTTATCCTCTTTTGCCACTTTGTCCGTGTAAAAGGTCATATGGTTGTTGCGATAGATTACAACAGCTCCTAATTCCAGTTCGGAAAAATCATACACCCTTTGGTAACTTATGTTATTGCTCGAATAAAGTGAATAAATCCACGGCGCCGTTTTCACAAAATGCTGGACGGTTACCGGCTCAGCGGCAAGCTCATCAAGATATTCGATCGCTTCCCTGTCACACGACCTCAGGGCTGTGTAATCACTCAACCAGTTGTGAACAGGGGCATTGGAAATGACAAATAATACAGCAACAATCGCTATCCAGGCTCTATTATAACTCAGCCTGTAATGTGCAAGACCCACCCCCAGAAGTATCGCAATGCCCAACCCTGTAAAAGTAGCCAGTTCCCGACCGAACCTGTCATAGTTATAACCGAGCTTGGTGAAGGTACCAACGGTCAGAATGAACAAAAAGCTGATTATTAAATAAGTAAGCGGTTGATCGATATTCTGGTAAATTTGTTTTACTTCCTGATTGTTCCCCTTCCTGCTTAAAATAACCATTATAAAAACAGCTGTTGCCATTATTAGCAGGGTATAAGGATTCAGGTAATCACGAACCCAGGTAAAAAGGGTAACCCTGGCAGCGTAGGCAACCTCTTCCCCGGTAATGGTTCCCGCCATGTGTTGGACCTGGTTGGGCAATAGCTTATGCATCCAGGTTGCCAGGGCGGTCAATATCGAAAGGCAGAATACCCCGGTGAAGATGATTGTCCTTTTCAGCATTTCGTGATTTTTCTTCCTGTATTGCCAGAAAGCAAAAACGGCTGAGAAAAGAACAACGGCTGCCATTATATACAGGTAGGTGGCAGAGTGTACCAGAGAAGTGATAACAAAAAGAACTCCGGCGGTAACAAGCCACCTTTTTCGGTCTTCTTGCAGCCAGCGGCACATGGCATAGTAAGCCAGAGGCGCTATAACCCACATATTGAATATGTTGAAAATCGTTCCGTCCTCGAAATAGTACCAGGTAGACATGACCACGAAAACACTGATATAGAAACTGAAAACGGCGGGAAGAAGCCCGTAAAACCTTCTAATCAACACCCACATGGAAACAAATACGGCAATTATCACAACGTAGTTGAATACCGAAAATACCGTAATAGGCTCCATACCCAACAGGGTGAATGGCAACAGCATAACCATGCCGTAATAGCCCATATCACCGATATAGCTAAAATCCTCGATCAGGTTCTGCAGGTAACGAATATGGTGGGCGGTGTCATCTCCGCCGGTAGGGTATATAAAACCGTAATGCAGAGGAGCATAGATCACTACTGCTGTTATGAAAAGCAGCAGGGCGATGAAGATGAGGCGTTCTTTAGTTACATAACGCTTGATGTTCATTTTAAGGCATCATGTTTCTTGTCCATAATTGAGATCGCCACGTCGGGCTCACGCCCTCCTCGCGATGACCAAGTGGGTGGCAACTTCGCGATGACGGATGTATTGTAAGAGAACGCCACAGCTGCCCGGTGGCGGCTTCGCGATGACCCATGAATGGTATTTATGATATTTGGCATGGTCTTCATCTCAGTTTCAACAGTTCGACACCGTCACTTACTATCACGGTGCCATAGTTCTCTCTGATTGTCGACCGAATTACATCTTGCCAGAAGTTTTTATTATCGTATATCTGCTTATCGAACCAATCTACGATTACGTATTCGGTTTCCCTTTCCGGGTAACCCCAGGTGATCTCTTCGCTATACTCGATATCCTTGCTGAACCACTGAGGCAGGTATACTTCCGCACGAACACACAGGTGGGGGAATATCTTGTTGGGTGCCGTTACGGTTGCGCCATCGGGAATATAACTAACAACCCGGTCAATCGACCGGTCGTGCTCATCCGGCCAGCTGGTATCCTTCAAGCCGCCGGCTGGTGAAATAATATACGAAATGCCGATAAGCAGCATAGCCAGGTAAAGATATATACCCAACCTCGGGGTAAGTTTATTCTTAATTGCCTGGAATCTCGTGCTATGAATTACCTTGGGTAATACCTGAAGAAATGCAAAATACAAGAACGGCAGGGCAGGCGCAGCATACTGCTGGAAATGCTGGTACTGGTTGCCGCAGGTGGATAGCATATTGGCCAGTAAAATAAAAAAACCCGGAACAGCCCATATTGGTGCAAATAAGGGCAGAAAACCCAGCGGCATAAGATAAGCCAGGAGCATGAACAAAGACCTGATACTGAATATGTTACCTAAAGCCGTCGATATGGCAACACCCAACGGGTCATTGAGGTAGCCGTAGCGCACGTCCGTATATTGAAGCATCTTTGGCACCTCCCAGCCGGAGGCGGCAAAGGCAACCAGAACGGCGATGCCGTAAACGGCAAGCGATGTTGTAAATATAAGCAGGCCCTTGCGATCGATGGTTTTATGCTTTACATAACTTGCTAGCATCATGGCAAAACCCAGGATGCCCAGGGTTACGATGATGGTTTCCTTGGTGAGCAGGGCAACTATGAAGCCGGTATAGAACAAAGGGTTTTTGCCGGTCTTCAAGCCGTAAAACATGGCAAGCAGTGCGGGGATGGCCAAGGCTTCCGGGTGGAAGTCGAACATCACCAAACCCCAAAGCAGGGGGTTTATGGCAAAAAGCACTTCGATGCCAAGGCTTGCCCGGTGGGAAAGGCCGAAGCTCCTTGCGAGCATGTAGGCAAGGTAAACACCCAGCCCTAGCCCCAGCGCCTGGATAACCAGCAGGGTCTGGGCGTAGGGGAAAAGCCAGTAGGCGGGGATCAGCAGGAGCAGGATGGGGGAGAAATGGTCCCCGAAGTGGGAAGCCTGGTCTATGGTGGTATAGAGGATATCCCCCTGCAGGGTGTAGCGCAGGGTCTGGGTGAAAAGGCCCAGGTCCAGGGCGTAGGTGCCGTATGAATTGTGTAAAAGGTGAACGGAAACAAAAACCGCCAGCAGGGTGAAGGCGGCGGCTACGTATAGACCTCGCGAAATGTCACTGCGAGCGAGTGTAACGAGCGTGGCAGTCTCTGAGATGGTCTGTTTGTATGAGATCGCCACGTCGGGCTGGCGCCCTCCTCGCGATGACAAATGGGTGGTGATTCGGGATGACGGATGCATCATAAGAGATCGCCACGCTTTGGCTCTGCCAAAGCTCGCGATGACGTATGGGTGGTTGTTCGCGATGACGTATGGGTGGTATTGCGCGATGATATTCCGGTGGTGGTTCGCGATGACATATTGTGTGGAAGCCGGTTCAACTGATGCCTGCTTTTTTGAAAAGCTTTTCCAGTTCCCTGCGGGCAAGGGGGGAGGGGGTTACGTTGTAAAGTTCCCACCGGTTGACCGAAGAAAGGCTGACTTCGAGCTTTCTGGCCAGCTCTTCCCGGCTCCAGCCCATGGCGGTGCGAAGGCTTCTTATTTTTTGTTCGATGGGTGGCACTGGTTCTCCGTTCAGGTTTCGGATGATATGCCACATGGTATAGCATCGGGTTAAGTTAAATCAATAGTACTTTAGAACGGGGCAGGTACCAAATTCCCGGGCAAGATTGACAAATAGCGCTCCCGGGTTATAATGAACCTGATACCCGCTTCGATTCTAGTCAGTTTAGAATTAAAAGAGGTGGAAAATGGGCAGAAAAGCAAAACCCGAAGATGATAAACCAGCCAGCGGCGGCGGTTTAACCAGGCGGGAGTTTATCCGCGGCGGCGGCTCTATTGCGGGCAGTTTGATTGTTGGCTCGGCTTTGTTTGCCAGCGCCTGTGCCAGCCAACCGGGGACAACCAGCACTTCCCCCGGCCCCCCAACCACCCTGCCGCCGGACACCATAATCAGCCCGGATACGTTAAGAGACGACCGCATTCCGCCCGGTCAGTACCAGACTAACAACTGGCCGGTTTTGCAGGCCGGCGGGGTGCGGCGCATCAACCCGCCGGAATGGACCTTCACCCTGTCTGGCGCCATCGACAACCCGGTGGTGCTCGGCTACGATGAATTCATGTCTCTGCCGACAGTCCAGGTGTTTTCCGATATGCATTGTGTTACCACCTGGTCCAGGCTGAGCAACCTGTGGGAAGGCCCGGGTTCGAAAACGATAGCCGAACTGGCCCAGGTCAGGCCCGAGGCCCGCTTCGTGATAATCAAGGCTCCCGGTGGTTTTTCAGCCAACCTGATGATGGATGATTTTCTCCCGGATGATGTTATTTTTGCCACCGGGCATGACGACAAGCCGCTGACGGCTGAACACGGCGCCCCGGCAAGGCTGGTGGTTCCCCACTTGTATTTCTGGAAAAGCACCAAGTGGGTTACCGAAGTGGAATTCAGGGCAGATGACCAGCCGGGGTTCTGGGAGCGGGCCGGTTACCACAACCGGGGCGACCCCTGGACCGAACAGAGATACCAGACAAGCCCTTGACAAGCCGGAATTTACAGGCGCTGCGGCTCCGGATCAACCCCGTGGGATGCTTACTCCTGACCGGGTTTTATAAGGAGCAGGGGTAAAGCCGTATTTCTTAAAACATGCTCGGCGACACTGCCGAACACCAGCCGGTTCAAGCCGGAGCGGCCGTGGGTGGCGATACAAATAAGATCGATGCTATTTTCCGACGCATACTTGAGTATTGCCTTTCCCGGCGGTGACGGCATGATGGTGGCGATGTGGACCTTTATGTTCCTTTGCCTCAAGGGCTGGGCCAGTTTATCCATGTATTCTTTAGTTTCGGCATCCAGTTTCAGAACCGCCTCCCGGGCTATTTCTTCAATCCTGGATGGGGTATTGGCACCATCCCTCAGGGCATATCCGGGTATCTCGAGTACTTGTAACAGCGTCAATTCGCTGTTGAACCGGTCGGCTTGTTCGGCGCCGTAGGGAATTATTTGCTCTGAAAGCCTGGAACCATCGAGGCAAACCAGTATTTTTTCAAACATAGCACGCTCCTACTTTTTTCTGTAAAACCAGTTTTAGCCTACTAGCGTATTCTATGGTTGTCAACCCCGCAGACCGTTGTTTACGTTGTGATTGCCATGTTGTATGAGATCTCAGGCGTTTGCCATATTTCGCTGTTATATAATTTTGTCGAAGTGCACTGTTAAGGCTTATTGTTTTCGTCAAATGTATTGACAATCATAAATATGCTAGTAAAATTAAGTTGAATGTAACATGGCCACCAAGCCTGAAAGGAGCAGGATAATATTTTGGGTAAATCCGGGCTGCCAAATCAGGATTCTTGCAACAACGGCAAAAAGACTAGTGCATATGAAGTACGGTTGCGTTCCCCCATTTTATTCGAACAAACCGACTTAACCGAATTCAAGTTCGATAATGCAATGGATTGTTTGCCTCAGGGCATTCGGATCATTAGCACTGATCATACGGTAAGGTATATAAATCCATCTTTCGCTAAATTGTGCGGTGCTTCCCTCGAAGAAGTCATAGGCAAGAAGTGCTGGGAAATCTTCCCCGATCCGTTTTGCAATACACCCGAATGCCGCCTTAAGCGAATCATGAAGGGTGAAAAATGGGTTCAGGTTGAAATTGAAAGAACCAAGGCGGATGGAACTATTATCCCATGTATGCTGACTGCTTTTCCGTTATATACTGCGGATAACCGGCTAATCGGTATTATGGAATCGTTTAGAGATGTCTCCGAAAAGAAAAAACTTGAAGCCAATGCCAGGGAGGCCGAAGACCGGTACAGAGCTCTCGTAGAACTAAGCGGAGAAGTTGGCGAAGGCATTTTGATGACCCAGGATAGAAATAGAAATGAGGGGGTTATCATATTCGCCAGCGAACAGTTGGCGCACATGACAAGATATGATAACGGAGAGCTCGTGGGGAAAAGTGTTTTTGACATAATAAGTCCTGACGACCGCGATTCTTCTCTGCGACGATACCGGAGCAGGCTACGAGGCGAATCTCTACCAGGTTTATACCAGATGAATGTTCTCCGAAAGGATGGGTCCCTTCTCCCGGTCGAATTGACCGGCGCTATGACATGGTACAAAGGCAAGCCAGCCAATGTCTTGTATCTGCGTGATATAACGGAACGCAAGGTCTTCGAAAAAAGCCTTTTGGATGAAAGGGATAAATATAAATCCTTTTTTGAAAATTCCCCCATAGCTACATCCGAGAGGGATTATTCTGAAGTTAAGAAGATATTCGACACTTTGCGCAAAGAGGGTGTAAGTAATTTCAAGCAGTATTTTGTGCAAAATCCGGAACAAGTGTACCAATGTGTTAAGATGGCAAGAATAATCGGCTATAACAAGGCTCTTATTGATGCATATGGTGCGGACAAGCCCGAGGAAATAGTGGGATTGGTTGATCTTTCTATCCGATCAAGAGCTGAATTCTGGCAGGTATTTTTCAATATTTTGACAAATCTGGCAGAAGGTAAGAATTATTTTCATAATGAAGAAACGATACGTACCGTCAATGGTCTGGTTAAAAACATTGAACTCATCACGTTTGTAGCTCCTGGGCACGAACAAGAACTCTCCCGGGTATATTCCTCATTCTTTGATATAACAGAACTCAGAAAAACTCAAACCAATTTACAGGAATATCAGAAAAATCTTGAGGACATGGTTGAAGCACGTACCAGAGAATTGGAAAGCGAGATAGAGAACAGGCAGAAAGTCGAAGCCAAATTGAAAAAACTTTTAGATGTTGAAACAGCTTTGAATAACCAGCTCGAAGAACGGATGCGTGAAAAAACCAGGTTTGTACGCATTCTGACCCACGAACTGAAAACGCCTTTGACTGCCTTGATTGCAGCGAGCGATTTACTTAATGAGAATCCGAATACTGCCAGATCGGGCACGTTGGCCGCACAGATAAATAAAGGTGCGCTGGAATTAAGTAAAAGAATAAATGAATTGTTCGATCTTACAAAAGGTGAAATCGGCTCCCTTCCAATGAATCTTGAGGAAATAGATGTCTACCAGCTACTATCGGAAGTAGTGGATTATTTTGCCCCCCAAGCCGAAAAAAAACACATCCGGTTATCCTATGAATGGTCGGAGGGCTTGCCGTTCTTGAACTGCGACCGAGAGCGAATATCACAAGTACTTTTTAATTTATTGGATAATGCGTTTAAGAACACTCCTGAAAATGGCCGGATTATATTAACAGCCAGACTGGTTGATGATAACATACTGGTTCAAATAGAGGATACAGGGCGAGGTATTCCTGAAAATGATCTAAAAGAAATCTTTAAACCGTATTATAAGGCTAACATTCAAGGTGAGGGATACATCGGCACGGAAGGTGGTCTCGGGCTAGGACTTACGCTATCACGGATGTTTATTGAACTGCACGGAGGAAAAATTTGGGCGGAAAGCCAGGAGGGAAATGGCTGCAAGTTCATTTTCAAACTACCCGTAAAATCAGCTTGAAGCTTAAATAATTATGAAGTTTTTAATCGTAGAAGATAATTCTACCATCGCAGAAACTATTTGTATTGCTTTCGAAATGCGCTGGCCGGATGCTCAAACAATGACTACGGATTCGGGCAAAAAAGCTGCAGAAATTGCAGAGCAGCAACAGCCCGACCTGATCGTCCTGGACCTTGGATTGCCGGATATGGACGGCTTCGAGGTTTTGAAAGAAATCCGATCCTTTTCGATGATACCAATTTTGATATTAACTGCAAGAGATAATGAGAGCGATATAGTGAAATGCCTAGAGAGGGGTGCCGATGATTACGTCGTCAAGCCATTCAGGCAACTGGAGTTAATGTCCAGGGCTCAAGCTGTAATGAGGCGGCATCATGTCACCTCGTCATTCATACCCCCAAGCTATGGTAATTTGAGATTCGGTCATTCCCTTACAACCCTGTTCATAGGTGATAAACAAGTCAACCTCACCAGTACGGAAGGCATTATTCTATCTCATCTTATTCGAAATGCCGGGAAAGTTGTTACCCTTTCCAGCATTTCCGAAGTTATTTGGGGAGCTGATTATGCGGGCTCACAAGAAGCCGTACGGGTGTATATAAGACGCATCAGGAAAAAAATCGAGACTGATCCGAACCACCCCAAAATCATTTGCACTCACCCCGGTACCGGTTACAGCCTGCAACAAACCGACAGTTAATTCTTAAATTCGAACTAATCCACATCGGAGTTTTTCTCACGGATTAATTTCTACTGTGTGTTAATCATTATATTTGCACGATCTCAATTATCATTATTCAGGTCATGTTACTAAATTGTAATCTTCACCAAGCCATTTGTAACTTTCCAATGAGTGTTTTTAATCCTTTTTGTAATGCTAATTGTAGATAATTGTGAACAATGGCAGAAGCGACACACCTTTTGCAACTTTGGACAATACATTTCACAGCCAAGTCTCAAACAGGCTGAAAGGGCACATTACTTTAGGAGGCGGTAAATGGAAGTGCAATCCCATACAAGCTTAAGACAAATGAGACGAGAGAGGAGCACCATAGGGCTAAAGGTCTCCACCAAGGAAAAGATTGACCGCTGCCGGGCTCCCGGGCAGTGCTATGACGGCTTCCTTCGGCAAATGGTGGACCATTGGGAGAAAAGCAAGGGTGCTTCGCGCTGGTAACTATAGTTAACATGAACAGGGAGGTGATGTTACGGCAAACAGCAACATTCTAAGTTCTAACTGATGTATTTAAAGGAGGAAAAGGTTTAATGCCTGAAAAAGAAAGGGAAACACAAGATTTGCAGATGTCCAGAAGGCAGTTTCTTAAAAGTGCCGGCATCATTGTAGGCGGAACGGCTGTCGGCTCGGCATTTTTGCTATCTGCCTGCGGCGACGGTGGTGAAACCATCACTAAAACCGTAACCAAAACAACCACAGCGCCCGGGCAAACAGTTACTACAACTGCAGGGGGTACAACCCAGACAGTAACTAAAACCGCAGCTGGCACAACCGCCTATGTATGCCCGTTCGACGGCCAGGAATTCGACACCCTGGCAGGCTTGAAAGCCCATCTCGAAGCTGAGCACCTGGAGGGGGAAGCAGCCGCGGGACTAATTACCTTAAACGTAAACGGCAGTACTTACGGGGTCATCACCAAGCCCAATTGGACTCTAGCCTACGTCCTAAGAGAAAAACTGGGCTTTACCGGCTCCAAGGTAGCTTGTGAGAAAGGGGACTGTGGCGTCTGTACGGTAATCATGAACAACCGACCCGTTCTCTCGTGCCTGACCCTGGCTATAGAGGCTGACGGGGCCAGTATTGAGACTGTAGAAGGCCTGGCAAGTAGCGATGGCACGATGCATCCACTCCAAATAGCGTTTATACAGAATGATGGCATGCAATGCGGATTCTGTACTCCCGGCCAGGTGATGAACGGCAAAGCTATACTGGACAAAATCCCCAACCCATCTGAAGATCAAGTAAGGGAATATATGGCAGGTACGCTTTGCCGCTGTGGTGCCCAGCCGAATATCATCAAATCTATCCTCGAAGCGGCAAGTTAGGAGAGGAGCAGATATATGTACGAACAATATTTCCACGAAGATCCTTTTACCAAGGAAAAGTATCCCCAATCAATCTACCATAGCGAACCCAACCTGAAATACCTGGGAGACCAGAGTATTACTCGCGTGGATGCTGGTGAGAAAGTAACCGGGCAGGCTAAATTTGCCAACGATATGGTTTTCCCTAACCAGTTGTATCTTAAATTCAAAAGATGCCCACACTCACATGCCAGAGTAACCAGCATAGATACCAGTAAGGCTAAGGCGTTACCTGGGGTAGTAAAAGTGTTAACCCATGCAGACATACCGGATTTGGTTGTCAGACCACCTTACCACTATGTTCTTCAGGAAGAATGCTACCTGGAAGGTGCTGAAGTTGCAGCCGTAGCCGCCGAAGACGAAGACGTCGCCGAGCAAGCACTGGCCCTGATAGATGTCGAATATGATGTCAGGCCTTTTGTGCTATATGCCCGCGAAGCTATGGAATCGGGGGCTCCGGTAATCTTTGGCGATACCAATCAAGTAGGAAATCCGGTCAATCTTTGTGACCGGGGCGATTACGACAGTGCTTTCGCTTCGGCATCCATCAAGGTGGAACATCAGTACGACTCCGTAACTGCACCCTGGACAGGCGAGCGCGATTGTGCCCCTATAGAAGCCGAGAGCCTGACAGCGATCTGGAATGGTAAGGAAATCATCGCCTGGGACAGCAGCCAGAATCCATATGGAGATTCGAGAACCATCGCTTCCCAGCTTGGTTTGCCATATACAGATGTCAGGTGCCCCCCATGTTATTCAGGAGTAGGTTTCGGCAACAAGGGGTCAAACAGCAAAGGTAAAGTTCTGGCTGCGTGGCTGGCTAAGGAAACCAACCGTCCGGTTAAATGGCGCGGCGACAACACCGGCCAGTTTTCCACGGGTAGCAGCTGCCAGAACGGTCAGCACCTTACCATCAAGACCGGCCTGAACAATGACGGGAGTATAGCATCATTTATTGCCGACAACGTTTGCAACAGTGGCGCCTATGGCGGACGGGCTTCTACAGACTCCCATATATTAGCCAGAGCCCTGGTAAATTCTCCAAATATGTCGTTAACAGGTAGTGACTGGGCTACCAATTCTCAGGGTTGTGGTGTTCCCCGCTGCGTTGGTCATCCGATGCCTTCTCATCTAATCGGTGTCCACTTGGACGAATGCGCCGAGGCTGCCGATATGAGTCCGGCCGACTTTCTAACCAAGAATGTATTCACTGGCACCGGACTGGGAGGCGATCCTGATAATCCTGGTTGGGATATCGGAGTCAACCCCAACCCCGGCATGCTGGAAAAACTGATAGCTGCCTCGGGTTTTAACTCCAAGTGGAAAGGCTGGGGGACCCCGGTAGCCACTAACGGGATTAAGAAACGGGGAATAGGCTTAGCTATCCATGTATGCCGCCACGGTTACCTGGCAAATCCAGAATCGGCAGTTGTCAAAGCCAACCTTGATGGCACCTGGAACGTAACCGTTGGTTCACGAGACGTAGGCCAGGGCTGGCGTACACTAAGCGCTATCTTCGCGGCTGAAGAGCTGGGAGTACCACCTTCAGATATAATCGGTGCCAGAGTTGATACCGCTATTCAGCAGGAATCCAGAGCACCGGGCGGCAGTACTGTCACTCGAGGTTCAGGTACGCCCTTGATTCTAGCCTGCAGGGATGCCAAGAAACAGATGTTTGAGCTGGCTATCGCTGCCAATCTAATTGAAGCCGGCGGCCCGGAAGAGTTGGAATCAGCTGATGGTTTCATCTATGTTAAAGCCGACCAATCCAAGAAAGTCGCCATTAAAACGGTTCTAGCACGCCAGCAGTCAACATACGTACCCGCAACCGGCGGCGGACCAATTATCGGAAGAGGTTCGTATGCAACTAAGCGTGACCGGTGGATGCACCGACAATGGAATGCGGCGATAGCAGAGGTGGAAGTCAATACCGAAACCGGAGAAGTCGAAGTGCTTGATTTGTGGCACGATTGCGCCTGTGGCAGAGTCGGCTGGTACAAAGGCCTGGTAAACCAGGTATACGGCGGGGTGATCATGTCTATTGCCAAGGGTATTTACGAAGGTACGATAAAGGACGAAGCAACCGGTATAACCTTGAATCCCAATTACCTGGATTACAAGATACCAACTCATATGGATATTCCCAAAATCCATGTGAGTTTCACCGAAGAGATTGATACCTACGGCCCGTTTGGAGCACATGGTGTTGCTGAGCCGATTTGTGGGCCTAATTCACCCGCCGTCGCCAACGCCATCTACAACGCCGTCGGTGGAACCCGCAACCGGGCTGTCATGAACCTGCCGGACAGGGTTCTCAAATCGATGGGGAAGGCATAAAAGGAGGAAGTTAACAAATGAAAGAATTCAAACACATAAACGCAACCAGCGTAAATGAAGCGGTCTCAGCCTTAGGCGAATATGGCGGAGAAGCTGTCGTCCTGGCTGGTGGTACCGATTTGTTGTGTTCACTGGTTGACCGTTGCCTTCCTGAACAGCCTGAATATGTTATCAACCTCAAAACCATTTCCGGGCTAGACACCATCGAGGAAGAAGGCGGCGGAGTCACTATAGGTGCCATGGCTAAACTGGATGACATCGTCAATTCATCAGTGATACAGTCAAAATACTCTGTACTGGCTCAGGCAGCCAGGAAGGTAGCCTCATGGCCGATAAGGAACATGGGTACCATCGGAGGCAACATATGTCAGGAGAACAGATGCTGGTACTTCCGTACCAGCTGGAACAAATTCCCCTGCCTTCGAAAAAACCCTTCAGGTGTGTGCTACGCGTTGGTCGGCGATAATCGCTACCATCATTCCATTTTCGGAGCATCTAACGGCTGCGTAGCCGCCAATCAAAGTGATGTCGCGCCAGCGCTTGTTGCCCTGGATGCGGATATCATCACCAGCAGCAGGACCATTGCTGCCGAAGATTTCTTCAGCGGATTCCCAAGCACGGTTCTGAATCAGGGTGAAATCGTTACCGAAATAAAAATACCGGCACTACCCTCCGGAGCCAAGCAGGCTTTCGTGAAGGCCTCCATGCGCAGGGCGGTTGATTTTGCCCTGGCAAGTTGTGCCGTAGTAATAGCACCCGCAACCGGCAATGTTACCAGTGCCAGAATTGTCCTGGGAGCTGTTGCCCCTGCGCCCAGACGGGCAACCGGGGCTGAAGAAACTCTGATAGGCAAAGCCATTTCGGAATCAACAGCAGACGCCGCTGCAGCTGAAGCTGTCAAAGGGGCTACGGCTCTGCCATACAACAAGTACAAGATCCAGATGGCCAAAGGCGTAGTCAAACAAGCTCTTTTGGCCTAATCTTGATATACCGGGGGAGGCATCCGCCTTCCCCGGTACTGCAATAATAAGCTTTCAAACAAAACTGGTAAGAAAGAGGGACTCTAAATGGATCTTGAACAAGTTGAAACTATAAGCTTACAGCAAGCAATTTCTATATATCCGGATCAATGGCTGGGTGTAAAGGTAATCGAGCGTGACACCGAATCCGGCCAACCTGTCAAAGTACAAATGATTGCCAAAAACATGGATTTGAACGTAATTAGAAGAATGGTCAAAATGGACGGGATCTGCACTTTTTATACCGGCCAAATTCCTCAAGAAACGGTGGTGTTGATGTTCTAATGAAAATCCGAATTGAAAAAGACAAGCCGATCATGTTATTCGTCCGCATCAAAGGGCCCAAGGGCAGCCGTGAATACCGAGCGGTTCTTGATACAGGCTCTCAGTACTGCGTAATACCCCTTCAGGATGCCAGAGATCTGGGCTATGATACCTATGTGCACCCTGATGACCCCGGGGACGGCGTCAAGGCTGTCACCAAATCCGATATGGCCGAATACAACTTTGCCGAACTTGAAGAAATCAGCGTGGCAGATGTATCAGCTGCCAATGTTAAGGCTCTGGCCTACTATTTGCCCAAAGCTAGCCGGGTCGAAGCAACTCTCGGTCTAAGTTTTTTAGAAAATTTTAGAACTACCATAGATTACGGCAAGGGTTATCTAACTATAGAACCGTTGTAATTTGGCATAAATATGAATCGGGGTTAAAATGGAATCGAGGATAAAAGGGGATTGAAGGGTGGAAAGATTCAAGGAATTCTGGTCCAAGTTCGGCACAAAAAAGGCAATCGTCTTTTTTACACTTATACCGGTTCTTACTATATTCTCCCTAATAAGAACCGAGTGCCCTGTTTGCGGAGGCACGGGTCAGTTGGCGAGCCTGCCTGGTATGGAATACGTAGAAATCTTAAGGTATTCGAGTGAAGAGCTTTATGTAACGAGAGAGATCTGTGAAGCTTTTATCGTATACAAATACAAACTGGCCATTGAACTGCAGAATGAAGGTGATCAGGAAACCGAAGGATATATCAAACTCATACTCAAAGAATACATCACTGGCAACGTTATAGACATACAATATGTATCGGTAGCGATCGCCGCCAAGACTATCATGGAGACGGACTATACCGTTTATTTTGGCACTGGAATAGATATTCCGGGCAAAACCGAGATATCGGCTGAGGTGGTAACCGGAGAGATCGAAGACACCGTATGTGACGGAACCGGCAGCGTACCTATCAATTTAGCATTTCTGATAAACGGCTTCAAGGATTCCTTCCTGGAAGAAGCTCGCTCTATCAAGCAATACAAGCCGCCGGTGTACTATCCTCCTGATGAAGGATGGGCTGAATAATACAAAGGAGGTTGCTAATCCACCAGGTCTTCTTCTGTAGGCAGATTGGTCAATGTTTTACGCATTATATGCAGGTTTTGTTCCATGGACCCGGCAAGTTCATCCAGAGAATAGATGGTGCGTGAGCCGTCCGCTTCGAGTTTTTGGTTGTGGTTTTTAAGACTGGCTATAAACTCAGTTTGACGGTTTAGCTCTTGCTGGATTTCGAGCATTATTTGGTTAATAAATTCATTGGTAATCAATGGTAATAACCCCCCCTTTTCATGTATTGGTCATACTTATAACACATATAGGAAATATCCTCAAACAAGCTGGTAAGTTAATATAATGAAAAATATGAAAACTGGCTTCAACTTAATATCGGCCGCCCTGCTGTTGATGATTCTATTGAATGGTTCTTGCTCCAGCTCGAGCAATCCAGCAGAAACATCAGCCCCCTTATCTACATCGCAACCTGAAATGCCAGGGTTATACGAAGTCTTCATCACTCCTGAAGGTTTCGTGCCGGAGAAATTAACAGTTCCTCAGGGCACTCAGATAACTTGGACCAACCAGGATGACACCTGGCGGGCTGTGGGTGAAGAAATACCCACCGGGGAAAGTCTGGATGCATCACCCTACGGGGTAAGCGGCAAGTTGGAACCGGGGGAAACGTTCATTAAGACCTTCACAGTGCCCGGAGTCTGGGAATACTGGTGCCCTAAAACCTTGCAGATTGGCAGGGTATACGTGGAGGAAGTGGAATAATGCTATTTCATACCCGGACGATTGGCATTTTGTCCGTACTATGCCTGATGAGTTCTTCTCTTACGCTTGTAGCCTGCGGCCAAGCAAAGGCAGATTCTCCGCCGGCTGCTTCATCTTCTGGAGCAGCCGATTACGAAGTGACAATAACCGACGATGCTTTTATCCCCGCCGAACTAACCATCGAGGAAGGCGATATTGTCACCTGGATAAATCAGGGCTCCAAACGCTACACGGTTACTTCCTGGGATTTAAGCTGGGATGAGGATTATACCGCTCATGTCATGATAGGCCGCACCTGGGACAGTGGTGATATATTTCCGGGAGAAAGTTACACCAGGATATTCGAAAGGGCAGGCAGTTATGATTATTTTTCCTTTCCGCTGCTGGAATCGCCCGGCTGGCCGATGGCTCCTTTCCTGGAACCTGCCATTGAAGACGGCTTGATAAGAGTTTACTACGGGAATGCCAAATGAAACGTACTGTTTTTCCGGTGCTGCTATCTTTGTTATTAATCTCCTGCTCAGTGGCTTCGGTCGGGCCATCAGAAACTCCGAGCATAACCACCGAAACCAAACATCAAATAATAATAACTGATAAGGAATATACTCCTGACGAAATAACTGTAGACGTTGGTGATAAGGTTATCTGGATTAATCAGGGCTCGGACAAGTTTACCGTCACTTCAATGAAAACTTGGATCGATGAAACATCTACCGAGTACAATCTTCTTGGTGGCACTTGGGACAGCGGAGACCTGTCTCCAGGTGAAAGCTACTCGAGAATCTTCAACGAAACAGGGGTGTACGAATACGTATCGCTGCCTTTGTACCACTGGGAAGTTTTCACCGAAGGCCTCAAAGGTAAGGTAATTGTTGATTGAAGGAGCTTCGAATGCCTAAGGTTATTAATTATGCCATTATGATTGGGCTATTGCTTGGAGCTGTGTTAAACATGAGCAGCTGCCGCAGTTCAAATTCGTTCTGGCAATCACTGCCAAGGGCTATGACTTATACCCCTCCCCCCGTAATAGTTGATATGATCAGTGTATACGATGAATATACATCCAGTGATCTTATGGCTTCTGAAAAATACGAAGGTTCCAGGTTATTTTTCAACCAGGTTGAAGTTGAAACGGTAGGCGGTAACTGGTTTTTTATGGCAGTCGCTAGAGGTGCCGCCGATCTTGTTTACGTAAAACTCTATTTTACTTCTGGACCATTGAAGTTCTATATGCATGAAGACTATTTCAACGTGATGCAAAACATAGAAGAAGGTTATGTTCTAAATATTGCGGGCAACCCGGCAGGTTTAAACGATGGGTTTTTATTAATCAAAGATTGCTGGGTTGAAAGTGTTTTTGGTGATATAGGTTTGGACAAGGAAATATCTTATGGCTACTAGCGAGGATCATTAAAATGGAAGCTAAACCGAATAAATATCACTCTACTCTTTCCAGAAGGGACTTTTTGAAAGCGCTCGGGTTGGCCGGAGCAGGCACGGGTATAGCCGGCCTGTTTCCACCCCTAGAAGTCGGGCCGGTAAGGGATCTTGATGAACTGATAGCACTGCCGATTGCGGGTTTGAAACGACCTTCATGGGTGAAATCGACGGCAAAGCCCACCGTGGATATAGATTGGAAAGAAGTTAAAAGGTTTGACTATCACCACGTTATGTGGGCCGCCGGCCTTAGACGAGCATTCGGCTCCGAGCAGTACGAGAAAATATTCTTGACCGGGGCATCGAACAGGCGTAAATGGATAGCTGAAGCGAGGCCTGGATCAAGGTTACAGGATGTAGCCATGAAGGAGGCCAACCACTGGGCACCTGTTTCATTTCTGGGACCTCGATCATCACCCACTCCAGAAAGCCTGGGGGTGCCTCGATACGAAGGAACAGCGGAGGAGAATGCACGTCTGGTTACTTCATTCTTGCGTTTACATGGTGCTAGCCACGTAGGATTTGTGGAACTCGAAACCGAAACCACTGAAAAGTTGATATACGCTTATGACACTGGCATTGGGGAAGCTCAAGGGCCTCGGTTGGATATACTCGATGTAGATGAACCACAGGAAAACTCGGAGGAAGGCTATCGAGTTATTCCTAAAAAGGCCAGGTGGGTTATTGTATATACAATGAGAATGGCCGATGAACTCATGAAACGCCCTATCACCGAAGTTGGCGACCGATCGCACTATTACATGTATAATCTCAAATCGCTTCTACAGGGCCAGTTGCAGAACTTCATGCGTACTCTGGGCTACATGTGCCTGGGCGAAGCTTCACTTTTTAATGCATTAGGGGTGCATACTGGTTTTGGTGTCCTTGCAGGACTGGGTGAAATGTGCCGCATTGGTCATGTAATTACTCCCGAATACGGCATACAGCAACGCGTACAGATGGTCATTACCGATTTACCATTGCCACCGGGCAGCCCTGTGGATTTCGGCGTTATGGAGTTTTGCCGAACTTGCAAGAAGTGTGCCGATTTCTGCCCGGCAAGGGCTATAAACCCTCAAACCGAACCAACCTGGGACAACGACGGTTTGTTTTACCGTGCAACCGGAATCAAGCGATGGTGGCTGGATGAAGCCCGATGTAATGCATATATACGCCAGGTGAATGGATGTGCCACCTGTTTTGCAGTATGCCCTTTTTCGAAAAGGCATAACATGTCCTACAACGATCTATTCCACAAAAGCGTAGCGACGAATCCAATGATAAACCGGTTTTGGCGCAAAGCTGACGATTTCTTTTTCGGCACAGGTATTCACAAAGATTCCAATCAGTTCTGGGAGTTGGATTTACCGCCGTGGGGATATGATTGAAATACTGCCAGTCAACCAATACTTTGAGGTATAAGCATGAAAAATAAGCTTCCGCTGGTCATACTACTCATAATCGGTTCAATTATTATTGTCCTTTTCTTGGCGACTGATTTAGGTAACCAAAAGACCGAAGACTTTTTCACTAGTTATGCAGTAAAACCTTTAGTGCTGCAAGCTGCACCAGCACAAATAAATACCGATGATGTATATCTTGAGTATATTACCGATGAACGATCGGCTGATATCAAATACAAAAACAAGCGGCTCGCCATTCCAAACGTCGAAGTGAGCGAAATTACCACATACTCAACGTTGAGCAGTGGGGAAACCCGGTACTTCACCTCCAGCTTCGGTTCAGATAAGCTTAAATTCAAATTGAGCAATCCTTATATTATGCAAAGCGTGCAGGTGGGTTATATTTTAGACATCGAGGGTGAGTGCAGAGGAATGATAGACGGTAATGTAGTGTTTGTGGATTGCTTTGCAAAAAGCGTGGTCGGTGACCTGGGAGCGGTAGACATAGCATCTTTCGGCTACTAGGAGTGTTAATGTGAGAGGCAACAATATTATTTACACAGCACTGTATTGCACCTGCGTGTTATATATGTTCATGCTCGGCTTTTTACTTTTACAGCAGGGCAGATTAATGTCAGTGTCCAACGACAACATGAACCCGAGTCTCAGTCGAGGGTCTATCGTGCTTTACAAAGAAACAGAACCAATTAAATTGCAGATCGAAGATATCATAGCTTTCGAAAGGTCATATGAACCATTACAGATCGGCCGGGTGGTTGGCGTTATTTATACAGAGACCGGTGATCTTCTCTTTCGTACCAAACCTGACGCAAAGACATCGATTGATTTCAATTTCGTAAAAGAATCAGAAATCCGAGGTAAAGTTACTGCTTCACTGACCAGTATCGGCTTCATTGCCGATTTGTCACAGAATTTCGGTGGTAAATTGTTGCTTGTTCTGCCCTTGATTGTCATGCTTGGAACGCTTTGTGGTTTAAACCTACAGGCACGTAAGACGATTCCGTCCCACTAAGCATCTTGCTGAGGGAGGTTCGGAAAATGGAAAACTTTAATAAAGGTTTAATTTTGGGCTGTACGCTGGTTCTAAGTTTGCTGGTGCCTGGGGCTGCCTGTTCCCAACCTAAGACGGCCGTTACACCTCCTTTCTTGCCACCCGAATATTACGCTTGCTATGAAGTAAATCCAGACGAACTGGTCGATATTTATTATACTTCATACGGCAACATTGAACTGGCAGAAAGCCTGTACAACGACAAGATATACGTATTGAAAAATATATCGGTTATCGACAGGATGTTCAAATATATTGACGAAGGTTTTATATGGGTGGATCGCATACAGTGCTACATGATTAATCCTGGCGAAATCTTGAAATATAGTCTTGGGGATAAAATAGACGTTGTCGGGTTAAATAAAGGGCCAACATACAAGGAGCAGGGGATAATGTTTATAGATTGCATACTGATACCTGCCGGGACGGTGGCATTGCCAGCTGATGAAGATGCCGGCTCAATAGCCATAGGTTATTAGCAGATCATAAGGTGAAAGGGTATAAGAGACGCAAAATGGTTGCCTTTGATTTTCAGAAAATCACCATGGTTAGCTTGTTAATTCTAACCAGCTTTATCGCGATTTCCTGTGCTGTTCCTGAACCAATATTGCCGGTTCCTTCCAGTTACAGTTATTCATTTGAAAACAGTCTTGAAGGTTGGGCTGTTAATGGAACCGATCTTGAAGATCCGCCGGTTGAATGGTCGATAGAAAGGTCCAGTGAGGTTACCGCCAGCGGTTTTTCTCTAAGGTTTTCTCTGAATAATCTAAACGATGCTGGTAAAATCTGGATCGAACGTGAGTTTGCCTTTAAACCGAACCAGGATTTGCATGTAGAGATAGATTATAGGTTTGCCAGTACCGACTGGGGAGACTTAAACCACTTTCGTATTATCACCGGCGTGCATGACGCTCCTCCTGAAAATGCAGGGGAGTTAGTGTATCAAGGCGATACAGGGAATGGTAGCTCGTCTGACTCTGGTTTTCAGTGGATGCAAAAAGCATATGGTTTTGATGTCAATACTGGATCAACAGGAAAACTTGTGGTGGTTATAGGAATATGGGGTACCTGGGAGACAAAACGGGCTTATCATTTCGATAGCATAAATATCAGGTTTATTGATGGATAACAATCTTGAATACAGTTAAATGAAAACAAATAATAAGTAGATTTCCATTATATTACCATTATCAACAATCTGATGAGGGAGGACAAGATTTTTGAGATTTAAATTAATTTCGATTTATGCATTGGTATCGACGGCCTTTCTAATGTTATTTTCAGCGTGTACTTCAGGCCAAGTTACCACAACTGCTGTTGCAACGAATGAAATAACTATCACGCAAACACAAACTATACCCCCTGCGACTGTAACCCAGACTCTCCCCCCTGCGACCATAACCACTACAAATACAATAATTCAAACTGAAATACCGCCGGTAACCGAAAGTATCCAAATTGTTCAAGATTTAACGCCTGCCGATGCTCATGCTTTGATTATGGATAATAGTGACAACCCGGAATTCGTAATTATCGATGTAAGAACACCCAGTGAACACGCGGAATTATATCTTGAGGGTTCTGCGCTTATCGACTTGAGAAGTGACACCTGGTTGCCCACGATAAAGGCGCTGGATAGAAATTACACCTACTTAGTCATATGAAAGGGCGGTACGCGGAGTGCCTCCGCCATGCAAGAAATGAAATCCCTTGGATTTATGGAGGTCTATAACCTAGTTGGCGGTTTAACTGCCTGGCAGGAAGCAGGCTATTACGTTATTAAATCCGAACCCAGTCCAACTACTGCCCCACCTCCGACCACCACTGTTTCGCCAGTTCCCACAGTTCAAACCGATTGTGATGTATTAGCTATTTTATTGCCCTCGGCTCAGTTAAGTGATACATCCATTTTCAGCATCTTTATCGTCGTTACCAACTCCAAGGATCGTGCTTTGGAATGCGACCTGGATATTAACATTTACAAAGAAGCTGACTTGACATTGTATACAACTTATACCGTCCACGCTGATTTGGCTGTTGGTGAAACTAAACTGATGGCTTTCGATGAAGCACAACTACCGGAGACCTTTTATATTGTGCAAGCAGGAGAAATGACAGCCCGGCTCTTAGTCGGCTGAGGTTGATGATAGCCTTATAAGTTGCCTTGAGCAACTATCAGAAATAAGTTGAATAAGGGAAAGTCTAAGCTTTCCCTTATTCCTTTCTAATAATAATGCGTATAGCAGTTATACATGTGTAAATTTTACACTAGCTATGCTCTCTTCATTAAACAACAATTTCACCGCGTTTGCGCACGTGAGCGATTTCGCCGCTATTCAAATCCTTGTAAATATCGGTGAGGTTTTCTTTCAACTCATCCAGGGTTTTACCCTGGCTCCGGTAATCCGGGTAGTCTTCGAGCCAGCCAACCCAATAATTTTCTTCCTGGTGGGAAACGAATTTAAAAGTTTCCATACATGGGCACCTGCCTGCAGGTTGAGTTCTCCAATAATTGTAACAAATATGTACAACGCAGACGATATATCCGGCGAGATCGCTAAGGTGTTTTGGGATCGTTTTGTTTTATGAGATCGCCACGTCGGGCTGGCGCCCTCCTCGCGATGACGTTACGATTGGTGGTAAGAGATCATCACAGCCGCCTGATGGCGGCTTCGCGATGACCATCCGAAAAGTCGCTGCGAGCCTTCGCAGAAGGCGTGTCAGCCTCTTAGATCGCCACGTCGGGCTGGCGCCCTCCTCGCGATGACATATGGGTGCTAGTGCGCGATGACCTCTCTTCTCGTCACTGCCTTCCAGAATGGTCTTTGCGAACGAACATAGTGAGTGCGGTAATCTCCGTGCCAGGTTCGGCGTCCCACTCAGGCAATCAGGCGATTATTGCCTGGCTCATTGCGTTTATGATCGGTTCAAGTTTCGATTGATCGAACCCAACCTCAAGCACCCGGATATTTTCGTCGAGTCCTTCCAGTTTACCTTTATCTACAGGTTCTTTTGATATTACAAATGAACCCAGGGTTGGTTTGAAGGCGTTGTGCTGGAAATTCAACTTTTGGATTTTTCCTTCGTTCATCCAGTCCTTTTGAACCTGGCATGTTATTACTATACCGGGTCTTCGGAGCGATTCTGCATCGGCTATCATAGCCAGCCCGTCAGCCGAATCATCAAAAAATACAAGCAGAAGGTCGGAGGACAGAGCTGAATTGACATCATTTATTGGATACCATTCTGGTTCGCTTTTGTGCTCGCTGACAAACCAGTGCGGTCTGACAAAATTCGACCTGAAAGCCACATAATTATCTGATTTGGAAGCGGATATAATAAAATCGGGTACGCCCAAAACCGGATACTGCTCATCCGTTAATTTTAATACTGTGGTTTTTATTGCCCGGGGTGGCTCTTTTTTTACTGCCGAGGAGTACTTGACCAGTTGATGTGCCGTAGGCTTAGGGAGGCATACACCCAGCATTTCTTTAGGCCCAAGCATGTTGATTATTGACAATATGATATATTTTTCATAAGACAAGCCGATCAAATCCTCCAACCTGCCAGCGACCTCGGCAATAGTATCAACCTCAAACGAATCACAATCCGTCAAACCTTTTACCAGATCAGTTAAGTTTGAATTGACGATTCTTGAGATAACATACCCCGGATCTTCCAGAAACTCATCTGCTTGCCTGGTGACGGTAATACATTCCAGGTTAATTGTCCTCAAGGTGTGCTCCCGCGCAGCACGAAAGCATTCAGCCGTAACCATGGAACCAGCAAGCAAATCCATCAAAAACTGCCTGATGAAGCTTTCACGTATATCTTCTATCAACTGAAAATATTCCTGGCGCAACTCAACTGGAATAAGAACTGTTTTCTGGTCGATATTTATATCTGGATGGCTTATTAACAACTTTTGGAGGTGGCCATACTGCTTCAACCAGCCTTCTGCCATGATTAACCGCCGTTATAAAATTTTAATGCTTAGCCCTTTTAGAGCTTCATGCCCCCATTTGGAACCAGTTTGCCTTTGGCTTGCAAACGGTCAGCTACCCGTTCCATGCCGTAATCTTCCAATTTCTCTCGAGTCATTATTCCGGTACGAATTTCCCGCACGGCAATATCTGCGCAGTAACTGCACCTGGTGCAATCGTGCCCGCATGCAGTTACCTTCTCGAAAAAATTATATTTACCCAGCGCTTTATTATCCAGATAAACCCCGTTTTCAAGGGTGAACATGTTTAGGCTGGCACAGAGCAGGTCAAGCAAATCCCCCTGCCAGTTTTGTTCTGCATAAGCCTTGACTGTTCTTAAAACATGATTCTTCGATTTGCCCCGGCCCACTATTTTGAAATAGGTGGTTATCTCGCCATATTTTTCGATGTCTTCAGGCCTTATCCAGCAGGATTTTAATATCTGTGAATAGTCGGCGCTGATTATTGCCTGGCAATCCGCAAAGAAGAGGTTGCTTTCCGGTGTGGTTTCCAGCGATTGATGGGAGGTGTAGTTGAAATGAAACTTTCTGAAGGGACACTTGTACATACAACCTTCATTCACCATAAGCTTCAACTCAGCCCCGGTAGCTTCTTTAATATCTTTTAAAAGCTGAAGGTCTCTGTTTATACTGACTTCCGGTGTTATTACGTCCGCGCCGGCTCTTCTATAAATCAAGGCTTTTTGAACGCAGTCTATGTCGCCAAGCACTGAGGCGCATATTTCAATATGCGGGAACCGTTTCCTGATTTGGCGCAGGTACAGGGGATTGGCAACGGTAATCGTTTCGAGTCCGTAATCTTCGTGCAGCAGTCGAATGTATTCCATCTTGTTATTGAACGTTTCTTCCGAATACCAGTTGATACCTTCACAGGTCGAGTTCATCAACAGGTTAACCCTGATACCAGCGGCGTGAATCCTGGCGATAGTATCAATCAAACTTTGCAAATCAATTTCAGGGGTTACTCTGCCCGAACCTGAATACTGCTGAGGCCCGGAGAGATATATCTCACGAATCGAACTGCCGTTGTATTCCTTCAACTTGATAAGTTCTTCCAACGTTTCGGTATCGTTGTTATATGGCGCGGAAAACTCAAAACCTCTCATATAGCGCTATAAACCTCCTTTGCATCTGCCCTGTCAACTCGAGCACTACTGAATACTTCAGGTGTCCTGAAGCGGGGGCTGAACCGGTTTTTCGACAGCCCAGCCCCCGCCAGGCTGCGTTTATAAAAACACAACTTCGAATGTATCAGGCACAGGCAAGTATTGCCCTTTTAACCATCGTCCTGGCAATCTGTATCTTCCACTTGTTGGATAGAAGCGCCAGTGCCCCCTTAACGGCTGCGGTACCGGCGGCTTCAGCGTTCGCTTCGTTAATTGGCTTGCCAGCTATAGCTTCTTCCGCCCCGGTGGCACGGTATGGTTTGTTGTATACGGCATTCAAACATATCCGGGCAGAACTGCCATCGATCAGGACCGCACAATTAACTACCGGAAAATCAATGGATTTTCGGATGGCGAATTTAACGAAAGCGCTTTTACCACTGGTAGCCGGTATCTGGATTTCCGTTACAATTTCATCTGCATCAAGCACTGTCGAGCCTGGTATAGCTACATCCCAAAACTCTTCTGCGGCAATATCGCGCTTGCTGGTTTTAATTGTAGCGTTCAAAGCTACCAGCGCCGGGGCTGTATCGCTCGGGTTTACTGCGACACAACCATCCATGGCGCCAAAGATCGAATGGAATTTGTTGTATCCAGCCATGGCATAACACATGTTACCGCCTTTTCTGAGGCAGTTGAACCTGTTATCCGGACTCCTGAAATACAGACACCGGTTCATCTGGCAAATGTTGCCGGCAATGGTGCCCATCTCCCGCAAATGCGGAGAGGCAGTGCTGAAAGCAGCCTGGGCCAAAGCGGGGTATTTAGTTTTTACGATATCGCTGGTTGCAATATCTTCCAATACTGTCAGAGCACCGATAAGCAGCTTGCCGGCCTCCTCTTTAATATAGGACAGCCCGGGTATGGTATTGAGATTGACGAGAGTTTCAGGATATACCGACAGGATTTCATCCTTCATGGTACCCAGAATGTCGGTTCCACCGGCGATAGCGTATGCATTGCTCTTGCTCAAAAACGACGCTGCTTGCTCGACGGTAGTTGCATTTATATGGTCAAATTTTCTCATCTTATTCCTCCTACCCTTTACCCAGGGCCTTAAGAACTTTATCGGGAGTAATCGGGTAATCTTCTACGCGAACACCTATGGCGTTGTAAATTGCCTGGCCAAGGTTCCAAGGCAGCTGTGTTCCGGGGACTTCACCAACACCGCAGGAGCCGTATGGTCCGAAACCCAGACCCGATTCAACTATCCGGCAGTTGATCTTATCCCAGGCGACATCTTTTACACCGGCAACCCGGTAATCGAGATAGTTTGGATTCAACTGTACACCTGTGAGCGGGTCCCAGATATACTCTTCGAGCATGCCCCGGGTAAATGCCCAGTAAACACCGCCGTACTGCTGGCCCTCGACAGCTTCCGGCGAGATTGCCTTACCGACATCATTGACCGGCATGGCATTGGTAACAAAAACTTCGCCCGTTTCAGTGTCGACCTCAACTTCAAGGAAATTGCCCTGTCGGCACATCCAGTGATGGTAGAAGCTGCAGGTAGAGTCCGCCTTGGCGGGCTGGGCAAGAAACTGCCAGACAAACACCCCGGGTGCATGGCCCGAGCTGCCTGCGCTGAGCCCGCCAAAGCCGGTCCTTGCCGCTACCTCGGCCACGGTCTTTTTATTTTCAGGGTTTGCAACCTCGAAAATAACCCCGTCCTTGATATCCAGGTCTTCAGGACTATTATCCGGGAAGAAGGCGGGATACCGGGTAAGCCTGGGATGGCCGCCCCAGCCAGACGATGTTTCGAACTCTGAGCATACGAACTCAAGCAGACTGGTTTTGGCTTGCATGGCCGCCCTCTTTACCGCCCAACCGAGGGCTGTAAAGGCGGCAGAACCTTCCGGGGGCTCCAGTTCAAAAGTAACTGTTTCGTGGGCCTTGTTTAGAAAAGCTATTTTTTCATAAGGTATTCCCATTTCTTCGGCTGCTATCTGGCAGCATGCAGAACGGTGATTGACGCCGATATCCGACACCTGTGCCATCAGCGAAACGGAACCATCCTTATTAACTGCTATTCCTATACTTGAATCGCCGCAACAATCCTGCCACTCATGATCCCAGGTGAAACTTATGCCATGCATCCTGCCGTTAGGCAGTTTCCTTGCGCCTGGCTCGTGCCACTTGTTGTCCCAGTCGAACTCCGCCTTGCCCAGGTCGATGCATTCTTTAAGGCTGTCCCTGTCAGGAAAACCATGGGCAAGCTTGAACTGGGAAAGATAAGCCATATCCTTGCCTTCAGTCCCATCGTTTTTCAAGGCTACTTCGGTGGGGTCCATGTTCAATTCCGAAGCTACATAATCATTAACGATACAGAACTGGTACGAGTTGATACTTTGTTCGCACCGGATAGCCCCCATAGGCGGTTTGTTAACCCGGTTTATGGGGCCGTAAATATTAAGGTTGGGAATACGGCTGTTTTCCACAAAATGTTCGAAGGGGCCGAGCCCCATATTGGCAAAATAGGTGGTGCTCTTGACGGCAGTTATAGTTCCATCACTCTTGAAGCCTATCGTACCTGACTGCGTTGAACAATCCATTTCACCGGCCAGAAAATTTTCCTGCCTTGAAAATAACACTTTAACCGGCCGGCCGGTTCTTTTGGCCAAAATACCCGTAATAGCAGGCAGGGTATCATACTGGCTGGTGGTCCAGTTCCACTGGCCCCACTGAGAACCCTGATAGACACTATGAACAAGTACGTCAGTCAAAGGCACTTCAAAGAACGCTGCCAGGCTCTGCCTCCACCTTCCCGGGCACTGGGTATGAAACCAGCATTCAAGCTTGCCTTCCCACTTAATCAAGCAGCTGACACATTCGACATCGGCACCATATGTCATCGCTTTTTTGGCGTTGAAGTTTACCGTATGTTCAGCCTCAGCAATGGCCGCATCGACATCGCCCTGAACATGACGCGTTGCGCTGTAACCATAAGGAATGGAGTTATTTTCCTGGGTTTCGTCTACCAACGTAGCACCGGGTTGGGATGCCTCGACTTCATCCAGGATAAACGAGAGCTCCTCCCATTCAACATCGAGCAATTTGACTGCTTCATCAGCTATTTGTTCGGTATCTGCTACAACTATTGCGCCTACCGTTTGTCCGTGGTAGTAGGCTCTGTTGCCCAGATAATAAGTGGGGATGGTTCGTGTAGCCAGTTTCAGTTCTAATATCTGGGGGTCTTCGTAGGTAAGAATATACCTTACGCCAGGATAAGCCTGGGCTGCGGTGGTATCGATGCTGAGAATCTTTGCATTGGCATAAGGCGAAGTAAGGTATTTGGCATACAGCATGCCGGGGAGTTTGACATCCCGGGTATATACCGCCTTGCCGCTTACCTTATCATATCCATCCTTGCGCTTCATGCCACGCTGGCCTACGTAGTTGTACTGCTCCTTTACATCCGTATCGACCCATATTTGGTTTCCGTCCCAACTTCCATGCCAGACGCCCATTTAAGCACCTCCTCTCAAAGCAGCTGCTGCTTCCAGCGTTGCTTTAATATGTGCCGGATAGGTTCCGCAACGACACATGTTGCCGGCGATTGCTTCAACGATATCATCGGCAGATGGATTATCGTTTCTATCCAGCAAAGCCTTTACGGTGGTAAGAAATCCTGGAGTGCAGTAACCACACTGCATGGCATGATTCATGATATAGGCGTCTGCCAGTTCGGGCACAGAATCGGCAATTCCCGAAGCAGTTTCAATTACTGCGCCGTCACAGTGCAAAGCAAGCTTCATACATGAAAGGATAGGCCTGCCATCGAGAATTACCGTACAGGACCCACAGGCACCGCGGTAACAAAACGTCTTGACGTCAATTATGCCTAGCACATCATGCAGGAGATACTGCAAATCCCAATTTGGTTCTACCTGGAGTTCATAAAGCTGTCCGTTTACGGTGAACTTGATTACGTTCAACGATACTGCCGTGGCCGCTCCATGTTCCACTTCGTAATGGGTTTTTAATGCGTCCAGGGTTGTGAACTCCTGGCTGCAAACGGGACAGATAAATTTACTCGAGGTTTCAGTACGGGTTACCGTTCCACCCGGCGCAGTGGTGGTTACCGTGTTTGTGGTACCAGGCGCTGTAGTCGTCTTGGTTACAGTTTTGGTAATTTCCTTTTCCTCAGTGCACGCACCCAGAAGAAACGCAGAACCGACAGCGGTGGTACCAACCATAATCCCGGCATCTTTAAGAAACTCTCTACGGGAGAGCTTCACCGGTGTTTTTGTCTTTTGTTTGTCAGACATTTACGTCTCCTTTCTCAGTCATTTTTACTGGGACATTTAATCACTCTTTGTTTCAGCGGACACCTCCTTTGTGCTACTTACAGGAACGAATTCAATGTGTGCTACCTGGCGGTTTGGTAACTTAAGCTATTTACAGATCGAATTCGGTCCAGTTCACCGTTTGTATGAACCTCTTCCCACATATCTACCAGTTGACAGAGGAAACCGTCATAACATTGACCCGGAGCGCGGCTTCTATCCAGCCTGGCTTTGGTGGATTTCCTGAGGCCGATAGTGCTTCTGGGATTGCCTACGTTCATACTCATCACCTCCTAAAATGTTGTCAATGTCGATTGCTATTAGCTTGTTTTTTCATTATCATGAGTTTAAATTCACCATTGACATTCGTGACATCTATAACGGCATCGCCGATCTTTTTTTCATCCTCTCTATTGATTATTAATAAAATGTTGCCGTTCTCTTTGATTACCCTGTCGGTATCAGAAGGGTTATCTATTGAAAGAGTTAAGCCCTCTTCACCTTCTCTCAACCTGAGGCCTTGACCAGAACTAAGACCGCTTTTTATAATGGTTTCCAGCAACACCCTCCGGGCCAGTTTACCCAATTTAATGTTCGGCATGACGTTTCCATATCACATCTTCCAAGCTATATTATGATTAGCCATAACCCTTTATACATCTGCCATCCGGCTGAAAATTGGATATACTCTTGTACTAAATATTTTGGCGCTGGTAGTACTTGTTAATTAATACGAAAGGTGTATAATGGCTTTAGTCATAAGGCTAATCGGACCTTTAGGTTACAAGATGAGCCAAGAAAACCAAGCAGAAACAATAAAGGCCATAATAGTCCACCCATGTGAAATCATCCGCCACTGTATTGCCGCTTTGCTTGAAAAGCATGGCTACGAAGTCACTTTAATCGTAGACAGATGTGAAGCCCTGGCTAGACAACTTGTAAACCAAAGGGCTGAAGTTATTCTTATCCACTATTCGCAGTGTACTTCTCGTGGGCTGATAACCCAATTTATAGACAAGACCGGCGCCGGTATCGCGCTACTGGCTTCCAGCGACTCTTATCACCACGACACCTACAAGGATATGATGGAACGAGTAGCTGAAGGCGCAACCGGGTTCCTGGATATGGATGAACCGGTTAATACTTTTCTTTCCGAGCTCCAGGATATAGCTTCAGGAGATGTTGTGATATCGAAAAAATTCGTAAAGAATCTTTCCAGTAAAACAGGAAAGGTGGACGAAAACCTGGAAGAAACCCTGAGTAAAAGGGAGATGGAAATCCTGGAACTGGTAGCAGAAGGTGACACAAACAAAGAAATAGGACAGGAACTGTTTCTTTCTGAACATACAGTAAAGGTACACCTTACCAATATACTCACCAAGCTCAACCTTAAAAATCGCCAGCAGGCAGTGGCTTATATAATCCGCAAACGCATGATGATGGAAAGCGTCAGGGAAGAAGGTTAACTGCTTTAGACTTGGTGTGATAGTTCCAATATTGCCAGAGCGCTTGGCATTGCTTGCAGTGCCGGCTTACTTATGGCGGAAAGTTGCTAGTTCGAGTCCTTTGCCGCTCGGTCGCTTAAGATCGCCACGTCGGGCTGGCGACCTCCTCGCGATGACTCAAGAGAGGGGGTTCGGGATGACCTTCCGAATCGTCTTTGCGAACGAACGCAGTGAGTGTGGCAATCTAGTTTTTGAAATATTATAACATTATTGTTATAATACTCGGGTTTGTGAATAAGGGATGTTATGAACTGGAAAGAACATAAGAAAAAGCTGTTGGCCGAGCCTGATTTCCGCAAGGAATATGATATTCTTGAACCTGAATATAAGCTGGCGTCAACCCTGATACGTTTACGGCTCGAAAGAGGGTTGACACAGGAACAACTGGCAGTGCTTCTTAAGACTAAACAGGAAAGCATCGCCAGGTTTGAAAGTGGTTCCAGCCTGCCATCACTTTCGACCATTAAGAAGGTGGCCGAGGCGCTTAATGCCGAACTGGAAATAAACCTGAGGCTGCGCCCCCTTCCGGCAACGGACAGAGAAAAGGAAACTGCCGGACTATAAAGATCGCCACGTTGTAAGAGATCGCCACGAGTTGCCAAAGCAACTCTCGCGATGACGTATGGGTGGTCGTGCTCCAAATACATATTCTCAAAACGTTCTGTTATAATTCATGTCAATTTTACAATTGATAATAAGTGCTGGTAATTAAGGAGAATCGAAGTGCAGACCCTTTTTCGCGCCCTGGCTGATTTCATTATCAAACGACCCGGCATAGTTATTACCATCGTTTTGCTGGTTACTGGTGTACTTGGAGTTTTTGCGACTCAATCGGTAACCGTACAGGAAGTGGTAACCGAGGACAACGAACTCACCCGGGCGCTTAATACTATCGATGAGGTTTTCGGTGAGCCGACTTCGGTTTTGCAGGTTGTGCTGGAGGCTGAGGGGGATGTCCGGTCAGCCGCAGCTCTCTCTGCGCTTATTTCGATTGAGAGGGCAATCTTCGAAAGCGACGCGGCTGAAACCCTGATTGGCGCCGGCCAGCAGCCGCCGGTGATAAGCTTTCTTACCGGGGTAGCGCAAGCGGCCGAAGCCGCCGGGATGAACCCGGCCCAGCTCAGCGACGAAATGGTGGTGGCTTTCCAGCAGAAGGCAATAGAAATGGCGCCGCCGCAGTTTGCGGCCCTTTATGCAAGCCTGATGGGTTCGGGCAACCCGCCGGAAGCCGGCTTGATGCTGGTATTCCAGGATACCACCGGGCTGGACCAGCTGCAGGTGATAGAACAACAGCGCGAGCTCTTCGATGTCATTAAAACGGTGGAGGCTCCGCAGGGTATTTCGGTAACGCCTTTCAGCTTCGGCCTCCTGCTGACGGCCAGCGACCCCGGTCCTGAAATCGGGCGCCTGTTCGGCATCGCCATGGCCATCGTTCTGCTCATCCTGGCAGCAGTTTACTGGCTGAGGCCCGGCCCGGGCCAGCGCCGGCTGATACTGGGGCGGACGGCTGCCGATGTCGGCCTTACGCTTTTGATAATAATAATCGCCGTGGTGTGGATGCAGGGCATCGGTGTTCTGCTGGGGCCGGACTACCTGGGTTTGATAGACTACTTCTCCCCGCAGACGCAGGTGGTGCCGATTTTGATCGTGGGGCTGGGGGTCGATTTTGCCATTCACCTTCTGGCGCGCTACCGCTTTGAAACCGGCACCAGCGGTGACCCGGAAAAAGCCCTGCGCACAGCCATGGCCACCACCGGTTTTACCCTGCTTCTGGCTACCGGGGCTACCGCCATAGGCTTTTTGACCAATCTTTCCAGCCCGGTTTCCTTCCTGGCAACGCTGGGGGTGCTGGCGGCAGTAGGTATTTCGGCAGCCTTTATGCTGGCCGTAACCTTCCTGCCGGCGGTGCGCATTATTTTAGACCGGCGCGGGGTGCGAAACGGCAACCTGCCCCTGAAAGCCCTTGCCGGCCAGGCAAAGAGCGGCCTGTCCAGAATTGCCGAAAAGGCGGCATGGCCGGCAGAACACGCGCCCGTAGCCACGGTAATTGTGGCTGTTTTGCTTACCGTGCTCGGCGGCTACGGCTTTACCCAGCTTGAGAGCGAATTCAACCTGACCGATTTCGTGCCGAAAAACGAACCACTGCTGGCAACCTTCGATACTCTATCGGAAGAGTTCGGCGGCGGCTTCGAAGAAAGAACCCAGATCCTGGTAACCGGGGATATCGCCGAACCCGGCGTTCACAACTCGCTGGTGAATGCAGTGGCCGCCTCCGGGCAAGTACCGGGTGTACAGAGTACCGACGGGTTCGTGGATGCCAATTCCATTGTATCCGTGCTGGGCCAGGCCTTTGGGGCTGGCTACGGTGCTGAACTGAGCGCCCGTGGGGTCAACCCGGACCTTACGGTTGGAAGCGATGCGGACGTGGAAGCTCTCTATGATTATCTTATTTTGAACATGCCGGCTGCCGGACAGGTTCTGGCCCGGGATGATGGCGGCGACCTGATTACCCGGGTAGACCTGCGCACTTCGGGCGGCCAGAATGGGGTGGAGGCACTTACTTCGGGGCTGGGTGAGGTTTTCGGGCCGGTGGAGCAGGCGGGGGCTGGTATTGTGATTACTTCACAAACCATCGCCCAGGCGCGCCAGAGCCAGGCGATAGAAGATTCCCAGGTGCTTTCCCTGCTGATTGCCCTGGGCGGCGCGATGCTGCTGCTTACGGTGCATTACACCATATATTCACGCAGGCCACTGGTTGGTGTGATAACGGTTTTACCGGTGGGACTGGTGCTGGCTTTGACATTCGGCACCATGGCAATTACGGGCATCCCCATCAACCCGGTAACGGCCACGCTGGCGGCTCTTTCCATCGGCATCGGGGTTCCCTTTACCATCCATTTGACTTCCAGGTTCCTAGAAGAGCGTAAAAACACGCCCGAGTGCAAACTTGCCCTGAGGCGGACGGTTTCGCAAACCGGCAGCGCGCTTGCCGGTTCGGCGCTTACCACCGCCATCGGTTTCGGGGTGCTGATTACTTCTACGCTGATACCGTTCCAGCAACTGGGCTACGTGATCGTCTACGCCATCGTCTTTTCGCTGTTTGCGGCGGTCCTGGTGCTTCCCAGCATGCTGGTGCTGTGGGACGGCTGGGACAGGCGCCGCCACGGCTCCCCGGCTCCATCCGGCCAACCGGGGGACAGCCGGAACTGTATGGAAAAGAGCTAGAAGGCAGGAGCGGTTTCATTACCATACCGGCAGTCACTGCGAGCCTTCGAAGAAGGCGTGGCAGTCTCATGAGCGTAATTGTTGTATGAGATCGCCATGTTGTATGAGATCGCCACAGCCGCCTGGCGGCGGCTTAGCGATGACGTATGTATGGTCGTGCGCGATGACTTTTCGGACCCTCCGAACCGTCACTGCGAGGGCACGACAGTGCCCGTGGCAGTCTCTTAGACCACCGCAATCAAGCCAGGTCGAAACGGTCCAGGTTCATTACTTTGGTCCACGCCGCCACAAAATCGCTCGTGAACTTTTCCCCGGAACCCTCGCTTGCGTAAACTTCCGCCAGGGCCCGAAGCTGGGAGTTGGAGCCGAAGACCAGGTCTACCCGGGTACCGGTCCATTTCAGCTGCCCGGTTTTACGGTCACGCCCCTCGAACACGTCCTCTTCCGGCGAAACTGCCTTCCAGGTGGTAGAGCTGTCGAGCAGGTTAACAAAAAAGTCGTTGGTGAGCGTTTCCGGCCGGTGGGTGAAAACACCGTGGCGGGACTGGCCGAAATTGGTATTCAAAACGCGCATGCCGCCGATGAGCACCGTCATCTCTGGAGCGCTCAGCGTGAGCAGTTGAGCCCTGTCCACCAGCAGTTGTTCGGTAGGCACCGAATACCTGGCTTTCGTGTAATTGCGGAAGCCATCGGCAGCCGGTTCCATTACGGCGAATGCCTTGATATCGGTTTGTTCCTGTGATGCATCCGTGCGCCCCGGCGAGAAAGGAACGGTTATATCAAAGCCGGCGTTTCTGGCGGCCTGCTCGATGCCGGCACATCCCCCCAGAACTATCAGGTCAGCCAGGGAAACCCTTTTGCCGCCTGACTGAGCGCTGTTGAAATCCTTCTGAACTTTCTCCAGAGTTTTGAGCACCTTGTCCAGCCGGGCGGGCTGGTTAACTTCCCAGTCCTTCTGCGGAGCCAGGCGAATGCGCGCCCCGTTGGCGCCGCCGCGCTTGTCCGAGCCACGGAAGGTGGATGCCGAAGCCCAGGCGGTCGAGACCAGTTCGGGGATGGCAAGCCCGGCGGCAAGTATCTTTGCCTTGAGAGCCGAAAGGTCTCTGGCATCGACCAGCGCGTGGTCAACGGCGGGCACCGGGTCCTGCCATATCAGTTCCTCTGCCGGAACTTCCGGGCCCAGGTAACGGGAGCGGGGGCCCATATCGCGATGGGTAAGCTTGAACCACGCCCGGGCGAATGCATCGGCAAATTCGGCGGGGTTGTCCCGGTAGCGGCGGGCGATCGGCTCATAAACCGGGTCGTAGCGGAGGGAGAGGTCTGCCGTGGTCATCATCGGCCGGTGTTTTTTGGCCGGGTCGTGGGCATCTGCCACCATATCCTCCGGCTCGACATCTTTGGCAAGCCACTGGTGTGCGCCGGCGGGGCTTTTTACCAGTTCGAACTCGTATTTAAACAGTATGTTCAGGTAACCCATGTCCCACTTGGTGGGCCGGGGCTTCCAGGCACCTTCTATGCCGCTGGTGATGGTATGGGCGCCCTTGCCGGAGCCGTAAGCGCATTTCCAGCCGAGGCCCTGCTCTTCCATGCCGGCGGCTTCGGGTTCGGGGCCGACATGCGTGGCCGGCGCGGCGCCATGGCACTTGCCGAAGGTGTGGCCGCCGGCAACCAGCGCGACGGTTTCTTCATCGTTCATGGCCATGCGCGCGAAAGTTTCGCGCACGTCATGACCGGAGGCAACCGGGTCCGGGTTGCCGTTGGGGCCTTCCGGGTTTACATATATCAGCCCCATCTGAACTGCGGCTAGGGGGTTCTCAAGCTCCCGCTCACCGGAATAGCGCTTGTCACCCAGCCACTCGCTTTCAGCCCCCCAGTAGACATCCTCCTGCGGCTCCCACACGTCCTGACGGCCGCCGCCGAACCCGAAGGTCTTGAAACCCATCGATTCGAGGGCGCAGTTGCCGGCCAGAATCAAAAGGTCTGCCCAGGAAATCCTGCTGCCGTATTTTTGCTTGATAGGCCACAGCAGGCGGCGCGCCTTGTCCAGGTTGGCGTTGTCCGGCCAGCTGTTGAGTGGCGCAAAGCGCTGAGTGCCATCCCCGGCGCCGCCGCGCCCGTCACCCATACGGTAGGTGCCGGCGCTGTGCCATGCCATGCGAATAAACAGCGGCCCGTAATGACCGTAATCTGCCGGCCACCAGTCCTGGGAATCGGTCATCAGCGCATACAGGTCCTTCTTTACGGCATCGAGGTCGAGCTTTTTAAATTGCCCGGCATAGTCGAACTCCTCTCCCATGGGGTTGCTCAGGGAAGAGTTCTGGTGGAGAATCTTTAAGTTCAACTGGTTCGGCCACCAGTCCTTGATGGACATGCCGGCACCGCCAGGGAAGTTATGGGTTTTGCCTGTTACCGGGCACTTGCTTTCTTCTTTCATGATATTTTCCTCCTTGAGTTACAGTTAAGTGTACCATGGTACTTTGCATGTATAAACACCTTTTGGGCCATTAAATTGCCCGGCAGGGTGCGCGGGTGTGCCTGTGGCGATCTAGTTACCACCCGAAATGTCATTGCGAACGAACGCAGTGAGTGTGGCAATCTCCGAGATCGCCACGTTGTATGAGATCGCCACATTGTAAGAGATCGCCACGCTTTGGCTTCGCCAAAGCTCGCGATGACAGATGGATAGTGGTGCGCGATGAGCTTCCGAATCGTCGTTGCGAACGAACGCAGTGAGTGTGGCAATCTCCGAGGTCGCCATGTTGTAAGAGATCGCCACAGCCGCCTAATGGCGGCTTCGCGATGACTGATGTGTGGTTTTATGAGATCGCCACGTCGGGCTGGTGCCCTCCTCGCGATGACTTATGGGTTGGCTCAGCCCTCCTCGCGATGACCCATGTGGGGTGAGCCGCGATGAACTACCAGAGAGTCAAATTATTACTCCCAACCTATATTGAAATCGCCGAATCGGGTGTATAATATTCGGGTAGAATAAATCCGTTTAAGAGGTCAAAAAGATGAACACAAGGTGGCTCAGGTTAGTTTTTACCGGGTTGCTGGTTGTCATTCTATTGCTTGGCACTTCCAGCCTGGCTTTTGCCGGCGGAGGCTCGAACCAGGGCAAGATGCCTCTGGAGAAGGCCAGGCAGGTTCTCGAGGAAAAGCTTTTGGGCTTTCCGGGGATTGCCGGTATAGCCCACCTGGAACAGGCCAGTGAAATTATCGTATTTCTGGAAAATGAACTGGCTCAAAGCCGGATACCGGCTGCTTTCGAAGGCTTTACGGTAAGAACGGAGGTCACAGGGCTGTTCAAAGCCCGCAGCGCCGATGCAGCCGTGGCTGAAGCTCCGTTGATTTCTTACGCGGTGAGCGATGCCAGGCTGGACCCGGTTGACCCGCTGGTAGGCGGCGTAAGCGTTTCGGCATACGTTGCCGGCCAGAGCTGGGCCGGGACACTGGGCATGGTGACCTACGATAACATGATTCTTTCCAATGCGCATGTAATTGCCCTGGACCTGAACAACAATTTCCTGCCCGCCGGCACTCCGGTTATCCAGCCGGGCGCCTATGACGAGGGAAGTTTAGCTCTGGATAAAGTAGGCGAACTTTACGATTACATTCCCATCACCTTTTCCCGCAAGGCACAGAACAAGGCAGATGCGGCCATTGCCAGTATCGACACGGGTGTTAACGCATTCCCAGGCGAACAGTTCGGGGAAGGCGGCAACTTCACCATTTCCGGAACTACTACCGTAACCGATGGGAATACGGTGACCAAATCCGGCAGGACCACCGGCGTTACCACCAGTACCGTATACTCCACCAATGCTTCGGTTACGGTGGACTACGGCGGCGGCAAGGTCGCCCGCTTCGTGGATCAGATCATAATATACCAGCCGTTCTCAGGTTCGGGGGATTCGGGTTCCGCGGTAGCCAAAGACGGTCAATTCGTGGGGCTGGTGTTTGCCGGTTCCACCAGCTACTCGATAGTCTGCAAGGCAAGCTACATCATCGACGGGCTGGGGATAGCCGTCGAGCCGACTACTCCGAAGGTGCTGGAATCTATCGCGGTTGAACCTGCATCCACTTCGATTGCCGTGGGTGCAACCCGGCAGTTTACGGCAACCGGCCTATATGATGACGGAACTATGGCTGACCTTACTTCGGAAGCAGGTTGGTCCAGCAGCGATGACGGCATTGCCATAATCGATGCTACCGGGCTGGCAACCGGGGTATCGGTTGGCTCTGCCACCATTACCGCCAGCTTGGATAGCGTTTTCGGTACCGCCACCCTCACGGTAACCGAGGCTCCGGTCAATCCGACGGCCAACATTTCCATCACCATGGACAAAGGCTCCAGAACCGCCGGCAAGAACGTTTTCGGCTGGGCGACGGCGCTGGTGACGGTCGACGTGCCCGGTGCCACGGTGGAGGGCCACTGGTCCAGCCCGGCTTACAGCGCTGTTTCCGGTGTTGCCGGTTCCGGCGGCAATGTGGTGTTTACATCCCCCAGCTACAAAAACCCGCAGGGGCTTGTGTTTGCCTTTACGGTTGACCGGGTTGCCAAAGACGGGGTTGTGTATGAACTTGCCGGGACGACTTCCGCCTCAATAACCTGGTAAAGCTGGTTATTATCGATTTTGAGAAAGGCTTGCCCGCGGGCAAGCCTTTCTCTTATTCAGTCCGTCGTTAAAAGTTGTATGAGATCGCCACGTCGGCCTTACGGCCTCCTCGCGATGACCTTTCATATCGTCGCTGCGAGCCTGCGGAGCAGGTGTGGCAGCCTCAGAGGTCTAGATGTTGTAAGAGATCGCCACGCTTTGGCAAAGCCAAAGCTCGCGATGACATATGGATAGTGGTGCGCGATGACCCTCCGTCGAGTCACTGCGAGCCTTCGAAGAAGGCGTGGCAGTCTCGTTGCTGGGCAGGTTGTATGAGATCGCCACGAGTTGCTGGCGCAACTCTCGCGATAACAAATGTGTGGTGGTTCGCGATGACGTATGTGTGGGGTTGGAGTGCATTGAAATTATGACCCGGCTACATCAATATACTCTGACCGGCCTTTTGTGCATCCAATTATCTTCTTCCAGAGCGATTGAGTAATCTTGAGTTCCCTTGCCATCAGAAGTAATAGAGTATCATCGACATCTCCACCGCTGTGAGAAATGTGGGTGGCTCCGAGTAATATCCCCTCATCATCGTAAACCTTATAAGCTATATGCCTGTGTTTGGATTTATCCTTAACAGCTTTCAACTTTGCAAGCCCATTTAAAACCTGTTCTGAACTGAATATCGCCACCAGTTAGACCTTTGAAATTATCTGATTGAGGCGAGTTAAGTCCTCCATTAACTTTGGAGAAAGCCTGGGGTAATGTTCGTTCAAACACCTGAAATAGTCAATCAGTTGGTTTTGGTAGTCGCAAATCGCATCATGAATCGTATCTCCTGCTCCATATCGTGCAATATCGTCATCTGCAACCAGAAAACCATGGCGGTATGGTTGAATCCGCACCTGGATTGGTTGATTCAATTTGTACTCCCTGGATTGGAGTTCAACAATAGATTGATTAATGGTATGAGAGCCTGCCCAGGCATCTGAATTTTGTTCAACCGGTGCCTTTTCAAGGCCCTCTATTTTGACGGGAGTTGGCGCGCCTTTCAGATTGTCAGTCTTCTCAGGCATTGTTTTGCTCCTTTTTGGCAGCATGTTGGCTCGACACAGACTCTAACATAGGCCTGGAAGGCTGTCAACGATTAGACCTTTACAGTGCCTTGAGGTCTACTTCGGTAATCCTGCCTTCGGCAGCGTCACACAGTCCCCGTTGAACCATGGCCAGCGCATCTTTGTTGTTGTACAGCCATTCTTCGTAAATATCGGTGAGGTTTTCTTTCAACTCATCCAGGGTTTTACCCTGGCTCCGGTAATCCGGGTAGTCTTCGAGCCAGCCTACCCAATAATTTTCTTCCTGGCAGTAAACGAATTTAAGCGTTTCCATAAATGGTCACCTGCCTGCGACTTAAGCTCTGCGATAATTATAACAAATTCATGCAACGCAAACGATATATCCGGCGGGATCGCCATGTTGTATGAGATCGCCACGTCGGCCTCACGGCCTCCTCGCGATGACCTTTCATATCGTCGCTGCGAGCCTGCGGAGCAGGTGTGGCAGCCTCAGAGGTCTAGAGGTTGTAAGAGATCGCCACGAGTTGCTGGCGCAACTCTCGCGATGACAAATGTGTGGTGGTTCGCGGTGACTTCGCGATGACCTTGCATTACGTTACTGTGCCGCCAAAACGGAACTGACAAACCGGTTCAGGCTTACATTGGCTTCCGCCGCCTTCAGCGCGATGCTTTTATGCACATAAGGCGGCACCCGGACGGTAAAGACCCCGGAGTAATGCCGCCCGGCCAGCGGCTCAGGAGCATCCTCACCGCTGGCTCTCAAGTCTTTTATCACCTCGGCCACAACCTGCCTGATGCCCCGCAGGGCTTCTTCCGGGCTTTCGGCAAGCCAGCTCAGGCTGGGGAATTCGGTACACAGGCCGACGTATTCGTTATCTTCGGGAGACCAGGTAACCCGGTAGGAATATATGTCCTTTTCTGCGCTTAAGTTAGTCATTTTTCCCTTCTTCAAGCCTTTCTATGGCCTTAACGGCTTGCCTTACCTGGTAAGCCTTGGCTTTACCTTTATTATTTTGGATGTTAAGCCTCGGATCCCCTTTCCACGGTGTTTTGTAGATTCGGTGGTCACCTTTTTGACGCGGTTCTCCAAAATAATGGTCACATATTTTACATAAGTCGCTAAACTTCACATTGGTTGGGTTCCCCAGCATTTGCCGGTATATGTTTTCGATGGAACTCATCCCTTAAAATGGTATCAATAGTGATATCACTTGTCAAGGGTTATTAGAGTGTTTGGGGATCGTTGCGTTGTATGAGATCGCCACGTCGGGCTAAAGCCCTCCTCGCGATGACCCAAGAGAGGGGGTTCGCGATGACTGATGGGTGTTGTTAAAACAATCCTAGGGCAGCTTGTATTTGGCCAAGAGAAGGGTAAGGCCTAACAGGGCTGCAGCACCATTTCAGTCTTAATTTCGGTTGTACGCGGCGTGGCACGGATGCGTTTATGTTCAGGTATTGTTCCGGTATGCACCTGTATGCCGTGCTCTCTGAAAAAACGTTCGTCTTCGCCAACGTCTTGCAACGTATTCAAATGGCATTCGACCGCTTCTGCCAGTTTTTTATGGGCTTCCTGCTCGGTGCCTGCAAAAACAGCAGTCCCCAATTCAACACAACGAGCCAGGACTTTATCGTTTTCAGTGGAGAATTTATAGGTCAGCTTAATATATCTGCGTTCCAAATGCACCCCCCCCTTGAACTGTATACGGCGGCTTCTCTGTACAGTGGCATTCTAATCATAATGACTCGTGTTGTCAATGTATTGGGCGATGTTGTGATCGTTGTGTTGTATGAGATCGCCACGTCGGCCTTACGGCCTCCTCGCGATGACGGATGTGTGGTTTGTGCGGCTTTTCGGTGACGCCACGAGACGTCATTGCGAGCGAACGGATGTGAGCGTGGCAATCTATGAGATCGTTGTGTTGTATGAGATCGCCACGAGTTGCTAGCGCAACTCTCGCGATGACGGATGTATGGGTTTGCCTGAAATTTTAACTGGAAAGTAATTGATTTCGCCTTGCGGCGGGATTATGATAGCTATGCGTTTCAGGTAAACGGCCCGGGTTAGAGGAGGGCGGCGATGCGGAGGATACTGTTTATTCTGCTGGCGGTTATTCTGTTTTTGGGTTTAACAGCGCCGGGCTGCAGGGGTGGCCAGGCGACCACCTCTACTACCCTGCCGGCTACCACGGCGCCGACTACCACGCCCGCGGGTACGACCACCCCGGCCGGCACTACCACGCCGACCACTTCGACTACTGTTCCGGTTACTACCACTACCACCACGACTCCGGCTACCACCACCCCGGCGGCAACCACCACCACGCCTTCCCCGGCCTACAGCGCGCTTTCAGCTTCCATAGGCGCTATAAACCCTCTGCTTGCCTCTTCGCTGGCGCTCATCCTGGGGGCGGCGCTGGAAATCGAGGCGGCGGAGGCGGACGGTTCAACTTCGGCAGATGAGGCTGTCAAACTCAAGGGAGAGCTGGGCGCCAGGTTCAACGGCTGGATCCGGGCGACAGTGGACGGCATCGACCCGGTCAAGCCGGAATCCATCAAGGACTTTTTCGATATGCAGGCGGTACAGCGCACCCCGGAATACGATGAACTGGTGGACGGGGAGACCAAAGAGTACAAGGAAGAGCAGATGAAGGGCAAGTTCAACGAGTGGATCCGCCACCGGGTGGACGAGATCGATCCCACCGATGCCGACAACATCAAGTACTTCTTCTGGCTGCAGAATATCCAGGCGTGCGCCAAGTACGATGAACTGGTTACCCCGGAGACCCACGACTACAAGGAACAGCAGATGGAGGAGAATTTCAACGAGTGGGTGAGAGCCCGGGTGGATGAGATTGACCCGGCCGAGCAGGACAACCTCAAGTTCTTCTTCTGGCTGCAGAATATCCAGGCGTGTGAAAAATACGAAAAGTTCGCCTCCCCCGAAACGCATGAATACAAAGAGGCCGAAATGAAGCGCAAGTTCAACGAGTGGATCGAAAACCGGGTCAACGACCTGGACCCCGAGGACCCGGACTTTCTGGAAAAGCTGGACATGCTGAGGGTGCTTCAGCTTTCCGACAAGTACGACCTGTTCATCCTGGATTCGGTGCATCAGTGGAAGGAACAGCAGCTGGCTTCAAAGGTGGGGGCTTATGTTTCGGGCCTGCTGGCGGCGCTCAACCCGCTTTCGACTTCCTTTATGGCCGATATCGCTAGCCTCATCGAATTCCAGACAAGCGAGGTGTTCCGCGAGCTGTGCCCGCCGGCGGTCAAGCAGTTGAAAAACAACCACCTGAGCGGCCTGTTCACCGTGCCGCCGGGGCCGCCGCCGGCTGTTGCCGGGGTTTACCCGGAGAACGGGCAGGCGGGAGTGGCGGCAGACCAGCCGATATTGATCATCTTCAACCAGCCGATGGAACTGGAATCCCTGCCCGGGGCGATCGAGGTTTCGGGGGATACCGAGTTTAACGCCGTGGCGACGGGTGAGGAGCCTTTCATAGTACTTTTCCAGCCACAGGAGGCGCTGGCGCCGGGCGCGGTATATACCGTTGCCGTTTCCCCGCTGGCGATGTCGGCGGAGGGGATGCCTCTTCTGGAAGCTTTCGAGTTTAATTTTACCACCGCTGGTGCCGGGCCGGCACCCGGTGTGGTTTCTGTTTTCCCGGCGGATGGGGAGGTGGGGGATATGGCCGGCCAGCCGGTGGTGATTACTTTCGACCGGCCGATGAATACGGCCTCGGTGGAGGCTGCCCTGGTGATTTCGCCCGGGTTCGATTTCAGCGTGGTGTGGAGCGAGGGCGATACGGTGGCTACCATCCAGTCCCACCAGCCCCTTGTTGTCAATACCGTGCATACGGTGACGGTGGGTGCGGGTGCCCTTGCTTTCGATGGGGCGGCGCTGGCGGAGGCTTACACTTTCAGCTTCATGCCCAGCCTTATGGCCAAACCCCAGGTGTTGGGGGATATGGTGGCGGCTTCGGGCGGCACCATCCCGGTAAACTACCCCATCCAGGTGGTTTTTGACCTCTCCATGGACACGGCCTCGGTGGAGGGGTACCTGCAGTTTGGCACCGGGTTTGCCTACACGGTGGAGTGGTTCGAGGCGGACACGGTGATGCAGATTATGCCTGCCGGCTCCCTGATGCCCGGCGGGCAGTATTCCATTACCATCCCGGCGGGGGTTCTTTCCAGCTTCGGGCTGCCGATGGCGGAGAGTTATACTTTCGGGTTCGGGGTGGTGGGGGGTTAAGCAGGCAGATTGTTGTTGACATAACGATTCGTCACTGCGAGGGCACGACAGTGCCCGTGGCAGTCTCATGCCCATACAAGTGGTCACTGCGAGCCTGCGGAGCAGGTGTGGCAGTCTCAAAGGTTTAGATGTTGTAAGAGATCGCCACGTCGGGCTGTTGCCCTCCTCGCGATGACGTTACGGTTGGTGGCACCCGACTTGTCATATTGACCGGCGTATTGACTCCGGGTCTATAATCTAATTGCACCAAAAACACACTAAACATAGCTGAAGCACCTGCAGCGTTGATTGGGAGGCCTGTAATGCCATCGTTATTATGGACCGGCAAATTGTCCCCGGCGATGAAATTAATGATCGATGCCAGCAATTGTATCGCCTGGATTACCGGAAATGCCAGAGATGAAGCGGCTATGAAGCTTAGAGTCGGCAACGGCTATGACAGAAAATATACCGAACATGTACAGCAGTACGACGAACTGGGATTAAGACTGCAAATCAGGGCGGCCAGGGCTCAACTGGATGAACTGGATGTTGCCGGCAAAACCGTGCTGGACGTGGGGGCGGGAACAGGCGCCTCGTCATTAATTATGCTTGAACGAGGCGCGGCCAGGGTAACCTGCGGCGACATATCGCAATACATGCTCGACCAGTGCCGGCAGAAAGCCGTGAAACTGGGTTACGGGCAGGACAGAATAGAATACAAGCTGCTGGATGCCGAATCTCTGCCATTCGATGACGACACCTTCGATATCGTCATCACCGGAATGACGCTGGGGCTGATTCCCGATCAGATGAAAGCCGTGTCAGAAATGGCAAGGGTAACCAGGCCCGGCGGCCGGGTTTCGATTGGCGCCCACGGCCCGGAGCATTATTGGGAAGCGATAGATGCTTATTTCAAGGCTATAACCAAACGCTATGTTATAGGTTACCGCCTGGAATGGTGGCCGAGGACGGAAGCAGATGTTGAAGACATGGCAAGCCGGGCCGGTCTGGTAGATATCCAGACGCAAAGGATAATATGGCGTAACAATTTTGCTTCCGGCAGTGAGGCTTACGACTTTTTTGCGGCCATATCAGCGGCTTTCTGGTACGCCAAATTCCCGCCGGAAAAGAGGCAGTCGGATTACCGGAAGGTGCGCAATTATTTTGAGTATAAACAAATTACCCGCATTACGGATGATGTTATCATAGTAAACGGCTCAAAACCCCTGGCTTGAACCGGACCGCCGCTTGTATGAGATCGCCACGAGTTGCTGGTGCAACTCTCGCGATGACGGATGGGTTGTGGTGCGCAAAAATCGACCAAACAGCCACTATTCAACCAAAGCCGGACTTAATTCCTATTCATCCGGATCCGGTACTTCACCAGACGGAGAGGGGGTATTCAAATACGTGTAATATTTCGGGCCGAAAAGGCTTTCTATTTCCCCAGGCTCGTCAGCTTTGACAACCAGCAGCCAACCGGTTGTGTAGGGATATAATTTAATCAGCGTTGGAGTTATGCTGTTTACCTGCAGGACTTCACCACTCAAGGGCATTATCATATCGATGCTTATCTTGAATGCTTCGAGGTTTCCAAAGACCTCGTCTTTGTTGACAATATCTCCAACCCCGGCGGTGATCTTGACCCCTGCTATCTCTGCCCCCGCCAGAGTGACCAGTTTTTCACTGGCGCCGAGCACGAACTGATCGTCACCCAGCGGCTGGACCCATATATGCTCACCTGAATACCAGCGGTCACCGGCGAACTGGATACTGCGGTCAGGAACAGTGATAAGAACCGGCAGTTCTTCCGGGGGCGAGTATTGCCCCGGTGGGGGAGGAGTCAAATCTGCGGTATCGGACAGCCAGCCCGGGGAGGTAGTGGTTACTTCAGCCTGGCTCGAGGTGGCCGCCGTATTGTTGCTGCAACCCGCTGAGAACGCTATAGCAGCCAAGCTGGTAATGCCTACGGAAAGCCCGGCATTTCGCAAGAACTCGCGCCTTGATAGGAAACCGCTTTGTTTACCGGCAATCCTTTTTTTTATTATGCGCCTCCATTTATACAGTGAATCTATCAGCTTCTACGATATTATGAGTGATTTTTCTTGTTAAGACCCATAAAAGAGCCGCAACAATCATCAACCCCCCTGCAATATAAGCCAGGTAATAGCCAGATTGGAGCTGAGTATTCAAGAAGAGTCCGCCTACAAACATCGTTTCTCCCTCCAGGGTAATATTGGACTCCGCCAGCCGGTTGCTTATGACGACATTGACGGCAACCGCTGCATAAGCGATAAAGCCCAGTCCCGCAATTGCCGGCAGCAAGGATCCCCACCATTTCTTAATCCAGGTGCCGGAAAATGCCAGCAAGGCACTTGCGCCAACATAAGCCCAGGCAAGCGCCACCTGCCAGGTCGGGGTAACGTCGGCTTCTACATAGCTTGCCAGTAAATTGAGGTTGTGGCGAAGGCCCCAGCCATAGATGTTAATCTTTTCGCTTATGCCAAAGGTGCCCACCCACCACGGCCGGGTGAACGAAATTATCATAAGCGCCACAGCCGCCAGTACCAGCAGGCGCAACAACCAGGGTCCCAGGGTGCTTTTTTCCAGTTTCATCTCGATACCTCTCTTCACCGATAAAGTATGCCAGACGGGGGCGGAGAGCTTTGCAGTCCTTGCCCTTGCGGCAACGGACTGTTAGACGCTTCGAGAATACCCTTCCAGTATTGGCCCAAAGGTGATATTAACGCGTCAAGCAGCAAGTTTACCACCTTTAAACTTGAGTAATTCACGGATAGTGATTTCGCAATAATTACAACTGTCACAAAAATGCTGGCAATTGGTTACAGTTTCAAAAAAATTGTAGCTGCCTAATTCCTTATTATCAATGAAAGCGCCGTAACCGGTACTAAATGTTTTCAAACTTGAACACAGAAGGTCAAACAGGTTGCCTTCCCAGTTTTCGTCAAGGTAAGCTTTAATAGTTTTGATAAGTATATCTTTTTTTACGGTTCTCCCCACAATTTTAAAATAGTCAGCGATGCTTGCATACTTGCTGGTGTCCTCCGGTCTTATCCAGCCGGATTTTAATACCTGGGAATGATCCCAATTGGTTACACCCAGGCAATTACCGAGGAATAAGTTATTGGCGGAAACATGTCCGTCCCACCCGGCGTTCATCTCCTTTGATTGATGAGAGATGTAATTGAAATGAAACTTCCTAAAGGGACATTTATTCAGACAGCCTTCATTTACCATTATCCTCAGTTTTAGACCGGTGGTATTCTTTATTTGCTTTAGAAGTTTAAGGTCTCGATTGATGCTGGTGTCTGGGGTGATAACATTTGCCCCGGAAGCCTTGAACACAATTGCTTTCTGAAGGCAGTCTATGTCACTGAGAACAGAAGTGCATATCTCTATATTTGGGAATCTTCGTCTGATTTCCTGCATGTGGATGGGGTTGGCTACAGTTACCGACTCAACCCCATTTTCTTCGTGGGCGATTCGAATGTATTCGAGCAGGGACCTGAAATATTCAGGGGAATACCAATCAGTTCCCTGGCAAGTTGTGTTGAGGCATAGATTTACCCGTATGCCATGTCTGTGTATTTCAGAAACATCTTTCAGAAACTGTTTTAGATCCGATTTTACCGTTATTCTGCCAGAGCCGGAGTAATCCTGGGGCCCGGAAAAGTAAATTTCAACAATTTTGTTTTTACTATTTTTATCAAGCTGAAAGATTTCATCAAGCGTAACGGGGTCGTTATTATAAGGAACGGAAAACAAAAGACTTCCCAATCGGTTAATTCCCTTTCAACTAACAGTTTCTACTACTAGTTTTTATAACTTGCATGGATGTTTTGGATAATGGGCTCCAACCTGGATTCATCGAAGCCGACGGATATAGCTTTGATGCCTCCTCCCATATCATTTATGGCGAGTTCCGGTAAGGTTTGTCTGGAAATTATATAAGTACCCAGTTTTGGTTTGAGGGTATCATGGTGCAGTTTAATATCACCCAAACCTTGCTTCTCCAGCCAGTTTTCCTGTGCCCTGCATTCTAAAAGGAGGTCAGGGCGGCAAATGTAATTCTTGTAAGCTACCAGAGATATATTTTCTGCATTATCATCTAAATATATGACAGTCAAACCCGGCTTGAACCCGATATTGTCTGGAAGGAGTTGCCACTCTCTGTTTTCATTGGCATTACTGGCGATAGCATGCGCACTTGATATTTCAGACCTACCTGAAATGTAGCTGTTTGTTTTACGCGAGTGTGCTATCCAGTCAGGAACAACAAAACAGACGTCTGGTGGATATTTACATAATAGACAGGAGGCAATTTTTGGTTGAGGAACCGTTCTATAAGGCCGGCCGCCCGTCGCGACAACATCTGACATTGGGATTTCTTCAACCTCAGTTTGCATAATCTCGTCGGCTTGTGCCATTTTAAGCAGGGAAAGAGTAACCCACTTTTCATATCCCGTTTGATATAACATCGCAAAACAATTTCTTATATTTAACATAGATACATTATTGAAGCTTTCGCTATCAAGTTTGCCCTTTAGTAAGGCAAACAAGGGATCGTTTAACACTCGGATTAACTGGATAATCGGGTTATGCAGAAATCTATGGGAGTCATCACTCAGTTGTATGCGATCTAACCCCAGGCAGTTGGTTAGCTCTTGTTCTAATCTCAGGTATTGTTGGCTAAGCGATTTAGCATCTTCCAATAGATTATGCATATAATATTCAATGAACGCTTCGCGTGAACGATCGAACAACCGGTAGAATTCGGGGCGAACGCTCTCCGGGATATCGGTTCTATTTGCTTCCATCTTGATTACTGGATGCTCACTGATAAACTCTTTTATATCAGAATATGCTTTATGCCATATACCTTGCATTACTAACCTCCGCTAAACCCGTAAATATATTATGATTTATGTTTAAAGTTTTAAGTTTTAGACTTGGGTTCAATAATATTGCCAACCAATGTCATTATAATCATTACCTCTCACCAGGCATGCGCCGGATAGCGTCAAAGGCCCAAACCTACAGCCTTGGTTGGTATATGCCTTTACTCCGGTGAATTTTCCGCCTCGTAACGTCAGACTCGCGCATTATTTATGTTATTATACTATCCTTTCTGAACATCAAATCCTTCTTTTTATTGAAGCTTAAACTAATGCCAATACCTTTTCGGGGAGCCGATGCGCTGCGTCGCCCGGCTCCCCGAAGCGAACCAATAAGCCCGTGCCTGGTTAAATGGCAGAATCTAGGCGCAAGCCAGTAAGGCCTTTTTCACCATGGCTTTGGCAACCTGAATCTTCCACTTGTTATAACCAAGAGCCATAGCTCCAGATGCAGCGGCTTGACCAGCTGATTCGGCATTGGTCTCATTTATCGCTTTACCGGCAATAGCCTCTTCAGCCTTGGTTGCCCGGTATGGATTGTTGTAGACAGCGTTGAGACATATCCTGGCTTCCGAGCCATTAATAGCTGCAGCGCAGTTTACAATCGGGAAGTCGATCGTTGCCCTCTCGGCAAACTTAACGAAGGCGCTATTGCCAGAGAATGCCGGCACCTGTATTTCGGTGACTATTTCGTCTCCTTCCAGTATCGTAGAGCCGGGTGTGGCTACCGTCCAAAAGTCCTCAGCGGCGATTTCACGTTTGGTGGTTTTTATAGTCGCATTTAGAACTACTAATGCCGGAGCTGTATCCGAAGGGTTTACAGCCACACAAGCATCAATAGCACCAAATATGCTGTGATAACGGTTATCACCTGCCATTGCGTAGCACATGTTGCCGCCTTTCCTTATACAATCAAATCTGTTATGCGGCTTGCGGAAATACCAGCAGCGGTTTATCTGACAGATGTTACCACCGATAGTACCAGCCTCCCTTATGTGGGGTGAAGCTGTTTTATGGGCAGCCTCGGCCAGTGCCAGCCAACCATTATGAACTATATCACTTTTAGCGATGTCTTCCAGGCGGGTCATGGCGCCGATCTTTAGCGTTCCGCCTTCCTCTTTGATATAGTCCAGGTTGGTTATGCCTTTCAGGCTGACCATAGCATCAGGGGAGAGATCTTCAGGAAGGCAGTGAAACCTTAATGTTCCCACGACATCGGTACCACCGGCATTGATACAGGCTTTGCCTGGATACTTCTGCAGTGCAGCAACCGCCTCATCTACGGTCTTAGCGTTTACTAATTTAAAATTTCTCATTTTATCTTACCTCCTATGCCTTCCCGAGCGCTTTGAGTACTACTTGCGGAGTGGTGGGCATCTCATCAACCCATTTACCCGTAGCGTTATGCACAGCCATATAGGTCATCATACTGGTGCAGGCACCTATGTTTTCTCCGGTGCCCATTAGTCCATAGGGGCCATTGCCCATTCCAGTTTCGATGATTATCTGCTGCATATCCGGTCCGATGTCTTCATAGACAGGCCATTTGTAGTCTATCAGGTTGTCGTTCAATATAACACCTGTGGCTGGATCCCAATTCATACAGTCGAAATTGGAAACACCAAGACCCATATAGGAACCGCCGTATTGCTGACCATTAACAGCTTCGGGGTTTATTGCCTTTCCGACATCATTGACATTCAGCACCTTGGTAATGAATACCTGGCCAGTGTCGGTATCAACCTCTACCTCGATAAAATGGCACTGTCTTGTAGCCATGTCGTGATGAAAAGCGCCCGGGCAGCTACCAATAACAGCAATATCGCCCTGTTTAAACCAATGGGCACCCCCATAACCTTTGAAAACAGCCATCATTTCTTTTAGCGCCTTTTTATTACCAGGATTAGATTTCTCGAAAATAACGCTTTCCTTCATATCAAGATCACCAGCAGTCAATCCCGGGAATACAGCCATGCCGGGTGTGAAAACACCAAAATATCCAGTAAATTCACCAGTGCTTGTTGCCATCTCGAAAATTTGTTGCCTGGCTTGGTGGGCTGCGTCGATTATGGCTACACTATTGCTATAAACACCGCCCGAACCACCTGGGAATCGTAGGTCAATGCTGCCATCATTATGACGATGATCGCTAATAATGTCTTCGTATTTAACACCCATCTCATCAGCCAGAACTCTTGCATAAGTGCTTTCACGATCCTGTCCATTCTCTTCCATTCTTCCGGAAATCTGGACCTTGCCATCATCCCCAAGGGTAACTAAAACTGTTCCGTAGCCAGGGTTGTGTGACCACTGTTCAGCCCAGGAGAAAGCAACACCATGCATTCGTCCGTTTGGAAGTTTTTTTGTTCCTGCAGCATGCCACTTTTCATCCCATCCGAAGGCAGCCTTACCAGCGGTAAGACATTCCTCCAGGCTATTCCTGCCGGGCTGACCATGTTCGGCTGTGGCTTGCTCATACGCTTCTTTGCTTCCATTCATTCCGTTATGCATAAGGGCAAGTTCCGTCGGATCCTTCCCGAGCTCTTCTGCTACACGCATAAAGGCATAATTCATGAAGGAGCAATGATGCGCTCCATCTCTCTGGGTATACTGCCCCATTTTGTTCCTGTAAACATAAGTTAGAACAGATTTGATGTTAGGGATAATGGTGTCATATTGGATCTTGCCTGCAACAGCGCCTTGCTCTATTACACCTGTTTGCTCTACTGCCGTGATTTCACCATTATCCTTGTAACCTATTTTGTATTTATATAAGCCACCCAATGTATCTAATTGATAAGGAATGTCTTCAAACAAAAATTGAACTGGTCTGCCTATTCTTCTGGAAAGACCAACGGCCATTACTGAGAAATGAGAATTAACCCGGGCTGTTTGAGCAGGCGAACCAAAAGCTCCACCATGGCAAGGACTGAAGACATGAGCCTTGGCAGAAGGAACGCCTATCGGATCCAGCGCTAGAGCGTTTTGAGCGTTCAGCGGAAACTGGGTAGTCATCCACAATTCAACGTGGTCGCCATACCATCTTGATATTCCCGCTGTACCTTCTACACAGGCGCCGGCGTTGTCCTGCTTCCTTATAGTGAACTCGGTTATATGGTCAGCGGCGGCAAAACCAGCTTCTACATCTCCCCTGCCCTGAATAGAGGTGTTAAGAATATTGGTATCCGGGCTTTTATCTGGATAGAGTATTACTGATCCTGGCTTTGCGATTTCTTCTTCGTCTAAAGCCCAGGGAAGTTCCTCCCACTCTACTTCTATGAGGCTTATAGCTTCGTCGCATATACTAGCTCTTTCGGCAACTACCACTGCACCTACCGGCATGCCAGCGTGATGAGCTGTATCTCCCATGAAGCCATCGACTGTACCTCGATCGCTTACGCCTACTGCTAAGGGATCATTAGGTTCAAGCCAAAATGGATTTGGATCATCGTATCTAATGACAGCCCATACTCCAGGCAAATCTTCCGCTTTGCTGGTATCCATGTTTTTTATCTTCCCATGAGTAATGGGGCTTCGGTAAGATTTTGCATACAGCATTCCTGGAAATCTGTAATCTTTTGTAAATTGTGCTTTACCACTGGCTAAAAGAGCCCCGTCTTTTCGACCAATGTCAGCCTTGCCAATTGAATTATACTCATCTAATTTATGTGAAAAATCGTATTTAGCCAAAGGTCCTGTGGAATCATGTGCAGACATCTCTACTCACCTCCTTTAAGTGCATCGGCAGCATACTTAACAGCTATCGGCATACGGGGATATGCTGCGCAGCGGCACAGGTTACCCCCCAGGGCTTCCCTGACATCCGCTTCTGTCGGGTTGGGATTATGATCCAGCAATGCCTTAGCTGTGACTACAAAGCCCGGAGTGCAGTACCCGCACTGCATAGCGTAAGCTTTATTGAAGCCTTCTATGATTGGATGACCGTTATCGGCAATACCCTCTGCCGTCTCTATCACAGCGCCGTCACACTCGCCTGCCAGCAGCATGCACGACAATACCGGCCTGCCGTTCAGTAGTATGCTGCAAGCACCGCATGCACCCCAGCCAAAGCACATATCTTTAATCGAGGTGAACCCGAGCTTATTTCGGAGCATTTCCTGCATAGTCTCATTGGATTCTACCTGGACTTCATATTCGCGGCCGTTTACATTTAATTTTATTGTTTCTTTGACAGATTGCTGGCCCTCATGCACGCTGTTAAAATGAGCTTGTAAGTCACTCAGCGAATCGAATTCATCACTGCATACCGGACAAATGTACTTAGTTACGATATCATCCGCTACAGTGGTTGTTTTGGTAACCGTTCCTCCAGGTGCAGTGGTGGTAACCGTCTTGGTAACCTCTATCTCCTCACCGCAGGAGGTCAGGATAAAAGCCGAACCAACAGCAGTGCCACCAACCACGATCCCGGCATCTCTCAAGAATTCCCTTCTGGAAAGGGTTCTGGGTGTTTTTTTCTTTTCTTCTGACATATACGTCTCCTTTCTGGGATTTTTTCCTTTAAATTACTATTTGTAAGCTAATTACTATAGACACCTCCTCAAATCAGCCACTACTCATTTGTTTGACAGTCTGGTAGTCGGTACGTATTGTTGAATGCTTGCTGCCAAATTCCCCACCGCTATGCACCTCTTCCCACACTTCAACAAGCTGGCACAGAAAGCCGTCATAGCACTGCCCCGGGGCCCGGCTCCGGTCGAGTTTGGCCTTGGTAGACCTTTTCAGGCCTATGGTGCTCCTTGGTTCATTTGTATGCATCTCATCACCTCCTATTCACCTATATTTTTCATTTTTACTTTGTTGCTTAATTGGGTTGGTCTCTTGTTTGAGATGTTGAACTTTGGGCTCTTTATTATTGTTCACGTGTAAACTTCTCATTAAAGATTAAATATCGGTATTAATAAAAAAAATGGTTAGACTAAATATAACCAAAAACAGACACCTGGGAATATTATATTGGGGCTATGTATGAAATTTATATGATTGTAGGTAGAATAATAGTGTTAAGAAGGTAACAAATAACTAATAGATAAAATAATTGTCAAAAGAAATTAATAAATATCAAAGATTAGAGGATAAATAATACCCGACACCGGAATGAGTTAATATTATGCGGGGATTGTGATAATCATCTTCAATCTTTTTACGTAGGCGATAAATGTATGCTTTTAACATATTTTCACTGTCAACAACATTACAGCCGAATAATTTGTCGGATAATTCGCTATTTGTAACAACTTTCCCTTTAGCTTTTAACAGGCAGACTAAAATCGACCTTTCTGTATTAGACAAGCGGATGATTTTACTTTTGTATTTTAATTCATTGGAGGAAGATGTAAGACTTAAAGATAAAAAACTTATAACATCCTTTTCAGTTGTAGACAATCTTCTCATTAAAGCCTTTATTCTTGCAATGAGTTCCATTTGCCCGAAGGGTTTTACCATATATTCGTCTGCGCCGAGGTTCAGAGCTTTTACAATGTTTGCTTCCTCATCTCTAGCAGTAATAATAATTATCGGTACATCATGCGTGCAGCGAATCTTTTTAGCTATTTCGAATCCGCTTACATCAGGTAGCCCTAAATCCAATAATACAATGTTGGGCTCTTCTGTTTTAAAACACCTCAATCCTTCAAGTCCGGTTTTGGCTTTCAAGATAGCAGCCTCGGGCCACGCCACTTCAAATGCGTCGCTTATCAACTCCAGCATATTTATATCATCATCAATTACAAGAATTTTCATCACAGACCTCTATTTACTGACTATGCCAACGGTATTGTAAAGCTGAATATGCTTCCTTGCCCAAAGGTGCTCAGCATCCAAATTCTGCCTCCATGCAGTTCAACCAGAATTTTACACAGGGCTAACCCCATTCCGAGTCCCGACAGATTTTGTTCCTCTACTTCGTCGCTGTAATACATTTTAAAAAGGTGTTTTTGTTTTTCCTTTAAAATACCCGGGCCGTTATCCTCAACGTCTATTTGGATATAATCATTAAGCAACTTGGCCGAAATAGTTATTACTACGTCTTTCTTAGAATGGTTTACAGAATTATCGACCAAGTTTTGTATTATCTGACGTACACGGAAGGCATCAGCCATTATTGCCGGCAGGTTTGAAGGTATTTCAACATTCAATTTTAAATCTTGAGACTTGATTGTGGGGAAGAAATCGTTGACGATTTCATGCAATAATAGCTCAAGGTTTTCAGGTTTTGGATTTAGTCTCAGCGTGCCAATTTCGTAACGATACAAATCTAGCAACTCTTTAATGCGAATATCCATTAACTTTGAATTTTTGTAAAGGTTTTGCGCCAGTCGCTTATATACGCCATCGGATAAATTAGACATTAATATTTCGCTGGCTCCGATCATAATTGCGAGTGGTGTTTTAAGCTCATGGACAATTGCTCTAGTAAAATCCTTTTGTTGCTTCATTTGTTTTTCGAGCTCATCGTGCAACTGTTTTTCAGCCTTGTAAAGCCTTTTCGATTTCCTGCTGGCTTCTGCCAGCTGATAAGTACGTTTATCAACCAATTCCTTTAGATGTTCCTGGTAAGATTTTAATTCCTCTTGCGCATTTTTAAGATCTGTAATATCTATCATTGAAACGATAACCCTTGACAACGTTTTTTCGTAGCCAGGCGCTACAATGGTATTTAAAATAATATTCTTGTAGTGTCCTTTTACGGTATTTATTATTGTTTCGGTCATTGTTTTATTTAAGCCAGTTGCAAGTGCTGTTACGTATTTTATATGTGTCTTAATTGTGTTTGGCTCATTTTTTGATACATTATCAAAATGGTTTTTAAATTCCTCTCGTGTCTCAACTTCATATAGTTCTAGGGCAGCTTGATTCATATACGAATTAATAACTCTAAATGTATTCGATAATCTCTCTTGGTTTTCACTAAAATAATTCTCAATATTTGTTACCCCTTGGGATTTAAGCTGGTCTATATATGATTTAAGATTCGAACAATCAAGTTCCCATAGTGCGACAGGGGCATTGTCAAACAGGGATCTATGCCTATAACTCTCGCTGGCGATCTTTTTTTCCGCCTCTTTCCTTTCGGTGATATCCCTCAAATACACCACGTTGGTAGGCTTGCCGCTGTACTGGGTAACCGCGCTGGTCAGTTCAGCCGGCAATTGGGTGCCGTCTTTGCGGATGACGGTGATTTCGTAAAGACCCGGCAGGGTTTCACCTGCCATCTTGCGGCGGTGCCTTTCCAGGGAAGACTGCCTGTCTTTATCCACCATAAGGTCAAAGGCGCTCTTGCCCAGTAGTTCCCTGTTGGAATAGCCGGTCATCCGGGAGCACTGGGGGCTGGCAAAGATGATGGCACCTTCCGTGCCGTCAATATCCTGGAGCATCAGGATACCCTCGCCCACCTCACCGGTGAGTTCCACCATAGCCTTGTAGCGGTCTTCGGCTTCCTTTACCTGGCCTTCGAGTTTCTTCTGGGTTGAGATATCCCGGTAGGATTCCATGATACCGATAAGCTGGTTATCCGGGGCATACAGGGGGAAGGCAGATACCAGGAAGGTGGTTATGGAGCTGTCACGGTTTACCCTGTCGGTTTCAGCCTGTACCGACTTTTCGCCACCGGCTATCCTCAACAGGCGGCACTGTGGCGTATGGCAGACGGCAGAAGGGAAGATATCATAGCATTTGCTGCCAATGGCCTTATCCGGGGAGGTGCTTGCCAGCTCGCAGAAGGCAGGGTTGACATACCTTACGGTGCAATCGGTATCTACGATGCGTATGCCATGGGGCAGATAGTCAGCAAAGTTGGATGCTTTGGAACCGGCGTCCTCCAGATAGGGGAAAGCAGCAGGGCTATGCTTTGAGCTTGCATGGTTTGCTTGCCCGTGATTTTGCACGCACGCTTTCTTGTCGGAAAAACCGGGTCCCGGCATAAGCTCTCCTTACTGGATTTCGGCGGGGAGTTTCAAGCAGTTAATGCTAATATGTAATTAGGAGGTTGTCAATAATATTATTGTCTAATATTCTATACAGCCAGCCTGAAGCGCATGAATCTAACGGGCTGTAAATGATTATCAGCCGCGATATTACAATGGTTGAACTTATCCCCGTAACGACCTTCCGGATCGTTGTATGAGATCGCCACAGCCGCCTGGCGGCGGCTTCGCGATGACCTTCCATTCCGTCGCTGCGAGCCTTCGAAGAAGGCGTGGCAGTCTCGTAGATGGGCAGGTTGTATGAGATCGCCACGTCGGGCTGATGCCCTCCTCGCGATGACCCATGAGAGGGGGTTCCCGATGACAGATGTATGCCTGTCGGCGGCTTCGCGATGACAGATGTATGGGCTTCCGCCCTCCTCGCGATGAAGTATGCGTGGTGGTAATTTAGTTTAAAAACAGCCCAAATCTATTGACCTTCAGGCATGAAAGGGCTATTATTCTTGCAACAACTGAAACTCCGGAGCACTGCTTTTGCCTGTAATAAGGGGCCTGAACGTGGTTATTGAAAGGTTGGAATAAACCCGGAGTTAAAACATGAAAAACGCCAGGGGTTTTTTGCCTCGTATCTTGGCAGAAGCGGCAGCCGCCGCCCTGGCTTCAATCGTTGTCTTTCTTTCCCTGCCGGCTTGCTGTATGGGCGTAAGCGCCGCCCCGCAGAACTGGTCCATTTTAGGGCTACCCCCTTCAGCGGTGGAAATATACGACATTCAGCCCGTCTACGGGGCGATTTACCTCACCAGCTACGACAGCGATGCCATCTACCGGGTATGGCGCTATACCGATGCCGCCAAGTGGCAGGTAGCTTTCGATTCCAGAACCTCCGTAGTTGCCGGCCTTCCCATCACCCAGCATGACCCGGCTTTGCGCAAATGCGGCATCGAAGCTTCGCCGGAAGGGGACGCGCTGTACCTTTTCAACCATAGCCGGACTGAAGTGTGGCGGTCTTTAGATTCGGGCGCCAACTGGTTCAGGCTGGCCACGCCGCCGCCCCAGGCTTCCGGCTCCTCTGCCGGGGCAATGCTGGTTATGGACAGCGCCACAGTGGTTATCGCCGCCGCAAACGCCGGCATTGTTACCATAACCACCGACGGCGGCGAAACCTGGATGAATTCCGACTGCGCGGCGGGCATCATCAGAGACATCGAACTCGCACCGGGCGGCGAACTGGTTGCCGCCGGCATCGATACCGCAGCCGGCACTGCCAGGGCAGCGGTTTCATCCAACCTGGCCAATACCTGGGAGGTCATTTCCGCACCGGTGCCTTTCGAACACGCCGGCGATGTATGTACGGCTGTTCCCCCGGATTACTCCGCTTCCCGGCGGATTGTAGTTACCGGAATAGATGCAGACGGGGATTCCGGCATCTGGGAATGGATATATGGCTCCTCGACCGGCTGGAAGCGCCTGGACGGCACCCAGGGCACACCTGTGGTAGAGCTGGGCTACGGCCTGGCTGCCGGACCCGGCGATGGTACTGCCGGCAACCCGGACGAAGGCTCGGGAATTATCTATGCCGCCGACTACCTGGATGGGGCTCTCAGCCGTGTACGCGGCAACGCTACCCAGGCAGAAAGCATCCCCGGCATTCCCGGCGGCTATTTTACGGGTCTGTGGTACCTGGCACAAACGGGGGAGCTGTTCGCGCTGGGTTCGGACTACAGCATTTACCACTATAGTGATATGCTCAACCGCCCCGGCACCGGGTTGCAGGTTTCCGAACCCACGCCCGAAGGCACGGTGGCAGTAACCTGGCAGGCGCTGGCACATGCTTCCGCCTACAAAATCGTGATAAGTTCCGAATCGCCTTATGCGCCATTGCAGGCAGATTTCTTTACATCGATAAGCGCCGAAGGCATCGTAATAGAATACAATGAGGGGGATACCCAGGCGATGGCAAGCGGGCTCAGGCAGAATACCCGCTATTATGTGACAGTCTGGGCTGCAGCACCGGTCTCCAGTTTTGCCTACCCGGTGATTGAATTTACTACGCCCATGGTCGAACCCGTGGCGCCGATAGTCAACACCGGGGCGGCAACCGCTATGAGCGCCGGGCAGGCCACCCTCAACGGAATGCTCGAATCCCCGGGCAGTGCGGTGGCGGTTCTGGTTTACTTCGAGTACGGGGCTACAACCGGATACGGTTTTAGCACCGAACCGCAAACCATGAGCTCGTCCGGTCCGTTCAGCGCCTCAGTAACCGGGTTAATCTCCGGGGAAACTTATCACTTCCGCGCCGTTGCCGAGCACGCTGACGGCGGCGCGTCCGCCGCCGGGCTTGATGCCGCTTTTACCCTGCCGGCATCAACCATTCAGCCGACCGGCACCACCCAACCTCCCACAACCACCCTGTCTATAGCTGTTGCCACCAGCCCGGCGACCGGTTTGGATGCCGCCGGCTCGGCGACATTGAACGGTACCTTGATTTCGCTGGGGGGCGCCGAAACGGCAACAGTCTATTTCGAATATGGGGCAACCGCGGCTTACGGTTTCAGGACCGAACCTCAAACCATGTCCGCAGCCGGCGCTTTCAGTGCCGAACTGACCGGATTATCAGCCGGAACCAGCTATCACTTCCGCGCCGTGGCTGAAGGTGCCGGCGGGGACAGTGTGAACAGTACCGGACTCGATATGACCTTGACCCTGCCGGCTGGGGCCGGCGCGCTTGAGGTAGCCACCACTGCCGCCACCGGAATCGAAGGGGAATCGGCCGTGCTTAACGGAGTACTTGGTTCCCTGGGTGAGGCGGCATCGGCAAGCGTCTACTTCGAATACGGCGCTGCGCCGGAGCTTGGCTCTAAAACGCGGGTGCAGACCCTGACCGCTGCAGGTTCTTTCAGCGCCGTCGTAACCGGCCTCGAGCCCGGCTCAACCTGCTACTTCCGGGCGGTGGCTGAAGGCGGCGGTGCGGCCTCCGCCAGCGGCGGTGTGATGAGTTTTGCCGTGCCTGCGGTTGGCGGAGCCGGGGCTTCGCCCTGGCTGTGGCTGATTGCGGCACCGGCAGCCGCAGGCGGTGGTCTGGCGGCGGCCAGGTACATACGCAATTCAAAATTGAACAAGTCAAAAACCGAACCCGCCCGGGGGTTCGATATGCGCTCCAAACCCGACCCTGGCAAACAAACAGTGAAATGGGCCGGCAGGAAAAAGATCCGCTTCGAGATGAACCTGAAAGCGGTAAAGGACTCCGGGAAGCAGTCCATATCCGGAAAGAAAAAGCTGGTTGCCGGGGAGCGCAAAGGATAAAGACATGAGCCAGGAACAGTTGACCATAGAACAGGTTTTGTTCTCCTCCGATGAGGAGGCGGCCGAAGCCACCACGGAGAAAAAGCTGCTGGAAGAGGTTAAAACCGCTACCGAAAAGGTTGGCGAGCAGGTCAAGGCCTCCTGGCCGGTTATGAAGGAAATCCTGATAGAAAAAATCAAGGAACTCTTGAATATCGACGTGCCGGATATTATGACCAATGCCTGGAGCAAGTACGCCATCCTGCAGCAGTACACCGACAAGGACTATTACCCGCCGGAGGAAACCTATTTCGTCGAACTGGCCGACCATACTATAAATTCGGAGCACTACCCGCAGATAGACGTAACGGTCAACGGGCAGGTGGTGACCACCATCCATTTCTACATCGTGCTGGCCCTGAACCTGAAGGGGCTGGTGCTCAGGGTCCAGGACGGCCGGATCAAGGGTATAACCGCCGGCGACTGCCTGGGTCGGGGCAGTTTCTACTGCGAAAACCGGCTGCTCATAGAAAAGGAAACGCGCTCCTTCAAACTGCCCGGCGCCGTCAACCTGGGAGAGGGCATCCCGATAGCGAAAGCGCCCATAGATGCCACCACCATGGACAACATAATGAGGTAGTTTATGAACGAAGAAGTACCGGCCGGCTACCAGTACATAACCGGGGTCGAACCCCGGTTTGAAGCGGTGCGCCGTGAACTGGAGGGCCTGCTGGGGCTGGTGGACATTGAATCCGGCGGGCAGGCGGTAAACATCACCGGCTTCCGGCTGAAAAACCTGCCGGCGTGGCAGACGATGAGTTCTGCCAACCCGCTGGATACGCTGGGGGCGCTTTCCGGCGTGTGCAACTACGACTGCTGTTTCTGCTTCGAGCGGGGCCACCCTTTCACCCAGGATAAATCCGTTTTATCCGCCGGGGAAGCCGCCACCCGGCTCAAATACTACGACCCGCTGGGCCACCGCGCCCTTTTTCCGAGCTCCCGGCCCTACAAGGAGACCTTTGTTAATCAGGAGGCTTTGTCCATTCTGGAAGCGGCACGCCGCGCCCAGCCGGAGAGCACCCTGTGGATAACATCCAACGGCTCGAACCTCGGCGAAGCAACGGTGGCCAGGCTGGCCGGGCTCAAACCCCTGATGATAAAGCTTTCCCTGAACTCCGCCGACCCGGAGTGCCGAAGAATTCTTACCGGCCGCGCCCGGGACGATGGTACCGCCACCCGGGCTCCGGAGCTACTGCAAAAATACGCCATTCCCTTCATGGGCAGTATCGTTGCCTGGCCGGATACTTTCCCGGATGACATGACCGCCACCCTGGGCTACCTGGACCAGTTCGAACCCTACACCCTCAAGGTGCGCCTGCCGGTCTACCACCGCTTTTTGCACCCGAAGCCGCCTTTCAAGCGGGATTTCTGGAACAGGGTTATCGAGACATGCCGGGCATTCCAGCTGAAGTTAAAAAGCCCGCTGTTTATCGAACCTTCCTTCTACTGGATAAAGCCGGTGGTGCCGGAGGTGGACGGGGTGATCCGCCATTCCCCGGCAGAGGCTGCCGGCATAGCCAGCGGGGACCGGATAATATCCATCGATGGAGAACCGGTGTATACCCGCACCCACGCGCTTAACCTGCTGGATGCGGCTTACCAGAGCGGCGGGCGGCAGGTTGAAATAAGCTTCAGCCATGCCGGTTCCGGTGAAGTATTCGGCCGCACGCTTTCGGCTGACGGCGGGAGTTACCCGTGGGATTTCGGGGTATTTTCTCCCTGGGAGCGCTGGGGCATACTGCTGCTGCCGGATTTGCGGCTGGCCGACATCGAAAACATCATGCACCTGACCGAGCGCCACGGCGCCGCCCGGCCGCTGTTATTCTCATCACCGGTTGTAGCCCCCATCGCCCGTACACTGATAAAGGGCATACCCCATTACCGGTCTTTCTTTAAAAACCGGCCGCTGAGTATCCGGACGCTGGGCCGGACCCTGGTGGGCGGCAACATGCGGCTTTTGGACGGCAGGTTCGTTGAAGACTTTTTAGATTACATCGAGCGGTGGGAGCGCCAAAAGGGCTCTTTGCCGGATCTTATAATGATTCCCAAAGCCTTCGGCAACCCGTGGGGCGTGGACCTTTTGGGCCGCTCCTGCACCGAAATCGAGCGCCGCTTCGGTATACCGGTGGAACTTATAGACTGGCCGATACTCTACGGAAAGGACGTATGATGGCACGCGATTCGAACGAACCCATACTCCACCCTTACGTCAGCTATATCAAGCGCCGGCTGGAAGCGCTGCTGGAATATGTGCAGCTGGAATCGGACGGCCGCGCCGTTGAAGCCACCGGCTTCCGGCTGAAAAACCTGGAGAAGTGGCAGGTGGAAAAAGACGGCGGGCTGTTTCGCAACCTGGACTCCATCTCTTCCTACTGCAACGCCAAATGCGAATTCTGCTACGAACTGGGCAACCCCCTGCCCTACGAACGCGCCATGCTGAGCCTGGAAGAGGTGGCCACCCGGGCTAAATACTTCGACCCGGCCTCGGGCGTGGGCATCCTGCACCCCAGCCTGAGGCTTTCCCTGGAACCGTTCACCAACCCCAATCTGATTGACATAATGCAAACGGTACGCCGGACGTCCCCCAACGAACTGATAATACTCACCACCAACGGGTCGTTCTTGACCCCCGAGATGATCGACAGGCTGGCTGACCTCCAGCCGGTGGTGATGTCCGTTTCGGTCAACTGCTGTTCTACCGGGGCGAGGCGGCGCATGATGGGCGACCCCAGGGCTGAAACCGCCCTGAACTCGCTTGAGCTCCTGCAGCAGAAGGGTATACGCTTCGTCGGCACCATCGTAGCCTGGCACACCATTCCGGTCGAAGAGCTGGTGGAGACCATCCGCTTTATCGACCGGTTCTCCCCCTATTCCATCCGGGTTACCCTGCCGGGATATTCCCGCTTCTTTGCCGAAGACATTCTGTTCGACACCGATGCCACCTGGTTTAAGTTCTGCGAAGCCATAGAAGCGATACGCCCCCGGATAAGCGCCCCGGTTATGGTACTGCCCCACCTGTATGCCAACGCGCCCCTGATCCCCAGTATAGACGGGGTGGTCAAAAACTCGCCGGCTCAAATGGCCGGGTTGAGATACGGTGACATCATCACCCGCATCAACGATAAACAGGTGCTTACCAAGGGGCAGGCCAGGGTCTGGCTGAAGATGGCGGAGAGGTCCGGGGGCGTGCTGGAGATGGAGGTTCAGCGCAACGGCGCCAGGCTGGTGTTGCAGCTCAGCGAAAACGGCCACGCCAGCCTCTACCCTTATAAGGTCAATCTGCACCAGGACGGCGGCGGTGAGGAAGCCGAAAGTAACTTCGGCTCCCGCTTCGGCATTTTCCTGGCGGCAGATTTCGAGATCGGGGCCATTCCCGGCATGATGGAACTCATTGCCGGCTACGGTGCCCGCAACGTGCTGCTCTTAAGCTCGGCAATCATCAAACCCAATGTCGAAACCATCATCGCCTCGATTCCTGAATACCGCGATTATTTTTCCCAAATTAAGCTCGATATCCGCATCCCGGAACATATCTTCTGGGGCGGCAACATCCTGATAGGGGACCTTTACCTGACGAGCGACTATCTGGCCGCCGCCCGGGAGTTCATCGCCGAAACCGGCCGCAAACCGGACCTGATCCTGCTGCCTTCCTCGTTTGCCAGCGAGTTCGGCTATGACCTGGCCGGCCAGTCTTATACCGATATGGAACGCGCTCTTGGCATACCGGTGGAGTTGATAGAATGCAGCCGCATATATATGTAATGAAAAACGGGGCTTCGAATGGTGCCGGAGGGCAGCCGGTGCCTTATGCCGTCCGGACGCCGCGGCTGCTGGTGCTGCTCATGTTCAGCCGCTGCAACAACCGCTGCCGTTTCTGCATGGTGCAGGATGAAATCGAAAACAGCCGGGATATGATGCGTGATGAAGCGCGGAGGCTTATCCTGAAGCAGAAAATGGGATCCCGGGTGGAGTTTTTCGGCGGCGAACCGCTGATCTACCCGTACTTTCTGGAACTGCTGGAACTGGCCGTCCGGCAGGGGCATTCCTGCTCCATCGCCACCAACGCCCGCGGCTTTGCCTCCGAAAGGTTTACCGGCAAAGTGGCCAGGCTGAACCCGTCCAGGATTTACGTACGCACTTCGCTCTACGGGCCGGATGCCCGTATTCACGATTACTACACCCGCCGCGCGGGAAGTTTTGACCAGACGCTGAAAGGTATTGTAAACCTGGTTCGCGGTGGTTTCACCACGCAAGTTAACATAATACTGATGAGGCGCAACGCCGGCCGCCTGCTGGAAATGTTAGACCTGGTGGCCGGCACGGGTGTACCCCGCATCAAGTTCAGCATGCTTATCGATTCGGAGAGAAACCGTGAACATACGGTGCGCATTGCAGAAGTCCGGGGGCTGCTGGAGGAGGGGGGCAGATATGCCCTGGAACGCAACATGAAGCTGACGATAGAGAAAACCCCCATGTGCGCCGCACCGCAGCATGTTGCCTCGTTTGCCTGCGAGCGGGTAATAGCCCCTGACGGGCGGGTTTACGACCGGGAAGGCGCCTGCGGAGAGTGCCTGGTTGCCGGCTGGTGCCCGGGCCTGGACCCGGGTTATACCGAACTTTACGGCACGACCGAACTGGAACCGCTGACCGCCATCCCCGCTGACCAGTTGGCGAGGCTGACCCCGGAAAAGTTCGCCTCGTTTGAAAGCCCGGTTTTCCAGACGACCTTCCTGACGTTCCGGAAGGAATGGATGGAAGACGAGCGAACACTGAGGAAACTGGTGAGGCTGGATAAGAATATCAGGCAAAATCTGGGTCAACTGGCTCTTGTGCCTGAAGATAGGATTATCGAAGAAAGGAGGTGAAGCAAAATGGAACCAATGAAAAAACCCGAAAGACGGACTGCCGGAGCGGCTTCTGCCAAGGTAAACAAACAAATGCTGAAGCTTTCCGGCGCCCAGGTCAGCCGCCAGCTGGGGCCCAATGCCAAACTGGCCGATCTGCAGCGGTATGTATCCAGCCAGCTGGCTGACGCCAGCCGCAAAGCGACAACGGCGGAATTACTGGGGTCCGAGTTGAGTAAAGCAGGCAATGTTGCCTCTTTACACCTTTCCATTTCGTGGGGATAAACTACTTGCCGGCTCCGATTTGCCGGCGGGGGAAATCAGGTAATACGGTTAATGGCTATTAACGGTATAAGGGGCAAGCCGGAGGCGGCGAGCGGTGGTTTTTCGCTTTCTGCCTCCGGCAAGGCCTGTAAATGAAGCCGGCGAAAGGAGACCGAGCAGGGCAAATGGCTAAAAACAGAGAGAGCAAGCCTCCCGTTGTCGATGAAAACGGGGATTATATCTGGCGCTTCAAGCTGGATGCGGCAAAAGACCGCAGCCTGATCAGGGACAACGCATTTGCCGAACTGTTCCGCAGCCAGCTCGACGAGATGCTGAAGGTCGTCGTGCTGACACAGGGTGGCAAAAAAGTGCGGGTGGATGGATTCTATCTTGTCAGCGAACCGGACCGGGTTTACCCGATATGGGAAGCCGGTGAACCCTGTTAAGACTGTGAAAAAATACAGCGTTTACGTAGACGATAATTTCCACAGCGGGGATGAGGATGAGCGCTACCACCTGGGTGAATTCGACACCCGCGAAGAAGCCGTAGCGGCATGCAAGGGCAAGGTGGAAGAATACTTCGAGCAGATACAGAAAAACAAGCATGATTTTAAAGAGCTCTGGGAAGGTTACATGCTGTATGGTGAGGACCCGTTCATCTCCAACGATGACGAGGGGGAACACTTTTCCGCCTGGGAATATGCTAAAAATAGATGCCGGGAACATTCGGCTTGAGAACCCGGCTTTGATATGAAGAAATACGTACTGTCTTCGCTGGTAGTATCCAACCTGGTGCCGCTGCTGGGCATACTATTACTTGACTGGAGCCTGTTTTCCGTACTGTTTTTCTACTGGCTGGAATCGGCGGTGGTGGGTATTTACAACATCCCCAGGATGCTGATGGCCGGCTCCACGGGTGAAAAAGGTTCCGGCGGCGGCAAACACCGGACCGCCGGAGTGTTATTCTTCCTGGTGCATTATTCCGGTTTCATGGCAGGACATGGAGTTTTTATATTCGCTCTTTTCCAGCCCGTCTCGATCGAATTGAGCGCTGTAGTGCTGGGGTTTGTCTCCCTGGGAATCAGCCACGGAATTTCCTTTGCCGTCAACTACGTGGGGCAAAAAGAATACCTGAATACGAACTTTTCCGAGCAGATGCTGGCCCCCTACCAGCGAATAGTGATAATGCACATCACCATTATTGGGCTTGGTTTTCTGATCAGCCTGTTCGGGTCTTCGACGATATGCCTGGTTCTGCTGGTGTTTTTCAAGATAGTTATCGACCTGGTGACCCATTTCCGGGAGCATCTGCGGCTGGGTACTTACGGCGCCGCTCAGGAGCCGAACAGGGAGTAGCCCTTCACTTTTGCAAGCCAGACAAGAGCCAAGCCGAAACCGCTGAGGAATATTCCCGTGAATATGAATATTACCCGGACGAATTTCAATACCATTTCAAGATTCCAGCCGGGGGGCGGCAACGAGCCGGACTGCTGCTGAAGGTTGAGCAGGCAGTTTGCAAGCGGCTGGAAGAACACGGTGCTTGACAGCAGAAACACCGCTCCCATGATGATAAATACGACTGGAATCAATATTTTCATACACTTGTTCCGGGCAACACCCGGCAAACAGCATAATATAATACTTACGGGGCGCTGAGGCAAGGTTATCCTGTAAGAGATCGCTGTTTGTATTGAGATCACCACGTTGTAAGAGATCGCCACGAGTTGTTTGCGCAACTCTCGCGATGACAGATGGGTGGTGGTTCTTGATGACCATCCGAACAGTCATTGCGAACGAACGCAGTGAGTGTGGCAATCTCCGAGGTCGTCGCTTGTATTGAGATCGCCACGAGTTGCCAGAGGCAACTCTCGCGATGACAGATGGATGGTGGTTCGTGATGACCGATATCTGTTGGCGCGTAACATATGTTACTGATAACCTGGCGTAGACAGGATATATTTAAGCCAGGCAACCGGAAAAAGCGTTGCCGGGAATCTTTCCAAGGATAAACGGCATGAACAGAAACCCTCTATACAAATATGTGTTATTCAGCCTGATTGTGATTTCCATAGTTGTTGGAGCCTCGGCCTGCGGCAGGCAAAGCTACCCAACGCCCGTGTTTGCGAAAGCGCCGGAAGCCATGACACTGGACAAACTGCTCGACGATTACGAAACCGAACCCGACAGGGCTGACCGGGTCCATACCGGGCAGACGTATTTCTTTGTGGGTATAGTAGTCGAGGATATCCTAAGCGACTACACCGACCATTACGCGTTCGAGATGGGCGAACAGATGTATCTGGAATCCGAAAAAGTAATGTTTCTGCCGGCGTATGTTTACGACCTGGACCCCATAGGCCCGGGTTACGTGGTGGATGTCGTCGGTACCGTCAACGGCTGGATGAACGAAACATTTTACATAACCGGATGTACATTTAATGTTGTCAAGGGCGGCGACTTGCCCGCCGCCTCCGAATATTAGGTGCTTGAGATCGCCACGTTGCAAGAGATCGCCACGAACTGCCAAAGGCAGTTCTCGCGATGACCCATGTATGGTGGTTCGCGATGACGAATGTGTGGTTGCGGCGGCTTCGCGATGACCTTTCTAACCCTCTAACAGGCTTCGATGGTGGTTTTGAGGCCCTGCTCCAGGGAGTAGGCGGGTTCCCAGCCTAACACTTCCTTAGCCCTGGTAATATCTGCCAAGGAGTGAGCCACGTCCCCGGCGCGGGGCTGGGCATATTCCGGCTTCAAATCCTGCCGGCCCATCAGTTCCATAGTGGTCTCGACAAGTTCGTTCAAGCTCACGCTTTGCCCGGTGCCGATGTTGAAAACACCGGTGGCTTCGCTTTGCATAGCCATGATGTTAGCCTTGACCACATCTTTGACAAAGGTGAAGTCCCGCGTCTGGGTGCCGTCCCCGTAAATACAGGGCGAGGCACCTTCCCTAACAGCCTTGATAAACCTGGGGATGACGGCACTGTATTCGGAACTGGCCGAAGCGCGCGGGCCATAAACGTTGAAGTAGCGCAGGCTGACGGTGGGCAAACCATAGGCGGCACAGTAGGCTGCCATGTAGTTTTCCCCTGCGGCCTTGGATGCTGCGTAGGGTGAAAGCGGGGAGGGCACCATGCCCTCGTGCTTGGGCAGAATTGGGGTATTACCGTAGACGGAAGAAGAAGAGGCAAACACCACCTTTTTGACATTATGCTTGCGGGCTATTTCGAGAACATTGAGCGTACCTTCGACGTTGACTTCGTGGGTGCGCGCCGGGTTTTCGATGCTCCTGGTTACCGAGGGCAGCGCCGCCAGGTGGATGATATAATCGATATTTTCCATGTGCTCTTCCAGATGCGCCATATCATTGACCGAGCCCGGATAGAATTCCACGAAAATATTGGCGGACTGGTGTCGGATGTTTCTCAAAGAGCCGGTGGACATGTCGTCTATTATGATGGCGCGGTAGCCGCTTGCCACCAGTTCGTCCATCATGTGCGAACCAATGAATCCGGCTCCGCCGGTAAGAAGAACGTATTGCATGCTCAAATCCCCCTGAAATATTGTGCTGGCTGTTATTATAACAGGTTGAGGCTCGTTATTTAACCGTAACGGATTTGGCCAGATTGCGCGGCCGGTCCGGATCGAGGCCTCGGGTAATGGCCGAATGGAAGGCAAACAACTGCAGGGGGATGATCGAAACCAGCGGGTAGTATGCCTCCGGTACCTGGGGTACCTCCACGAAGGCATCGAACAGGTCATTGGGCAAATCCGAAACGCCGATGACGAAAGCGCCGCGCGCCTTGACTTCGGCAACGTTAGCCAGCATATGCTCCCGGGTCACATCGCACGGGGCAATGGCAACCACCGGCGTACCTTCTTCGATCAAAGCCAGGGTGCCGTGCTTGAGTTCACCGGCCGGCATGCTTTCGGCATGTACGTAAGCCACCTCCTTGAGCTTGAGGGCGGCCTCCCCGGCGGTGGCGTAGTTGATGCCGCGGGCAATATAGTAAAACTTGTCCCTGGGGGATAGAAGGGAGGCAACCTCAGGAACGGCACAGTTGTTGGCTACCAGGTTTTCTTTTATTTCGGCTGCCAGCCGGGTAAGCTCTGCGGTTACCTCTTCCAGCCTGCCGGCCAGGGTAAAGGCGAGCAGGTAAAAGATTACCAGCTGGGAAATGAAGGACTTGGTGGCAGCCACGCTGATTTCCGGCCCGCAGCCCAGATACAGCACCCTGTCGCTGACGCGTGCCAGGCTGGAACCCACCGTATTGATAACTGAAAGCACTTTGGCGCCGCGGTTTTTGGCTTCCTTGACGCCTTCCAGTACATCCGCCGTTTCCCCGCTCTGGGAGACGGCGATTACCACTGTTTCCTCGTTTACCCCATCCCCGAAATAGCCGAACTCGGAAGCGATGATGACATCGCTCAGGCGGTGGGCTACGCTGGAAAACAGGTAGCGGCCGATAAGGGCGGCATGCCGGGAAGTGCCGCAGGCTGTAAAGACTACGTTGCGGCTCCGGGAGATTAAACCGGCTGCCTTTTGCAGGGTTTGCCGGTCCTGCTTGAGGGCAGCCAGGATGGCATCCGGCTGTTCCATGATTTCTTTGAGCATGAAGTATTCATAGCCTTCTTTTTCGGCTTTTACCAGTGAATTATCCAGTGTTACCGGAGGTCGCCGCAGGCGTTTGCCATCCCGCCCGTAAATATGGAATAGGTTGTGGGTCAGAACTACCATTTCCCCGTCTTCAATGAAAACGACTTGCCGGGTGGTGTCTAAAAATGCCTGGAAATCGCTGGCGACGTAAGTTTCCCCTTTGCCGATGCCCAGCACCAGGGGCGAACCCTGCCGGCAGGCAACCAGTTTGCCCGGCTCGACCGGGGAGGTTACCACCAGGGCATAGGTGCCCTTGAGATCTTTTACCGCCCGTCCTACCGCCTGTTCCAGCGGAGCGCCGGGTTCCAGGTATTCCTCTACCAGGTGGGCGATTACTTCCGTATCGGTCTGTGAAACGAAGTTGTGGGTTTTGGCCAGGCGCTTCTTGAGGGCTTCGAAATTATCGATAATGCCGTTATGGGCAACAGCAATGTAGTGTTCGCAGTCACAGTGGGGGTGGGCGTTGCCGATGGTGACACCGCCGTGAGTGGCCCAGCGCACATGGCCGATGCCGCTGCTGCCGGGCAAGTGAGACAGGCTGCAGTTTTCTTCGACCTGTTCCAGCTTGCCGACGCCCTTTTTGATATGCAGGTCCCCACCGAACACGGTAGCGATACCTGCCGAATCGTAACCCCGGTATTCAAGCCGGGTCAGGGCTGAAAGCAAGGCCGGAGCCGCCGGGCGCTTGCCGCTGTAACCAACGATGCCGCACATTAATGTAAGCCCTTCCAGCTAAAGCTGTTTTATTTGGGCAGAATGTTTATTTGCCGTTTCCGGGCTAGAGAACGCGTACCCTGACCGGTGCGCACTTAAATTAAACCCTATGGTATTACACGTTTAACTCGTTGTCAAGAGTATTTTTGGCTATGTGATAGTACTAAACTAACAATAACTGACAACAGCCCAGTATAATTTATTAATAATGCTTTTGCCTGCTTATTACTTTGGTACTACCAAGCAGTTTTAGAAAATCAGGGGGGCAACTATGAAAAGAACGATGTTGGTAGCCCCATGGGCTAAAATTACACCGGTAAGCGAGCTGGTTTTGTACACTACCCAACCGAAATACAGCCCGGCGCCGAGTACGAAGATAATATCGACTACGGAAAGAAAGCCCATATGCAAAACGGCAAATATCAGGCTTACATAAACTATACCCCGTTTGCCGTACAGTTCAACCGCGGTCTGCTGGAGTACGCCACGGAAGATATACTCTTCCACCATCCCGGTTGTAAAAAGCAGGATAAGCGCCGGGACCAGCGCTGCCTGCCAGGTAAGTTCCGCTACCATGGACTCCGGCCTGAGGATAAAGTATTCGACAAACCCCAGGCCGATGCCGCTTATGCCCACCAAAAGGTTTATGAAGGGACAGTGCAGGTTGAAACCTGTTTCTTTCAGACGGAGGCCCAGCATATAGGCCACCACCAGGGCTGCCAGAAAAAGCGGAGCGTACATGATGGGGAACCACCATATCCGGGGCACATTTTCCAGGGGCATGGAAAGGCTGACGATGCGTACCATGGGCACCAGGGAAAGAGACAGAATCAGCCGGGAAGCAAAATAGTCATTCTTGAGGGCTGGAATCAGCAGGGCAAACAGCAGAATGAGCCCGAAGACGACGATGCCGCCCAGCGGGTCTACAAAAAGAGTGACGGCTTCGGCGGCGGCAATCAGCAGTAAAAATAAAAATGCGAGTTTCATCTATGCGTGTTTCAGTGGCTATTTGGGGTATTGTAGCACAAGAAGACGACAGACGCTGTCAAAACCCAAAATGTTAGTGCAGGAATATTTAGTTGTGATATAATTTCTATCTTATATGAATATTAATAAGAGAAAGGTAAAGATAATGGCAAAAGAGGAAATCGATTCCTCCTATTTCTGCGACCAGGACTACAACTTCTGGCTGCTCTTTTCCCACACCTGGCGGGCGATGTTCAAAGCCAGGGAAAAAGAACTGGCCGCCTACGACATAACCCCGGAACAGGCTGAAGTCCTGCTGGCGGCTCAGGCGCTCGGCCCCAAAGCAACCCCGGCGGCAATTTCACGCTCGACTCTGCGCGAGCCGCATACAATCTCCGGGCTGATCGAACGGATGACAGCCAAGGGGCTCGTCACCCGCACCAAAGACCTCAACCGGCGCAACCTGATCCGCATTGCCCTGACCGAGAAAGGCCAGGAGGCTTTCGAATTCACTACCCGGCGCAGGGTCATATTCGATATAGTCGGCCAACTTTCCACCGAAGAGCGCCGCACCATATGCTGCATGCTGGAAAGGCTGCAGGCAACGGCGCTTAACCTGCTGGAAGGCAAAACCCGCCCCATATTTCCGCCGCCGCTCGAAGAATAACAGGAGGTGACGGTATGAGTGAAAACGAAACCGGAGAACTGCTCGAACACCTCAGCAAACGAGCCCTGGAACTGGGCGCGGCCAGCGCGGTAGCCCTTCCCGCCTGGCAGGTGGTGGTAGATGAGAGAGTGCGCTTCAAGTGCCTGGTGCCGCTGTGTTCCAACTACGGCGTAAACCTGATGTGCCCGCCTAACATTATCAGCGTCGAAGAATTCAGGGCGGTGCTGGCCAATTACAAATTCGCACTGCTGATCCAGGTGGAGGCGGCGGCAGAGAAACCGCCGGAAGAGCTGACAGGCCGGGAAAACCTGGCAGATGCCTGGAAATCTTCCCGGAATAAGGCTGAGGATGAAGGCGACCCGGCTGGGGATTATCTGCATGAACTTAAAGCCAGCCAGGAAAAGGTTTACGATATCCTGGCTGACCTGGAGAGTTATTGTATTGCCAAAGGCTTCCCACTGGCAGCCGGGCTGGCGGCGGGAGGCTGCCACCTGTGCAGTGAATGCGTGGGGCCGGGTTCAGCCTGTTTGCACCCATTCCGGACGCGCCCGGCGGCAGAGGGGTTGGGGATTAATGTTATTGCCACCGCCAAAATAGCCGGCATCGACCTGGATTTTTCCGGTGCGGCGCCGGTTTCCTGGCTGGCAGTGCTGCTGGTGGGTTAAAGCATTACGGTAATCCGAGCCTGGGCTGGCTGGAATGACCAGCCGGACGGGTTTACATAACCTCCAAAGCTGGCAGAAACCACCGCTCCGGTAGTATCGCCTAAGGTCACCACCACTTCACCGCTTTCATCCGTAACGGCCGTTGCTGCGGAAAGCGAACCGCCGGTGGTCAGAAAGCTCAGCAGTTGGCCGGCCATCGGGTTGCCGTACTGGTCTGCCAGGTAAAAAGTGATTTCACCACCGGAACTGGAGGCGGTTATGCGGGCCTCGATAAAAGGTACCACGGCAACGATTTTCATACTCGAAGAGGGCAGAAGGTTTGCGTTGCCGTTGAAAACGGCATCGATTACCACGGTTGTGCTTTCATCCGGCGCCGGCAGCTGGAGTACCGCCAGACCCTCCTCATCGGTGTCTACCGTAACCGAACCGTATTCCACCGTAGCCGACTCGAGCTTGTGGAAAACATAATTGAAGGTAACGGGAAGACCGGCAATGGTTGCCGGGCTCACCTCGGGCAGCCGGTTTATAAGAGCAGAAATTGTAATGGTTTCAGCAGGACTTACCGAATTGGGAGCGGTGATGGAGACCTGCGTCTGCGAGATGCTGGTATCGATAAAAAACGGCCCCAGATGCAGGGCGGGAGCCCAGTTGCCGGCATTGTCCACACCGGCGATATGAAAATAGTGCGAATCGCCATCGACAAGCTCCGGACTGCTCAGGCTTTCTATGGCTTCCTCTATATCCTTGACCTGGTCGGGTACAGTATCGGCAGCCGTGTCCCATATTACCGAGTAGCCATCCAGGCCACTCAGGTTGTCGGCGCCGTCCGTCCAGGTTATTTCAATGGTGTTATCCGCCGACCATTCACCGGGTTGGTGGGAAGGGCTGGCAAGACCGGTAGGGCCGGGGGGAGGGGTTGTGTCTTTGTAGAACTGCCAGCTCCATTCCCCGGTTGAGCCGCTGGTCTGGCCTTCGTCATCCGAAGCCGAAAAGTAAATGGTGTGGCTGCCTTCTTCCAACCCGTCGAAACCGGGCATAACCCAGTCTGCATAATCCCACGATAAGCCTTCCACGTCGGCAAACAGCGCCGTCCAGCCACCTTCGAAGCTGTCCATCTGGTACCAGCCGTCATCCAGGCCGTAATCGTCGTCAAATCCCAGGGCGGCAAACACGGGTGCCGCCCGGTAATACCCGCCCTCGGGTTCGTTCAGAGGATCCATGGTCGGAGGCCCGTCCACCAGGGTGGCAAAGCTCTGTTCTGCTCCATAAACGGTACCATCGCCCGTAGCCACGGCGCGGTAGTAGTAAGTGGTATCCGGCTCAAGCCCGGGTACCAGGGCGGAAAACGGTCCGGCGGCATCAAGCCGGCCGGCGGCTATCTGGTTGGGGTAGGGGCCGGTTTCGGCTTCCCCCCAATTGAAATACACATCCACCGAAGGAGCCGTGCCCGTATCGTCGAGCGAGCCGTTCAGCACCGCCTGGAACGAATTGACCTGAGTTGCGCTGCCAGTGGAAACTACGGGTGGCGCGGGATCTGCCAGGGCTATGACCGAAACCGCCTGCTGGGCCATACCGTAGTAGCTGGAACCCCAGGTCATTTCATGGGCGGAATGGTCCCAGGTGTCGTGGATGTAAATCGTCTGGGTAGCCGAATCATAGCCCAGGCCCAGCATGGTATGGCCGGTTACATGGATCAGCACCAGGCGGCCGGCATCTATTTCAGCCATGAAATCATCGAAGCCGAAGCCTTTAGCGGGATCGGTTCCTTTACCCAGGATCAACTGGGTGTAGTTTTCAGTTACCGTGTAACCGCGGGATTCGGCAAAAAGCCGCATGCCGTGGCACCCGTCCCGGGTATCCGGTTCGGAACCGGTGTAGTCATAAAGAGGGTCTCCGCTGGTCAGCCAGAAAAACCAGGTAGAGCCGTCGGCATTGTCATACTTTGCCTGGTTGGTGCCCATGAAATCGGCGGTGCATTCACCCAGGATATGTTCATCCCAGTTGCCCTCGAACGGGTCTGGGCCGGGTTCGAGATAGTCCACCCAGTAATCATCCACATGCCCTGTTATATCCCTGCCGTCGATACCGTCATGGGTAGCGCTCAAGGGGCATTCGGCAACGGAGCCGTCCGGGTATACCGTTTCGCCCCAAACCACGTTGTCCAGCGGGCAAAGCCCGTCACCCGTGGGACCGTTGTACATGTTGGAATAGCCGGTCCGGTCGTAGTAGCCGAACAGCATGGCTGCCGAGGTGGGCGAACAACCGTAGCTCCAGGAAAAGGCGGGGACTTCAGCAATAATGCTGACGCCAGCCACGGAATTGGGCTGGGGGCTGACGGCGGATTTTATCAGTACATCCGGAGGCTTGCCCGGAAAGGCTACCTGGGCAACCTGGCGGCCCTGTTCATCCAGGAAGGTGGAAACCAGGTAACGGTTTTCGTCCTGTGCCGAAGGCAGGGGCACGGCGGGCAAAAACATGACACCCAGCGCCACCATGGCTGAAATAATTATACCGAAGTGAAAAAAGCGTGACATGCGGGAATACTTGACGTCTAACATCTTCCTACCTTTCCCCCGGGGCCGGAACCGTTCTAGTCTGCTTGAACCGGTTTCAAGATACCGTTCTCCATTTCATACGCCGCCCCGGCCAGCGGCAGGAGTTTACGGTTATGGGTTACTACCAGAAAAGTAACCCCGGTTGCATTTATACTGCATATCATATCCATTATCTGAGCTTCTGTATACTGGTCCAGGTCACTGGTGGGTTCATCTGCCAAAACAAGGCCCGGATCGTTAATAAGAGCCCGGGCGATGACCACTCTCTTCTGCTCGCCGGCCGACAACTGTGCCGGGTGGACGTCAAGCTTGCTCGAAAGCCCCACCATATCCAGCAGTTCAGCGGCGCGTTCCCGGCGGTGGTTGACTGCCGCGGCGGCATTGAAAATGGACGGCAGGGAAACGTTTTCCAGGATGGTAAGAGCCGGCAGAAGGCTGGGGAACTGGAAGATAAAACCGATATCCTGGCTGCGCATCCGGGAAAGCTCCCGGTCCGTCATGCCGGCAAGATCCCGGCCGTTGAGCGTTACCCGGCCCGAAGTGGGCTTTACCAGGCCGGCTGCCAGATTGAGCAGGGTGGTTTTACCCGAACCGCTGCGCCCGACAACGATTACCATCCCACCGCTTTCGACTTCAAGCGACACGCCGTTTACCGGGGTGATGGTAGTATGTTCATCCAGTTGAAAAGCTTTGGCTACTGTTTCCAGTTTCAGCATATCATTCCCTCATGGCAACCGCCATCTCCCTGCGGCTCAACCTGTAAGCCGGCAAAAGGGCAGACAGCGTAACGGTAAGAATCGCCAGGGCGACCCCGGCACTGAACAGGCCGATGAAGGTGGGCAGGGAAGGGAAAAGAAACGGCATTCTGAGCGAGCCGGCCAGCAGATCCCTGAATACATACAGGCCGCCGGCTGACACGATGATTCCGGTTATGGAACCGGCCAGCGCCAGCAGAGCGGCTTCGGAAAGCAGGGTGCCGAATATAAAGCCTCGTGTTGCCCCCAGGGCTCTCAAAACCGCCATTTCCCGCTGCCTTTCGTTGGCCGCCATGGAAAATATCAGGCCTACCAAAAACATTGACAACCCCCAGATGAGCAGAGAAATAACGAAGAACCCCCACAGCAGGCCGTTCATCTGGCTTCTGAAAGTACCGAACAGGTTGGGGCTTTCAATGGGCACCATTTCGGTGGTGTTGCTCAGGATATCCAGGGCAACACGGTGGGTGTCGGCACCCTCGACGACGCGTACCATGATGGTCGAAATCAACCCGGGGTCGATGGTTAACGCCTGTTCAGCCAGGACTTGGGATACCTTGGACATTTCTATGGCGGTTTCCATGTTCATGAACAATGTCTGGTCGAGGCCGGTGCCGGTAGCCGCCAGGTTGCCCACCAGCTCCATGCCGTAACCATAAAGCGTAATATTTTCCCACTCGGGCGGTACGGAGATATAGTGGCCGCCGATTACCTCACCCTTTTCCAGTTCCCGGCCCAGGTGGTCCCTTAGCCACGGAGTAACGGTAAAATCGGTCGCCGGGTCATACACCACGATAAACATTTCCCAGACCGCACAGCAGGCGGCGCCGTAAAGCGAAGCCAGGTAGACCTGGGGCGAGGCGGTTTCAACTCCGGCCACCGCAGACACTGCGGCCACCTTTTCCCGCGGCATCCAGATGTTGGTAGGCTTGCCCATGAGCAAAGCGGTTTCCAGTTTGGTTTCGGCGCCCACCGGCACCACCAGGATATCAGCTCCCATCCGCTGCAAGCCTGAATCCAGGGAGTGCTCGGCACCCCGGATTATAAGTGTGGTAGAAAGCAGCATGCCGGTTACGCCGACCACGGCCAGGTAAATCGCCAGGCTGCGAAAAGCGTTCCAGCGAATGTTTCTGAGGGCCAGTCTGAAAATGTTCATACTTTTTATATTATTCTAGCACGGCGGCAGGCCCGCGCCTTCTCCCTCTTCAAAAAGTACCAGGATATACGGGGCCTGGCCGCCGATATCCTGCTGCCAGTCCGTAGACAGGTAGGTGGTGGTGATAACCAACTGGCCGTTAAGAACGGACTGTTCGTAGTATTCTACCGACTCCACGTATTTGCGGATATCGGCTCCTGCCACGTAAGCCTGAGCGAAGCCTTCGGTGATTTCGATTATGGGAATATTGTTCATCACCACCTTGTAGAACACGCCGTCATTGTCCGAAGACCGCGTCAGGTAGCGGGTATAAACCAGGTTGGTAATCCAGCCGGCATCTGCGGTAACGGTACCGTGAACCTGGTCGGTAATGGTCTGGGTGGCTTCCTGGCGCAGGTCAAAACCCCTGAAAGAATAATTCATCCAGCCCGTGGGCACGGTCAGGACTTCCAGGGTGGTAGGATGGGTAAACCTGATTCCGTAGGTGGCGTACTCCATGATTCCATACAGCCGCACGGAGATGGTGGTGCTGTCTTCCAGCAGTTCGAAACCCGACGATACCGTCGAGGCCGCCGGGCTCGAACATGCCGGCAAAAGTAACACCACCAGGGCTGTAACTATCAGAAGAACCGTTTTGCCTGCAGCCGAACTTCTGTGTTTAATGGTCAACGGCTTCGATACACCTTTCAGCTTAAGCTTGATTCCGGCTTTTCATTAAAGAGGAAATCATCACAACCAGCCCAACCAGTATAACAAGCCCTCCCAGCACGAAAATGGCAGGCTTCATGGCCACGTTGCAAAACATGGTAGGGGTAACGCATGTTCCTATCAGGAAACCGGTTAACAGTATGGGCAGAGTACCCAGGATTATTATGAAAACACCCAGCCAGAACCCGTTCATCCTGCGGGGTCGAATCGCCATGGCCAGGCCGACAAAAACTATGGGAATTGCCAGGGCTATCTGGCTTAAAGCGGTCCAGTGGCATTTCATGGGAATGACCTTGCCGTTGGCCAGTGTTATCATACTGCCCTGAGACTGGCAATCGGTAAACTGGGGGATAACCGCCAGCGCCACAGCCAGTACTACCAGGGCAATACCCAGAAACCTGAGTAGGCCGTTGTTCATTGTTACGCTCCTTATTTATGGATAATCCAAAGCCAGTTCATACCGAGGCAGATGGCGGAAATCTCCGCCTGGTAGCCTGCCTCCTGCCACATATCCGTGATTTCACGCCGGGTGAAGTTGCGATGGAAGGGCTCCTTGCCGGGACAGCTGATAGAAAGCTGGCGGCGCATGTTCCACAACGGATGGCGGCTCGGTACGGAACCGATTATGTGTCCGCCGGGCCGGGTAACCCTGAGCATTTCTTCAGCTGTCCTGCCGGGTTCCTCAAGGTGCTCGATAACCTCGGTGGCGATAACCAGGTCCACCGATTCATCCTGAACCGGCAGTGACTCGGCATCCGCCTGGGCCTTGGCGACATAAGGTTTGCCGTTCATCTGAAACAAAGCCCAGCGGTTTAGATCCAGCGCCACGGTCCGGTACCGGTTCCGGGAAAGGATGCCGGTTATCAGGCCGGTGCCGCAGCCAACATCCAGAACCAGGCTTTCCGGCTCCAGGAATTTCTTCAGGGCGCTCCACGTTTCCCACTTGCGGTAATGGTGGTAACAGTACTCCAGGCCTTTGGGGTCACGCGTCCAGTCATAACGCTCGTTGAGGTAGTAGCTCTTCACCGGCAGTTCCTGGCGGAACAGGGGAGCCTTTAGCTGATCACTGAGCAGGACCGGAACGCCGTTGTCTACCTGGTAGACCGTCCGGCACGAAGGGCAGTGCATGATATCACCATCGGAATCAAGCGCTTCCTTGCAGGAGGGGCAGCCGAATATTTCCAGTTTCCAGTCCTTTGCCTGAAACATTTTCAGGTCGATTTCCGCCACTTGTGTATCGATCATTTTTCTATCCTTTCAAACGGATTGCTTCTTGCCAGCTTGCTGACCATATGATCACAACCATTTAATCCCGGCGGCTATACCAGGACTGTAATCCTCGCCTGGGCAGGCTGGTAGGACCAGCCGGATGGGTTTACATAACCTCCAAAACTGCCGGAAACCACACCGGCGGCGGTGCCACTCAGCGTAACGGCGGTATCGCCACTGCCCGTAGTCACCCCGCTGGGTGCAGACAGGGTGCCGCTGGTGGTCAGGAATGTAAGGGTATGGCCGGCCAGCGGGTTGCCGTACTGGTCTTCGAGGTGGAAGGTTATCAGGCCGCCGGAACTGGAGGCGGTGACCATGGATTCGATAAAGGGCACTACCGCCACGACCTTCATGGCCGAAGACGGCAGCAGGCTGCCATTGCCGTTAAAAATGGCATCCAGAACGAAGGTAGCCTTCTCCGCGGGTGCCGGAACATTGATTACGGCTACACCCGAACCATCGGTTACCGCGTTAAGGGAACCGGTTTCGGTAGTGGCCGAATCAAGCTTATGAATAACATAGTTGAAGACTATGGTCAGGCCGGCGGCGATTACGGGTACCGGGCCGGGCAACTGGCTCACGGAGGCCGTCATGGTAAGCGTTTCAGACGGGCTGACTGAATTGGGAGCTGAAGTAATTACCCGGGTCTGGGCGAGCCCTGAGGCTACCAGTTCGGCCGTGATTCTTGCTTGGGCAGGCTGATATGACCAGCCAGCCGGGCTTACCCAGCCGCCGAAGCTGGCCGATACCACTCCTGCACCGGTACCGCTAAGAGTAACCGATACGTCCCCGTTAACATTGGTAATGGCGCTCGGAGCCGATAACGAACCGGAGGTGGTGAGAAAACTCAGGGTACGGCCGAACATGGGAACACCGTACTGATCGGCAAGATGGAAGGTTATCAGGCCGCCGGTACTGGAAGCAGTGATGCGGGCTTCTATAAAGGGCACTACCGCTATCGTAACCATATTGGAAGACGCCAGGAGGTTGGCATCGCCGTTGAAAATGGCATCCACCACAATAGTGGTCCTCTCGTTGGGAACCGGCAGGGCAAGAGAAGCCACACCGGACCCGTCGGTCACCGCGTTGACGGTGCCGTACTGTGTGGTGGCGGAATCGAGCTTGTAAAAGACGTAGCTGAACACAACCGGCAAGCCGGCGGAAACAACCGGCGTCACACCGGGCAGAAGGTGGACCACCGCCGTCATATTAAGGGTTTCGGCCGGGCTGAGCGAATTGGGCGCCTGGGTAACAACCCGGGTCTGGGCGATGCCCGAACTCTGGGTGGCCACATTGGAAGGTGCCGACTCTGCCGTAGCCTGCGGGAAGCCGGGTACGGTAGAACCGACGGTATTCTGCGCAAAGACACGGTAATAATAGGTTATCGCTTCATTGACTGCAGTATCCTCGTAAACGGTGGTATAACCCAGCGTTAAGCTGGTAAGGTTAGTGGTAAAAGCCTGGTCGGTTGCCCGTTCCAGGCGAAAACCGGTAGCATTGACCGAATCATCGGTCCAGGCGAGGCTGATGCGCGTCGGGTTCGAAAGAGTGGTGGCTATCAGGTTTATAGGGGCATCCGGCGGTACCAGGAAAGCCACCCCGTGCATCATGTCCATCTCCTCATGCCCCAGGATATGACAGTGTATTACATACTCCCAGCCGAAGTTGACCATCTGGTTGACGACGGTGACCGGATTGCCGGCCGGGTCGGCAAAACCGCCGGGCGGACCGGTCAGAACCTCTCCCAACGGCATGGTGGCATCGATGGGGCGGATACTGTTGGGTACCTTGAACGGCAGTTGGGGGGCTACCGGGCGCAGGGCAACAATGGTGTCCTCCAGCGGGCTTATCCTGACAGTTTCCTTCCAACCGAGCTCGGTGGCATGCGGGAAGGACAGGAAGCCGTCCCAGGCAACCCGGTTGATCAACTGTACGTTAAACAGGTGGAAATGTATCGGATGGGTATCCACGCCGTTATGGGTGATTTTCCATATCTGGGTACCATCGCCGGGCAGGGGTTCACTCAGCGGCACCATGGAGGCGTGCAGCAGTTCGACCGGGGGAGAAGCATAAGGATAAAGCATGAAATTCTGAGCCCCCGCCTTGGTCTGGGGTAGTTCCAAACCCAGCATGCCGCTCATGCGGCCGTATACCGGATCGTAGGCTTCGCCCATTTCATCCTGGATGGCTTTGGGCTGGAGCGGAATTGTCATGGTGGCACCGCTTATGGTTTGGAAAGTGAATGAAGTCTGGAATATGCGCACATAAGCGTCAGTCGGGAAATTGGCGTTGTAGGCACTGTTGTAGCGAGCCTGCGGGACGATGGTAGGCGGTTGAGTGCGCTCGAAAACTCCCTGGTGGTTCTGGTTGGATTCCCAGGCTTCTTCGAGGGCAGGCAGGTCGAAGGGATCGTCCGGTTGGATGTCACTTACCCTGATTTGCATTACAGTGCGAGTATTGGGACCGTAACCCGGCAGCGTAGTATGACTGTTGGCCGGATAGGTATAACCACCGGCTTCAGCCATATCGGGTGAACCGGTGTAGAAATCGAAGCGTGGGTCCGGTGCCGGGAACGGTGCCGGGGCATCGTTGTAAATAATAAGGGTTTTACCGGCATAAGCCGAAAAATCGACAATCACGTCGCTGCGCTCGGCCGGGCCGAGCAGCAGGCTGAAGGAATTCACCAAGCCGGCATTGAACATGGTCACGTCCACATTCCAGTCGATGGGACGCTGGCGGACAACCGCCGGAGCCGGCAGGAAGCCACCTTCCGAGCCGATGGCAATCCAATCCGGGCCGGCAAGATTCCAATCCGGTACGCCGCCTTCGCGCCCGTCGACCGGCCAGGTGCCGTTGCCTTCTTCGAAGTCCTGCGGCCAGGTCGGGTCACCCGGATAATTGGCGGCGTTGACCATCTTCACCTCGGTGCCGAAGCCGGTGCCCGGGGCTACCGGGTCTCCGTTGGCATCTATGGCATAACCGTCCGGGTCGGCTTCATATATCTGCAGGTTGATGAAACGATCGTTTGAGGCGTTTAAAATCCGGAAGCGGTAGGCTTTGGGTTCTACCTCCAGGTAAGGGAAAACTGTTCCGTTTACAATCATGCTATCCTGGAAGGATTCCATCTGCATGGCCGGATGGGGGGTCCCCGGAATTTCCGGCCCCTGCCAGGGTTCATTTATAGGATCGTAGTATGGATTAGGCTGGGGGCCTACTTCCAGGTCGGTGGCGGGTGGCCAGAACCAGGCAGCGTAGTGCCAGCGGCCCATGGGGTTGACCCCGGAACCGTCAGGAGCCCATGGATGCTGTGCCGGGGTATATACGTGGCCCATCCACAGGTCCCCGGTATGAGGTGTGGGGGGAGTTGTGCCCCATTCCCAGGTCGGATCGGTATCGGGCAGCAAATCGGCATCCACGTACGTTCTGTCCTGGATGACCAGAGGGATCTGCTCGGCGGGTATGAGCCCGCCGTCCACCAGTTCATCCTCTACATCGTCCTGGATAAGATACCCAGCCGCCATGCCGGCATACACGTTAAGCCGGGTGATACCCAGCGCATGGTCGTGGTAGAACATTAACCGGGCGCTCATCTGGTTGGGATAATAATAGTTGTACTGGCCCGGGCCGGGGACCGGCATATCGGGCACGCCGGAATAAAACACGCTGGCGCCTTCGGGGTAGCTCGTGGTTTCACCGGCAGGGGTTATCCACTGGTGCGGCGTACCATCGCTTATCCAGGGGGCATCAGCCCCGTGCAGATGGATAACTGCCCGGTTGTGAGTGTATTTTTCATCACCGCCCATAGGGCCAATGCTTGCACCCATCATTTCGGAATCGACGGGGATAAACAGGTTGCCGCCGGCTCCTGTCGGCAGAGCATTGGTAAAACGGATGCGTACCGCCCGGTCCCGCCTTGCGATAATCAGCGGCCCCATGTAATGAATTGGAGCCGGGGCGATGGTATTGGCGTTTTGTTGGTCGGTACCGTTATTGGTCTGCACGTAGCCCCGCATGCGGGTTGCCGGCAGGTCTGAATGCATCTGTTCATCGTATTCCTGCAGTTCGATTTCATAATAATCCGAACCCGGGTAGGTTATGGTGTCCGGAATTGCAACGGGAATATACTGGCCGAGGCCGTTGGCATTGGCCGGGCCCAGGCCGGGCAGGCCGTCCACGAACTTACGCAGCGGCGGAGTCCAGGCCCAGTTGGGCACGGTAAGCGAATAATAATCCGGAACATCACCCGGGCCCGGGTTTACCGCAGAAAAACTTTCTTTAACCAGGCCGCTGGCAGAAAGCATATCAGAGGCATTCTTAGCCGCGGCCATTCTGTCGATATGGGTAATCTGGTTGCGGTATACCGGATCGGTCACCGGTTGAGCATTCTCGGCGCTGACCTTTTTCGTTTCCCACCTGGGTGCGACCAGACTGTAGCCGAGCAGTGCCATCAAACCGGCGTTCCATTGCAGAAAACGACGCCTGGAAAGGGCGCCGTAAGGTTTGAAAGAAGAAAGTACCGAAGTTTGTAGAGCGGTGCATTGTGGTTCTTTAAGGCTGGAGACTTCCTTGAACTTCTTTTTGGGACGAGAACTGTTATTCTGCCGCCTTGTCGTTGACATATTGGTCTCCTTGTGAATGCTGTATTTTTTTCAGGACTCCTGTTTTACCAATGAATTTTAAACATGAACATATCAAATAGTAATAAAATTGCCGGCAAATAAATTACAAAACTATGACATTTCAATTTCTGCCGGGTTTTGGCTGGCGGCCTCTCCACCTCTTCATCCAAACACCTCCCTTTAACAGAAAAAATTATCGTAACTGTACTATTAAGACCTTCTAAGTCTATTAGAATATCATCGTATACGATACATGTCAACAGGAAAACGGGCCTGATTTTGAAATGCAGGGAATTTCCCTTCCGTTATCTTAGTAAATCGGAAATCCTGGCGTTGCCGGCTCGAAACTCACGGAACCACTGGCAGTAGACCTTCAGCGGAATCAGAAGCGGCTGGGTGGCAAGCTTTTTCCAGGCCAGCCATGCAACTGCCAAAAATAGCAGCGTCCTTGCAATGATTATAACCCAGTATCCAATGCCCAGCGGTGCCAGCGCCGAGGTAAGCGAAGCCGGCAAGCCGGACACCGATGTGACCAGGTCCGGCGCAATGTGAGCCAGATACAAACCATAAAGCAGGGGGTACTCGATCAGCACCAGCAGCCTTAGCAGGAATGAAAAGCTTATAGGCAGACATATAAGGAAAAACGGCGCCAGCCAGAAGAAGAAGTTGGCCGACCAGCCGTAAAACAAGGCAAAATACACCAAAAAAACAAACAGAATGCCCCATATAAATTCCTGCTCGGAGCGGAAGCGCTTGAAGTAAAAAAGGGCGAGCACCGCCGCACCTGCCAGAAGCATGAAGACAATACCGTACCAGTGCTGGTAATCAGGCACCGTGGTTGTCATCATGGAATGAATTGGGGTAATACCCGTCCATCCCCAGTCCCGCTGGGCAATACCGGAGTAATCCTGAAAAAACGGGTCTGCAGGCACCGGCTGGCCGGTCAGTTTAAGAGCCAGTGCATAAACAGTCTCCCAGGGCGGGCGGCCGCTTTGCCACCGAAAAGAGCTCATGAAAATATTGAAATTGCCGATAATAAAGGGCAGGAGCAAAGCGCCAAAGCTTGCCAGTGATGCCGCCGAAAAGAGGATCTTTTTTCTCAGGGTTAGAAATTCGCTCCTGAGCACCACCGGAAGCACCAGCAAGCCGAAAGGCTTGATAATGGCACCGATACCCAGCAGAATTCCCGCGGTTTTCACCGAACCCTTCAAGCAATAGTACACTGCTCCGAGCAGTGCGGCGATGGCTATCGAATCGACCACCTTGAACCATTCGAAGGTCAAAAACAGAGTTGTGTAGACCAACCCCAGGACGATCGCCTTTTGTTCACCGGCAAGGTGCTCCATGATTTTATAGAAGAAATACACACTGACAAACAGAGCGCCAATACTCCAGAAATACCAGAACAGCGAAAACACACCGGCAAAATACCACTGGTCACCGCTCAAAAGCTGGGCAGGCTTCCAGGCCAGGTAATAGAAGTAATGAAAGCCCGGGCTCTGGCCTGACCAGACGTTGACGAACCCGTGTTCGTCCATCAGGGAAAATACGCCGCCGAGCCAGCTCGTAAACCAGTTGGTCGGCAACTGGGTCAAAAGGTTGCCGGTAAGAAAATAAACGCCTATGTATAGAACAGCTACCAGCAGGAGCAAGCTCTTGAAAGTGAGCTTGTCGGGCTTGCGGTGGATTATATCTTTCAAATCCATAAACTAAACTCTACCCCTCGGCAACTAAGGCAAATTGGATTATTATAGCACGTATTTTGAGGCTTTTTTCAATCCATAAAGCTTGATTGGCAGCATTACTGAGATTGCCACAAGCACTGAAGGCTCTTCGCGAGGGCTGTTCAGCCGAAAGAAAACTGCGCTCCGGAAAAACGGAGCGCAGCAAGTTATGCGGGAGTTACAGGGGCAGCTTTATACGTTAAAGCTTTCCGTATTTACGGGCAGAATCCATCATGGCTTTCATGTTTTCCGCCGGCACATCCGGCCAGATGTCACACCCCGGCCAGAGGGCATTCACGCCGGCATCGAAGGCTTCCTTGACAGCCCTGTCCACATCAGCCACCGTGCCCTGGACCAGCACACCGTAGGGGTCTATATCGCCAAAGATCAGCGCGTCATTACCCAGCTTGCGGCGGGTTTCGACGATATCATTCTTCTTTTCCAGGCTCAGCACATCAGCGCCGCACTCGTTCATCAGTTCCACGATGGCATTGGTATCCCCGCAAATGTGGAGTACCTTGGGAGACTCAATGGAAGCAAACAGCCTTTGCAGGTGCGGCTGGATAAGAACCTTGAACATGCGCGGGCTCAGTATATCCGGACCGGCGCCCATTTCACGCACGGTGATGTATTCCGCTCCGGCCTGGCGATAGATGGCAATCAGTTTTATAAGATAGTCGGTCAGCTGTTCCAGAATCTGGTTGACCAGTTCGGTGCGCTTGAAGGCGGATTTAGCCAGGTCGGCAATATCAACCAGCTGGCCGGCCAGGGTATAGGGGCCGAGCACCCACGAGCCTATCATAACCTCATCGCCCACAGCTTTCTTCATCATGCCCAGCGCTTCGGTAACCACCGGAACACGCTTGGCGCCGGCGATATCGGCCGGCACCTTGATTTCCAGCTCGGTTACTTTTTCGGACACGTGCTGGACGATAGTGGGGTAAAGGATTCCATCCTGATGGGTATAGAAGTTAGCCTTGGAGCCAAGCACCTCTGCTTCGACAGCCATATCGAACGGGGCTACCGAGCATTCGTAACCGAAAAGCTCGTATGTGGAATTGGCCATCTTGGCCATCTTTACCGGGTCGGTATGGATTTCGGCAAACTTCCAGCCGTATTTCTTTAGCCCGTGCACCGTAATGTTGCCGTAACCGGAAAAAACGGGAATATAATCCGGCTTTTTGCCGGCAAACAGTGCAGCTACCCTTTCTCTTGAATTCATCTAACCTTCTCCTTCTTTCTGAAATTGCGTAAGCACATCCGGGAACATTTTGGCCAGAGGATGGGCCTGGTCCGGAATAAAGCCCCTTTCCTCGAAAGCCAGCGCCGTCATCATGGCGTGGGCGGCACCTACCGCGGGAAACACCCGCCCTATGCCGGAAAGCGGGCCGAACAGCAGGAAGTCGGAAAGCAGGGCCGAAACGGCATGCACCCCGGCATCTACCGCCGCAAACTGCGCCTTGCCCCGGTCCCCGGCGGTCTTGCGCCACATGTAGCTGCCGTTGGAGGGGGCAAAACCGCAGGGGAGGCCGAACTGCTGTTTTATTAGTTGATTGGCCTTGAGTGAAAGGGAAATAGTGGGCAGGTTCATCACCGACGTATCCACCAGTATGGATTCAAACTCACCCTTTTCCACTATGGGCATGAGGGCTTTTAAGGATTTAACCCGGCCTTCCGGGCCTTTATCATGCTCGTCAAATACCTGGACCACTACGTGCTTTATACCCAGGCTCTTCAGTTCGGCTACCTGGCCTTCCAGGTCCTTGTCCCAGGGGGTGATGGAGTTGTAAAGCACCCGGTCCTGCAGGCCAAGTTCGGCGATGTAGCGGGCAGCCTCCATGCGAACCTTTTCGACCCAGATGTCGATGGCAAAGGGCAGATCGCTGGTTTCGATAAAGAAGTCGACATAACGCTTCATCTCATCGGCGGAGTTGGCTACCATAGCCACTAGTGCCGGCACGCCGGTTTCTTCCGATATGGCCTTGAGCGCCGCCAGCCTTTCGGCGGTGCCTTCGCGGTTGAATTTGCCTTCCTTGCGGCTTTCCAGCATCACATCCCCCTTCTGGAAGATGTTGCCCATAAGGAGCGGTGGGTTTTCACCCGGCTGGCCGCCCAGTTTAACCGGACCTATACGGCATACTTTTTGCTCTTTTTCATAGCTGATCATAGCTCACCTCTCGATATTATTCCTTCTTTGGCAAAAGATGTTCCAGGTGGGGGAATTTATCCTTCATATGGGGTATCCACATACCCTGGGCAAATACTTTATCAAAATCAGGCGCCAGGGTCAGTTCCACGTATTCGACCTTGCGGGCCATAACATCCGCCTCACTGCGCTTGTCGACATTCAAAAGCGCCATGCGCGCCCCGTCTCCGGCGGCATTGCCTACCGCATAAACGAACTCCATGTCACAATCCGGGAACAGCCCCAGCACGGCAGCCGATTCCTTGTCTATATAACTGCCGAAAGCCCCGGCCAGGATTACCTTGTCCAGCTGCTCCACTCCGAGGGTGCGCATCATGATTTTGGCTCCGGCATACATGGCGCCCTTGGCCAGCTGGATGGCACGGATATCGTCCTGGCGGACGATAACATCCTGATTTATGGAGGTTTCCCTGGCCCAGGCAATAACGAATTCGGCCATGCCGTCCGTTTCACGCAGGCGCGGGCTGTTCAGTTCCTTGACGAAGCGGCCGGTCCGGTCGATGATGCCTGCCCGGAAAAGCTGGGGAATGACATCGATAATCGCCGAACCGCACATACCCTTGGCGCCGATATTTTCAACTTCGGTATTCCATTCTTCCCGGTCGATTACCTTGAACTTGACCTCCTTGGTGACCGGGTCGATAACCAGTTTTTCAATAGCGCCGGGAGCAGCCCGCATACCATATTTAATTTCAGCCCCTTCAAAGGCCGGGCCGGTAGCGCAAGATGAAGAAATCAGCCTTTGCCGGTTGCCCATGATAAGTTCACCGTTGGTGCCGATATCGATGATAAGTTCGATCTTATCCTGGTTATATGGTTCTTCGGCAATAAGCACCCCCACGTTGTCCGAGCCCACAAAGCCGGCTTCGATGGGCAGAACATGTACGTATGCCCCGGGGGAGATATGAATGCCGGTGCCGCGTACCTGGTCTGCTTCTTCTTCACCGGTATGAGCATAGATGCCGCAGTTGAGGCAGCGCTTGCATTCGGCTTTGGCATCACCATCGCTCAAAGTTAGTTCCACTTCACCGAACCCGGACCGTTCGGCGGGTTCGACAGCAGGGGTGTGGATACGGGCCTGGGCGGCCACGCCTTCCTTGGGGATATTCTCCACACGGGAAAGGGCTGGCGGGCGGCCGTTGACCATATCGACACCCTCCAGGTACAACTCCATGGAAATGGCGGCTCTCTGGCCGTGAGCCACTGCCCCGATAGCATCTGCCGGGCCGAGTACACAGTCCCCGCCGGCAAACACGCCTTCGGTTGAAGTAGCCAGTGTTACCGGGTCAGCCGCTATGTAGCCGGATTCATTCAGAGCGATATCCGGCGGCAGTTTAGCGGTATCGAGCGCCTGGCCAACAGCCAGGATAACCGAGTCTGTGTTAAAATCAAATTCCGAGCCTTCGACCGGCAGCGGGCGGCGGCGGCCGCTTTCATCCGGTTCGCCCAGTTGCATTTGGATAAGTTTGAGGTTTTGAACACGCCCGTTCGATGCATTGATTGCCACCGGGGCAGCCAGATATTTGAAGGCTATGCCTTCTTTTTCGGCTTCGGCCACTTCGGAGGCAATGGCCGGCATTTCCTCCTGTGAGCGGCGGTAGACTATGGTAACCCGGGCTGCTCCCAGGCGTTTTGCGGCCCTGGCGGCATCCACAGCGGCATTGCCGCCGCCGATTACGGTTACATTTTTACCCGGGCTTGCCCTGTTGCCCCGGTTGACTTCTCTTAAGAAATTGATAGCATGTAAAACGGCGTGGTCATCTTCGCCCGTTATGCCCATGCCGGGGCTCTTCCAGGCGCCGGCGGCCACAAACACCGCCTTGAAGCCCTGTTGGAAAAGGGCGGCGATGTTGGTAACCGGGGTGGAAGTCTTGATTTCCACCCCCAGTTCGGTGATGAAAGCAATTTCCTCATCCAACACTTTTTTGGGCAGGCGGTAATCCGGGATGCCGTAGCGGAGCATGCCGCCGGCTTCAGGCTGGGCTTCGAAGATGGTAACCGGATAGCCCCGGCGGATAAGTTCGTAAGCACAAGTCAGCCCGGCCGGGCCGGAACCGATAACCGCCACCGGCTTTTCCTTTCTAACCATCTCCACAGGTGCCGCTTTACTGCGGCCCTTCGTTAGCTCATGATCTGCCAGGAAGCGGTGCATGCTTCTGAGCGAAAGCGGCTGGTCCACCTTGCCGCGTTCACACTCTTGTTCACATGGATGGGTACATACCCGGCCCAGTACCCCGGCGAAGGGGATAGCCAGGCGCACCAGTTCCAGGGCTTCGGCGTATTTGCCCTGGGCGGTTAAATATAGAAAGTCCTGTCCGTTGACACCGGCGGGGCAGCCGACCTGGCAGGGCGGCGAGTTGCCGGTGATTTCCTTCTTGACCTCTTTTTCAATTTTAAGTCCCCACTCACGCGCCTTGATATCCAGAGAGTGATGCAGGGCCGGCGGGAACGGCGCCCGCCCGATGTAATACGGGTTCAAATTCAGGAAAAGGTGCTGCATGCAGGTGTTGCCCACGATCGACATGTCCACAATGTCCTGCCGCAGTATGCCTGCCTGTGAGGCTACATCTTCCACGATACCGTTAAGCCCGTCGATGATAGCCTGGTTTAAAATCTTGAGGCCGTCCGGGTTGGTCATGGTGTAGGAGATGCGGCTCATCACGTCCTCACCGTATATAACCTGTGGATTCATCATGGAGGCGGTGGTAACCACCTTGCCGGTCACCAGATCGCACAGGTAGCCGGCCACGGTGGTGGAACCCACATCTACGGCCAGCCCGTAAGCTTTTTCCACCTCACCCGGTTCTGTCTTGATTACTTCTCTGCCATTCCAGACGCTCACCGTAACGGTCCATTCACCTTCCCTGATGGTATCCTGCAGTTTTAACAGCTCCTGGTAATCTATAGTCAGGTTCTTAAGGCCATGTTTTTCCTCCAGGGCCTGAGTCAGGCGTTCCCAGTCACCCAGGGGATCATCCAGCGAGGCTTTTTGCATGGCTACCGAATACTTTCTGACCGCAGGGTTGAGCTTGATAGGCCGTTCGGTGGCAGCCTTTCGAACTACCTGTTTGCCCAGCCGGCTCTCTTCCGGCACAAAAACCACCACGTCACCCTGGACCTTTGCCTGGCAGGACAGGCGGTAGCCCTCCTGCTCCTGAGTCAGGTTGAAAAACTTCTTTTCGGTTGGGCCCAGGGGAGAAAGGTTTTCACGGGATGACTTGATGCCGTATTTTTCGAACTCGCCTTCCTCGATTCTGACTTTACACTTGCCGCAGATGGCAATTTCGCCGCATATTCCCTCTATATCCACACCCAGGGAAACGGAGGCTTCCTTGAGGGTTTTACCCTTTTCCACGTACCCCCGGCGCCCTGAAGGCTGGAATATAACCATAAATTTTTCAACTTCGGCCATAATAATAATATCCCTTCGTCTATATAATTTTCCCGTCTTGTCCGGGCAACCGGACAGAGCTATTTTTCAAATTCAAGGGTTACGTTTTTAGGTAATGCCAGGCCCATTTCACATTCGACTGCCTTGATAATCGCCAGCGGCACTGCGCACGGCGGATGCAGCAGGCAGGCAGCGGCAGAAGCATAAACCGGAGAGGATGCGGCCGGCTTGAATAAAGCGGCCATATCGATTTCACCCAGCTGGCCTGCCAGTTTTTGTACCTGGAGGCAGTCGCTGGTGATGTTAAGGCGCACGAGGCGCTTGCCCGCCTTTTCGGCTGAAACGGTAGCGGCAAAACCGCAAATACCGGGGTTGACACGAATGCTGGTGGTCACTAGCAGGCACCTCCCGTCAGCGGATGACGGTTGAAGGCAAAGCCCGAACTAACGGGAGGTGTTGTTGCTTTTAAACCCATTTCGAGTAAATTAATACCACCCGTAATCTTCGACTGCCCGTGTCACGGCCATAACGTTTTCTTTCGGTGCCATAGGCGGCCATTCACAGCCGGGAGAAAAGATATAGCGCCCACCCAGCTTCTTGCCGGCTTCGACCACCTTGCGGGTGGCTTCATACACTCCGTCCGGGGTCAGCGTCTGGATAAGGGCTGGCTCCATCTGGCCAAGGATTATATCGTTGGGGAAAAAGCGGGCAGCATCTTCGATGGCGACCTCGTGGCCGATGCTTATTATGCCGGGGTCTCCCATGGGAACGTTGGTCCAGCCAGGCATGTTGGCATTCTGCTCACCGCAGATGTGGCAGTAGATATGCTTGTAACCCATTGCCAGGATAGCTTCATGCATCTGTTTCAGATAGGGCATGGCAAAAGCCTCGAACTGCTTGGGAGAAATCACCTGGTTTGAAGTGGTGGCTTCCCCGCTGAAAACGAGCACTCCTTCAGTGCCGTACAAACCTTTCCAGTACTCGGCACAATCTATGGAATGCTGGGTCGCCAGTTCCAGCAGTCGCCTGGCTACGTCTGGCTTTTTGATCATCCATCTACTGAGCTTGGCAGGTTCGGCAATGTTGGCTGCCAGGGTAAACGGACCAAAGCAGTTGGCTACCACGTTAAAGGGTTTGTTGGGCAGGTTTTCGTTTTTGGAAAGATCGTAGAATTCCTTAACGAATGGAATGATGCCGGCGGTGGCTACATTGGGAGTCTTAAGATTCCACACGTCCTCTTCGGTTTCAACCGGTGGTTTTAAAACCGTGGGAGCCTGGGAAAACTCGCCGCTGGGCCACTTGATTTCACCGCCGAATTCCCAACCGCCGTAAGCGGCATAACCCATAAATGGAACGTAAACCCAGCCGAATTCGTCGGCTGTCTTGCGTTGAGCTTCCAGAGATTTTTTAGCATTGTTGTAGGCATCGGCAATGGTGCATTGTGTATTAACGCAGGAAAAACCGGCTGCGGCAAACGGCCACAGCGGCATCCTGTCAGGAACCTTTCTTTCCAGCAGGGCCCAAACGCGCTCGGCATCTGTCATGGTTGCTTTCTTATTCATTTCTTATTCTCCAGTTTATTTAATACCAGCCGTGGTCGAAAACCGCCTGGGACATGGCCCGGATATTTTCCACCGAGGCCATGGGCGGCATTTCACAACCGGGTGAGAACACGTAGCCGTTGGACAGAGCCTTGCCGTCTTCCACGTTCTTCCGTGTGGCTTCATAGACTTCATCCGGGGAACCTGTCTGAATGATAGCCGGATTGACGTTACCCAGTATTATATCGTTGGGGAAGAATTCAGCCGCTTTGGCCAGTTCTATTTCCTGGGCAATGCTGATGATGCCCGGGTCGCCCTGGGGGATCTGCTTCCAGAACGGCAGATTAGCGTTGTGTTCGCCGCAGATATGGGCATAAAGATGCTTGTAGCCCATATCCAGAAACTTCTGGTTTACCTCTTTGATATAGGGCATGGCGAACTTCTCGAAGTTGGCCGGGGAAATCAGCTGGTTGGCCGAAGTAGGCTCGCCGCCGAGGGGCAGGACGCCGTCGACACCGTAAAGGTTCTTCCAGTACTCGGCCAGCTTTATGATATGTTCATTGGCCAGCTGGAGCAGCCGGTGGGCGGCCTCCGGTTTTTTAAGCATCCACTTGCACAGTTTATCCGGCCCTGAAATATTGCCGGCCAGGGTAAAGGACATGTTAGCCCCGAAAGCCATTACGTTGAAGGGCTCATTGGGCAGCATTTCTTTGGAAGATATATCGTAGAACTCCTTGAGCAGGGGTACGATACCGGCGGTTTTGACATCCGGCACTTCAAGGGCCATCACATCATCCGGCGTTTCCACCGGGTGCCTTAAAACCGTAGGCGCCTGGGCGAATTCGCCGCTGGGCCATTTTATTTCACCGCCCAGTTCCCAGCCGCCATAAGCAGCGTAACCCAGCATGGGGGTAAAAACCCAGCCGAAATCGGCACAGGTCTTTTTCTGGGCTTCATAGGAAATCTTCGGCTTGTTATAGGCATCGGCAATGGAGGTGCCGGTATAGACACAGGCAAAACCCTGATAGGCAAAAGGCCAAATCGGCACCCGGTCCGGCTTTTTGTGGGCGAGGAGGGCTAATACCCGTTCACGGTCGGTCATAGTTTCTGTATGTCCTGACATAAACGTTTTCCTCACTTATAAATTATTTTCCACGGAAGCCTCGGGCTATTTGCTACCTTCTTCTTCCTTGAGCATCTTCAAGAGGTTGATGGCTTCATCCACAGCGGTACCGGCTGTCTTGGCATAGCCATCGGCGCCGTATTTGTCGGCAATTTCAGGGTTGATGGGGGCGCCGCCCAGCAGTATACGGACCTTGGGATTCTTGGCCCGGATGCGCTTGATGACTTCGGGCATGGCCAGCATGGAGGTGGTCATCAGGGCGGAAAGGCCGACTACTTCTGCATCGGTCTTGAGCTGTTCCTCGACGAACTTGTCCAGCGGTACGTCCTTGCCCAGGTCGTACACTGTCCAGCCGGCAACCTCGAACATCATTTTTACCAGGTTCTTGCCGATGTCATGCACGTCGCCTTCCACCACGCCCAGCACGATGGAACCCTTGACTTCGGCAGTGCGGCCGGAAGCATCGATAGCCGGTTTCAATACGTCCAGCCCGGCATATAAAGCATCGGCACACATCAAGAGTTCGGGAACAAAATACTCCTTGCGGTTGTAGGCTTCACCGGCTTCGATCATGCCGGTCGCCAGCCCATCCAGTGTAGCCCTGAACGGGTCTACCCCTTCTTCCAGGGCAGTTTTGGCCCATTTGACGGCATCGTCTTCCTCAAAATCGTACACCGCCTGCCTGAGTTTATCCAGAATTTCCAAGGTTCTTTCTTCGCTAGCCATCAATCACTCCTCCTATTGAATAAATTTGATATGGCAGCTTATGGTTAAACAACCGTTAACCATTTTGAACTTCAAAACACAGGAGTATTTTTTAAGTGACATGTTTTTCGCAAGAGTTATCATATTATGGGGACTCAAAGGGGCATAGTCAATACTTTTTTTATCAAATCAAAACAAAAAGTGGACGAACAACCGGATTTTGGAATGTTTTAGGAGCCCAACGGCCTCTGTGAATGAGTATTTTCTGATTTAATCGCTATTATAACTTTTTGTCTATTTGTATATATACTCTTTGCCTGAAGGCCGGCATTATCAAGCAGGGGAGACAGGCCGCCGGTTGACATAAAGTTCTTAAACCCGGCAAAGTGTTCACCACCGGCCAAACGTTCTACCAGCCTGACAAATACTCCTAACGGATTCAACGGCAGCGGTATAGCAAATTCGGCAAACAGCAGATGCCCTCCGGGTTTGACCACCCGGCGCATCTCTTTAATGATTGCCAGGCGCTGGGATGAAGGCTTATCATGCAGGGCAAACTGAATTGAAGCCCAGTCGAAACTGTCTGTCTCGAAGGGGAGGTGTTCGGCATCGCCCTCCAGCAGAACAGCGCTGCCGCACCCTCCGGAATGGCTGGAAGCCAGTGCCAGCATATCAGGGTTATTGTCTATACCGATGGCTTCAAGGCCACAGGCGGCATAAACCATTACCTGCGCACCGGTACCACAGCAAACGTCCAGCACCTTTTGACCGGGGCGCATCTTTGCCCAGCCGGGCAGTTGCCGCCTCAATCCCGCCAAAAAACGGTCTATGGTACCGGCATAGTTGAACATAACAGGGGTATTGTAGCAGTTCGGGCCAGCCGGGCAAATCCGCCTGCAGGACGGCAAGGGGAAAGGCTGCATGAGTATTGTGCTATAATTAACTTTGAGGCCGCCAGTTCAGACAAAATATTTATGCAAGATATCCTCATAATCGGTGCCGGTCCTGCGGGCAGTTATACCGCCAGGCGCATGGCAAGCCTGGGTTTCAAGGTTACGGTCATCGAGAAGCAACCCCGGCTTGGCACCCCGGTTTGCTGTGCCGGCATTATCAGCCCAGAATGTATCGATATGGCCGGCGTTGGCCAGTCTCCGGTTGTCAGGCAGTTGAACAACGCCCGCGTTTATTCGCCGTTGGGGCGCCCTCTGCACCTTTCTCGCAGCCGAACCCAGGCCCTTACCGTCGACAGATCGGAGATGGACCGGCTGATGGCAGAAAAGGCTATAGAAGCCGGTGCTGAATACGTACTGGGAGAAAAAGTAACCGGCATCGAGCTTGATCATGACCGGGTAAAGCTTAGCGCCGGCAGCAAGAGCCGCTTCAAGATAGAAGGGCGAATGCTTGTTATGGCGGCCGGCTTCAATCCGGCCCTTACAGCTAAAGCCGGATTTGGCAAGGTGGGAGACTTTGCCGTCGGCGCACAGGTCAGGGTGGAAACCGGCGAGGCAACCGAACTGAAGGTGTTCTTAGGCTCCCGGTTTGCCCCGGGCTTTTTCGCCTGGCTGGAACCCCTTCAAAACGGGGAAGCCCTGGCCGGGCTGCTGGCTCGAAAAAACGCTGCCTCTTATCTGGAGGCCTTTATCGAACATTTAAAAAAAAGCAAGGGCACTCGCCTTGCCGGCAGGCCGGAATACAGAGGAGTAAGCCTGACACCCCTCAGAAAGACCTGCGCCCGGAGAGTGCTGGTGACAGGGGACTGTGCCGGACAGGTAAAGCCACTGACCGGCGGTGGAGTATATTACGGGTTAAAAGCGGCCGAAATAGCTGCTCAAACGGCAAAAAGGGCCTTCGAAAGCGGCGATTTTTCCGCTTCAGCACTGGCAGACTACCAACGCCTGTGGCAAAATATGCTGATGAGAGATATCCGGTTCAGCCGCTTGGGCCGCCGGGTTTTCGAAAGTTTTTCTGACCGGCAGATGGAGAAGGCCTTCGCCGCAGCCATGCACACCGGTCTGGTGGAAAAACTTGCCGGAGATGAAAACCTGCGTTTTGACCACCATGGCAGAGTGGTAATGCAAGCCCTGGCCGAACCTGCCTTTTACCGGACCCTTCTGGCCACGGTGTTGCCGTAAAAAGAATATTATTGTGGAGATGAAATAATGAGCGATAACGAACCGTCAATTGAACTGTACCAGGCAATCAACCAGTTCCTTTTAAGCCTGAATTCTTCAAAAGCCAACGACGCCGGCCTCACCCTCAACCTGTTTGCCCGCTGGCTGGGAGTCAAACGTACGCTTGAGAGCTTGCGGCCGGCTGAAATTGCCAGGTACAGCCAGTCTTTTCCGCAGACCGATACGGAACTCGAACAGAAACTGGAAACGCTGCGCTCATTTTTCGTGTATGCAAAGAAGCAGGGGTTTACCAAAACCAACATGGCTACTCATGTTAAACTTCGCAAATCCAAAACGGTATGCAACAAGGCTCGATCCGAGGCGGCACCGATTATCCTGACACTGGAAGGACATGCCGCCCTCAAAGAGGAACTGCAGAGCCTGAAGGACAGGCGGCCTCAAATAGTACAGGCCGTACGGCTGGCCGCCGCGGATAAGGATTTCCGTGAAAACTCGCCCCTGGCTGCAGCCAAGGAAGAGCTGGGTCATGTGGACGGACGCATTCATGAACTCGAGGAAACTCTCAAGGTAGCCATCATCAACAATGTTCATGATAAAACTTCCCGCCGGATTTGCCTGGGAGACAAGGTCACACTCAGTGATAAAAGCGGCGAAGTGCTAAAGTGCATCATCGTCTCCACCCGGGAAGCCAGCGCTTCAAATGGCAAAATCAGCGATTCCTCTCCACTGGGCAGAGCCCTTATGGGTAAGCTGAAGGGAGACGAGGTGGAAATATCAGCCCCTGCCGGCAAAATCTGCTACATTGTTGAAAACGTAGACAAGCACTGATTTATGCCTTTTTCTGCCCTGAAACACCTTGACAGGCGCCAGGGGTTGATTGTAATCTAGAATCTAATATATGAAGGAGGGAACCTGCGCTATGGCAAAAACATCCACGGGACTTGAAGAAAACATCGCCGGCCTGTTGTGCTATGTACTCGGCTGGATTTCCGGGCTGATAATGCTGCTGGTTGAAAAGGAAAACAGCTTTGTGCGCTTTCATGCCTGGCAGTCCATCATCGTTTTCGGCGCGTTCACTATTGTTACCACCGTTCTGGGTATCATCCCTGTAATCGGTTGGATCATAAGCAGCCTGCTGGGCATCCTGGCCTTTATTTTGTGGATAATCCTTATGGTAAAAGCCTTCCAGGGAGAGCGCTACAAGCTGCCCTGGGCAGGAGACCTGGCTGAAAAATGGTTGAACAGCGTTAAGATTTAAATCGAATAAAGATCGCACCGAAAAAGGGATGCCGCACTCGGCATCCCTTTTTCGTTTTCTGTCCCTTTAAATTATCCCGCCGCCGATTGCCAGGCGGAATATGGCTATGATTATGGCAGCACTGCAGAGCACCATGGCGATAATTCCGGTATTGCGCCTGGCAAGAATACCAAAAATGAGCCCGACTATAGCCAGCGGCAGTATAAACCAGTTGAGCCAGCCAAGCAGAGGGATGAACGCTACTCCTACCAGGAGCAGGCAGAGAACACCGGTTAAAATACCTATTATTCCTATTATTATCATCGTCTTAACCTGCTATAACCGGATAACCCTGGTCGCGCCAGGCTCCCAGTCCTCCGGCAAGATTGTATACCCGGGTATAACCCTGCCCCACCAGATATGCCGCACCGTCGGCACTCATCGCCCCTACGGCGCAGTAAAGCACAATTCGGGCAGCTTTATCCGCAGGGATTTTATCCATATTGGCAGAAAGGGTGCCGTACTGCAAAAACAGGTCGGTCCGCGGTATATTGCCGGTATTGGCTGCATTATATTGCACCACGAAAACGGTATCGTCATCCAGCAGATCATAAAGCTCTGCCGGGGTGATATCGCGGTAGCTGCCGCCTTCCACCTGAACTTCAGTACCGATAGCAGGAGTGGTAGTTGCATTGGTGTTGCCGCCGCCTCCACAGGCAGCCAGAACAGAGATTGCCATCAACAGGGCAAGTGCCAAAAAGGCCGAACGTTTCATACGCAGCCCTCCTTTACAGGTTTCCATTATACTATATGCTTGCTGTAAATATTCAAGCTTCTTAGACGATTCTGTTAACTATCTTTACTCCGGCAAAGGCGCCGGCTGCCAGCGCCAACCCGAAAACCAGCCCGTTAAACCCGAGTGAGGGCACTGCCGAAAAGAAAGCACCCACCGCACACCCTGAAGCCAGGGCGGCGCTGTAACCCATCAGCAAACCACCGGTAAGAACCTGCAGGTACTGACGTTTGAAGCGAGGAAAAGTCAACCTGAATTCCCCGCTGAACAGAAATCCTGCCATGGCTCCAAGGACCAGCCCCCCGTTGAGCATCAATCCCCAGGTCAACTGACCCGGCTCGGCATTCGATACTCAGGTGCCCGGAACAGCCACCACCGGCGGCGTAGTAAGCCCGGCCGCATTGAACAGCAGTTCAGCCCAGCGCTGGATTTCCCCGGTGACGCCCAGCGGACGGTCCACCAGGGCATACACGGCAATATTCAACAGCCCAAGCAGCACGCCGCCGGCAATCGCCGGCCAGTGAGAAACAAAAAGGCCTTTTACAACCCGGGCCGGGGCAATTTGCACGGTACGGCCGGTTGAAACCTCATCAATGGCGCCGAAACTCTTCCGGGCCTTTTCCTGCAGGTAGTGGATCACCAGATAGGCAGCCACCAGCAAGCCGGCTACAAGAACAAGCGCACCCGCCCAGCCGAGATATGCCGGCAGCCAGATACGGGGCAGTTCTGCCAAACCGGACCACCAGAGTTCCCGGGTATGCAGAAACACACCCATGCCCAATATCACTCCGAACAGGGCTACCACCGCATAGAAAAAGCCGCCGCCGGTGCGGCAAAGCGAACCGGTAATACAACAACCGGCCAAAAGCATACCGATACCGAATACGAACCCGGCCAGCAGCAGGTGCCAGCCGAAAGGAGCCACATGAGCCCCCGGCGGCATGAAACCGGTAGCAGGGTCTGCCACCCAGCCATGCATAATGAAGGCAAAACCTATTGAAGCTGTCAGCATACCGGCGATTATGGCTTTCAGCATATTGCCTTCACGGAAGATGAAGAAGTTGGCAAAACCGGAAACGAAGCAGAAACGGCTTCGGCTCAGAATAAAACCGAAAGCAATACCCAGTACCCAGAAAAGTGCCAGCCGCGGCGCTGACTGGTTGACCGCCATAAACAGCATCACGGCCACAACCAGCAGGGCAGTACCGAAAAACCGGGGCAATAACCGTTTCAATTCGTATTGTGCCATTCTAACTGCGACTCGAATAGTTTGAAACGCTACCGGGTTAACGATAAACGTCAGTATAAAAATATTTTATAATGTTAGCACATTACCCGTCCGGGTTCCAGATAAAAAAGGGGCTGGTAAAATACCAGCCCCTTCTATGCAAGTTTATGCGCCGGCTAAAGCAAGCTCAAACCCAGGCTTATGGAAACAGCCGCGAATATGGCAGCCAGTACGGCCAGGATAATGGTAGTGGTCATCTCTCGGGACGAGAGGACGCGTTTTACTATACTTTTTACCATGGCCTCTTCCGCCTTTTTCATGGCCTCTTCCGCCTTTCTGATCGCTTCGGCAGCTACCTGTTCGGCCGTTTCCGAAGCGCGGGCGCTGGCTTCACCGGCCTTTCTGGCTGCTTCTTCAGAGGCCTGCTGAGCTGAAACAGCTGTTTGCCTGGCCCTGGCAGCGGCTTCTTCAGCTTCTTTACCGGCGGCTACAGCAGCATCCCTGGAAGCCTGCATAGCAGCCTCGGCGGCGGCTTTAGCCTCACGGCTTGACCTCTCGGCAGCGGTGGCTACCTTTTCGGCCCTCATGGCTGATTCTTCAGCAATATGCCTGGCTTCCTGCATTCTGGCAGAAGCTTCTTCGCTCATGGTTTTGGCAGCTTCGTCGGCAGCTCTCTTGGCCGCTTCGGCAGCCAGGGTGGCCGTGTCTGCTGCTTCTTTTGACATCCTTGCCAGTTCTTCCGCCCGGCCGACCAGCTGGTGCAACACCCTGGCAGAAGCTTCAATGGCTGAATCCCCGGCTATATCGGCCGCTTCGGCTTGTTTCGCAGTGGCCCGGGCTACCTTCAAGCCTTCTTCTGCAGCAGCCTTGGCTTCGCTGCCGGCTTCTTCCAGGCTGGCAGCCATTTCCCCCGTTACACCAGCAGCAGCTACGAAAGCTTCATCCCCGGCTATATCGGCCAGTTCAGATTTGCGTCTTACATCTTCAGCAGCCTGGTAAGCCGAAGCCGCCGCCCGCTTGGCTTCACGTCCGGCGGCTTCGGCTGACTTGGCTTTATCCAGGTCAGCCCCTTCCCCCATGCTGGCAACTGTATCGTTCGCCCGGGCGGTGGCGGATTCTGCTTTCCTGCCGGCCTGTTTTGCCTGCTCGATGGCCATCATAACTGCATCCCTGGCTTCCATTGCCATATTCTGGGCACGAGCGGCGGCTTCTTCAGCCACCTGTCTGGCTCTGGCGGCAGCTTCGGCCGCTGCCAGTTCAACTTCTTCTGCCCGGTGAGTTGCCTCTTCAGCGGCATATTTGGCACTGATAGCGGTATCTTCGGCTTTCAAAGCTGCTTCTTCAGCCCGGCGGGCAGCTTCTTCAGCCGCCTGGGAAGCATTTTCGGATGCCTGGGTTGCTCTTTCGCTGGCGGCTTCGGCCCTGGCAGCGGCTTCTTGAGCGCTTTTACCGGCAAGCTCAGCGGCTTCGGTAGCACTTTTTCTGGCAGCTTCGGCTGCCTGCTGGGCAGCTTTGATGGCCTCTTCGGCCTCCCTTGAAGCTTTGTCGGCAGCATCCTGGGCGGATTTAACCGCAGCCGCCATGGCGGCATGTACCGCTTTATCTATTTCTTCAGCTCTGGTGATAGCCTGCTGTGAAGCTTTGGTAGCCTGCTCGGATACAGCCCTGGCAGCGGTGGCCGCCTCCTGGGCAGCAGCAACGGCTTTTTCGGCTTCGGCAGCGGCAGATTCGGCTGCCTGCCGGGAAACAGTCGTAGCTTCAGAGGCGGCTTCATGTGCCTTACGAGCGGCGTCCTCAGCCCTTTCTGCAGCCTGTGTGGCTGCCTTGCGGAAAGCTTCTACCGCCTCATGTGTTTCTCTTTGGGCTGCCTCAGCCTTTAAGGCGGCGGCATCGGCTGCCTGGGTGGCTTTTTCGGCGGTGCTTTCAGCCCTGTTCACCGCATCTTCGGCGGCCTTGGCAGCCATATCGGCGGCTTTTTCACCGGCTGCGCGGGCTTCATCGGCCCGCTTGGCAGCTTCTCCCGAAGCGGCGGTGGCGGTGTGTGCTGCATCACTGGCTGAACGGGCGGCTGTTTCAGCTCTTTGGGCCGCCTCTATGGCTGCCCGTATATTGTCTTCCATTTCATCCAGGATTTTAGGCAGAGGCTTGGTCAGGATTTTGGGAGTTTCAGACGAGACCGGTTTGGTTTCTTTTTCCGCCATGGTTCCCCCCTTTTGAGCTGGTTAAGCTCCCGATATTATTGAAATTCATTTTATGAAATTAATTTCATATATATTCTACCGCTGCCGGGTTCGCTTGCAATACGGTTATTTTACATAATATTAATAATTGCGAATTATCGGGGTAACAGCATCTGTTTCCAGGGAGCATTATAACCTATCGGAGAAAGGAAGTGAATACCCCGTACCGTAACTGCCGGCCATCTGGTTAGCCCAGAAGACGGCGGACTTCCTGCTCCAGGCTGGTCAATTCCGGGCTGTTTCTCAGCCGGGGACGGCCGAGCCCGGTTTCGAGGATGGCTTTTACATGGGTGGGGCGGTTGGAAAGGACAATTATCCGGTCAGCCATATACACAGCTTCCTGTGGATCATGAGTAACCCAGAGCAGGCTCATCTGCCTGGTCTGCCAGATGCGAATGATTTCATCCTGAAGTTCTTCACGGGTATGCACATCGAGGCCTGTCAGGGGTTCGTCCATGAGCAGCACCTCGGGGTTTGTCGCCAGGGTCCGGGCCAGAGACACCCGCTGGCGCATGCCGCCGCTCAACTGGTGCGGGTAACTGGCGGCAAACTCGGAAAGGTTTACCTGGGCGAGGGCATCAACAACGCTTTGACGCTCGGCTTCACCTGTTCCAGTGCCGGTGAGTTCGAAAGGCAGTTCGACGTTGCCTGTTGCGGTACGCCAGGGAAGCAACCGGGGCTCCTGGAAAACCATACCCAAACCATGCAGAACGCTTTTCCCGCTCTCCCGGCCGTTTAATAAAACACTGCCTTCGCCCCGTGGGATAAGGCCGGCAATTATACGAAGCAAAGTGGTTTTACCACAGCCGGAAGGCCCAAGTATGCACACCACCTCGCCGGCAAAAACGCTGAAGTTTATATCTTCGAGCACTTCGAGTTCACCGAACCTGAGGGAAATGCCGCTCACTCTTAGTATTTCTGTTCTGCCGGTTTCCACTTGCGTATAAACTTCCTGTCTATATAATTGAAAACTCCGTAATCTGAAATAAGCAATATCACGGCAAAGGCCAGTGTCCAGCCGAACACCTGGGCAATACGATAGCTTTCAAAAGCAACCGAAAGCATATAGCCCATCCCGGAGGCGGCACCGAAAATCTCACCGAGTATTACCACCTTCCAGGCCACCATGAGAGAGCTGCGGGTTGCAGCGAATATATAGGGATAAAGCATCGGCATAATAACACGAGCCAGAATGCGGCTCCGCGAAGTTGTAAACATCGACGCCATCTCGGTCAGGTTGCCGTCCATTTCCTTCAAACCTTCCCAGATGTTGATAATAAAAAATGGAGCGACGGCAGTGGCTACCGCCAGTATGGGAGTGGTATCGGACAGACCGAACCACAGTACAAACACCAGCGCCCAGCAAATAGTAGGCACTGATTGCAGCAGCGGATAGATGACCACCTTGACGGCAGTACGGGCAAAACCGAAATAGCGGGTGGAAATACCCAGAACCGCACCCACTACCGAACCGAGTGCGGTTCCAGCCATGACCCTGTAAAAAGAAATGCCTATATGCCTCCATGAACCGGGTGCGGCAAGAATATCCAACAGCGCTTCGAGTGTATGCCAGGGAGTAGGGAACAAAGCCGAATCGGAGAGTGCGGCCACTGCCCACCACAGACCCCAGAACAGGGCAGTAGCGCCAGCACTCAACAGTATCTTTTTTACCATTTCACAAAGATGTCTTCCGGTTCGGGAATATTGCTGATTATACCCCGGTCCTTAACGAAACCGAAAATAGCCATTACTCCATCTTCCAGCGCCCCTTCAACTCCATCGAAGGTTACCGAATAATGCCGGGTATAGGCATTCCGGTAAAATGCGGCGTTCCCGCCGTACTCGGCAACATAAATTTCAGAAAGCTCCTCCAGGCGCTCCTCTCCCCAGTCCCGGCTCTCAAGAAGCAGATCATAAACTGCCCGGGCGGCTTCAGGATTTGCGGCTATGTAGTCAGTACGCACCGCCAGGAAGGAAGCCGGGTTATAGGTGCCGTACCGGGTTTCGAATGCCTGGTCTACGTTCCAGAATACCTGGAATTCACCGGAGGCATAAGCCTGTACGGATGGATCCCCCAGGACCAGGGCGGCATCGATATCGCCTTTGCGCAGAAACTCGAGCAATTGAGGTGGAGCATTGTCTACCAGCGTTATCTGGCTTTCATCGATGCCGTACTCGGTTTTTAACAGGCCCAGGAAAGTGCTGGCGGTACCGGAGTTCAGGCCGGGCACCCCCACTTTTTTACCCGCCAGGTCGGCAGGGGAGGACAGGGAACTGCCGGGTTTTACATAAACCAGAGCGACACCATCGGTGGCCTCCAGCCCCGTATGGGCGAGATAGACTCCCATGGCCTCTAGGTCAAAACTGGCAAGCTCGGTGCCGATGGCAAAGGCGGCGGTATTCATGGCGCCAATGGGATAATTGCCGGCCATCATCTGGTCATCGAACTTAAGAGAAAGGTCGATGACCACATCCACTTCGTTGGAGCCGACCTCGCCGCTGGTGATGCCATAGGTGCACAGCCAGCTGCCGAAATAAGGCGCCATGACGATTTTTACGGTTGGTTTTTCACCATCCGCCGCGCAGCCAGGGTTTCCAAGCACAAAAATCACAACCAGCAGGCCAACAATAAAGACGTTGAAACGGTTTTTCATATTCTTTTCATCCCTCCAAAGGTAAATTAACAACCGGCCGCGCCGGCCAGCAGAAAAGTCAGGCTGAGCGCCAGCGGACTCAATACCAGACCGTAGAACCCGGTCCGGCAGCTGAAAGCCAGGCCGTGGGGCTGCCGCCATCTACCCGCTCCTACCGCCCATGCGCTGCGGGCGATAAAGTACATGGGCAACAGGTTAAGCAGGGCAAAAACCGACCCGGAGATTATAAAAGCCGGAATAAAAAAAACTATTGCCAGCACCATAAGTGCAACATAAACCCGGCTCATCTTTTCCCGCCCGAATTTAACCGCCAGTGTACGCTTGCCTACACGTTTATCTGCCTCATAATCCGGAAAAGCACGCAGCAGCTTGATAGCCGGAACAGCGAAAAGCTGGGTCGAAGCCACGGCCACCGGCACCCAGCTGAGGCCGGCCTGAGTGTAGTAGATGGTGATGATGAGCAGGAAATAGCCCAGGGCCATAAACACCTCTCCAAGTCCGCGGTAGGCTGCTTTAACGGGTGGGGCAGTATAAAACCAGCCGATAAGAATGCCAGCCACCCCCAGTGGAATGGTAAGAGGCCCGGTATCGAAACCAAACTGTAAAACAAGCCCGATTGGCATAGCCAGGACAAAGAAAACGATCGAAGCAAACAGAGCCTGGCGGCGTGAAATCAGCCCTTCAACCAGCACACGTGTCCCGCCGGTACTGGTTACATCCTGCTTTCTGCCCCCGAGCCGGGCAGTGTTGATTCTATCGGTATCATAGTCGAAGTATTCGTTGGAAATAAAGGCGCCGTCGGCAATGAAGAATACCGAAAGCAGCGTCAAAGCAAAAACCGCCCAGTCGAAAGCGCCGGTCACGTACCAGGCAAGCACCCCGCCCAGAATTATACGAAACACCACCGCAATGTGCTTGGGCAGTTCCTGTATTTCTATCCAGGCTCTCAGTGTCGAAGCTGAAAGCGCCGCGCTATTTCCATTCATGGTTGAAAAGCCTCGCAGCAAAAAGAAAAGTAATTAAAAATACTAGCAATAATCTGCGGCGCTGTCATGAGCCCCGGGGGCCCAAACGGCCGGGCTTAGCATGCTGTTGCTAAAAGGGGTAAAATATCAGTGCCGGCTTAGGGAAAAACCGGTGAGAGCATGAATGGGTAAAGCAGAACAACAATTCAGGGAAGCCAGGCGCCTGGAAAGGGTGCTTATCATCCTGCGCTGGCTTTATATTCCCGCCATCCTGCTTACAGCCTGGCTTTACGGCTGGATGGGGGAACCCCTGATATTGGTTTCAGCCGGGGGGCTGGCAGCTGTCAACCTGGCTGCCGCTTTTTTCAACCAGCGAGTCATAACGCGCCGGCAGCAGTCCCTGCTGGGCCTGGTGACGCTGGGAGCGGATTTTATGGCCGGCTGGGGCCTCATAATCACCGGTGTAGCCGACCAGCATACCTTTATATATACGGCATTCGCCCTTATTATCGTTGAGGCTGCCATGCGCTTCGGGCTGTGGGGAGCGCTGGCCATGGATATCATATTCGGAGCGGTGATGAGGCTTACCTGGTGGTTTTCCTCCAGCCAGGCGGGCACCGCTTTCAGCCTGGCCGATTATCTGCTCATCCTGGGTGTGATGAGCTTCGTTTCCCTTATGGTGGGTATGGTCGCCCGGGAATGGCGCCAGCAGCGACGGTGGGCTGAAATCCTGGCCGGTGAGCGTGCGCTGCTTTTGGAAAGGCGGCGTATATCGGCCGAACTACACGACAGTGTTCTGAAAAGCCTGCAGGGCCTTTCTATGGAAGCCTGGGCCTGGAGCCAGGGTAAAAACAGCCGGACTGAAGGTCTGACAGGCGAAAAATCCCGCTACATCCAGGACGTATGCAGGCTGCTCAGCGGTCAGATCCGCGGGGTGATACTGGAACTGCGTGACGAAGGGACTGCTCAAGATATCATCACCGGAATTGAAAATCTCACCCGTGCCTGGCACGCCCGCACCGGAATTGCGATAGAACTCAAATGCAGAGGCAACGAACCGGCGGTTGGCCTTAAAACCGCCCATGACATACAAAAAATTACCGAAGAAGCGCTGCTCAATATAGAGCACCATGCCCAAGCCGGACAGGTGTGGCTGGAAACAGGGTTTGAAAACGGGGAACTGCGGCTGGATATTCAGGATGACGGATGTGGTTTCGACCTCGACCCGGAAAACCTTTACCTGCTGGTTGGCATGGGCAGGCTGGGGCTGGTATCCATTAAAGAACGGGTGGAACTTGCCGGCGGGACGTTTAAAATAGAGAGTTCGCCCCGGGGAACACGGCTCCGTGTGTGCTTGCCTCTAAAGGAGCCAACTGCATGAAACCGATAAGGGTTCTGATCGTGGATGATAATTTCGTAGCCCGGCGCGGGCTTCGCAGCGTCCTGGAAGCTGAAGAAGGCATAGACATCGCCGGAGAAGCCTGCAACGGACAGGAAGCGGTCAGGAAAGTGCCCGCTTGTCAGGCAGATGTTGTTCTCATGGACATACGCATGCCGGAAATGGACGGCATCGAGGCCACCCTTAAACTGGCTGAAGGCGGAACTGAAAAGAAAATTCTCATTCTTACCGTGGTAGATGACCCGCTCATGCTGGCAAACGCCTTGAATGCGGGTGCGGCCGGATATCTGGTGTACGGGCATTTCAGCCCTGCCGGCCTGATAGCTGCGGTAAAAAGCGCTGCCGGCGGGCAAAAGGTGACCATGCCCCCCCTGGCCAGCTTTTTTCCGGATACCCCTCGTGTGGAAGCCGGGGAAACAAGAATAGTCTGGGAAGCGCTCACCCCGAGAGAAGCAGAAGTCCTGAAACTTATTGCTGCAGGACAGGAAAACCGGGAAATTGCCGATGCCCTGGCCATAGAAGAAAAGACAGTCAAAAACCACATCAACAACATCTATTCCAAGCTGGGAGTAAACAGCCGCAAGGAAGCGATAGCCCGGGTACTCAGTGATGGCCTTAATAGCCCGTAAAAGCGCTGAGCAGGAAAGTCAGGGCAAGAGTTACGGGAATCAACAGAAGACCCTTGAATCCACTGCGGCAGCTTTTGGCCAGTTGAGCGGGATCATTCCAACGGCCGCGGGCAATATAAAGAGCGCTTGAAGCCAGGTAGTAAACGGGTAGAACATTCAGTAAGACGAATAATGAGCGTGTTACGGCCACGGCTGGAATAAAGGCGAGTATGGCAGCAATAACCAGGAGAATATAAACCCGGCCGGCACGGGCTTTGCCTATCATGACCACCAGCGTGCGCTTGCCGGCGGATGCATCCGCCCTGGCGTCGGGGATGTTCCTGAGCAGCTTCAGCGCCGGGACGGAAAGGATGCGCGGCAGGCAGATAACAAGCGGAAACCAGGCGGCCCCTGCCTGCAGGTAATATGCGGTAAAAACCAGGGCGGCATAGCCCAGCATCATAAAGAGCTCACCCATACCACGGTAACTGGCTTTAACGGGAGGGTTTGAATATCCATAGGTGAAAAACAGCCCGATAACGCCCAAAGGTATGGTCCACGGGCCTGTCTTGAAACCAAACTGTATAAGAAGCCCCAGCGGAATACACAGGGCAAAGAACACCATCCCCGCGATATACACATGCCGGCGGTTAAGCCTGCCGTTTACCAGTACCCGGGTGCCTCCTGTGGTATCCAGCCCCATACCGCGTTTTTCGCCGCCAATGCGTTCCCGGTTGGCACGGTCGCTTTCATAGTCCTGGTATTCATTGGTGAGGTAGATACCGTTGGCCATGAAAAAAACGGCAGCCAGCCCGGCGGCAAACACCCCCCAGTGAAATTGTCCGGCGTTGTACCAGGCAAGCGCCGATCCCAGCACAAAGGAAAAAACGTCGTTGGAATGACGGGGGAACTTTTGCACTTCTATCCAGGCGCGAAGACTGTCTTTAAGCATTCTAAGTGGTTGTATTCTTTCTGCCGAAAAGTACCTTTTTAACCGCGTTCCAGTAGCGCAGCCTCACCAGGCCCACCGGGATTTCCAGTTCAAGTCTTTCGGCAGCCTTGAAACCGTTGATACGATCCATTTCAGGCTTCAGCATGGCTATTTCATCGATACGTCCGTTTTTAACCAGTTCATCCAGTTTGACTTCCAGGGCTTTGGCTTCCTCGATACGCTTCACCTGCTCATCGGCCAGTTGCCGGGGGATCTGCCCATATCTAGCCTTGAGAAGAGCCAGGCGAGAGATGGCTTCATAGGTTACCTCGGTTATTTCATCCTGGGAGAGCCACTGTGTTTCATAGTTTATCTGGTACTTCCAGCTGGGCAGGGTAAGCGCCTGGCGGTGCTGTTCGAAGGTCTTGTAAATCAACTTGAAGCCGTATCGTTCCGGGTATTCGAAGGCCAGACACCCCGGAGCCATGAAAGGCGCCTGGTGGCCCATGAATAAAAACAGGCGTTTGTCAGCCTTGAATTTCTTAAGAAGTTGTTCGCAGTAATCTACGGTGTCGAGCACCGACTGCCGGGTCTGCTTGTGCAGGCCTATCATAAAAAAGATTTCCACCCGGCTGGCACCGTAGTCCAGGGCCGCCTGGATCATATCTTCCATAGCCTGGTTGGTAAACTGCCGCCCGAGGGAAACCTTCCTCACTTCCGGGTCATGAGATTCGGGGGACATATCAAGAGAAAACCCCGGCGTGGCTTCGGCCATCTTGCGGATAAATTCCGGACTGGCCGGATTGAAGGCTTCATACATAAGGGTATTTTTTACAGGATTCTGCTTTAGTAGGTCGAGCAGTTTGTGTGCCCGCTCATCGCCGCCTTCCCGAATATCGCCCACGATAAGAATAGGGCCGCGGGACAATTGGGAAATGTTATAAATGTCTTTGAAGATATCCTCGGCGCTGCGCCGGGCGGGAGTAGTGCGGTTGGCAAAAAGCGGCATAGCGGACCGGGCACCACTGCAAAAGATGCAATCATAGCGGCACCCCCGGCCGGTAAACACGGCCGTTACCGGGTATTTGAGCCAGCCCTTGAAGGGCACCACGCTGGCCAGGTCGCGGTACCTGAGGACCTGGCGCACCATGAAGCCGTAGTGGTTGCCCATGACGTGGCTGATATCATCCGGGACATAGCTCAAGGGGTTTTCGTGGACAAGACCGGCTTCGTCTTTCCAGGCCAGGTTAGGGACGGTGTCAAAGGTCTTGGCGGTGAAGTTATCCATGAAGAGGCGCATGGGTTTTTCGGTGGAATCACCCCGCATGACGTAGTCCACCTCGGGGTAGCCGATGACTTCCTTGTAGAAGCGGGAGGCGGAGAAGCCGCCGATGATTACTTTCGAAGCGGGATGGTGTTTTTTGACCAGGCGGGCGATTTCGATGGAGCCGTGGGCGTGCACCATCCAGTGCAGGTCGATACCGAAAACCGGGGCCTTGAGCCGGGCGATGAACTTTTCGGCATCGAAGCGGGCGTCTCT
>Ga0209270_1000345_pt1 | contig 112037 bp, 90 predicted proteins | sample MTBAKSrepl1MetaG_FD_187456 | JGI IMG/M metagenome (GOLD analysis project Ga0209270, IMG submission 187456) | Enrichment culture microbial communities from Arthur Kill intertidal strait, New Jersey, USA, that are MTBE-degrading - MTBE-AKS1... | ecosystem: Environmental > Aquatic > Marine >...
GTGCCGGGTGGTTGCGATGGCGTTGCACCAGGCCTTGCACCTGGTCGATTTTCATCTGGCGATAGGAAGGGTCGTCATAGTCCGCCGGGTCGTGGGAGAGCCAGATGCCGAGCATGACGGTCATGCCCAATCCGTGGGCACGTTCCAGCACGTCGTCCGCATCGCTGGCGTCCCAGGTGCGCACCGAATTGGCGCCCGCGGCCGCGGCACCTTCCAGAAAGCGGCTGCCGCCGATGCCTTTGATGTAGTAGGGTTCGCCGCCGCGATAGAGAGTGAACCCCTCATCCCGACGCTGGATTGTGACCCGGACCGAATCCTGGACCAAACCCTGCATCGATTCCTGGGCCGCGGCTGCTGAGCTTGGTTCTTCGATTACCGGCTGTCCCGTCACCTGATCTGGCGCCTGATCGATGGCCGGATTGGGCGCGTGGCCGATCGTCTGGGCAATCGTCTGGCCCATCGTCTGGTCTGGCGGTATCGGTTGCGCCTGGCACGGCGCAAGCCAAAACCAGGGTAATAGCAACAGCATCAGCGCGAAATCAAAACAGCGTCGTCTAATGGCAGAAGTGCAACTCAATACGATAAACTCCCTTCGGCATCATTATAACCATTATCGAGCCGTTGCGAAAAAAACTTGAGCATCTCTGAAAATGCAGATAATTAGCGGCTGGAAAGAAAATGCCGATCCGTCATTTCACATCATCATTTGTTGCGTATCACGTCGTGATTGATAGAGCCGTTCCATAAATGAAGACTTCGAGTGTCATCATTGCCATCGCCGTCGCCATACTGGCCGTGAGTATCTGGGCCGTGGCCAACCGTCCGGAGCAGGAGCCGCCCTGGCCCACCCGGATACAGGGGTTCTCCTTTTCACCGTTTCAGGCCGGTCAGAGTCCCCTGGCGGCCCAATACCCTTCGGAGGCCCAGATCGAAAGCGACCTGGCCCTGCTCCAGGGCAAGACCCACGCGGTGCGCACCTACAGCGTGGAACATGTTCAGGCCAAGGTGCCCGAACTCGCATTGAAATACAGGATCAATGTGGCCTTGGGCGTCTGGATCGGCGCTGACCTGGAAAAAAACGAGGCCGATATCGAAACCATGCTGCGTATCGCCAATACCAGCCCCAACATCGTGCGCATCGTCATCGGCAACGAGTCGATCCTGCGGGCGGATCTGCCTGTCGAGACGCTCATCGGATACCTGGACGCGGCCCGCAGAAAACTGGGCATTCCGGTCAGCACGGCCGAGCCGTGGCATGTCTGGACCAAATATCCGGAGCTGGCCGATCACGTGGATTATCTGGCCGTTCACATGCTGCCGTATTGGGAAGGGGTGCATATCGACGCGGCGGTGGATTATGTGGTCGAAAAGATAGAGCTTTTAAAGGAAATGTTTCCCAAAAAGCCGATCGTGATCGCCGAGGTGGGGTGGCCGAGCAACGGCCGCACCCGGCAATCGGCCGTGGCATCGCCGGCCAACCAGGCCACTTTCCTGCGCCGGTTCCTGGCGCGCGCCAACGAGGAAAAATACGTCTACTATGTGATGGAGGCCTTCGATCAGCCGTGGAAAAAGGATACCGAAGGCTCGGTGGGGGCCTACTGGGGGGTTTACGATGTCAACCGCCAGGAAAAGTTTCCCTTCACCGAGCCCATCGTACCCATCGCCAATTGGTACATATTGGCCGGCATCTCGGTACTGATCGCCGCCGTGACCTTCGCCATCCTGCTGATCGACAGTCAGACGCTGGGTAACCGGGGACGCGGTTTTCTGGCCGTGATGGTGTTCGCCGTCGCTTCCGGCGCGGTGTGGGTGGTCTACGACTACACCTCGCAATATTTGACGGTGGTAACCGTCCTGGTGGGCTTGGTGATGATTTGCGGCATGATCGGCGTGATCGCCGTGCTGCTCACCGAGGCCCACGAATGGGCCGAGGCGCGTTGGATCATCCGCTGGCGGCGCAGGTTGAAACCCGTGGTCGTGGACGACGACCAGTTGCCCATGGTGTCGCTTCACCTGCCCACCTACAACGAGCCGCCCGACATGGTGATCGAGACCCTGGACAGCCTGGCGGCTCTCGACTATCCCCGTTTCGAAGTGATCGTGGTGGATAACAACACCAAGGATCCCGGCGTCTGGGAGCCGGTCCAGGCCCATTGCCGGAAGCTGGGGGAGCGGTTCCACTTCTTTCATGTCGATCCGCTCTCGGGCTTTAAGGCCGGCGCCTTGAACTATGCCCTGGCCCGCACCCACGCCGACGCTTCGATCATCGCCGTCATCGACAGCGACTATATGGTCCATCCCCATTGGCTCAGGGAACTGGTGCCCCAGTTCCAATCCCTGCATATCGGTATCGTCCAGGCTCCCCAGGATTACCGGGATTCGGCCTGGAGCGCATTCAAAGCCATGTGCTACGCCGAATACCGGGGCTTTTTCTTCATCGGCATGGTGACCCGGAACGAACGCAACGCCATCATCCAGCACGGTACCATGACCCTGATCCGGCGCCAGGCCCTGGAGGAGGTGGGCGGATGGGCGCCTTGGTGCATCACCGAAGATGCGGAACTGGGATTGCGTATTTTCGAGGAGGGTTACGAGGCTTTTTATACGCCCACCTCTTATGGGCGCGGATTGATTCCCGACACCTTCATGGATTATAAAAAGCAGCGTCACCGCTGGGCATACGGCGCCATCCAGATTTTGCGCCGGCACGCATCGCATCTGCTTTCCGATAAGATGAAACGGTTGACCCGCGGGCAGCGGTACCACTTTATCGCCGGGTGGTTGCCGTGGCTGGCCGATGGCGCCAATCTGCTGTTCAACCTGGCCGCCTTGTGCTGGGCGGTAGCCATGATCGCGGCGCCCCTGAAGGTCGACCCCCCGCTGGTCATATTTTCGATCCTGCCGCTGGCCCTGTTCGCCTTCAAGATGGCCAAATCGTTTTATCTCTACCGCACCCGCGTCAAGGCCTCCATCCTGCAGACCCTGGCCGCAGCCATCGCGGGATTGGCCCTCTCCCACACCGTGGCCAGGGCCGTGCTGTCAGGATTTTTCACCAAAGACAAGCCGTTCTTCCGCACCCCCAAAATGGTGGGCGGGTCCCCCCTGCTAAAAGCCCTGTCGGTCTGCACCGAGGAGTTTCTGCTCTTCCTGGCCCTGGTCAGCGCCGCCGGCACCATCGCCTATCTACAGAAAATGGACACCCTGGACATCAATCTGTGGGTCACCGTACTGGTCGTCCAATCCATTCCCTACGCCGCCACCCTGGTCGTTGCCCTGGTCAGCGCCTTTCCGGCCAGACATCCAGGTAACGCCGATCTGAAAAATAGCGCCGCGTCTGCTTAAACCTTGTTTGGCCAGCGTCAGGGATTCTGACTGAATGCGATTCACCTTGAATGGCATTCATTGCAGAAGGTGTTTGATAAAAAATTCGCATCGCAACGGACTTGGCAGGCGTGGGTGGAACAGGTGGCCAGGGCCAGGTGAGCCCGCGGTCAGTAGTGCCGGTTGAATGCAAACGGCGGACAAGCGGCCCGGACTGTTTGACCCCGGCGCAGGCCGGGGGAGTTTCTGGGCCGCCCGCCGTGCATGTTACCGGCACTTGACCGCTTGGCGGGTGGCATCGGCCATCTGCTCCACCCATGCCGGATAAAATGAATCACATTCAGTTAGAGTTGATGGGCCAGCGCCTCTGATAACAGCGAATCGGCAGTCCGGCCGCCACTGCGGCCAGACAGCGGTTGCAGGAGACGCAGGCCACCCTGTCGGCTTGGCCCGACTTGATCTTGTCCACCAGCGCCGGCTCCCGGATGAAGGGGCGTGACATGGCGATCAGGTCTGCATGGCCCTCTTCCAGCACAGTTTCCATCTGAGCGACGGTCCGCAGGCCGCCCACCAGGATCAGGGGCGTATGCCCGAGGGCCGGTTTGATGGTTTTGGCGGCCTGGCGGTTGTAGCCCTCTTCAAGATTGTAGCTGCCCTGCATCTTTGCGAGTATGCGGCGGCCCAACGGCCTTTTCCACCAGGGCAGGCTCCCAAGCATTTCAGTTGTGGGTACATCGCCGCGGCACATGTTCATGAAGGAGTAGTTGGCCGTGCCGCAGCTGATCTCCACCGCGTCGATGTCCATGGCCCGCAACCAGGCGGCATATTTGGCCGTCAGGTCGGGGGTGATGCCTTGGCCGGGGGTGTGGTCATTGGCGTTGAGCTTCACCAGCACTGGAAAGTTGTCCGGCAGAACCGATTTGACCTCGCGGACAATCTCCTGAAGGAACCTGAAGCGGTTTTCGTCGCTGCCGCCCCAGGCGTCTTTGCGGACATTGAAATAGGGTGACAGGAATTCGTTGATCAGGTAGCCGTGGGCGCAGTGAAGCTGGATGCCGTCGGCATGGGCCGCCACCGCTCTGCCGGCCGCAGAAGCGAAAGACTCGATGGTGAGGTCGATCTCTTCATCGGTCATGGCCTTGGGCTTGACGAAGTTGACCGGGTCCCTTCCGACGGCGGACGGCGCCAGGGGCCGCTGCCCGGCCATTTTCTTCGTGGTCTGGCGACCGGCGTGGGACAACTGGAAGACGATGCGACCGCCGGCCGCATGAACCGCGGATGTCAGTTGTTTCAAGCCCGGGATCATATCGTCCTGGTGGATACCGGTCTGAAACGGCATGGCGCGACCGGAACGGTGAACGAACATGTGGCCGGTGATGGCCAGGCCCACGCCACCCCGGGCCAGCTGCACATAGCGTTGGATGAAAGCGTCGCTCACCCGGCCGGAGGCGTCGACCAGACCCTCGTAGGTGGCCGAGCAGACGAACCGGTTGGGGAGGGTCAGCTGGCCGATTTTAAGGGGAGAGAACAGCAGAGACATGCAGCACCTTTTCTCGCAGAGCCACCGGGCAGTATCGGATAGCGCCGCGCTTCAGTTTTTCATGCGGGTTTATCCATCATATTGTTGGCAAGTTGATATAAGAGCCGCACCCCCCGCGCCAGGAGATCCTCGTCGAAGTCGAACGTCTCGTTGTGATGGCCACCGTATGTCGGCGAACAGAGACCGATATAGGTGGCCAATCCGCCGTTGCGAAGTACTTCATTCATGATGAAGGTGGCGTCTTCACTGCCCGACACGAGGAAGCGGTCGACGATCGCCTCTTCTTCGATGCCGATATCCAGGCACGCTTTTTTTACCTCCTGGATGAGCTCCGGTGAGTTGACGGCGGTTTCCGCGTCGGCCACAAACGTCATGTCGGCCTTCACGGCATGCATATGCGCCGCGCCCCGGATCATCTCCCGGGCCCGGCGATCCAGGTAGTCGCATATGGCGTTGGTCTCACCCCTTAAATCCAGTTCGAATTGCGCTTTGTCGGCGATGATGTTGGCCGCATTATCGGCGCTGAACCTGCCGACGTTGATCCGCGATGCGCCTTGGCTGTGGCGGGAAAGGGCATAGAGCTGGGTGACCGCGACGCAAGCCGCCAGCAAGGCGTTGCGGCCGGCCTCGGGCTCTGCGCCGGCATGGGCGCTTCGGCCGCGGAACGTCACCTGGTACCGCTTGTCGGCCAGAAACGAAAGCCCGCAGATCACATTCCGCGAAGGGATCAGGCCGATGTGGATGGCAAAGAAGTAATCGATCTTTTTCACGAAAGGCAGTTTGGAGAAGATTTTACCGCCGAAAATGGCCTCTTCGGCCGGCTGGAAGAAAAGATAGTAGTTGCCTTGTAGCTGGGGCGCCTGCTCAACCAGCAGCCTGGCCAGCACGAGTCCCATGGCCACATGGCCGTCGTGGCCGCAGGCGTGCATGTTGCCGTTGATGGCATGAAACCCCTGTGAAAACGGCCGATGGATCTTTTCGGTCGATTCGGCGATGGGCAGGCCGTCGATGTCGAACCGAAATCCGAAGGTCGGACCCGGCTTACATCCCTCGATCCATGCCACCGCGCCGGTGCGGCCGTTGAGTTGGTCGATCCAGCTTTGGGTTTGTTGGTCTTCGCCGGCACGATCGGTGCGGTTATCCGTCCACTGGGAGAGCAATCCCGGCTCAGGAAAATCCCCATACAAACCGTCGCCGTAAAAGAGCGTGCAATTCAATCGTGCGAGGTATTCGCAAATCTTTGCGGTTGTCCAGAATTCATGAAATCCGATTTCCGGCCGTTGGTGAAACATGCGCCGAAGGTTTTTCAATTCGGCGAGCATTTGATCGTCATCTGTCCAGGCAGGCAATGGGTTCATGTCTCTCTTTTGTAGGGTTCTGTTATGCGTGCATGAAGGGGCCAAACTACCATTGTATTCTCAGTTTGGATTTATAACACAGGTGGGTTGGGCATGCCAATTTCGGTTTGGGGGTGGATGACTGGCTGCGGGTCAAACTGCAACGCTTTACTGGTTAGATCAGAAAAATGGAGGCCGGCTACCAGATCTCCATTTTTGCCAAAAGGCCGGCAGCCAGCATGATCAACGTGAGGACGAAAAAGGCGGTCCGCTCCGCGTCCTTGCTGAAGTGGACACGGCCGAAGGTTTTGATTCGTTTCCTGATGGAAAAGGGCTTAGAGGAAGTGTGCTGTTTCATTCCGTTGCACCTTTCGCATGCATGAGACGGTTGTTTTTAAGTGGGTGGAGGTCCCCTCCTTACGATCAAGGAGGGGACCTTTCGGAATTCCTAAAATGCAGGCAGACCGCCGAATCCTCTCAGGACCCAGTACCCCACGGTCAAGGCCAGGAGGAACAGGTTGGCCACGATCCACATGATGACCCCGACCCGCAGGAAGTCCTTAGGGCCAAGATAGCCGCTGGCGTAGACGATGGCATTGGGCGGCGTGCCGATGATCATGCAGTAGGCGAACGAGGAGGCGCAGGCCGTGCTCATGGCGATAAACGGCAGGAAAGTGGTGCCCGGATGCACGAGGCCGGCCATGTTGAGGGATATGGGCCCTACCGCAGCGGCCGCCGGGCCGTCGGCCATCAGATTGGTGATGACAGCCGTCATGGCGTTGTTGAGCACCAACAGCGGTGCTCCCGAGTCCATGCCAAAGTGGGCCAGGCCTTCAATGCAGGTGCGGGCCAGCCAGTAGGCGGCGCCGGTGCTGTCCAGGGTGCGGCCGAAGATGATGGCGCCTGCGTAAAGCCAGACCACGCCCCAGTCGACCTTTTGCTGGTAATCGCGCCAATTGACCACGCCGCTCAGCAGGTAAGCTACGGCCCCGGCGATGGCGATGACACCGATTCCCAGGCGGACCGGGATAATCCCCATATCGTAGAAGACCTTCTCGGTGAACCAGCCGAAGACCATGACCAGGAAAATAATGATCGAAACGATCTGCTGGCGGTTCCAGCCGCCCATTTTGTCAATTTCTCGTTTGAGCTGATCCATGGCCGGCGCCAGGGAGGTGATGCGGGGCTTGAAGCGCCAGGTGGTGACGAACCAGGTGATGGGGATCATGCAGACGACGAACGGCATGGCGTAGCTGACCCATTGGAAGTAGCCGATGTCCATGCCGAACATGTCGTTGAGGTAAGTCATCATGATGACGTTGCGGGCGCCCCCGGAAGGCGCACCGAAGCCGCCGATGTTGCAGGCCATGGCGATGGTGATCATCAACATCTTGGCCAGTTCCATGTCCTCGGGGATTTCGTCGGTCAGGCTGTTCTGGTATAAAAGAATGCCGATGGGCAGGAACATGGCTGCCAAGGCATGGTCGGAGATGAACGACGCCAGGGGGGCGATGATGATGAAAAAAATCAGCGTGATCCATCGCACGCTGGGCACGGCCATGCGCTTGAAGATGGCCAGGCAGACCCGTTTGTCCACACCAGTCTTGACGAAGGCGGCGGCGAACATGAGACTGCCCATGATGAACCATACGGCGTCATCCCAATAAAGCATAGCCACCTCCTGCCGGCCGACCACCCCGGAAAAGACCAGGATCAGGCCAATGCAAAAGGCGACGCCTGGCAGAGGGATGCACTCGGTCAAGAAACAGAAAACCACGAAGACGACCATGGCGATGGTGACCTTGATATGCCATGCGCCCTTTTCGGCGGCCTTTTTATCATCTCCGGTGAGTTGATTAAAATCAAGCTTGCTCTTCCGTAAATCGCTGCTCTCCTGCATCAATTTTCTGAACTGCTCGTCGCTCAGGTTTGCCTCCACGTAGTGCCGCGCTTTTTCGAGATTCGATGCGTCAGCGCTGATTTTGTACTTTCTGCACCAGGCAAGATCACGTTTAAGGAATCGCGCCTTGCCGAAGGCGCCCATCTGCATGTTCTGCTCCATGATTTGCGCAGTGAGTCTTTGCCACTGCTCGGCGTCCGCCGGTTGAATATTGAAAAGGGTTTGGGTGATATGCGCAATCACCGCCTTGGGACCGACCTTGTATTCGGCGCCGACGTCTTTCATGCCGGAAACCGTCGGCATAAAAAGGAGAAGGAAGAACAATGCCACCGGAATGGCGAATAGCTTCCAATCCACATACTTATCATAGCCGGTAGGCTTTGCCTTTTGAACCGCTGCCATAGTGATTTACCTCCTGAACGGGATTATCCGTTGCGTTATCTGTCTGCACGGAATCAGATGATGATGTTGGCGATTTCGAAGAAGATCTCCTGTTCCCGCACCACACCGACGACCTTCTTGTTGAGGTCGGTGACGATGAGGCGCCGGATTCTGGAGGTGTACATGAAGTTGGCCACTTCCATCAGATTGGTGTCCTGGTCCACGGACAGCGGCGTGTCGGACATGATTTCGCCCACCTGTTTGTTGGCCAGGGTCTTGGCCTGGGTGGTGAACAGGCCTTCCCAGAATATGGGCGAATACTGCATGCTGTCGGCCGTGGAGGGCTTGGCGGCCGAAAGATAGGCTGGGCGCAGGGAGCGCATGAGGTCGGTGATGCTCAGGATGCCGACCAATTTTCCTGCATGGTCATAGACAAGCAGCGATCGGTGGCCGGTCTCCATGATGCGCCCGCTGGAGATGAATTTGTTGAAAGATTCCATCAAGGTCGAAACGGCCTTCTTCACCGTGTCGTCCACCGACACCTTGGAATAATCCTCGACGTGGATCATGATGTCGCGGACTTTCTTCTCACGCCGGGCGCCGCCTTTTTGCACTTTCATGTCCAGGAAGGCGGCATTGATTTTGGCGGTGAGGATGTCTATGTCGCACGGTTTGCTCAGGTAGTCATAGGCCTGCTGCGCCAAGGCGGCGCGGGCCGAGTTGGCCGTGCCGTGGCCGGTGAGCATGATGACCTGGATGTCTGGATATTGCTGTTTGATGGTGGAAAGGGCCTGGTGCCCGTCGATGCCCGGCATCTTGATGTCCAGTACCACCACATCCTGCGGCTTTGTCTTGAGTATTTGAAGAGCTTCTTCGCCGCTGCCGGCAATGGTGGTTTCAAAACCGCGATTGTTCAGGAGCTTGGCGGTAGTTTCACGAAAGCGCTCTTCGTCGTCCACCATTAATACGCGTGTCTTCGTTGACATGGGGTCCATTCTCCTTTGAGTTCTCCTTCAGTGGTTAATACCTGCGTTTAACAATCCGGTGCTGGTCGCGGTCCTATTCATCTTTGGAAAAGACTTCCATGGGATGGCTGATGATGCGGTCGAATTTGGCCTTTTGAATTTTTTCAAGCATGGCCGACCGCTTGTCATAGGCAGCCATGATTTTCTCCTTGAGGGTGGCAATGTCACAGGGTTTGGTCAGATAATCGAAGGCGCCCAATTTGAGGCCGTCGATGGCCGTTTCCATGGTGGCATGGCCGGTGAGCATGAGCACTTCCACCAAAGGATGTTCCGCCTTGATGCGCTTCAGGACTTCGACGCCGTCCATGCCGGGCATTTTGACATCCAACACGACCACATCGATGCGTCTGTCTTTCACGGCTTCGAGCCCCTTGTACCCGTCGGCGGCCGTGAAGACTTTGTATCCCTCCTTTTCTAACAGGGTCTGGGTGGTTTTTAAAAATCGTTCCTCGTCGTCGACGATCAGCACGTTCGTTAAGGGCATGGTTACCTCCTTTGAGACAAAGTATGATTAAATTGGATACTGGTGTTGTCAATTTCTTCGATGGGCAGGCGGATTTGGAATTCCGAACCTGCGCCTTGCTCGCTGGTCAGGGTGATGTCTCCGCCCAACCCCTTGATGATGCCGTAGACCGTACTCAGACCAAGCCCGGTTCCCTGTCCCACCGGTTTGGTGGTGTAAAAGGGCAGGAACGCCTTTTCCATGGATTCGGGCGAAAACCCACAGCCATTGTCCGAAACAGAGATGAGGATCGTCATATTCTCTTTGGTTACGCGGACGCGGATTTCAGGAGAGATGCGCTCCTTGAGCGCATAGATGGCGTTATTGAAGAGATTCAGAAAGACTTGCTGCAGTTGGTTGGGGTCGCTGACGATCTGGGGCAAATCCGACTGGATCTCCTGGACGATGCGGATATTTTCCAGCCTTGCCCGTTGATCGACCATTTGGACCATTTTGGGCACAAATTGCTCGAGAACGATCGGCTCCTTGGTGTTTTCACGCTTACGTGCGAAATTGAGCAATCCCTGGGTAATATGGCTGCAGCGGTTGATTTGGTCTCCGATCTCCCGTGTGCAATCTTTCAACTGGAGCAGCATTTGAGGCGCCTGGTCCTCGATGATGGGGCTGATATCGTCGGTCAGGGACTGAATCATGGCCACTTCGGATTTCATGACCTGCAGTGGATTGTTGATTTCATGGGCGATGCCCGTGCTCATTTCACCCACTTCGGCCAGCTTACCGGCCAGGATCAACTGGGTCTTCATCTCACGCTTTTCCAGGTCGGCCGACTTCAGCTGCGCGGCCACGTTGGCAGCCATGAAAAATCCCATGAGTACCACCATGACGCTGCCGCCCAATAACAGAACAAACGAAACCAGCGTGGAGGAGACCAGGGGGGCATAGGCGTCGCCGATGGATTGACGTACGATCAGCTGCCAGTTGGTTTGCTGAATAGGGGCCGACGCATACAGGTGCCCATTGCGCCAGCCGCCTGAGGTGAAAAAGGTTGTCTTCTCATGGTCGATAGTGGCGTATTTGACGAAATCGGGGTCTGGTTCCATGATCCGCCCGCCAGAACGCCGCTTGGTCTGCAGGACGCCTTCCCGGTTGACGATATAGGCCTCTCCGGTGCTGCCGATGCGGATGTTCTCCACCAGATCATTGAAGTAATAGGTGTCGATGGTGGCCCTCAGGTACCAGGCGACTTCCGTCTCTTCCTTCTTGACGGCGATAATGAAGTGGGGGATTTGGCGGTAGCCGAGGAATTCGTCCGAGATGTATACCGGAACGTTTTGAACCCTTTTGAACCACTCGGCCTCCGCGTAGCTCTTGCCGAGCAGGTCGAAGGGGCCGGCATAGGCCACATGCCGGCCGTTCTGATCGAATACCCCCAGGTCGAAGAAGGCCTTGGACTGGGTCTGGAGGTTTTTGAAGATCATGTCCAGATGATTTCTCTGACGCAGCTGTTCACGACTGAAGCTGGCGGCTGTGAATTGCAGAATAGCGGCTTTCTCGGAGAGGAACTGGTCGATGATATTGCGATGGCCTTCGGCGATGCCGACCAATTCGTTTCTCACTTGTCGGACGGAATAGGACGCAAAGAAGTAGATGATGGTGCCATACACCACCAGCATCACTGCAAATGGAACGAGGAAGACGCGAATGATGAGCATGTTGCGCAGCGTGCGCGTGTAGTAGTCTTTCAAAGTGGTCCTCCCGCGTTTGGTTACGGCAAAAAAGGCATCAGCAACGATGATGCCAAACCCCATGGCGTATCTAAGCGTTTTCTATCTATTTGAATTATTGGTTAAAAAATGAGAATCCCATGAGCAGGTCTTTGGGAAGGCACGTTCACCGGATGTCAGGCAATTTTACGCACTGTCTGCGTGTCATGCAGTCCAGGCGCATCCAGGGTTGATTTTAATGTCGATTTTTCGCACATTATGTAAAAAATGCTGACATTCATTCAGCGATGAAGCGGTTGGGTGGTGTGTAACCATCTGAAAATATTATTTTTATCGTTAAATTAGAATGGCGCGGCGTTTGCAAGACGGACCTTTGTGACTGGCGCGGCTGCAACGATGTGCGAGGTGGAGACAGGAGATGTGGCGGACATTCAATTTGAAGACACGAATCTATTTATTGTTATCGGGGCTGGTGTTGATCGCCTTGTCCAATGGTTCGGTGATGGTTTGGTATTCTTTCCGCATTCAAGGGCTTTTCAATGGCATTGTCGATCAGAGTATGGCCGCTTTCGAATCTGCAGCGGCCCTCGAACTGGCGCTGGTCAACCAGAAAGGGTTCGTGACCTACTACTTTCTGGATGGCGATCCCGGATGGCTGCAAAATTTCGCGCAGCAACACCGGGTGTTCCAGGAGCAGCTGGGCCAGGCCCAGCAACTGGCCGGCACCCTTGAACAGCAAGCCAAAATCCAGGAGATCGCCGACCGTTACACCGATTATATGCGTCTGAAAGAGCGTGTGATCGAACACTACAAGCGCGGCGAACGGGAACAAGGCACTCAACTCCATCAAACCGTGCGGCAGCTGTTCGAGGAAATTTTCGCCAAGTGCGAGGCCCACAAGCTTGAACATTTGATGCATATTCGACAGGTCAGAAGTGATTTGGTGCAAGGCGGCAACAAGCTGCGTTTTGCCACGGTCATCACCATCGTCATTCAGATGGTGCTGGCCATCGGGTTGGGAATGCTGCTGGTCCATCAAATCTTCTCACCCGTCTATGCCATGCTGAAGAGCACGACCAAAGGATCGTCTTTTTCCCGCCCGAAAAATGTCGTCGCCGCATTGGGGCACAGTATCGACAGCCTCCTTGTCGATGTGAACCAGGCCTATCAGGAACTCGAGAAAAGTCGCGAAAACTTGTTGCAGGCAGAGAAGATGGCCATGGTCGGCCGCCTCGCGGCAGGCATGGCCCATAGCATCCGCAACCCCTTTACTTCCGTGAAGATGCGCTTGTTCTCACTGGGCAGATCACTGGAGCTGGATGCGACCCAAAAGGAAGATTTCGAGGTGATTTCCCAGGAAATTCGTCATATCGACACCATCGTTCAGAATTTTCTGGAGTTTTCGCGACCGCCCAAACTGGTCATGCAGCCGATCAGCCCCTCGGTCATCGTGGACCACGTGCTTCAACTCCTGTCGCATCGACTCGATTCCTATGGCGTAAAGGTCGATGTGGTACGATCCGAGATGCTGCCACAGGTGATGGCCGATCCGGAACAGCTCAAGGAGGTGCTGGTCAATCTAATCGTCAATGCCTGCGAGGAGATGAAAAGCGGCGGCACGATCGTCATCGATGAGTGTGTGGAACTGGACCACGAACAAAAAAAGGTCGTTCTCTATGTTTCCGATAACGGCCCAGGCGTTTCTCCAGCCAATGTGGAGAAGATTTTTCAACCATTTTTCACCACCAAGGATGAAGGCACCGGCCTCGGCCTGAGCATCGCCAAGCGTATCGTAGCCGAGCATGGTGGTACCCTCACCCTGGATCCATCCGATACGGCCGGTGCGACTTTCATCATTCACCTGCCGATAAAGGGGGCTTGAGATGAACACCATTCTGGTCATCGACGATGACGATCAATTGCGCAGAAGTTTTGAAAAGCTTCTCACCCAAGAGGGGTATCGCGTGCGCAGCGCCGCCTCGGGCGAGGCCGGCATTCAAGCCGTCCAGGAGGCGTGCCCCGATCTGGCCATATTGGACGTTCGCCTGCCGGGCATGAACGGCCTGGCCGCGTTCGAACGCCTGCATGCCATGGAACCCAAACTGCCGGTCATCATCATGACCGCATATGGAACGACCGAAACCGCCATCCAGGCGACCAAGATGGGTGCCTTCGACTATATTCTCAAGCCGTTCGACATTCCGGACATGCTCAGCATCATCCGACAGGCGCTCAATGCCGGCCGATTCATGCGCTCGCCGGTGCACATGAACAGCCTGCCCGACAAAGCCGATCGCGATGCCATGATTGGTAAGAGCCCGGCCATGCAGGAGGTTTACAAAGCCATCGGCCGGGTGGCCGCAACCGATGCCACCGTGTTGATTCGGGGCGATTCAGGCACGGGAAAGGAACTGGCCGCCCGGGCGATCTACCAGCACAGCCAGCGCGCCAATCGTCCGTTTCTGGTGATCAACTGCGTGGCCATACCCGATACGCTGCTCGAAAGCGAGCTGTTCGGATATGAAAAAGGCGCCTTTACGGGTGCCACCCATCGCCGCATCGGAAAAATCGAACAGGCCAGCGGCGGCACAATCTTTCTGGATGAAATCGGCGATATGCCCATCAATTTGCAGGCCAAGATTTTGAGGTTGCTTCAGGAACGCTGCATCGAGCGGTTGGGCGGACGCGAAACGATCACCGTGGATGTGCGCATCATTGCCGCCACCAACCGCCATTTGGAGCAGATGATCACGGCCGGTCACTTCAGAGAAGATCTGTACTACCGTTTGAAGGTCATTACTATATGGCTGCCGACCCTGAGTCAGCGGATCGAAGACATCGAGGGCCTATCCAACTATCATCTCTCCAAGCACGCCGCCGAACTGGGCCTCGATGCCCCGCCGATCACCAAGGAGGCCCTGAGCGTGCTGAAGCAGTTACCCTGGCCTGGCAATGTGCGGGAACTTTCCAACACCTTGCAAAAGGCACTGATTTTCAACCGGGGGGCCCCCCTGCGCGAGGAGGATATCCTCAATGCGGTCCGGGAGGACCATGGCCGGGAGAGATCGACGGGCCTGGAGAGCTACGAAGAGTGCCTGCGCCAGTGGATTCGGGAGGCGCTTCAAGATCAAGAAGATGAACATCTTTTCGAGTCGGCCACCGATCGCTTTGCTGCCCTGCTGATTCGCGAGGCGTTGACCTATACGGAAGGCAACCGGTCGCGCGCGGCCAAATTGCTGGGAATCACCCGACCTACCCTGCATGCCAAAATCGAAAAGTACCATCTCTCTTTTAAGACATCGGTGGAGCAACCGGATTGATCCGGAGGAACACCGATGGCCGCCATTGCGAAGCCCAAGGTTTTTTGTCAGCTTTTTTTACAGGATGAAAAACCCGCTCAGCCCCATCTTGTCGTGCCAATACTGGTGTCATATTTAATGCGTTAATAAACATAAAGGTTTCAATAGGATACTGATGGCCAGAACATGTTGGACGTGGCACGGCCGTTGCTCTATTCATGTTCAAAGCAAATTGCTTCAGCTGGTGGGAAAGTAACTTTTTATTTAAGGAGAAGGCCATGCGAAAAATCGAAAGAATCATGGTGGCGGTCGATTTGTCGGACTATTCACTTTCATCGGTACAATATGCCAAGCAGCTGGCACAGTCCCTGGGCGCCGAGATCATCCTGGTGAACGTTTATAACCAGCGCGATATCAGTGCCATCAGAACGGCCACGGATGCCTACTATGATCCCGGCTTTTTCGACAAAGTGGTGGAGGAGAACAAAAGCTTCAGGCGTAATCACTTGGATGGTCTGGTGGAACAGGCCGGCGCCCAGGATCTCGTCAAACGTAAATTGGTGCGAATAGGTGTTCCCCATCAGGAACTTCTTGCCGCGATCAAAGAAGAAAAAGCCGACATGCTGGTGATGGGAACCAAGGGACGATCCAATTTGGCCGATACCATCGTCGGGTCGGTTGCGCGCAAAATGGTGCACAGCAGTCCGATTCCCCTGGTCACCCTGCCGCCGGGATCGGCTGAATAGTGCCCATCCGCCATGTTGGTGGGCGCTATACGGGCTCAACCATCCGATGCCATGTAAGGACGGACGAGTTCTGGTGTTCGCCTGACCGTAGAGTGATGCGGGTGAAATCCGGGTAACCGTGACCGTACGCGGGATCATTTTATGCGCCAGGGAAAGAAGTATATGCATTCGATAAGGAGAATTCGGTATGCCTGAGAAGCAAATAGAGAAAATCCTCGTGGCTTTGGACGGTTCGGACCGTTCCGTGCGAACCGTAAAGTATCTGGCGGGATTGACGGGCCTCGTCAATGCGGAGGTCCGATTGTTCCATGTATTCAGAAATGTCCCCGAAAGTCACTACGATCTGGCCCGAGAACCTTCTGCCATCAATATTTCCGGGCAACTACTAGGTTGGGAGCAGCATCAGCGGCAACTGATCGAAAAACACCTGGAGAGGTGCCGTAGAATTTTGCTGGCCGCCAATTTCGATCCCGAACGGGTCAAAACGGTCATCCACAATCGCCAGCATGGTGTGGCCCGGGATCTCATCGCCACGGTGGTCAATGCCCGTAAACCATATGATGCGGTCATTATCAGGCGCCGCGGCATGGGGCGTCTGGCCGGGGTCGTCATCGGCAGCGTGGCGTTCAAGGTGCTCGACGGCCTCCACATGGCGCCGCTGGTGTTCGCAGGCCGCAAACCGGACAACAAGAAAATATTGATCGGCATGGACTTATCGGAAAATGCCATGCGGGCGGTTGATTTTGTCGGCCGGATGACCCAGGGCCGCGGTTATGCCGTGGGCCTTGCCGTGGTGGTGCGCCGGAACGGTTCCGCTGTGGTAGGCGAGGGCGCCGAGACGGATGTCAAAGCCTATGAAAATGCCCTGGAAGGAGCATTTGAAAAGGCGAGGAAGTGTTTGGCCGCCTATGGTTATGATGGGCAAAAGATCGACAGCCGCATCATCAGAAACAAGCCCAGCCGCGCCGGCGCGTTGGTCGAATTGTCCGAATCCGACAACTACAACACCATTGTCGTGGGCCGCAAGGGTGTCACCAACCTCGACGATTTCCTCATCGGTCGGGTCAGCCACAAAATCCTGCACGTTGGGAGGAAGCATAATGTGTGGATCGTCAATTGATCAATAGCGTCGCTGCATCAGAGCCGTTGCGTTGAAATTTCGAAAGGATTCCTGTCATGGAAAACCGGGTGGGGCTCAAGGCCACCAGAGATGATGAGGCCGGTGTAATTGATGGGTTGACATTACCAAGCGTCCCATCGGGACTCTTATATGCGGATCATTATGAATTTTTTGTCGAACTGCCGGAGGTGGGGCGCCTGAGAATACGACCCATTCAGGAGAGCGATGCACCCTTGCTTGAGGCACTTTTCAAAACACTCACCCCGCACTCGGTTTATTTGCGTTTCTTTACTTATTTTCGCCAACTGCCGCCCGCCATGCTGGAACGGTTTACCCGGATTGATTACAGTCGCGAGATCGCCCTGGTTGCCATTTCGAGGCAAGCCGGGGAAGAGAAGATGGTCGCTGATGCCCGTGTGGTCGAAACTACGCTTCCCGGTACGGCCGAGTTTTCCGTGCTGGTCACTGACCCCTTACAGGGGAAAGGCATCGGCGCATGTCTGCTGCAGAACTGCCTGACCATCGCCCAAAAGCGCGGCTACCAGCGCATCTATGGCATTGTGCTGTCGGAGAACCGACAGATGTTGGCGCTGGGGCGTAAACTCGGGTTCAGTATCAAGCACATTGCCGGCAGCCGTGAATTTGAACTTTCCAAGGCGTTTGAATGATATGGACAGGGAATATATCATCCTTATTGCCGATCGGAACCCGCGGATCAGGGATTTCGTGCTACGGGAGTTGAAAAGCGAAGGCCATCGCGTCTATTCGGCTGATAACGCCGACCAGCTCAAGAATTGGATTCACCGGCCCGGCAGGTTGGATGCTCTGGTTATCGATCCCGATATGCCGGGTCTGGAGGATCCGGCCGCTTTTGGCCGGATGCTGGCCGAACGACCGACCCTGACCGTCATCTTTCACTGCCTGGCATCAGATTGCTTTTCCATCCGGACACCCGGCAGAGCCGTGGCGTTTGTCGAAAAGAGCGGCCAAAGCGTGGATTTTCTGAAGCAAAAAATCCGCACCATCCTATCCGGGCAAGGCAGTGAAGTGGGTCCTGCACAGACCCGCCGCGAATAAGTCTCGACAGCTGTTTCGGTGTTCGATTTTTTTACACCGTGCAAAAGTAATTGTCGACCAGACTGCCTCCGATCGAACAGATCTTTTCCGACTTGCTTGAAATCTAATGAAAATCAGGTAGCCCTCATTTGGCACACGACTTGCTCACTTTCATGGGGCGGAATTGGCAAACCCATTGGTGCAGTCTATTCCGCGATTGGCAACGGACCGCTTACCTGGGAAGAGAATAGCGCCAATGGCATCAAATCCTCGCCCCATATCACCCCATGCGTTGGCATACCTGAATACCAACGTGGACCTGAAAACCTATTTTAAAAGGCAAGAGCGGCGATTCGTTCTCGGCCTGATGGCAGCCTTTCTCGTGCCGTTGGCGCTGCTCTCGGCCTATTTTCACTATCAGTTTCACGTCACCTTGAAAGAAAGCGGCAAATCGAGCCTGACCGCCATTGCTGAAAGCCAGCGCAATACGGTCGATCTTTTTCTGCAAGAGCGACTGGTGAATCTCTTCGCCTTGTTTTCCAGCCCGGCCTTCGGACCGGCGCCGTCCCAGCAGCAAATGGATGCCCTGCTTCGTCAGCTGCGGCAAACCAGCGATGCCTTCATCGACGTGGGCTGCGTAACTCAGCATGGGCTGCAAATCGGCTATGCCGGCCCCTATCCCTACTTGCAATATAAGGACTATAGCGCCCAGGAGTGGTTCTCGGCCTTGATGGCCTCACAGCGAGGACACGCGATCAGCGATATCTATCTTGGCTTTCGAAACAAATTGCACTTCACCATCGCTACCCGGCAGGTCATCGAAGAGAACACCTACATCCTTCGTGCTACCCTCGATCCGGAGAAATTTTATCTTTTCCTGCAAACCATCAGTTGGGGAAAGAGCGTGACATCGAGCCTGGTCAACAACGAGGGGCGCATTCAACTCGGTCACCCTGCCATGGATGACGTGCTGACCACCAGCGGATATCTCCCCCCCGCGGCGAAGTCTTCTGGTGCGCAGACGATATTCACCAATGGACAAGCTGTGCTCATGGCCCATGCCTGGTTGAAAGAGGCGCCCTGGTCCCTTCTGGTCAGCCAGCCTCAGAGCATCGCTTTTGCTCAACTCTATCGAACCCGTTTCATTATGCTGATCAGTTCCACGGTGATGCTCATCGTCGTTGCGCTGGCCATTTGGATGACCACCCACGCACTGATCGCTAAAGCCAGGGAAAATGCCGAGAAACATGAGGAGTTGTCGGCTCAGTTGCTGCATGCGTCAAAACTGGCATCACTGGGAGAATTGGCAACCGGCGTAGCGCATGAGATCAATAACCCTCTGGCCATCATCATCGCCACCACCGGCGTGATCAAGGATATGCTCAACCCCGAATTTAAAATGGATCATTCACCCGAGCAAATCATCTCCGAAATCCGGACGGTAGAAGATGCGGTGTTTCGCATCAAGGGTATTACCCTGCAACTGCTCAATTACGGCCGCAAGAACCAGCCCAAAATGCGGCCTGCCAACATTAACGCGATTCTTGAAGAGGTGCTGGGCGGATTCAAGGAGCACGCACTGGCATTGGCCGACATTCAGGTCATACGTCAATTGGACCCCCAGCTGCCGGATATTCTCATGGACCCGGATCAGATTCGACAGGTGCTGTTCAACTTGATCAACAATGCCGGCGATGCCATCACAGGGCCCGGGACAATCACCCTTTCTACCCTGCAGGATGAAGAAACGGTGCGCGTCACCGTGACCGATACCGGTAAGGGCATGGATAGCGAACAGATCAAGAAGATTTTCGATCCCTTCTATACGACCAAGGAGGTCGGCAAGGGAACGGGCTTGGGACTGAGCGTTTCCATTGGCATTGTTGAATCAATGGGCGGGGCCATCGAAGTGCAGAGTCTGCCGGGGGCCGGCAGCGCTTTTACGGTGATCCTGCCCAAACAAGCGAACAAAGGAGCCATCAATGGAAAAAACAACGCCAATTAGCGGCGGAAATGGAATGCCGAAGGTTCTGCTCATCGATGATGAGAATGATTTTCGCAAGGGCCTTGCACAGCAGTTGACCGTGCGCAACTACAAAGTGCTCGATGCGGACAACGGGGAAGATGCCATCAAATTGGTGCGTCATGAAAACCCCGAAGTGGTCATTCTCGATCAGAAGATGCCGGGAATGGACGGCATTCAAACGCTGAAAGAGATTAAAAAGGTCCGACCGGAGGTCCAGGTGATCATGCATACCGGGCACGGCACCACCGAGTCGGCGCGAATCACCGGAAAGCACGATGTGTTTCGGTACCTTGAAAAGCCCTGTCCCTTGGATGAATTGGAAAAGGCCATTCGGGATGCCTCTTTGGAGCGGGTAAAGGCGCTGGCGCGATATGAGATTCCAGACATTGAGCGAACCAGCATCAAACAGTGGCTCATCGGCGCCCACAACGCGCGGCCCGGCCTCATCATGCTGGGCGCATTGCTCTTTTTCCTGATCGCCCTGATGCCGACGCCCAAGTCGCTGGAGCATCTGCTCACCTCTCCCAAACAGGGTGCGGCCGGAGAATCCATTAGCGGGTATTCGGACTACAAGAAGATGAAGCCCGGTCAAACCATCGCCGAATACTACGGCGCCAAGGCCAAGATATACAGCAAAAACAGTGGTCCGGATGGCAAGATCAACAAAGGTCCGGCCACAAACGCCCAGGTCGCCATGCGGGCCAAGGTCATGGTCGGTGTGCTCGTCGTGGCCGCGCTTTTTTGGGCCACCGGGGCGATCCCCATCGGGATCACCGCCTTGCTGGTCGGCGTATTGATGTACTTCTTCGGGGTCTTTCCGCCGGGAGACGTGGCCCAGGCCTATGCCAAAGATTCGGTGGTCTTCATCTTCAGTGTCCTGGCCCTGGCCGCCGCGATCAGCAAGACCGGTCTGGATCGGCGGATTGGCATATTGCTACTGGGCACGAGCACCAATCTGGTCAAGTTCGGTTTGATCTTCGCCCCCCTGCTGTCGATCACCGCCGCCTTTCTCTCCGAGCACGCGCTGGTGGCTTTCATCGCACCCATCCTGATGATGGTCTACATGGGCGCTATCCGGTCGGCCGGTTTGGACAAGGACAAGGCCCTGGTGGTCATGCTGCTGCTGATGCTCACCTTTTGCGGCAACGTGGGTGGACCAGGCTCACCGGCCGCAGGCGGACGCAATGCCGTCATGCTGGGTATATTCGCTGACTACGGCGTTCAGCTCACCTTCGGTCAATGGGTGGCGCGTGGATTGCCTTTTGTGCCGGTGATGTCCCTGACAATTGCGGCCTATTTTCTCATCGTATTCAGGAAGAAAATCTTATCTCCCAAGGTCAACGTGGCGGCCCAGGTGAGGCGCGAATCGGAAAAGATCGGCAAGATGACGCCGGACGAGTACAAGGCCGCCTTCGTACTGGTCCTGCTGATCCTCATGTGGGCCACCTTGTCCGAAAGTTACGGCATGGGCGGTCCGGCTCTGCTGGCGCTGGTGTTGTTGAACCTGATGGGTATCCTTCGCTGGAAGGATATCAACAGCATTCACTGGGACGTCGTGGCCCTCTATGCGGCTGCCAGCGCCATGGGATACGGTCTGGCGGCATCGGGTGCCGCTTTGTGGCTGGCCTCGGGATTTGTGAACCTGCTGCCCGATTTCCTCATGGCCGGGACAGGGCTATGCATATCCACAAGCCTGATTACCGGTATCATGACCAATTTCATGAGCGACGGCGCCACGGTGGCGGCCATCGGTCCGATCACAGTGCCCATGGCCACCTTGTCCGGGACCTCGCCGCTGCTGGTCGGTCTATCGACGGCCTTTGCTTCATCCTTTGCCCACATCCTCATTATCGGAACGCCCAACAATGCAATCGTCTTCAGTATTGCAAGAGATCCGGAGACCGGAGAGCAGCTGATCACAATGAAGGATTTTCTCATTCATGGATCGATGGTGTTTCTGCTGAGCATGGCCGTGCTTTGGATATGGGTTTTCTGGGGATATTGGAGGTGGTTCGGCTTCTAATAAGCGACAACACAGGGTAGAAGTAGAATAATGATTGACATGGCACAACACAAGCACAGGGAGAAATATACGATGGCACAAAATAAAATCAACTTGCTGATCGTCGATGATGAGGAGCAATTCCTAAAATCCATCAGCCGGAGTCTGGAGATGCGTGATTTTGATGTGGTCACGGCCAATCGGGGAGATAAAGCCCTGGAGATTGCCCGTCAACACCCGGTTGACATCGCCCTGGTGGATCTGAAGATGCCGGGCATGGATGGTCAGGAAACCCTCGAAGCGCTCAAAAAGCAGCACCCCTGGATGGAGATTGTGATTCTCACTGGTCATGGGACCATCGATTCGGCTGCGGCCTGCTCGCGTGCCGGCGCGTTTTCCTATCTGCAAAAGCCGTGCGAGTTCGACCAACTCTTGGAAACTCTGACCCAGGCATTCCGTAAGCGGGTGATGAATAAAAAACAAATCGAAGATAAGAAAATGGATGCCATGATGCGCATTTCCATGGGGCATTCGCCGCGTGAGATCCTGGCCCGGCTCAGGGAGATCGATCAGGCGGAATGAGGGGGTGCACCATTCAAGGCAAAGTCGATTTTACGGCTTTGCCTTGAATTCTTCCTTGTGGATGCCGTGGTGGCTCATCAGCTTATGCAACTGGCGCGTGGTGATGCCCGCCTCTGCGGCCGATGCGTTGATTTTGCCCCGGTTGCGGCCCAGCAGGTCCTTGATGTAGCGTCGCTCGAAATCATCCAGGGCCATGCGGCGGGCTTCGGAAAGGGGTATGTTGGTGTGAACCGGCATGACGGCCGCCTCGCAGAGCTCTTCGAACAGCTCCTGAGGAAAGCCCGTGGGTGTCAACACCGTGGCATCTTCCAGAATATAGGCCCGCTCCATCAGGTTTTCCAGCTCGCGCACATTGCCGGGCCAGTGATATTTGGACAGGTTTTGCAATACATGGGGATGCACCGATTGGATCGACTTCTGGAACTCGCGATTCAGACGGGTCAAAAAGAAATGGATCAACTGGGGCAGGTCCTCGATCCGATCACGCAAGGGGGGGATATGGATGGGAAAGACATTGAGCCGGTAGTACAAATCCTTGCGAAAAGCGCCCTCTTCACTGGCCGCTTTCAAATCGGTATTGGTGGCGGCGATCACCCGGGCGTTGGTGCAGATCGTCTCTTCTCCGCCCACACGACTGAAGGTGCCGTCCTGCAGGACCTGTAAGAGCTTGATCTGGGCCTGGGGGGTCAGCGTGCCGATTTCATCGAGAAAGATGGTCCCGCCGTTGGCGATTTCGAACTTGCCGAGCTTTTTGCGCAAGGCGCCGGTAAAGGCCCCTTTTTCATGGCCGAAGAGCTCGCTTTCCAGCAGCGTGTCCGGAATGGCGCCGCAGTGCACGCTGATGAACTGCGCCTTTTGCCGATTGCTGTGCTGGTGGATGAGTTTGGCCAGCACGCTCTTGCCGGTCCCGGTTTCGCCGGTCAAGATGACCGTGGTCTTGGTGGCGGCCACGGACCGGATCTTTTTAAATACCTCGACCATGGCCGGACTTTTGGTCTGGATCACCTCCAGGGCATCGGCTTTCCAGAATTTATCCCTCAGGTAATCGAGTTCCGATTGGCGAATGGCGGTCTTTTTGATGGTATCGACCACCAGGCGGACCTCATCCGTGGAGACCGGATAGGTGATATAGTCGCTGGCGCCCTGCTTGACCAACCCGACTGCCTTGCGGATATGTTCGGGTGCCGCCATAATGACGATTTCAATGGAAGGCGACTGTTTTTGCAGTGGATTTAAGGTTTCGCTGAAATCCCCACCGTGCATGTGGTCGGCCATGATGTCCAGGTCGACGAACAGCCAGTCGTAACGCGCCCGGGACAGCATGGGCGCGGCCTGGGCAAAATCGCGGATGCCGTCGATCTTGACATCGGTATCAAATGCCCGTCGGATTTTTTCGATGTCGTCTTCAATGTTTGAAATGACCAGTAACGCTTGCATGCGATGCCTCTGAATCGAGTGCGGATACAAATCCCATTTTGGAGCCTATTCATATGCGAGGTGGGCGCTGCAATCAACGATTTATTGCCTTGCGGCGGTAACGGAATTTAAAATTTCAAACCTCGGGGATCGTCTTTCAGGTTGCGGCTTTTCGACGCCGTTTCGACTTAGAAACCGGTGGGCGTCGGGTGCGACCCGCTCACAGCCATTTTTTCCTTCTGAAGTAAAGCAACATGGCTCCGACGATGGCGGCGATAATTCCCCAGGCGCCGAAGTAACCCCAGCGCCAGTGCAGCTCGGGCATGTGGTCGAAATTCATGCCGTAAATACCTGCCACGAAGGTGATGGGGATGAAAATCGTGGCGATGATGGTCAACACTTTCATCACCTCGTTCATGCGGTTGCTGACGCTGGACATGTAGAGTTCCAGCAGACCGCCCAACATTTCCCGGTAGGTTTCGACGGTGTCCTGGATCTGGATCACATGATCGTAAACATCGCTTAAAAATGGATGGGTGGCCGGTTGAACGAGGTCGAATTCTCCCTTGCTCAGCTGGGAGACCATCTCGCGCAACGGCCAGATTTGTTTGCGCATGAAGATCGTTTCACTCCTCAGGAAATGAATCTCTCTCACTGTCTGCTGATGGATTTCCTGGGACACTATGGTTTCTTCCAATGCCTCGATACGTTCTCCCAGTCGTTCCAAAATCAAGTAGTAATGGTCGACGATGGCGTCGATCAGAGCGTAGGCCAGATAATCGCAGCCTGATTTGCGGATGCGCCCCTTCGCCTTTCGAATCCGCTGGCGCACCGGGTCGAAGACATCCCCAGGTGACTCTTGAAAAGAGATCAAGAAATCGGGGCCAAGTACAAGACTGACCTGCTCGGATTCGATTCTTAGCCCCTCTGGATCGAATTGAAGCATTTTAAGGACCAGGTAGAGATAGTTTTCGAACTCTTCGATTTTAGGCCGATGCCCGGTATTGCCGATATCTTCCAGCGTCAGGGGGTGGATGTCGAATTGGAGACCGAATTTTTCCAGCATCGTCGTGTCGTGGATGCCGATCAGGTTGATCCATTTTTTCGAGGGGCTTTGGCGCAGGGATCTCAGGCGGTCCATCTCCTGAATATCCTGTTCGTCCAGGGCTTCGGCGCTGTAAGCCATCACCGATATTTGCGGCCGATCTGTTTTTTGTTCGCCGACGAACAGCAGGGTTCCCGGAGAGCTGCCGACCTCCTTCCTGCGTCGTTTCGAATGCCGGGCCATGGGGATACCTCTACACCTATGTGTCACTCCGCCATGCGAAGCTTTTTAAGATTTCAATGAATGATGCCGATGATAGCCCCAAACGGCTTTCTTGTAAAGCGACCGAGATGCAGGCCGGCGATGCGGCAGGGATCCGCGGTTGCATTTTCGGCATGGTTTATTAAGTTATAAGGAACGTCTCGAGGAAAGGAGACCCATCATCTGACATGACCGACCCACAATGGATCGCTATCCACGCACCTGTCGCGATGGAGCGCATTTTAGATCGACTGAAAAGAGAATTTATCGCCGATATCGACGCGAATACCGCCATCTGGGATCTCTTCGAGAAACGGTTGACCCATCATTGGAATCGCCTGTTCGCATTGCTCCACCAGCTCTATGGATGGCAGTACGACTTTTTCTATCACCTCGAGCAGATCGTGCGGACTGCTGCCAAAAGCTGGTTGGCGCGGCCGGACGATCTCAAGTCCCTGGATGGCTACCGGGAATGGCAGGCGGACTGGTTCCAATCCGAGACCACGGTGGGCGGCGTACTCTACGTGGACCTGTTCAGCGACAAGTTGGCCAAGCTGCACGAGCATATCGTCTATTTCAAGAAGCTGGGGCTGACCTATCTGCACCTCATGCCCCTGTTCGCCGTGCCCCACGGCGACAATGACGGCGGCTATGCGGTCAGCGACTACCGCGCCATCAATCCGGACATCGGTGACATGGTGGAATTGAACCAGCTGGCCGGCGCCCTGCGCAACGAGGGCATCGACCTGGTGCTCGATTTCGTGTTCAACCACACCTCCGACGAGCACCACTGGGCTCAACGTGCTCAGGCGGGTGACCGCCACTACCAGGCCTTCTATCATCTGTTCGACGATCGCGGCCTTCCCGACCAGTACCAGCGCCACCTGCGTGATATCTTCCCCACCGTGCGGCGTGGCAGCTTCACCTGGCATGCCGGAATGGGGAAATGGGTCTGGACCACGTTCAACAACTATCAGTGGGACCTGAACTATGCCAATCCCGAGGTGTTCCGCGCCATGGCCGAGGAGATGCTGTTTCTGGCCAACCAGGGCGTGACGGTGCTGCGGCTGGACGCGGTGGCCTTTATCTGGAAGCGGTTGGGCACCGACTGCGAGAATCAACCCGAGGCGCACCTGATCGTACAGGCCTTCAATACCCTGGCGCGCATCGCCGCGCCCTGCCTGCTTTTTAAATCCGAGGCCATCGTGCATCCGGATCACGTGATCTCGTACGTGCGGCCGGACGAATGCCAGCTCTCCTACAATCCCACCTTGATGGCACTGCTCTGGGAGTCGCTGGCCACGCGGGAAGTCAAGTTGCTCGCGCACGCCGTTCGTCACCGCAGCCGCCTGCCTGAGGGGTGCGCCTGGGTCAATTACCTGCGCTGCCATGACGATATCGGTTGGACCTTCGACGATGAAGACGCCCGTCGGATGGGAATCGACCCGGTGGGGCACCGCCGTTTTCTCAATGATTTTTATACCGGTCGCTTTCCAGGCTCGTTTGCCAAGGGGTTGCCGTTTCAATTCAATCCGGCCAACGGCGACCTGAGGGTATCGGGTACCCTGGCCAGTCTGGCCGGACTGGAGCAGGCCCTGGAGCAGGAGGACCCCCAGCTGATCGAGTGGGCCGTGCGGCGCATCAATTTAATGCGCAGCATCATGCTCAGCGCCGGAGGGATTCCACTCATCTACCTGGGCGACGAGTGGGGCATGCTCAACGATTACACCTTTCTTTCCGATCCGTCCAAAGCCGCCGACAGCCGTTGGGTGCATCGATCGAAACGCAAATGGGAGGCCCGCGACGATTTGACCGATGCCGATACCCTGCAATGGCGGTTTTTCAATGAAATGGTGCGGCTGATCGGGATTCGCAAACAGCTGCCCGCTTTCAGTAACGGCGGCATGGAGGTGGTCGACTCGGGCAACCCGCACCTTTTTGCGTACTTGCGCCAAGGCGGCGGTCGGCGGGTCCTGGTGGTCAATAACTTTTCCGAACATCCCCAGGTCATGCCCTGGGACTATGCCAGTGGGCACGTGAGTGGAAATGGCGGCGTGGACCTGGTCTCCTCCGAACGGTTCCCGGCCGGAAAGGATATTGCCCTTGACGGGTACCGGTTTGCCTGGCTCCACATCGGAGAGGTTTAAATGACGACACCGTAAGAAGTCCAATATCTGCGTTGCGCTCATCCCGTGGTCCTTGCGGCGTACAACAAGCACGCCTCAGGACACGGGATTTCGCGCGCCTTGATCTTGGACTTCTTACGGTGCCGTCAGGCAACAACCTCTTACAAACTCATCAATTTTGATGAACCCGAAAAAGTCGTTGAAGCGTCATGCCGGACCCCGGATCGTGGTCCGGGGCAGGCTTTGATCCGGCATCCAGAACCTATTGAAAATACCGGGGCTTGGTTTTCGCCGGGAAGACGGGAAATGCAAATTCCGGAATATCTTCAAATCCATCAATGGTAGCGGCGGGCCCCTTTGTAGCGTGGCTTGAAATACCCGTTGGACAGGCTGGCCGTGCGGATGCGTTTGCCCCGGCCGGGTGCATGGATGAAACGGCCGTCGCCTGTGTAGATCCCCACATGCGAGATCCTGTGGCTTTTCCCGGTGGCGAAGAAGACCAGGTCGCCCGGTTCAAGGGCATGGCCGGACACCGACGTGCCGGCAAGGTACTGGTTGTAGGCGTTGCGCGGCAGTTCCAAGCCGTTGAGGCGGTAAACCGTCATGGTCAGGCCGCTGCAGTCGAAACCGTCCCTGACCGAGGCGCCACCCCAGCGGTAGGGCACGCCTAAGAAACGACGGGCCGTCTCGACGATGCTCTCCTGCAGGTTGCGTCGCACATCGGCCTGATGGGCGCCGGGTACCGGGTGGATGATATAGAACGCTTCGATCAATCCCCGGGACTGAAGGGCCAGTGCGCGCGCATGGGCCGCCTCCCGGGTCTCGAAGCGTTCGAAGCGGACCTTGTACAGCCCGTCGGTGTCTATGAAATAGTAGGCGTCGAGGCCGGCTGCTTCGAGTCGTTCGGCATAGAGCGCCGCGCGATCACTGGTGGAAAAAGCCCCGGCTTGAATCGTGAATTGAATGGTCGGCAGCCGGCGCGCCTCCGGCTCGACGGTGGGCGCCGGGGCCGGAGGAGGCGGCGCGGGCGCACGGGCCGGCATCGGCTGTTGCGGCGATGCACAGCTGAACATCATCAGGGCGGCGCATATGAGGCCGAAGAGCGCGGAAGCGGTGCGGTGGATCCAGGCGGTTTTTTTTATCCCCATGCCGACTATATTACCGGCTGCAGCGCTGGAATTCAACCCTGCTGAGGCGTCTTCATAAACTCGACATCCTCCTCGGGCGGCAATTTGACCAGCAGCACGCTGGCCGGTGAACTGTCCAGAACCTGCATGGCCTGGCTGCCCCGCATGCGCCGATAGACGTCGTGGCGCAGGCTGGCCCCCATCATGACAACGGCATCCGTTCCGGCCGTTGCGATGATCTCTTCTGCGGGCCGGTCGCTTTCCTTTACGATGATTCCGCATTCTCGATGAGATTGGCCCAGCCATTGGCCGGCTTGCGACAGACAAGCCTGGGCGGTTTGGCGCGTCTTTTGGTCATCGACGCTTTTTTGAATCCATATCAGATTCACCGGCGGACCGATGGCGGGCAGCAGGCGCCGCAACAGGGAAAACTGCGAGCGGGCGGACAGAGACCCATCCGCGCATACCAGATACGGACTGTCCGGTCCGCCGCCGCGAACCACCAGCAGAGAGGTTTGCAGATCGAGGGCCAGTTTCCGGATGGCATTGCCGCTCATCCAGCGCCCCAGGCGGTTGCGCCGCGGCGGTGCCACGACGAGCAGATCGTATCCATGCTCGTCCACCTCGTGGTTGAGGGTTTCCACCAGGTGGCCGAAGGATTCATAAAACGCGACCCGCCGTCCGTCGGCCGCATTGCATACGAATCGGTAACCGCGGGGAAAATCCTGAATCGTGATAGCCTTGGGCATGGGAAGGATCGCCCGGCCGGCCAGGAAATCCAGGGCCGTGATCAGGATCTGAAGGCCGTGGGGCAGACCTTTACGGTCGGCCGGGGAAAACGCGATGCCTACCGGCGGCGGATCTTCGGCGGCGTGGGTGCCGCTGCGCACGGTGATCACAGCCAGTTCGGCGGCCAGTCGTCGGGACAGTTCGGCGGCGAAGTGCAGCGCCTTCTCGGCGATCGGTTGTCCGTTAGTATATGCAAGTATTTTCAGCATGATAAATATGTCCCGAATTATGAAGGAGGCGCTCCCGGATGGCTTTCTTCCCTTTGATCAATGGCCGGTTGTCCAGATTCGGACAGGCCGGCTTGGCTGTCCCGGGGGTGGATGTCCGGCCCGAAAATTTCCCAATGGCCGCGTCTGAGTGCCGGGCACTCCTCGAAGACGATCTCCGGGCATGTGGCGCAGATGGCCGCAAAAAACGATTCCCGCATGGCCTGGCGGATGGCGGCACGGGTGGTGGCGTGCACTTTTCCGGCGCCGATCTCGTTCAGATAACCGGAGTTTTTTAACACAAGGAACACGCCGTGGTTCACGCCGGAGAAATAGATGCCGCCGCCGCGCCGACGCACCTCGTCGAGCAGGATTTCCAGGACGTGCACCCCGCTGGCATCCATGGTGTTGACCTTGTGCATGCGGATCAGCAAATTCGCCGTCTGGGGCCGGTTGCGCAACCGCCGCTGCAGATCGTCCAGCACAAATGCGGCGGAACCAAAGAACAGCGAACCCTCGATGGCGACGATCTCCATCTGGCAGCACGTTTCGCCGTAGGACGACGCCCGCATTTTGCCGGTGGCCGGATCCGGCACGACCGACTGGATTCGCGGATGGGAAGTGGCGGCTAGGTGCAGGCCGATGGAGAGCAACACGCCCACATAGATGGCGAACTCGATATTGAGCAGGAGGGTCGAGGCAAAGGTGATGACCAGCACCGCCGCATCGCCGCGCGTGGTTTTCAGGGTCCGGGCGATGTCCCTGACGCGGATCATGTCATAGGCGACCACCACCAGGACGCCGGCCAGGGCCGATATGGGCAGCTTGGCGGCCAGGGGGGCGGCGATCAACACGGTCAGGGCTACCGCGATGCCCGAGATGATGCCGCTCAGGGGTGTCCTGGCGCCGGCCCTGAAATTGACCGCCGACCGGGTGAACGACCCACTGCCGGCGTAGCCGCTGAAAAGGGCCGCGGAGACATTGGCCAGGCCCTGGCCGATAAACTCCTGGTTGACATTGATGCGCTGGCGGGTCTGGTCGGCAATGGATTTGGCGATGGAGACCGCTTCGACCAATCCGAGAATGGCGATGGCCAGGGCCCCGGGAGCCAGTTTGCCGGCTTGGGCGAGCAGATGCATGTCCGGCAGGCCGGGCAGGGGAATATCCCCGGATACCGCCCCCACGACCGCAACACCCTGCCGATCCAGGTCGAAGATCGCCACAAGGCTGCCCACAGCTACCATGGCCAGGAGCGTCCCGGGCCAGTTGGGTCGGAATTTTTTGAATCCTAAAATGATCACGATGGTGAGCGTGCCCAGGCCCAGACTGATGATTTCGATCTCATGCAGATTGGTGATAATGCTAAATAGATGTTCAAAAAAAACCGATGTTTTTTCGATTTTCAATCCGAGCAGGGCCGGTAATTGCTTGAACGCGATGAGAACGGCCGCCCCGGTGGTGAACCCGATCAGCACGGCATGGGAGACGAAATTGAGCAGCGTACCCAGGCGGGCCACACCCATGATGATTTGAAGGGCGCCCACCATGAGTGCCAGAAACAGGGCCATCTCGATGTAACCGGCGCTGTTGGGCTCGACCAGGGGCGACAGGGTGCTGAACACCACGAGCGAGACGGCAGTGGTGGGTCCGGTGATCAAATGGGACGAGCTTCCCCATAGACAGCCGATAATCGTCGGCACGATGGAGGTATAAAGCCCAAACGATACGGGCAGCCCGGCGATCAGGGCATAGGCCATGGATTGGGGGACGGCCACCACGGCCACGGTCACTCCGGCGAAGAGATCGGGCTTGAAAAAGGGGCGTCGATAGCCGCGCAACCAGGAAAGAAACGGCACAATGGCCTGGGGGTGAAAATGCATATGGCCTATCCCGGGTTTGGGTCGCCGAAAGACACGGCAGCGATCGAATGCATGGCAGGTTCAGCAACCGATTGACAGAGTCGCTCCCGTGCCAGTATAAGCGATTGACGCTTTAAGCGGAGCATCCATGAAATACGTCCGAAAATTGTTCTGGTTGGCCTATCGAGCCGTCCGCAAAATCTCTTATCTCATTCGAGAGCGCTTCGATTTGATCGAAGTCAAAATCCTTTCCATCGGCCTGGTGATGATACTGATCCTGGGGCTGTATCTGCTCTATCTGCTCTTTGCCGATGTCAAACACTATGGGGTTCTCTCTTCCACGGCCATCATTCACCTCATGGGCGGTCGGGGATTGGGTATCGCCACCTGTCTTTCTGCCGGCTTGTCGGTTCCTCTCACCATCGTCTACAATTTTTATCTGGAGGTCGTCATCGTCCTGGTCGCATATGGCATCGTCGTTTTGATCATGCGCAATGTCATCGAGCCCAAGCTGCTCAAGAGCACCGTGCGCCAGGCGGAGTTCACCGCCCAGGGCCAGAAGACCAGGATCAAGAGATATGGTGCCGTCGGTCTCTTTCTCTTCGTCATGTTTCCCTTTTTTATGACCGGCCCGGTCATTGGTTCGATCATCGGGTACCTGCTGAACTACAAAGCGATCAACAACTTTATGATCGTCTTCAGCGGCACGTTGACTTCCATTGTGATCTACGCCCTGATCGGAAACGGCGTGCTCGATTATGTCAATCGTTATGTGGATGTCGAACAGGTCGAGACGTGGGCGGTCATCATCATCGGCCTCTTGATTCTGATTTTCGCCATATACCACATCGGTACGGTGAAGCGCTTCCTCGATCAGGATGACGATTGATCGTTTGTTCCCCTGACAATACCTCCCGAATTCTGCAAATCACGGCCTTGGCTGGTGCACCAGGCGCATGCCCGGATGGGGCACCGGGAAATAGGGGATCGTGGTGCCGTCCAGGCTGCCGATGAAGGCTGTCCTGCGGTCCGGACCGCCGAAACAGATGTTGGCCGGGCGCCGGAGAATGCGCTTTTCCGGGTCTTCCAGGACGATTTCGAGCTCGCCGTCGGGCGTCAGGTAGCCGACGGCATTCCATTGGGGAAACGTGATCCACAGATTGCCGGCCTCGTCGAAGGCGATGCCGTCGGGCAGACCGAGCTGGGCCAGCGGGCTGGGACCGAAGATCTCGGCCGGACCGCACGATCCATCCGGTTCGATAGCATAGCGCACGATGTTGCGACGCATGGTCTGGGCCACGTAGAGGTAGTGTTCGTCCCGGTCCAGGGTCAGGCCGTTGGCGAAGTAGAGGCCGTCGGCCACGATGCGCGGCTCGCGGCCCGCCTCCACGACCACGACGCAACCGTCGGGCAACGGGTGCCAGAGGGCCGATTCGATGTCTTCCTTCTCCGTGGAGTTGGAGACCCACAGACGGCCCCTACTGTCCACATAAGGGAAATTGGGCGCGCGCATGCGGCGGCCCTCGGCCTGGGTCAACAGCACCTCGTGAGAGCCGTCCCTCGAAAGCGCCTGTACCTCGCCGTTGCCGATGTTGGCCACGATGCAGCGCCCCTGCGGGTCGATGCAGATGCCATTGGGCACGCCGCCCAGATCACCAAAAAAATCCACGCGACCGTCGGGTTGAACGTGGGCGATCTGCCCGCGGGCATCGGCGGTGTAGAGGGAGCCGTCGTTCAGGGCCATGACCCCTTCGGGCCGCAGGATACCGTTGCCGATGGTTTTGACTTCCGAGATGTTCATATGGTTCATCACATGGTATGTTTTGTTTTTTAATAAGCAAGAAGCGGATGGCTTTGAGCGACAGAGTAATGCGTCGCCTTCAAATCGTCAAGTAATACCCTGTTATCAAACAATAAGAAAGACTCGAAGCCGCGGGTCGAAACCATCGATGCGCTATTCAAGCGTTTGAGGAGGCGGAACATGAAGGCAATTATATTGAACGGCTTCGGCGGACCCGATGTCATGGAGGTCGGCGAACTGCCCATCCCGGAACCGGGCAGCGGACAGGTGCGCGTGCGGGTCATGGCCACATCGGTCAACCGGGCCGATACGGTCCAGCGCAAGGGGAACTATCCGCCGCCACCCGGCGAATCGGACGTGCTCGGCCTGGAGGTGGCCGGGGTGGTCGATGCCTTGGGCGGCGGCGTGACCGACTGGCAACGGGGCGACCGGGTCATGGGACTAGTGGCCGGCGGCGGTTATGCCGAATATGCCTTGGCCTACGCCGGGCACCTGATGGCCATTCCGGAGACGATCACCTTCGAGGAGGCGGCGGCGATCCCCGAAGTATACATCACCGCCTTTCTGAACCTTTTTTCCATCGGCGGTCTCGGCGAGGGAGAGACGGTGCTGCTGCACGGCGGCGGCGGGGGCGTCAACACAGCCGGCATCCAGCTTTGCCGCACGCTGCTCGACAGATGCCGGATCATCGTCACGACCTCCACCGGCAAGGTGAATCGGGTGCGTGAGCTAGGGGCGGATCGGGTGATCGACTATCGAAGGCAGGATTTCGCCGAGGAGGTCCGCCGCTTCACAGAGGGCGCCGGCGCGGACGTGATCCTGGACCACATCGGCGCGGCCTACCTGGGCCAGAACCAGGCCGCCCTGGCCATCGGCGGCCGTTTGGTGGTGATCGGGCTCATGGGCGGGGCCTCCGGCACCCTCAACATGGGGCTGATGATGGTCAAGCGGCAGCGGATCATCGGATCGGTCTTGCGTGCCCTGCCGGTGGCGCAAAAGGCGGCCATCACCGCCGACTTCGTGCGCCGGGTGCTGCCCCATATCCAGACACGGCGAATCATGCCGCTTATCCATGCGGTGCGGCCGCTGGCGGAGGCCGGCCAAGCCCACGCGGAGATGGAGGCCTCGGGCCATTTCGGCAAGCTGGTGCTGCGGGTCGCCGCTCAGTAGGCCGCTGTCGGGGGGGGGATTATCGCCGCTGCAGGAACTGCCGTTGGAACTGGTAGATGGATTGGGTCAGTTTTCTCTTTTCACTGGCCGCAAGGTCCATGAATTCAAAGGCGTATTTGTATTTTTTATGGTGGCGGTCGTGGTCGATGCGGCGGACCTCGGCCCGTTTGATGATGATGATCAGCTCTTCCCAGTCCTTGTTGGCCGGCACGAAAATGCCGAGATTGTCGACGGACTCGCCAATTTCCAAGATCATACCGTCCGTGTGCTTGGCATTGTGCTTGAGCAGGGTGCCGTAAGCACCCCCCAGGCTGATGTTGATCAAGCTGAAAACGGCTTGAACTCTGCCCGATTTGAGAAACAACTTGGTGCCCAGAGGCGTTTCCATGCGGAAGTTTTTGCGGCGTTGGATGCGCTCCACGTAGGGGGGAAGGGGAACGGTGATCTCACGGCGGCCGATCTGGCCGCCGGTGGTGGTAAAAAGATACTCCAGGTGGTCCGGCCCGTTGAAGTTGAATTTCAATTTTAGCTGGCCGTTTTGTTTCACAGATAATTTGAAGTCGTTGGGCAGGTCGATGTCCAGGACATCGCCTTCCGGTGATTTTTTCAGGGCGGTGACGCAGGTGAGGCGGTCCAGGTCCGTGCCCACCATATGCATGGATATGATGACCCGCTTTTCGATCAGGTGCTGAAACAGCTCAACCAGCCTGTCCCCTTCGATTTTACCCACATCGCTCATATGCCGTCGAACCCGTTCCTGGAAAGCAGAGGATTTTTATATTTATCGGCAGGTGAACAATTTTCTTTAGCGGGTCGCGGAAAATGGCCGCACCCGGCGCGTTGCGATGAAGCGGATCTCGAAAGGTGGCGCGCAGGCAACTGCACCTGCGCCTTACATCACCCGGCCGTGGTGGTCGAAGTCCAGGGCCAGCATGGCCTTTTCCGATTCGGTGAGAAAATCGACGGATATGATCTCCACGGGATCAGGTTCCGGGTGCGTGGGTACGATGGTCAGGCTGACCCAGGTGGCCGGATCCTGGCCGAAGGTGAAGACGCACAGCCTGCGGCACTTGACCGTTTCGTACTGGGGCGACCGGATCCACTGCATGACGAACTTGGTAAAGCCCTGATGGTTCGAATAGTACCATTCCGCGGCGCTGCTGATCGGCACCGGCAGCGTGCAGATCAAATAGAAGGTCTCTTTCTCGATGATCGTGTCGCAATATTGCCGGCCGTCGGACTGAGTTTTTTTAAGGTTTGCGTGGGCCCTGCAGGCGATGGCATCGATGGTATCGTAAGGAAAATAGCTGGTGGCAAACTGCTTGTACTTGGGCCCCATGGAGTACAGCTGCAACAGGTGGTTCTGTATGCAGCTGATCAATCCCTGGGCGCTGTCCTGGTCGTTGAGATCGATAATGACGGTCGAGCCCGACTCCGGGCCTTCCAGTGCGGTCATCGAAACCATCACGGTCTCTCCGAAGGGCATCTGTTCGGGTATCGTGAACTTGAATTGAAAGGTGGCAAAAGAGATGCGATCGCCGCTCTTCAGCCGCATGGGCGTGTTGGCGCGCAACACCTGGTCGTTGACCCGTGTACCGTTGGTGCTGCGCTGGTCCTCGATATACAAGGCGAGTCCCCTGTACTCGATGGTCGCATGAAAGCTCGAGACCGTGGCTTTGGCGATGGTGATATCGTTGCGTGGGTCCCTGCCGATGGTGGTGTGCGCCTTGGTGATGGCGATCCGATCCGCTTCCTGCCCGGTGACGCGATCCACATCGTCGAGATAGGCTTCGGGTTGCTTGCGTGGGTCGGTCGTTGGGCGAACCGATTTCCGTTTGGAGCGGTATTGTTTCACGAAGAGAAAGACGATTCCGGCGGCCACCACCGTGGTGAGTAGCGCCAAAACAAGGTTGAAGAGGCTGATCATCGATTCGGCGTCGTCGTTGGCTTCCGTAGCGGTGGACAGGGGTTGGGCAACCGGCTGCACCTGGGGTTCGGGCAGGGTGGCCAGTGGTTGGGGCGCCTGGGGCGGTAGTGTGTCGGCGGCCGGGGGCTGAAAGCGGGTCAGGATGTCGTCGAGGACGATCAGAATTTCGGACGCATCATAGGTGCGGTAATACTCCCCTGCCGTTCGTGAAGCCAGGGCTTGGATGAGGACGAAATCGGCTTGCTCGGTGAAGGCGATCCCGAAAATGCGAACCCCCAGAGCCCGGCTTTCGGCCGTGAAATCCTGGCGCAGCCACTGATTCAATTCCTGGTCCTTGCGTGGATCGCCGGTGTCCGTGATGCCGTCGGTGATAAAAATGATCCCCTTCCGGGCATCCTGACGTCCCTTGACCTTCAATTCGTACAAGGCACGTTCAAAACCGGCGGCGCTGTTGGTCCACTGCCCTTTATAGTCGATTTTTTCGAGGCTTTTGAGAAAGCGTTGTCTCGCCGAATCGTCGTCCAGCGGCGTCAGCGACTCGAGCAGACGTGCCGATCGATCGAACAACACCATGCCCACCTGGGCTTCTTTCGGCAGGCGACGTAAAAAGGTGCTGACCACCTGTGGCGTGTTGAAATCGGGGTCGTTTTTTCGCATGCTGCCCGAGTTGTCGATGACGAACATCAGATCGATGACGGCGCTTTCATCAGCAGAAGCCTCTGCAATCCAGGCGAGACCCGGACTGCAGCAGAGCAGGGCGATGCCGATGCACAAGCGGGTAAGGCTCCCGGTCGTGCATCTCCATAAATTGAATCCGATGTTCATGATTTATCCTCGTTTGATGTAGGGCCTCGTGTGATGTGGTGCCTCGTATGTCGTGTGGCAGAATGGACGACCCACCATAGCGGTCGAATGACAAACTAAACCAATGCATTACCTGGGTCAAGCCTTCTGAGTGCATATCTGCGGATCGGACGGCGCTTATTGTGGATTAATTATTGACATTCTGGTAAAAAGTCCGAAATTCGCGTTTACCGTCATCCTGGCGAAAGCCGGGATCCAGTATTTTCAATAGGTTCTGGATGCCGGCGGTTCGCCGGCAGGGCGCCTATGCGACTTTTTACGAGTTCATCAATTAGAAATACAAAATGTTGTGATGGCGTGGCGCCGGAGGGATGGAGATCGGCCCGCCGGTTTGAACGACGTGTGATCTAAGCCGACGGCTTTGTAGATAAAGTTGAAAAATTTACAAAATCAAAAATCGGCGTTGACCTGCCGGTTTCAGGTCGGTAATATGACGATTGTTGCTTCTTGTTGCCAGCCTGGCTGCCCCTAAGAAGACATCGAAAATCACGTTGACCTGCCGGTAAGCAAGCGCCTTGATAGCTGGACCGCTTGCCTGCGGGTTGAACCATGACCGATCAGACCAAGGCCAATTTCTTACAGATCGTATACCGGGGAGACCTATGAACAAGCTTGAATTGATCACGGCATTGGGAGAGCAGCAGAACCTGTCAAAAAGCGAAGCCAAAAAAGTTGTCGATCTTTTTTTCAACGAGATTTGCGATGCCCTCGGCAAGGGAGAACGGGTGGAGATCCGGGGGTTGTGCACCTTCAAAGTCAAGACTTACGATGGCTATGACGGCCGCAATCCCAAATCCGGCGATCTGGTCAAAGTCAAGCCCAAAAGACTGCCTTTTTTTAAAGCCGGCTCCGATTTGAAGGCGCGTGTCGATCGGTAACCCCTACCGGTCGGGCCTTGCGGATCAACACCTCCCGGCACCATCCGCCGATACCTTCTATGGAATATATCCTGTCTCCGGCCGCCAGCGCCGGATCTTCAGCAACTCGGGAAACGCCTCGGGCTTGTAGATCGATTTGCCGGCCAGCAGGCGCAGGCACTCCTGTATGACCTCGGACATGGTGGGGTGGGGAAACATGGCGCCCAGCACCTCCATGGCATTTTTGTCCTGATCGATGAGCAGCGCGATGGACATGATCGTGCTCGACACCTGGGGCCCGGCCGCGCGCATCCCCAGGATTTTCTGATGATCGTCGTCGCTGACGATGATTTTGACGAATCCACTGGTGGCGCGCATGGCGATGGCCCTGGGCAGCAGAGCGTTGGCATAGGTGGCCACACGGTAAGGCATCATTTTTCTGCGACACGCCTTTTCGTTCAGCCCAACCGCGGCAACCGCCGGATAGAAAAACATCACCGTGGACATGTTGGGGAAGGTCAGCGGCTGGGTCGGCAGGTCGAACATGTGCTTGACCGCATGCCGGCTCTCCATGATCGCCATATTGACCAGGGCCGGACGGTGGGTGACGTCTCCGGCTGCATAAATATGGCCGGTCACGCGGCCATCCGGGTCCGTGTCCAGGTAGCCGGCCCCGTCGGGCGTCACGCCCGCGGCCGTCAGGTTGAGCCGTTCGATGTTGGGGGTGCGGCCGATGGAGATGAGCACGGCGTCCACCTCCACCACCGTGGCATGGCCATCGTCGAAGTCGAGCACCACTTCGAGGTGCTCGGGTTTGGCCAGGATGTCCCGCAGCCGGGTCGAATGAAAAACCTTGACGCCGTGGCGTTCCAGGTTGGCGCTGACGAAGTCGCTGACATCTTCGTCCTCATAGGGGATCACCCGCTCCTGGTGGTCCACCAGAAAGACCCGGGTCTGGCCGAAATTGGAGAAAATGGTGGCGTATTCACAGCCCGTGACGCCGGCGCCGATGATCATCAGACGTTTTGGAAATTGCTTCAACTGAAGGATGCCGTCCGAATCGAAGATGCGTTGCTGATCCACCGTGATGTGGTCGAAATGCCTGGGTTTCGATCCGGTGCAGAGCAGAAAACGGTCGGCGCTGACTTCCTGCTCGCCACCGGCAGCCAGATCCACCGCTAATCGCGCCGGTCCGCTGAAACGGCCCCAGCCGCGCAGATAGGTGATGCTGCCGGGCCCCGGCCAATGGCCGCGGGCAAACGTTTCGATCTGGGATAACAGTTGATACTGTTTCTCTTTGACCGCTTCGATGACGGTGTCAAGCACGGCCGCGTAATCGACACTGAGACCCGTGCAGCGATACCCGCGATCGGTCTTGGACGCCACGGCATAGTCCTTGGCCAGTTCCCACATGGTCTTGGAGGCCAGGGCACCCCACTTGACCCCGGTGCCGCCGATCTCATCGCCTTCGATCAGGCATACCTGGCGACCGGCATCGATGGCCCGCATGGCACCGGCGAATCCGCCCGGTCCGGCCCCGATCACGCAAAGATCAAATTTATCGAGCGGTTCGTTCATGGCAACACGGTCCTTTTATTATTTTTACGTACTCTAAACATCGCCATGGTGCTATTCAATCCCCAGGTCATGCCTACTCGCCGCCCGGATATCCGGTAATGTCCCGGATCCTTTCATAGAGCGGCTTGAGTCGTTTGTACATCTGTCTATAGACTTCCCGATAGAGGCGGTCGTAGCGGCGCTGGTGCACCGGATCGGGTTCGAACAACCGTTCGATGTGCGTCATGGCCTGCACCGCCGAGGTGAAATCGGGATAACAGCCCAGGCCCACGGCCGCATCGATGGCCGCGCCCAGGCCGGCGGTTTCGTATAAATGGGGCCGGGCGGCGGGCAGGCCGAAGATGTCGGCCGTGAGCTGCAGGGCCTGGTCGCTCTGGGAACCGCCGCCGGAGACGCGCAAGGTGGTGATGCGGGTGTTGGCCCGTCGTTCGAGCCGCTCCTTGCCTTCGCGCAGCGCATAGGCCAATCCTTCGAGCATGGCGCGGTAGAGGTGGGCGCGGGTGTGCACGTCGCCAAAGCCGATGACCGCCCCTTTGGCCTCGGGGCCGGGGAATCTGAGCCCCGGAGTCCAGTAGGGCTGCAGCATCAAGCCCATGGCGCCGGGCGGTACCTGTTCGAGCAGTCGTTCGAACAGGGCCTCGGCCGTGAGCCCCTGGCGCCGGGCCTCGAGCTGCTCCAGGTGGCCGAACTGCTGTTTGAACCATTCGACCATCCAGTAGCCGCGATAGACTTCGACCTCCACGTTGTAATGACCCGGTACGGCCGCAGGGTAGGCGGGCAGGATGCGGATGGGCTCGACATAGCGGGCGTGGGTCATGTTGACGGTGGCCGTGGTGCCGTAGCTCAGACAGCCGATATGGCTGGCCAGGGCGCCGGATCCGATCACCTCGCACGCCTTGTCGGCGGCCGCCGCGATGACCGGCAATCCCGCCGGAAGGCCTGTCTCCCCGGCCGCCCGAGCGCTGATCTGACCCAGGGGGTCGGCCGGCGCGATCAGCCTAGGCAGCATGGTCTCCACGACCGGCAGGCAGCGCCAGTGCCAGTCCCATTTGCGGGCCCAGCGCAGGCGTTTGTAATCAAAGGGGATGTACCCCACCTGGCAACCCACCGAATCGACGAAGTCGCCGGTGAGCCGGTAGGTGAGGTAACCGGAGAGCAGCAGATATTTGTGGGTGCGCCGCCACACCTCCGCGTCGTGCATGGCAAGCCAGTTGGCCTCGGCCTCGGAGCGGATATAGTCGATCGTTCCGCTCAGGCCGGCCAGGCGGAAGATCCAGCCCCAGGCGCCGCCCAGCGGCGGCAGGCCGCGCGCCTTGCGCTGATCGAGCCAGATGATGGCCGGACGCAGCGGCCGGCCTTCCCGGTCCACGTTGACCACCGTGGCGCGCTGGGTCGTCAAGGCCACGCCGATCAGTGTTTCTCTGGAGACTTTGCCGCTCTTCCAGAGGTTTTGGCACGCTTCGCACAGAGCGTTCCAGAAGCGTTCCGGAGACTGTTCGGCCCAACCGGGCTGGGGGGAGACATAGGGTTGGAACGTGACCTGGGATTTGGCAGCCATTCGGCCGTCGAGATCGAACGCCATGGCCTTGAGGCTTTGAGTGCCGTTATCGATGGCCAGAATCAGATCCTGCTGGGGCATGGGGAGGGCACCTCGTTCAAAAATAGCGCAAGAGGAGATGGATGAAACGACTCTTCAATTGCCGGAAGCGTTTGGACAAGATGCCTTCCGGCGACTTCAGCCAGGGAAAGCCGTGGGCCTGGTGCCAGTACTCCTGGTAGCGGAACGTTTCACGGTGCCAGCGGCGCTGCCCCCATCCAAGGGGCTCCCGGCAGAGTCGGCCGATGCGCGGCAGATGCGCCTTGCCGCCCTCTGGAAGCAGCAAACCGATGCGCACACGACGCAGCAGCAGGTCGTCGAGGTGGTGCACCGACTCATGGGCCGCGCAATACGGCAGCTCGGCCCACAAGGTTTGGGTGCCGGGAACGGGGAGCAGATCTTCGGGCCGGGCGCCTGCAACGACGATGCGCGCGTCGCCGCCATAGCGGCCGCAGAGGCGCTGCCAGGCCTCCGGACCGATGTCGATGTTCTCTGTAACCGGGTCCTGGCACGCCTCGAATCCGGACGGCTCGACGGTCCCATCCTTGAGTTCGGGCAAAAAGGGCTGGGCGGCCTTGAGCGCGTCCAGGGCCACCTTGCGGTAGGTGGTCAGCTTGCCGCCGGCAATGGTGATCAGGCCGCGGTCTTCCCATACATCGTGCTCCCGGGATTCTTCGGACGGCGCCCGGTTGCCGCCCCTGCTGATCACCGGCCGCAAGCCGGAAAAAGAAGCGATGCACTGATCCAAAGATAGACCCAGCGAAGGGAAAAGGGTGCGGACCCCTTGGATCAGATAGTCGGCCTCCTCCCTGGTGATGGCTGGTTCCAGATTCAGATCTCGGTCGTGATCCAGATCCGTGGTGCCCACCAGGACTACGCCTTCCCAGGGGATGACGAAAATGGCGCGCTGATCTTCAGGGTGCACGAAGGAGACCGCCTGCCGCACCGGCAGGGCGTGATGGGGAAAGATGAGGTGGCTGCCGCGCAGGGGGCGCAGATGCTTTTTGGCCGACGGCTCGGGGTGCAACGCTTCGGCCCAACAGCCGGTGGCGTTGATCACCGTTCGTGCGCCGATGGTGTGCGTGGCGCCGCCTTCGGTCTCCTGTACGACGGCGCCCGTGGCCGCACCCTGTGCGTCACGGCGAATGGAGACGGCCGTGGTGTAGTTAGCGGCCGCGCCGCCCAACCGTCGTCCCTCCGCGATCAGACGAAGCACCAGGCGGGCGTCATCCACCTGGGCATCCCAAAATTCGTAACCACCGGTCAGCGCCTGGCGATCGATGAAGGGCAATTGCGTTAGGATCGCCTCAGCGTCCAGATAGCGGTGCTGTCGCTTCTGGGCCAGCAGGTCGTAAATCGACAGCCCCGCCTCCAGGGTCCAACGGCCCGGTCCGTGATCCTTGTAGATGGGGACCAGAAAGGCAATGGGGGTGACGAGACCGGGCGCCTCGCCGAGCAGGCGTTCGCGCTCTTTGACCGCATCGCGGGTCAGGAGGAGGTGGCCCTCTTTCAGGTAGCGCAACCCGCCGTGAATCAGCTTGGAGGATCGGCTGGAGGTGCCCCATGCAAAATCGTGCTGTTCGACCAGCACCACCCGAAGGCCTATGCGACAGGCCTCATGGAAGATGCCGGCGCCGGTGACGCCGCCACCGATGATCAGCAGATCGCAACTGTCAGGCAAATGCGTCATGGGCGCTCCCGCCGGAAGTTTCGGCGTGTCGGGTCGTTGCCGCCGCCTCGAGGCATACAGGTCAAGATCGTGCTATGGACCAAACAGGTCTATTATGTCCGCTGGTATCATGCTTTTGCGTGCATCTTTGACACAATGGGGTTATAGCACAAAAGAGTGAGATGACGCGATAGTGGGCCGAGAATAATTCCATGCGCCGGCTGCGGGAAGCCGAAACCCTGCTTTTCTGCGGTCCAAGGAGCGCCGAAATGCACGAGCCATCCATCGACCCCCGTTGGTTGACGCCACCGCCGCCCCAAGGCAGTTACCGTTCGATTTTCAAATGGGGCGCGCCCGGACGCAGCTATCATCCCAGGACGGGCCTGGTTCGCCTGCTCTGCGATCGAATGGGACTTTCCCCGCAATCCTTCTCGAATCCCCAGAATACCGGTGAGGCCGCCGTCCGCCGCGATCTTCCGGCGAAAATGGATGTTGTCCACGTGTCGGCGATGGCCGACATCGTCGGAAAAGAGAATGTGCAGTGCGATGATTATGCGCGGATCCGCTATGCCCACGGTCAGGCCGTGGAGGAGATTCTGGCCTTGCGCCATGGGCGGCCCACAGCCGCCGCAGGCGTGGTGGTGCATCCCCGCCACCGGGAGGACGTGCAGACGATCGTTGTCTACTGTCACGCGCAGCATATCCCCTTGACCGTTTACGGCGGCGGTTCGTCCGTGACCCTTGGCGTCACCCCGGCCCGGGGCGGGGTGACATTGGTCATGCAGACCCACATGCGGCGATTGCTGGCCTTTAACGAAACCAACCGCACCGTCACTGTTGAGTCCGGTATTCTGGGGCCTGCCTACGAGGCCCTGCTCAACGATGCACCGGCTCGTTTCAGAGCCAGACATCGATACACCGGCGGCCACTTTCCCCAATCTTTTGAATTCTCCACGGTGGGCGGCTGGGTGGCCACCTTGGGGGCCGGTCAGCAATCCAGCTACTATGGCGACATCTACGACCTGGTCCTCGGCCAGGAGGTGGTTACGCCCATCGGCACCTTCTCGACCGCCGACTATCCGGCCACGGCCACGGGCCCCAAGGTCAACGACATTTTTAAAGGCAGTGAAGGGGCTTTCGGGGTGCTCACCGCTGCCACGTTGAAGATCTTCCGCCTCAAGCCGGAAAACCGCAGGCGCTTTGCTTATTTGCTTCCAGGGTGGTCGCAGGCAATTGCTGCGGCCAGGGAAATTTCCCAGGGAGAGTTCGGCATGCCCTCGGTGCTGCGCATCTCCGATCCCGAAGAGACCGAAGCGGCCCTGCAGCTCTACGGCCTGGGCGGCCGGATCGGGGAGTACGCGGAACGGTTGCTGCATTTGAAAGGGCTGCTGCCGATGAAGCGCTGTCTGCTCATCGGTCAAAGCGACGGCGGGCGGCATTTCGCCCGCAACATCGCGCGGCAGAGCAGCCGCATCTGTCGGCGTCTGGGCGCATTGTGGCTCAGCGGCTATCCGGTCGACCGCTGGTCCCACGGCCGCTTTCTCGACCCATACATGCGCGACGATTTGCATGACATGGGGGTTCTCATCGATACCCTGGAAACGGCCGTCACCTGGGATCGCCTCACGCAGGTGCACGCGGGTGTGCGCGAATTGATCAAGGCAAGGCCGCAAACACTTTGCATGTGTCATGCGTCCCATTTCTACCCCCAGGGAACCAATCTCTATTTCATATTCATGACCCCAATGACCGGCGTCGATCAATTCCGCATGTTTCAGGCCGACATCATCTCCCGGATCTTGGCATGCGGGGGATCGCTCAGTCACCACCACGGGGTGGGCAAACTCATGGGGCCGTGGATGGATGGGCATCTGGGCAGTGATCAAGTGGACGTGTTGCGCGCCCTGAAACGTCACTTCGACCCGCACAACATCATGAATCCGGGCGGCACCCTGGGGCTGGATCTGCCTTAAATCCTGAGATGGATTCGGAAAAAGTCATTGTCGGGCGGCACCGTAAGAAGTTCAAGATCAAGGCGCGCGAAATCCCGTGTCCTTAGGCGTACTGGTCGTACGCCGCAAGGACCACGGGATGAGCGCAACGCAGATATTGGGCTTCTTGCGGCGCCGTCAAATTTTAAACTGATCCACCATGTGCTTGAGCTACTCGGCCAGCTGCGACAGTTCCCTGGCGCTCATGTCGACCTGGGAACTGCTGACGGATATTTCGTTCATTGTGCCGCTCACCCCGGCGATGTCCCGGGAAATTTCAACAGAGACCGAAGAACTCTGGTTCACATTCTCGTTCACTTCCTGGATACCCTGGGATGCCTGGGCCACGTTGGTGGCGATCTCGCGGGTGGTGGACGACTGCTGCTCCACGGCCGACGCGATGTTGGCCACCACTTCGTTGACGTTGGCGATCACCCCGGTGATCTCGCTGATTTGACCGATCGTCAGTTGGGTGGTGCCCTGGATGCTTTCGACCTTCTTTTTGATGTCCTGGGTCGCCGCCGCCGTCTGTTTGGCCAGTTCCTTGATTTCATTGGCGACCACGGCAAAACCCTTGCCTGCTTCGCCGGCGCGGGCCGCCTCGATAGTGGCATTCAACGCCAACAGGTTCACCTGCTCGGAAATCTCTGTGATGGTTTCGACCACTTGTCCGATGGCGCCGGCGGCCACCCCCAACTGGTCCATATTTTTCGATGCACCGGAGGCTTTCTGCGCCGCCTCATCGGAAACCGTTTTGGCCTTTTCGGCGTTTTGGGCAATTTCAGCGATGGTAGAGGACATCTCCTCCGAGGCGCTGGCCACCAGGTTGGTGTTGGTGGCTGACTGTTCCATGGCGGCCGCCACATTGTTCATGTTGGTGCTCATCTCCTCAGCGGCGGCCGAAACCGTATTGGATTTCTCTGATGCACCCTGGATGCCCTGGCTCATTTGCTCGGATATGGCCGAAAGCTCCGTTGAGGACGAGGAGAGTGTCTCCACCCCATGGGCGATATCTTTGATGATCTTCTGGAGTTTTTCGATAAATACATTGAACCATCTGGCCAGTTCGCCGATTTCGTCCCTGCTGTTGACCTGCAGCCGCTGGGTCAGGTCGCCTTCTCCCTGGGCGATATCCTTGAGGGCCAGGGCGACGTTGCGCACATGCCTCACGACCCTGCGGACCAGCAGGATCATCAAGAAGGCCGAACACCCCAGCACCAGGACAACCGCGAGTGCCATCTGTCGGCCCTGTCTGGAAATGGCCGCTCCAATCTGCTCCTTTTTGGCGGCCAGAGCCGCATCCACATCTTCGATATAAATGCCGGTCCCGATGACCCAACCCCAGGGTTGGTAGAGTTTCACATAAGACAGTTTCGGGATGGGTTCCTTAAGTCCCGGTTTTGGCCAGAGATAATCGACGGTGCCTTCCCCCTGACGTTTGCAGACGTCGACGAACTCGACGAACAGACGTTTGCCCTGGGGATCTTTGAAATCGTCGAGAGGTTTGCCCTCCAGGGCCGGCTTGAACGGATGCATGACCATCACCGGGGTCATGTCGTTGATCCAGAGATAGTCGTCGGCATTGTAGCGCAGGGACCTGATCAGCGTTTTGGCCCGCTCCTTGCGCTCGTCCTCGGGGATGGCGGGATCCTTGGCCACGGTAACGATGGCGTGGTGGGCCAGTTCCACAAGGTTTTTGAGTTTGACGGTTTTTTCGGCCATCATCGTGGCGCGCAGGGATTCGGCTTCGCCATGGCCCGCCTGTTTCAGTGCGCCCAACGAGATCCAGAGGGAGGCGAGGCCCAGTAACAGCAGGCTGGCAAGGGACGGTAGTGTGATTTTCTTGAGAAGTGACATGGTTGTACCCCCTGTTTTGAATATGATTTGGCCGCCATGTGGATCTAATTTGTGTCCATCCATAAGTGATTCGGTTGTTCGCTATCTGCGTTGCGCCGCAAACTGAATTATTTTTATTTTTTTATCGGGCGTTATTTTCAAAACTTTAATAATTAATAGGTGTAAATTCAGTCTCCACCCCGGATACGAATAATCCAGTGGATTTTTTTTTCTTGACAAATGTAGGCATGAACGGCGATGACTATGACTGTCCGGTCAGTCAATTATCATCGGAGACATCCATGCCAAAAGAAACTTTCTTCAAAATCGCCGAGGACAAACGCGAACGGCTTTTGCGTGAAGCGGCCCGCCTGTTCGCCGATCGGGGCTACAACCAGGCCGATGTGGCCCAGTTGGCCAGCCGCGCGGGGGTCGCCAAGGGGTCGATCTACAACTATTTCGAGAGCAAGGAGGATCTCTATCTCTATGTGTGCCGGGACGGCATGCAGCGCTCCCGCGAGGCGATTTACGGCGATATGGATCCCGAATGGGACATTTACCGCCAGATCGAACATATTTTCAGGCAAGGGGCCCGGTTTATCCAGGGCCATCCGGAATACCTGATCTTGTACGCCAACATCTCTTCGGCCGGCATGAAGCGCTTCTCCGAACAGATGTCCCTGGAGGTTGAAAAGTATACGGCCGATCACCTCAAGCGCCTGATCCGAAGGGACATGCAGCGGGGCCTGGTGCGTGATGACGTGGATGTCAATTTCGCGGCCTTTATGGTCAACAGCCTCTATATCATCTTTATTACATCGCTCGTCTCCAGCCATTTCAAGATCCGTCTGCAGGAGTACCTGGAGATAGACGGCGATTTCAGCGAAGCAACATTGGAACCCCTGATTCAGGGCACCACGGACATGATCAACAATCTGTTGAAGCCGGCATAGATGCAACAGCAGAAAAGTATGAAAGTAAGAAAGTATGAAAGTTAAGGTTGATGAAGCTTATGAATAGACAGAACTCCTTCACTTTAAACTTTTTCCTTTACACTTTAAACTACCCTACGACGTAGGGCCCAAGGAGCTTGCCCATGTCTACTCCCACCGGCGGCCAGATCATCGCAAAAATGTTGAAATCCGAAGGCGTCGAAAAGTTCTTCGGCATCGTCGACGGCACCTATCTGCAACTTTGCGCCCACTGCGTCGAAGAGGGGATCCAGATGATCACGCCCCGGCACGAAGCGGTAGCCGCCCACATGGCCGGCGCCTACGCACGGCTGTCCGGCAAGCTTGGGGTCTGCATCGCCAGCAACGGCCCCGGTGTGGCCAACATGCTGGCCGGAGTGGCGGTGGAGAACGTGGAGGGCAACAGGGTGTTGTTGATCACCAGCTCCCGCCGCACAGGCATTGCCTACCCGGACAGGGGCGGGGCTTACCAGTGCTTCGACCAGGTGGGCGTGATCAAGAACATGGCCAAGTGGTCGGCCACCTGTGCCTATGCCGAGCGCATCCCCGGACTGTTGCGGGCCGCCCTGCGCAAGTGCTACCAGGGCCGGCCGGGCGTGGTACACCTGGATGTGGCCGAAAACCTGATCAACGGACCGTGTCCCGCCGCGCCTATACTGGCGCCCGAGCGATATCGCCGCACCGCACCCATCGCACCGCTGGGTGAACAGGTCGAGCAGGCTGCCGACCGGCTGATCGCGGCCCGATTGCCCATGATTCATGCCGGCAGCGGCGTTATCCATGCCCGGGCCTTCGAGGCTTTGCGCCGGGCGGCGGAACAATTGAATGCGCCGGTGACCACCTCCTGGGCCGGTCGCGGGGTGCTGGACGAGCGCCATCCATTGGCATGGCCCATGGTCTACATCGAGGCCAACAACGCCCTGCGCAACGCCGCTGACCTCTGCCTCTGCCTGGGGTCGGACATGGGTGAAACCGATTGGTGGGGCAAGGCGCCTTACTGGGCCAAAACTGCAGACCAGCAGTTCATCCAGGTCGATATCGACGAAGAGCGGTTGGCGCGCAACCGGGCAAACGACCTGGCCATCGTTGGGGATGTCGGCCTCTTTCTGGAGATGCTCACGGCGGCTCTCGACCGACGCGCGGCAGGCATGGACCTGGCAGTGCGAAAAGCCAGAGTTGCGGAGCTGGCCGCGCTGAAAGACGAAGAACGAAAAAAGCTCGACGAGATGCTGGCCCTGCCGGGCGAACCCATGATCTCCTGCCAGGTGCCCAGGATTTGCCGAGAGGCGTTCGAAGATGATGCCGTGGTGGTTTTCGATGGCGGCAATACGGCCGTCTGGGGCAATTTCTACACCGAGCTGCGCAGCCCCAACAGTCAGTTGGGCACCCACCATATGGGCCACCTGGGCGCCGGTGTGGGCCAGGCGTTGGGTGCGGCCGCGGCCCGGCCGAGCCAGCCGGTCTACTGCCTGATCGGCGACGGCGCCATGGGGTTCAACATGCAGGAGGTGGAGACCGCCGTGCGCCATGGCTTCAAGGTGATCTTTCTCGTCTTCGTGGACAAGGCCTGGGGTATGGTGAAAATCAACCAGATGTTTGCCCTGGATGCGGTCAAGGAGATGTTCAAGACCGCCCTGGGACCGGACAAGAAGGGCACCATCAACACCGATCTGGGCGAGATCGCCTGGGACGAGCTGGCCCGCGCCATGGGGGCCTTCGGCGCCCGGGCCGCCAGCTCCGAGCAGTTGCGCGTCGCTCTGGATCAGGCCCGGGCGGCCGGCACCTGCGCGGTGATTCATTGCCTGGTGAATGCCGATGCCCACATGATGGCGCCCGGACTGCTTCACTTCAAGGCCATGCATCAGGAACCGGCCGGAGAATAGAGAGTTGATCATGACCCGTCAAATCAAGGGAGGATGTTGAATGGATGCAGCCGCAGTGGACCAGATCAGCCTCAATTTCAGCAAGAGCGGTTTGTTGGCCCTCAACGCCGTTATCGGCCTGATGATGTACGGCATGGCCCTTGACATGAAACTCGAGGACTTCAAACGGGTGGTGCGTTCACCCAAGGGACCGGCCATAGGAATGGGCGCCCAGTTCGTGCTTCTACCCGCCTTCACCTTCCTGTTGACTCTGGTGCTGCCGGTCACCCCCTCCATGGCCCTGGGCATGATGATGGTGGCGGCCTGCCCGGGCGGCAACCTGTCCAATCTGATGACCTACCTGGCCGGCGGCAACGCGGCCCTTTCGGTGAGCATGACCGCGGTCTCCACCGCCGCGGCCGTGGTGATGACGCCCCTCAATCTGTCGATCTGGGGCAGCCTCAACCCGGCCACCCAGGCCATCCTGCGCAAGGTGTCTCTCGATCCCATGGATGTCTTCCAGACCATTGTCTTGATTCTCGGCATTCCCCTGGTGTTGGGCATCAGCACCTCGCGGTTCTATCCCCACCTGGCCGACCGCATCCGCAAGCCATTCAAAACGGTGTCGGTGGTGATTTTCTGCCTCTTTGTGGGCGCGGCCCTGGGTGCCAACTGGCAGAACTTCCTGCGCGCCATCGGTCTGGTGGCCGTGGGCGTGTTCCTGCACAATGCCCTGGCCCTGACCCTGGGATACACGTCGGCCCGGCTCTTCGGTCTGCCCGAGCGTGACCGCCGCGCCGTGGCCATTGAGGTGGGCATTCAGAACTCGGCCCTGGCCCTGGTGTTGATCTTCCAGTTTTTCGCCGGTCTGGGCGGCATGGCCATCATTGCCGGATGGTGGGGTATCTGGCACATCATCTCGGGTTTGGCCATGGCCTTTTTCTGGTCGCGCCGGCCGTTGGCGGTCGTGCAGGAGGAAGCGATCCGATGAGCGGCCAGGCGACCCCCTACCGTTCGGCCCTGATCACCGGCGCCGGCGGCTATATCGGCCGCCAGGTGGTGGCGGCCCTGGCCGCCGACCGGCGCGATTTGACCACCATCGTGGCCAGCGACCTGCAGGCGCCGCCGCCGGAAACACGCCGGGCCGGCATCGACTATCTGGCCGCGGATATCTGCTCGCCCGAGTTGGCCGTCGCCTTCAGGAAGTACAAGATCGACGTGGTAATCCACCTGGCCGCATTGGTGACGCCGGGCCGCAAGTCTAACCGCGAGCTGGAGTACAAGGTGGACGTGATGGGCACCGAGAACGTGCTCAAGGCGTGCGTGTCCGCCGGTGTGAAGAAGATCATCTACACCTCCAGCGGCGCGGCCTACGGCTACCATGCCGACAATCCGGCCTGGCTGGAAGAACATCACCCGGTGCGCGGAAACGATGAGTTCGCCTATGCCTGTCATAAAAGATTGGTGGAAGAGATGCTGGCCCGCTACCGCGAGGCGCATCCGGAGCTGGAGCAGCTTATTTTCCGACCTGGTTTCATCCTGGGCGCCACCACCCGCAACCAAATCACCAACCTCTTCGAGCAGAAGCGGATCGTCGGTCTCAAAGGCGCGGACAGCCCTTTTGTCATCATCTGGGACGAAGACGTGGTCGGTGCGATACTGAAAGGCATCTTCGATGGCGGCAGCGGCATCTACAACCTGGCCGGCGACGGCATCCTGACCCTGTCCGAGATGGCCCGCCTGATTGGCAAACCTTATATCGCCCTGCCCGTGGGGCTGGTCAAGGCGGCCCTGTGGGCGGGCAAACGGCTGGGGCTGACCCAGTACGGCCCGGAGCAGGTGGGGTTCCTGCGGTACCGGCCGGTGTTGGCCAACCGGCGCCTGAAGGAGGTGTTCGGCTACACGCCCCGCAAAACCACACGGCAGGTGTTCGACTACTACCTTGAGAGCAGAGGCCATGCGAATCCGTAGAAATTTCGCCGGCAAGTGCGTGGTGGTCACCGGCGCGGCCGGCGGCATGGGATTGGCCTTCGCCAGGCGCTTTGGCCAGGCCGGGGCGCGGGTGGCCATGCTGGATGTTCAGGCCGCGGCCGTGGAAGCCGCCGCCGGGCGTTTGGGTCTGATAGGCATCGATGTCTTACCCCTGGCATGCGACGTCTCCGATCCCCGCAGCGTGGTGGCTGCCATGGATCGTGTCCTGGAACGCTTCGGCGGCGTGGACGTGCTGATCAACAATGCCGGCATCAGCGCCCGGGCCGCCTTCGAGCAGACCCGACTGGCCGTTTTTCACCGGGTGATGGGCATCAATTTCTTCGGCGCCCTCTATGCCACCAAGGCGGCCCTGGGAAGCCTCAAGCGCCGCAAGGGGCTGATCGTCACCATCAGCTCCCTGGCCGGTTTTTCACCCCTGCTGGGCCGCACGGCCTATGCGGCCAGCAAGCACGCCCTTCACGGCCTGTTCGATTCCCTGCGCAGCGAGCTGCGGGGCACCGGGGTCGGCGTGCTGATCGTGTGCCCAGGTTTCACGGCCACCAACATCGGCACATCGGCCCTGGACGGCGACGGATCGATCACCCGCCATCCCCAATCCACGGTGGGACGGCCGGCCAGCCCCGACGAGGTGGCCGAGCAGGTCTTCCAAGCCGCACGGAAAAACAAACGGCTCCTGGTGCTGACCCCGGTCGGTCGGTTGACCCGGCTGGTCAACACGCTGTCGCCGCGGCTGTACGAATTCTTGATGGCACGCTCGGTACGGTCGGAGCTGGAAAGGTAGCGGACCGCAAAAAATGGAATTGAAAGGATTCCTTCACTTTACACTTCAAACTTCCCGCATAGCGGGGTTCAGGAGAATCATCATGCCGAAAATGACCCCTTCAGAAGCATTGGTCGAGACGCTGGTGGCCGAACAGGTCGACACGGTCTTCGGGATCGTGGGCAGCGCTTACATGGACGCCCTGGATCTTTTCCCGGCCGCCGGGATCCGCTTCGTGCCCGTGGCCCACGAGCAGGCCGCCTGCCACGCCGCCGACGGCCTGGCGCGGGTCACCGGTCGGCCCCAGGCCTGCATCGCCCAGAACGGGCCGGGGGCCGCCAATTTCGTCTCGGCCATGACGGCGGCATACTGGGCCCATTCGCCGGTGGTGGCCATCACCCCGGAAACCGGCACCATGGGCATCGGCACCGGCGGGTTCCAGGAGCTGGACCAGATGCCCATGTTCGAGCGCCAGACGGTCTACCAGGTGCGCGTCAATCGCCCCGAGCGCATGGCCGAACTCTCCCGCAGGGCCTTCTACATGGCCAAGAATTTCAACGGCCCAACCCAGCTCAACATTCCCCGGGATTACTTCTACGGCGTGTGCCAGGACGAGATCTACCCCACACCTTTGATCCTGCGCGGTTCCGGCGATCCGGCCGCCCTGGCAGAGGCCGCCGAACTGCTGGCCGCGGCCAGATTTCCCGTGATTCTCGCCGGCGGCGGCGTTTCACAGGCCGATGCCCTGGAAGAAGTCACGGCCCTGGCCGAGTATCTCACCGCGCCGGTGGTCAACTCCTATCTGCACAACGACAGTTTTCCGGCCGCGCACCCTCTGGCGGTGGGTCCCATCGGCTACTGCGGTTCCAAGGCGGCCATGCGCACCATCGCCAAGGCCGACGTGGTGCTGGCTCTGGGCAGCCGCCTGGGACCCTTCGGTACGCTGCCGCAGTACGACATGGACTACTGGCCCGAGAATGCCCGCATCATCCAGGTGGACGTGAATGTGGCCGTGCTCGGCTTGAGCAAGCGGGCGGATGTGGCCTCGTGCGGCGACGTCAAGGCCTTCAGTGTCGAATTGTTGAATCGGCTGAAATCCGTCGCTCCCGACCGACCGCAGGATGCGGCCCGCCTGGCGGAGATCGCCGAAAAGAACCGGATCTGGAACGCCGAGTTGGCCGAATGGTCCTCATCCACCAACGCGTTGATGCACCCCCGGCGTTTCCTGGCCGAGCTGGCCGCCGCCATTCCGCCCGGCTCGATCGTCGCCACCGACATCGGCAACAACTCTTCCATGTGCAACGCTTACCTGAAATTCACCGGCGTGCGCCAGCACATCTCGGCCCTGAGCTGGGGCAACTGCGGCTTTGCCTACGGTGCGGCCATGGGCGCCAAGATGGGGGCGCCGGACAAACCGGTCTTTGCCTTCCAGGGCGACGGCGCCTATGGCATCAGCGGCATTCAGGAGGTGATGACCGCTGTGCGGGAGAAGATCCCCGTCATCGCCATCGTGGCCAACAACCTGGAGTGGGGCGCCGAGAAGAAGAACCAGATCGACTACTACGGCTGCCGCTTCGTGGGCGCCAATCTGCGCGAGAACCCGGATTACGCCCAACTGGCCGAAGACATGGGCGCCAAGGGGTTCCGGGTCACCGACTACCGCGAGGTGGGCGACGTGGTCCGGGAAGCCGTCGCCTCGGGCCGGCCCTGCGTGATCAATGCCATGATCCAGGGCGGTGCGGAGGTGCTGGCCGAGCCGTTCCGGCGGGATGCGCTCAAGATGCCGGTGCGGTATCTGGACAAGTACAAGCACCTCAACGCCTGAACGACGCCATGAATGTTCTCGTATTCAACGCAGGCAGCTCGTCACTCAAATTCAAGCTGATCCGCATGCCCGACGAGCGGGAGCTGTTGCGCGGCATCGTCGAGCGGGTCGGTGAAGTCCGGGGCCGGGCCCGGGTCTTTTGCGCCGGGCCCGCCGGAGCCCTTCAGGAGCATACGCAGGCCTGTTCCGGCCACGCCGAAGCCGTGGTCCTGGCCCTGGCGGCCATCGACCGGGCCGGCGAAGTCTCCGGGGCAAAAGGGCTTTCCATCGACCTGTTGGGCCACCGCATCGTGCACGGCCGCGATATCTTCGCAGGCCCCACCCGGGTCGACGACCAGACCATGGTGCAGCTGGCGTCGATTCAGGAGCTGGCCCCCCTGCATCTGCCGCCGGCCCTGGACGTGTTGCGCGCCTGCCGGGACCGCATGGCCGACCGGCCCCAGGTCGCCTGTTTCGACACCACGTTTTACTGCAGCATGCCGGCCAAATCCTACCTCTATGCCGTGCCGCGGGAGTGGTACACCCGCTATGGCATACGTCGCTTCGGTTTTCACGGCCTTTCGCACCACTATGTGACCCAGACGGCCGCCGAACTGCTCGAGATTCCCATCGGTGAGCTCAAACTGATCAGCGCCCACCTAGGTAACGGTGCCAGCATCACAGCCTTTTCCCGCGGACGGGCGGTGGACACCAGCATGGGATTTACTCCCCTGGAGGGGTTGATCATGGGAACGCGGGCCGGGTACCTGGACCCCGCCGCGCTGCTCTACCTGCAGCGCCGCACGGATCTGGATCTGGCGCAACTGGTGGAACTGCTCAATAACGAAAGCGGACTCAAGGCCATCGGCGGTTGCGGCCGCGATCTGCGTGCCATCATGGCCGCCCGTGCCGAGGGCAACCCTGACGCGGCCCTGGCCGTGGAGATGTATGTGCACACCCTTCGCAAGTATATAGGCGCTTATCACTTCGCCCTTTCCGGGGCCCAGGCCTTGGTTTTCACCGGAGGCATCGGGGAGAACGCCCGCGAGGTGCGCCGACTGGTCCTCGAAGGGTGGGAGGACCTGGGCCTGATTCTGGACCCCGACGCCAACCACCATATAGTGGATGGCCGGTCCGGTTTCATTTCCGCCCCCCACAGCAAGGTCAAGGTCCTGGTTATCCCCACCGACGAGGAGCGCATGATCGCCCGCCAGGTCTATCGGCTGGTCGTCGAGCCGGAAGCAGAAAGCCAAGGGGTTCCCGCTGTTGGTTGACAGGCCTGCTGCAAATCTTAATTTTATTTAAAAACTTCAGTTCTCAGTGTGAAGTCACTGCCATTAACTCAGGTTGGTGTAACGGGCGAAGCTTAACCCTGTCCTTACAATTTTTGGATGGGTTTTCAGGGAGCAGATTTAGACCGATAGGTTAGGGGGGTGGAGTTTATCTCCGTCCGAATAGAATCCGGAACGCATTGATTAAACGACATCGACTGCAATCTAAAGCGAGGTGTTGCTATGCCGCGTATCGTTCGATTCACGCAACTGGGAGGGCCTGAAGTACTGCAGCTCGTCGAGGAGCCGTTGCAGGCGCCGGGAGCGGGAGAAGTTCGCATCAAGGTCGAGGCCTTCGGCCTCAATCGGGCCGAAGCCGTGTTCCGGCAGGGTATGTATTTTCAGCGGCCAAAGATTCCATCCCGCCTCGGCTACGAAGCCGCGGGCATCGTGGATGCCGTGGGGCCGGGGGTCAGCGGCCTGGCTGTGGGTGACCGGGTGAGCACGATCCCCGCCTTTTCCATGCGCGAATACGGCGTCTACGGGGAGAGCACCGTGGTGCCCGCCGCTGCCGTGACCGCCTACCCGGAACGGCTCTCGGCCGTCGAGAGCGCGGCCAGTTGGATGCAGTATATGACCGCCTATGGCGCGCTGGTGGCGTTCGGAGGCCTTGAGAAAGAAGATGCGGTCCTGATCACCGCCGCCAGCAGCAGCGTGGGGTTGTCCGCCATCCAGATCGTGAAAGCGGCCGGTGCCAAGGCCATCGCCACCACCCGGGGTGCGGCCAAACGGCAGGCCCTTCTCGATGCAGGCGCCGATCATGTCATCGTCACCGACGAGGAAGATCTTTACAAACGGTGCAAGGAGATCACCGGCGGCAAGGGCGCCCGGTTGATCTTCGATCCGGTCTCCGGGCCGCTGCTTGAAAAGCTGGCCAAGGCCGCGGCCCCTGGCGCCATCATCTTCGAATACGGTGCCCTGGCCATGGCACCGACACCGTTTCCGCTCTTCGATGCCATGCGCAAGGGGCTCACTGTGCGCGGATACACCCTGTTCGAGATCACCGCGCATCCAGAAAAAATGGCCCGCGCCCGGCAATACGTGTACGACGGCCTGGCCAGCGGTCAACTCCAGCCGCGCATCGATCGGACGTTCAGCCTGGACGAGGTGGTCGAGGCGCACCGTTACCTGGAGTCCAACCAGCAGATCGGCAAGATCGTGGTGAGGGTGTAGCCCCGCTTTGCGGAAGAGTTTAAAGTTTAAAGTGTAAAGTTTAAAGTGAAGGCATTCTGTCGGTTCTTTACCTAATGATGGAATGCGTTCTTCTAATCTTCTGCGATGCGTTCGACGCTGAATACCACCGAGTTGGTGCTGTCCGGGCACTGAAATTCCTTTTTACGGTTGATCCAGTCGTCCGGGGCGGTATGGCGGGCATAGGCGGTCAAATAGGGCGTCATCGCGCTGAGGGCATGCAGGCAGACGCTCTTGGGGGTATCGGCCTCGACGATGAAGGCCTCCTTCACGTAAAAAGCATCTCCCACCTTGTAGCCGGCCGAACAGAATCCCTTGACCGATGTGACCGTGCATTTGACGGTGTGCATTTTCGCCTCCTCAAGCAAAAGAAATTACCTACGTGGTTTTACCGAACGCACAGCGGGGGTAGATGCAGGTCGGGCACTGCCGGCAGAGGCTGCCGTGTCCCAGAAAGGCCAGTTGGGCCTTGCCGATGCGCTCCCCGGCCAGAATGCGCGGCAGAACCAGATCCAGGGCTGTCGCCGGATGGTGCAGGCCGCAGGCCGGCACGCCGATAATGGGAACGGCGCCGAGATAAGCTACCAGCAACATGGCACCGGGCAGCACGGCAGCGCCGTAATGGAGTTCATCGACGCCGGCCAAACGGATGCCATTGCGTGTGACATCGTCCGGATCCACGCTCATGCCGCCGGTGAGCAGCAAAAGATCGCAGTCGGCCCGCAAGTGTTCCCGGATTTTTTCGGCGATGCGCTCGGCATCGTCGGGCAGAAAGGCCACGGCTTGGACCGTTGCGCCCAGGTCGGCGAGCTTGCGTTTCAAAATGGGTTCAAACCCGTCCCGGATGCGGCCGTGATAGACCTCGTCACCGGTGATGACCAACCCGACCCGCGCCGGCCGCAATGGAAGTACTTCCACGACGGCACCGTGACTGCGCGCAATGGCCGTGGCCCTTTCGATCGGCTCACGCTTCACGACCAGTGGAATGGCCCGGGTGGCGGCCACCAGTTCTCCTTTGCGGATGCGGGTATGGGTGTGCACGGTGGCGCACATCACTTCGTCGATCATGTTCAAGGCGCCCAGGGCGGCCGTATCGATACGGACCAGGCCGTCCCTTTCGGCAAACATCTCGATTTTGCCTTCCCTGGGATCGTTCCGCCACACCACGCCCGGACCGGCGATGGCCGCGGCCAGCAGGGCGGCGGCATGGTTTTCATGGAGTTCGTCGGGTTCCAGATCCACGACATAGAGATGGTTTTTACCCAGTCGCTGCAGGTGGCAAATATCTTCTTCGCAGACCCGATGTCCCTTGCGAAAGGCCGGGCCTTTGAACTCGCCCGGGCGCACTTCGGTGATATCATGGGCCAGGTTGGTGCCAATGGATTGTTCAAGCGGGACCTTTTTCAGCATGGTGTGGACCTTTTCATCGTTTACGTTGCGTTTGGATCTCGTTCTGGGAACGCCTCGGTTTCATCGTCAGGCGATCGGTGCATTTCCGGCCAACTGATTGCCTGGGGGGTTTGGAAGTATGCACCCAGGGCGCACGGTTTGCAGAATGGTTCTCCATCCTGGATGATCTCCTTGCCATCACGCACCACCTGCCCACAGCGCGCGCAGGTGACTTTGCTGCGCGTGGGGCCGGGAAGATCATAGGGGTTGATCGGTACATGCACCTTCTGGACCCTGAACAGCACGCATTCAGGCATCTTGCGGTAGGCTTCGATCTGTTGACGGCTTTTGTCGGTTTCCCCGGGCGCATAGAGCGGCGCCAGGTCGCGGGCCTCTTCCGTGGAGATGATCCGAAAGGCCTTGGGCCCATCGAGATTGATGAAGGTGGCCGCCATGATGCCGTAATCCATGAATTTGAGGGAGCGTCGGCCAAGTTTCGCGCCGGTGACAAAGGCCACGGCGTCGGCCGTGCACCGGTCCATTTCCACATAGACGATCAGCTTTTTGATCTGATCGAGGCGCCGGGGATCATCCAGGCCGATGAGCCGGCAGCCCAGCAGGGCCATACGTACCCCCACCACCTGGCCGGGGCACAGATGGCCGTGGGCTTCCGCAGATGCTGCCAGGAGTCGATTAAAGTCGCGCACCGGTTTTGATAGCCTCTTTGAGGGCCTTGCCATCCCTGGGTGGTGCGGGAATGTCGGCCCGGTTGTGCATGCTGATGGCATCCGACGGGCACCCGGTGGCGCAGACGGCGCATCCGAAACAGCGGTCCAGGTCCACCACCGGAACATCGTCGGGTCCCATTTGGAGCGCCTCGGCCGGGCAGCGCCCGATACACGTTTCGCAGGCCACGCACCGTTCCGCGTCGAAACGTGGTTCAAAACCGGAATTGAAGGCCAGTCCCGGCTTGGGTTTGGCCAGGGCGTGGGTCACGGCCACACAGTGCCAACGGTCGCAGTTGCAGATGAACTCCACGTCGTCGGCTTTGTTGATGCTCATATGGATGAGGCCGGCCGCCTCGGCGCGATCGAGTACCTCGCGCGCTTCCGCTTTGGTGATCTTGCGTCCGTTAAGCCGTTCGACGGCGAACTGGGCGCCCATGCCGAACTGCATACAGACATCGTTGGGCATGCCGTGGGTGTCTTCGCCTCTCAGGTCGGCGGCGTGGCGGCAATAACAGGTGGTCACGGCGATCTGATCGTGCTTGTCGATGAAGGATTGCACCTGATCGTAGGTATGGACCTGATTGTTCGCCGCTATGGTACGATCCACGGTAATGACCCGGTTGGTGGGAAATTTTGGCTTGCCGATATCCGACTTTTCATCGTGGGCTTTTTTATAGGCGTAGATCAGCCTGGCGATCTTTTTGTCCCGCTCGCTTGACCGGCCCGGCATGAACTGAAACTCGAAGATGCCAGGCATGAACCGGGCGCTCTGATAAAAAGTGGTGTCGCCCATGCGCAGCGAAACGCAGAGCCCCTTGTCGGCCATGGCCTCAAGAATCGGCTCGATCTCTTCCACCGGCCGGCCCATCTGCTTGGCGAGGTCTGCGGCCGTGAACGGTCCCCGTGGCATGGCGTTGTTGACCTCGGCCTCGGCCGGGGTGAACAGTTCCTCAGCCATGGCGTAGAATTCGGGGATGTCCATTCCCGCAAACTCCCCACCCCTTTTTTTCATAACATTCATCAGTTCGGTGTAGACGGGTTCGGTCATGCTGTCGGCTCCTTTTCCCTCCGCTTCGCGGAGGGAGTTTAAAGTGGAAAGTTTAAAGTATGAAAGTGAAGGAATTCTGTCTATATAATTTTCATGCCGCTTCTACCCGGCAGGGCACGAAGCGGTGCAGCGGCGTGCCGAGCTGGTCGCGGTTGGTATTCTTAGTCAGGCGGTTGACGTTGATGCCGTACACCTCGCCGTTGTAAATCAGTCCGAAGCCGTGGGGGATCAGCACGGTGCCCTTGCGTACCTGGTCGCTCACTTCTAGTTCGCCCACCGCGCTGCCGGCGGCGGTGGTCACCCGCACCTGCTGGCCGTCGCTTAACCCAAGATCGGCGGCATCGTCGGCGTGGACGGCCACCGTGCAGGCGCGTTTGTCCCGGTTCCACGCCGGGTTGCGCATCTGGGTGTTGGCGTTGAATTTCATGTGGCGGCCGGCGCTGAGGATCAGGGGAAACCCGGCTGGCAGGCGGAGGGCTTCGGCTTCGCTTTCGGCATTCAGCGCCCGTGCTTCTTCAATCAGCTCCGGGATCACGAACTCTATCTTCCCGGACGGAGTGCGCAGGGCTTTCAGATTCTCTTCCGGGTCGGCCAGGCCCACCCACAACCCCTGGGGGGTGTCCAGCAGGGCCTGGAAGATGCGGTCGCCAAGGTCCGGCCCGTCCGCGAACCCGGCGCGCACGGCATTTTCACGGAACACCTTGGGCGCGGTCATCAGCACCCCCCACATGGCGGCGCGGGCCGCGCTGTCCCACCGTTCGCCCAGGGTCTTGGCCAGCACGAAGGGCATGGCCCCCCGGGCCCTGGGCTCCCTGGCCGCCCAGGTCATCAGCTGGACGCCGAACGTCAGGCGGTCCCCGCCCGCGGCCTCCGTCACTTCCGGCGGTATTTCCGGGATCAGCCCCAGCTGGTCGGCCAGTCGGGTGAAGATCTGGGACGCCTCCAGGCACTGCTCCGGCGGATCGACGATGGGGCGCCTCAGTTGGAAGTAGACCTCCGGAAACGTCATCGGGAAAAAGGTGCCGTCCCACGCCTCGTAGAAGGTGCGGCAGGGCAGCACGTAATGGGCCAGGCGGGCCGTTTCGCTCATGACGATGTCGCTGACCACCAGCAGGTCGAGCTCGGCAAAGGCGCGTTCGTAAGCCGTGGTGTCCGGATAGGATCGCAGCGGGTTGCAATTGTTCACCAGCACCGCCCGCAGCCGTTCGGGGTGGTCGCTGAGAATCTCCTCGGGCATGACCGCCGGCGGAAACGCCCCGGCGGCTCCCGGAGGCATGCCGGTGGTCACGGTGCGCCAGGTCTCGGGGTTGCGTTCGTCGGCATGAAATCCGATGGGCACCACAACGCCGGGGGCCACGTTGCCGCCGCGCACGCCGAAGATTCCGCACACCGCGCCCAGGATGTTCATGAGATAGGTATTGAGGACACTGCGGCGTCCCATGTAGATGCCCAGGTCCGGATGCACGCACCAGCGCCGGGTGGCCATCAGGCGGCACACCCGGTGCACCTGGTCGTAGGGCAGGTCGCAGACCTCGAGGGCCCCCTCGACGTCGAACGTTTCGAACCAGGGCCGGATGGTCTCCCAGCCCGCCACACGGTCGCGGATGTAGTCGCGGTTCTCCCAGCCTTCGCGGACGATCATGGCGATCATCGCCTTGACCAGCAGCGCATCGGTGCCCGGACGCACGGCCAGGTGAATGTCGGCGATAGCGGCCGTTTCGCTGCGGCGCGGGTCGATGACCACCAGCAACCGTTCGGGATCTTTGCTGAACCCTTTGAGCACGAGGGGCGCACGGGGTATCTGGTGGCTCTGCATGCCGTTCCACCCCCAGGCCACCATCATGTCGGCGGCGTGCTCGTCCGGCCCGGGCATCAGGTACTGACGGCCGAACATGCGGCCGGTCACCCAGAAGAGGCCGCTGAACTCCTGACCCGCCGACGAGTAGAGATACTGGGAGCCCATGGCGCGCAAGATGGAGATGCCGAAGGCCGCTTCGGCGTGGCCGCCCTGGCTGCTGGCGCCCATGTAGGCCAGGCAGCGCGGACCGTGCCGCTTCACCAGTGCCTGCATGCGTTCGGCGATCTCGCCGATGGCCCGGTCCCAGGAGATGGGCACGAAGCCGTCACCCTCGCGTTTGAGCGGTTGGGTGAGGCGGTCGGCGGGATACTGGTGATAGATGACGTTGAGTCCCTTGCGGCACGCATACCCTTGGCTGCGCGGGTTCGCCTTGTCCGGCCGCACCTTGGTCATGCGGCCGTCTTCCACCAGGATTTCCAATCCGCAGTTCTGAGGGCACAGGACGCATCCGGTTTTATGCCATTGGGACATGTAGCCTCCTCGAACCGGCTTCGCCGGAATTTGAAGTGTAAAGTGTTAAGTGTAAAGTTTTAAGTGAAGGTATCCTGTCTCTTTAAAAGCTATAAGCAAAAGGATGTCGCCCCGCTGTAGTCGTACTCGATTTCGTACTCGAAAGTGTAGGGGCGGGCTTTATGCCCGCCCGTGAACGCACCGCGATGCCTGGACGACTTTGGTTTCAACCCAGCATCCCTGTCAGGCGTTGGCGGATGATCGCCTCGGCGTCGGACATGATCCGATCGATGAGTTCCTTGCAACTGGGGATGTCGTGGATCAGTCCGGCCACCATGCCGCACGACCAGACGCCCGCATCGGTCTTGCCCTCTTTCATGATCTTGGGATAGACGCCGGCCACCTCTTCGATGATGTCCTCGAATTTGATGTTCTGGCCGAGGGAGGCCTCTTTTTCCAGGAGTCGTTCGACGGCCGGGTTGACCAGCACCCGCTCGGTGTTGCGCAGCGGCCGCATGACCAGGCGCGTGTCGAGTTCGCTGGCCGCCACGATGGCGCGTTTCACGTTCTCGTGCACCGGCGCTTCTTGGGTGGCGATGAAGCGGGTCCCCATGTTGATGCCATCCGCGCCCAGGGCCAGGGAGGCGACCAGGCTGCGTGCGTCGGCCATGCCGCCGGAAGCGACGAAGGGGATCTTGAGCTCTTCGGCCGCCCGGGGCAGCAGGATCATGTTGGGAATGTCGTCCTCGCCGGGGTGGCCGCCGCACTCGAACCCGTCCACTGAAACGGCGTCGCATCCGATTGCTTCGGCTTTCAGGGAGTGGCGCACAGAGGTGCACTTATGGATCACCTTGATGCCCGCCGCCTTGAGCCGCGGCAGGTGCTCCTGGGGATTGCGGCCGGCGGTCTCCACGATCTTGACCCCCCCCTCGATGATGGCGCTGATATAGGCCGGGTAGTCGGGTGCGTGAACGGTGGGAAGGAAGGTCAGGTTGACGCCGAACGGTTTGTCGGTCATCTCTCGGCAGCGTGCGATCTCTTTGGCCAGGTCCGCAGCTGTCTTCTGGGTCAGCGCGGTGATGATGCCCAATCCGCCGGCATTGGAGACCGCCGCGGCCAGTTCCGCAAACCCCACATAGTGCATGCCGCCTTGAATGATCGGATGTTGGATGCCGAAAAGCTCGGTGATGCGTGTTTTCATAGATGCCCCCTTTTGAACGTTCGGTAAAAAAAGCGTGAGCCCCAAGATTGACGACACCGTAAAAAGCCCAATATCTGCGTTGCGCTCATTCCGTGGTCCTTGCGGCGTACGACAAGTACGCCTCAGGACACGGAATTTCTCGCGCCTTGATCTTGAGCCTTTTACGGCGCCGTCCCGCGACGAATTTCTACGAGTCTGTCAAGACGGTATGGAGTCGTAAAAAGCCGGTGCCGTCAAGATTTTCTTGATTTAACAAATACCATGTGCCAGAAAAAGGCAAGTGGCATAAATGACAAAAAGCGTTCCAATAGGGACATGATGATCGAGTGCCCGACGGGCCTTCCGGGGAGAGGCGTTCATGAAAACAATGACTTTCGTGGCCATCGATGGTTGCCTGTTTTCGAGTATCAACAACCTGATCGATGCCTTCAGTATCGCCAATCTGTGGCAGCGCGCCCTGGACGACACCGCTGCGTCCCCCTTGTTCGCAACCCAGATCGTGAGTGTGGACGGCGGCTGGGTGAGGGCCAGCGGCAACATCCATATCCAGTCCGACCGGGCCATGATTGGAGCCGGCGTCACGGATATGATTTTTCTACCGGCCTTTTGCGAAATGGGCCATCTCGCGGCCCCGGGGATTGACACCGTTATCGACTGGCTGCTGGACCGATACCGGCAGGGCACGCCCATCGCGACCACTTGCACCGGCACCTTTCTCCTGGCCGAAACCGGTCTGCTGAACGGCCGCGCGGCCACGACCAACTGGCAGTTCGCCCGCATGTTCCAGCGCCGCTATCCGGGCGTACATCTCAAAACCGACCGGATCATGACCGAGGACGACGGATTGATCTGCGCCGGCGCCTCCACGGCCATTTTCAACCTCGCCCTGTACCTCATCGAGCGGTTCGGCGGCAAGGCGCTCGCCACCGTGTGCGCCAAGGCCTTTCTGGTCGACCCCAACCGGGAGAGCCAGGCGCCCTACGTGATCTTCAGGTCACGCAAAGATCACGGCGACCAAAAGGTTCTCGCCGCGCAGCAATGGATGGAATCCAATTACGCCCAAAATATCTCCATCGATGCCATGGCCCAACAGGTGGGCATCAGTCCGCGCCACTTCAAACGGCGTTTCAGAAAAGCCACCGGCGCCACCCCTCTGGTCTACCTGCAGAACGTGCGCCTCGAAGCGGCCAAGGAGAAGCTGGAGACCACCCAGGAGAGCGTCAACGAAATCACCTATCGCATCGGATATGAAGACAGCAGCACCTTCAGAAGATTGTTCAAACGGGAGATGGGATTGTCGCCCAGGGCGTATCGAGATAAATTCTGCCGGATACCGGCGTAAGGATGGAAAGGAATGGACACCATGACCCGGGTTCTGATCGCTTTCGATCTGCCTGCACCGCATGTGGCGCGGCTCAAGAGAGACTTTCCGGAATTGACATTCGCCCAGGCCACCGAACAGGAGGAGACGTTTGAACATCTCCCGCAGACCCAGATTCTGCTCACCTTCTTTCGCTGCAGCCGAAAAATGCTCGATGCCGCCCCTGAGCTGAAATGGATCCAGGCCATCAGCGCGGGCGTAGATTACATGGACCTGGCGGAGATCCGGCGCCGTGGGCTCCTGCTCACCAACGGCCGCGGCATCAGCACGATCAATATGGCCGAATTCGCCATCGGCGCCATGATCGCCATGGCCAGGGGGTTCCATGTCATGATCCGCAACCAGCTGCAAAAGAAGTGGGACCGCAGCTTGCCGGCCGGAGAGATCCACGGCGCCACTTTAGGGATCATCGGCCTCGGCGCCATCGGTGGTGAGCTGGCCCGCAAGGCCGCTGCAATGGGCATGCGCGTCATCGGCGTTCGCCGTAAGGCGGCGCCCATGGCAGACGTGGACGCGGTCTACGGACAGAAAGAGATGGGGCGGGTGTTCGAACAGAGCGACTACATCGTCAATCTGCTGCCCTGGACCCCGGATACGGAGAAGCTGATCGATCGCCGTTCGTTCGATCTAATGAAACCCACGTCTTGCTTCATCAACATGGGACGCGGCCAGACCGTCAACGAAACCGATCTGATCGCCGCCCTGCAGCAGAAGAAGATCCGCGCCATGGTGAGCGATGTCTACGAGACCGAACCCCTGCCGACCGACAGTCCACTCTGGGCGTTGGACAACGTGATCATCTCGCCCCACGTGTGCGGCATGACGCCCCATTACATGGATCGCGCCATGGAGATCATCGACCACAATCTGAAGGCATACGTCAGGGGGCAGGGGGAGATGATCAATTTAGTGGATCTCTCTTCCGGGTATTAGGCCGTGCCCATCCACAAATGGCCAATTGGCCCGATCTCGGCGTTGCGCGAAAAATTTAATCCTCGGAATATCGACCATATGCCTGCGGATAAATTTTTCGCGCGCCTTGATCTCGACCCAATTTGCCTATTTGTGGACGGGCACCACATAGTTTCGGTCTTACGCGGAAGTTCAAAGTGTTAGGTTAAAAATTTAAAGGGAAGGGAAGCTGCCCTTTGGCAGAAAGGATAAGAAGATGGATTTGATGCTGGAAGGAAAGATCGCGATCGTGACCGGCGCGGGCAATGGTATTGGGCGGGGTATCGCCCTGCAGTTGGCAGAGGAGGGCGCCGTCATCGTGGCGGCGGACGTCAACCCTCAGGCTGCCGGAGAGGTGGCCGCCGAAATCGAGGAGGGCGGCGGCGAGGCTTTGGCCATAGCAGTGGACGCCACCGACGAAGCCCAGGTGGCTGGGATGATCGAAAAGTGCCTGGAAGTCTACGGCCGCATCGACATTCTCGTCAATAATGTGGGCGGCGGCTCGGGCGGACCGGAGCCGGTCGTCAAGCTCTCCGCATCCGATTGGGACCGCACCATCGATATCACCCTGCGCAGCGCCTTTCTCTGCTCGCGGGCTGCGTCCCGGGAGATGATCAAGTCCCGGAAGGGGCGCATCATCAGCATTGCTTCGATTTCGGGGAAGATGGGCGAATCCCTCATCGGTCCTTACTGCGCCGGAAAATTCGGGGTCATCGGACTGATGCAGGTGCTGGCCAAGGAACTGGCCCGCTACAATATCACCGTGAACTGCGTCTGTCCCGGCTATGTCTGGACGCCTGGCTGGGAAGGGCTCGCCGAGGCCATGCGCGAAAATTTCGTGCTGATGGCCGACAAGACACCGGAGCAGATCTTCGATGCGCGGGTCAAATCCATGGTGCCTTTAGGCCGTCCCCAAACCGCCGGGGATATCGCCGCCCTGGTGGCGTTTTTAGCTTCTGAAAAGGCGAGAAACATCACCGGGCAGGCCATCAACGTGGATGGGGGGGCAGTGATGCATTAGCTTCCGCTGTGCGGAAGAGCTTCAAAGATGAAGTTTAAAGTGTAAAGTTTGAAGTGTAAAGTGAAGGCAAATTGTCGATTCAAGGTGCCGGGCCTATAGCCGTCCGATTGCAAATGCGAAGAGAAATTGGGCGGCGTAGTAGAGCGGCAGGCCGATGAGCCGGTTGACAAAGGCCGAGACGACGAATTGGTCGCGGGCCACCATGATGTCCGATAGATAGAACAGGATCGCGCCCGTTAACATCATGCATCTTGGGTTCTGGGGCCATTGGGTCTGGGCGTAAACGGCCAGGGCCCCGCCAACCATGACCGATATCACCACAATGTAGCCGATCACCGGACCGGTCATGTTTCCCAGGTGGGGTTGCAGCCACCTGAAGACCACCACCCCGGCGACCAGCAGCACCACCCACCCCGCCACCATCCATGAATTGAATACGCCGTGGGCGTAAAATCCCGCCGCATAACAGACATGCCCGAGCAGAAAGGCCACCAGCCCGGCCAGGAACAGCTTACGGGACGAAAAAATCAGGCACACGTCCCCGATCCAGCTGAAGATCAAGCCGGCCAGCACCCAATGGGCCAGGGAGGGGTGCGGCCAGGCCTGAAGAGATGCGGCGAGGATGAAAAGCGCCGATATCAGCGGCTTGGAGCCGAGTTTCCAGGTCGTGCTGTCATACTTTTCGGCCCATAGGAGCAGGGCGAGCAGAAGCGTGGCGGCAAAAAGAATGGCGGGTGTCATGAATCATCTCCTTTGGGGCTCAGCGGTCGTGTTCGAAATTCAACGGGTCGATGATGTGCCCATTAAACCCCAATCCTTACGATAGATGCAACAGGATAATTCACTGAGCAGAAAGCCAGTCCATTGCGATAGACGAGGCTGTAGGGGCGGGCTTTATGCCCGCCCATGACTGCGCCCACGTTAATAGCGGCAAGATTTAAAAAAAAGTCTAAATGAACAAAATTTATTGCTTGACACCTCTTCAGATTGTTGCTTAGATTTGTCCATCAAAAGATGGAATCAAATGCTGGGCATACCCACAATGTGTCCGCCGCAACCTTGATGGATTTTAAAAAGTCGTGGAGAGGCTGTTCGACCATGCCCACCGCTCTTGAAAAGGCACGCCAGGCGCCCGATTCGATGAAAGCCCGGATCCTGTCGGCCGCACGCAAGCTGTTCGGCGAATATGGTTTTCACGGGGTGACCACGCGTATGATCGCCAAAGAGGTGGGCATCGACATCTCCACCCTCCACTATCATTGGGGTGAGAAGCAGGAACTGTACGAAGCGGTGCTCACCGATCTGAGCGACGAGATCCGCGCCAAACTGGTGGAGATCGAGGCGCTGGTGCATGGCAAGCCCCTGGCCGTGCGCCTCGAAGTGGCCATCGACGTCATGTGCGATCACCTCTTCAGCAACCCCGAATCGGCCAACCTGATGCTCTTCAGCTATTTTTCCAAAAACCGGTTGACCTCGGACATCGACATTCGATTGACCCGCCACCTGTCCAACATCGCCGTGGCCATGGGGTTGGCCGTGGACAAGTCCCAGGTGCCGCCGCAGGCCAACGCCCGGGTGCTGGCGGTGTGGAATTCGGTGATCAATTTCGCGGCCGGCGAAAGCTTCTTCCGGCCCCTGTTGCGGGTCGATCCGCAGACCTATGTCGACGTGGTCAAGGAGACCTTGAAGTTCATTCTCATCCCTGCGTTTACGCAAAAGGGCTAAAGAAGTATGAAAGTAGGAAAGTAGGAAAGTAGGAAAGTGAAGGTCGTCTGAACAACTCCGTTAAGAAACGACGGTTCGCAAAGGAGAATTTTCATGGCGCTTAATCTCGATGCGGTCGGACAGAAGCTCGGTCCCCTGACCAAAAGCTACACCTGGAAAGACGTGGTGCTTTACGCCCTGGGGGTGGGCGCCGGTTCGGATGATTTGCAGTACTGCTATGAAAAGGGGCTCAAGGTGATCCCCAGCTTTTCCATTGCCACCATCTTCGACATCCTGGCCCAGATCGGTCTCAAGGCCAATGTCAACCTGGCGGGCGTGCTGCACGGCGAGCAGGAGCTGATCTTCCACAACCCCATCCCCATCGAAGGCGAAATGACCACCGAGGGGCGCATCACCCACATCTACGACAAGGGGGAGGGCAAGGGCGCTCTGGTCATCGGCGAAAGCGATACCTACCACGCCAACGGCAAGAAGCTTTTTACCAGCGTCTGCACGGTGTTCGGCCGGCTCGACGGCGGCTTCGGCGGCGAAAACGCCCCCAAGCGGGAACTCGTATTTCCCGTGCGGGAACCGGATGCCGTGGTGGAAGCCCATCCGGCCGACAATCAACCCTTGCTCTACCGCCTTTCCGGCGACCTGTTCCACCTGCACGTGGATCCCGAGTTTGCCAAGATGGCCGGTTTCGACAAGCCGATCATGCACGGCCTGTGCACCCACGGTTATGCCTGCCGGGCGCTGTGCGACACCCTGATTCCCGGCGCACCGGAAAAGGCGCGCCGCATGACCTGCCGTTTCAGCAAGCCGCTTTATCCCGGCGTGCCCATCAAGACCCTGATCTGGAAGGAAGAAGAGGGCCGCGCCCTGTGGCGCGTGGTCAATGCCCAGACCGGCGACACGGTCATCGATCACGGCGTCTTCGAATACGGCGAGCTCCCCGCCCACCGCATCCGCTTCGACGGCCGCGTGGCCATCGTCACCGGCGCGGGCGCGGGTCTGGGCCGGGCCTATGCCCTGGAGCTGGCCCGGCGGGGCGCCAGGGTGGTGGTCAACGACCTGGGCGGGGCCCGGGACGGATCCGGTGCAGGCAGCAGCACGCCGGCCGACCAGGTGGTGGCGGAGATCCGCGCTCTGGGTGGTGAAGCCGTGGCCAGTTATGACTCGGTGGCCACTCCCGAGGGGGGTGAGCGGATCGTCCAGACCGCCCTGGATGCCTTCGGCAAGCTGGACATCCTGATCAACAACGCCGGCATCCTGCGCGACAAGAGCTTCGCCAAGATGGAGCCGGAGAACTGGCACGCCGTGCTCGACGTGCATCTCAACGGCGCCTACCATGTGAGCCGGCCGGCTTTTGCCGCCATGCGCGAAAACCGTTACGGCCGCATCCTGATGACCACATCGGCCGCCGGCCTGTATGGCAACTTCGGCCAGACCAACTATTCGGCCGCCAAGATGGGGCTGGTGGGCCTGATGAACGCCATGAAACTCGAAGGCGAGAAGTACAACATCAAGGTCAACACCATCGCACCCCTGGCCGCCTCGCGGCTCACCGAAGACATTCTGCCGTCCGACCTCTTCGCCAAAATGAAACCCGAGTACGCCGTGCCCATGGCCCTGTTCCTCTGCAGCGAGCAGTGTCCGGTGACCGGCAACATCTACAATGCCGGCATGGGCTTCTACAACCGGGCGGCCATGGTGACCGGACCGGGGGTGGTCCCGGTGAAAGAGGGCCGCATCCCCACCATCGAATCGGTTCGCGACGCCTTGGATGCCTTGGCCTCGTTGGAAGCGGGCAAGGAATACGGCCAGCTGGCCGAGCAACTGGTGGATACGATGGCCTGTTTGAAGGGTGAGGGATGAAGGAAAAACAAATCAAAATCGACCCCATTCCTTCACTTAACACTTAAAACTTAAAACGTTACACTTCATTCCCAAGGAGTATCCCATGATCGGCATCACCTCCTACGGCGCTTATATTCCCAAACTGCGGCTCGAGCGTACGGCCATCTTCCAGGCCATGGGCTGGTTCGCCCCGGCCCTCATGATGGTGGCCGACGGCGAACGCGCCATGTGCAACTGGGACGAGGACTCGCTCACCATGGCCGTGGCCGCGGCCCGGGACTGTCTCACCGGCCTGGACAAGCGGCAGGTGCAGGGGCTTTTCCTGGCTTCCACCACTCTGCCGTTCGACGACCGCCAGAACGCAGGAATCGTGGCCACGGCCCTGAACCTGCCCGACGCCATCCTGGCCTCGGATTTTACTGCCTCGTTGAAGGCCGGCACCACGGCCCTCCTCACGGCCCTGGAGACGGCACAGGGCGGGGCGCGCAACCCCATCCTGGTGGCCGCCGCCGACCGGCGCGAGACGCGGCCGGCCTCCTTTTACGAGATGTGGAGCGGCGACGGCGCCGCGGCCCTCATGGTGGGCGATCGCGACGTCATCGCCGAATTCAAGGGCAGCTATACGGTTTCCTATGACTTCGTGGAACACTACCGCGCGGCCGGCCGGCACTTCGACTACACCTGGGAGGAGCGTTGGGCCCGGGACGAAGGCTACGGCAAGATCATCCCCGAGGCGGTCAGCGGCCTGCTCCAAAAGCTGGGGCTCACCATGGCCGACGTGGACCACCTGGTTTTTCCCTGCGTCTTCCAGGCCGAGCACCGCAACATCGCCAAAAAGCTTGGCGCCGCACCCGAGAAGGTGGCCGATAACATGCACGCCGTGTGCGGCGAGACCGGCACGGCCCACAGTCTGCTCATGCTGGTGCGCACCCTGGAGACAGCGAGGCCGGGCGAGCGCATCGTGGTTGCCGGCTTCGGCCAGGGGTGCAACGCCCTCTGCTTCGAGGTGACCGACGCCATCGCTCAGTTGCCGTCGCGCATCGCGGTGAGCGGCCACCTGGCCCGCAGGAAGACGACCGGTAACTATACCCGCTGGCTCAAGTTCCGGAACCTGATCCAACCCGAGATGGGCATTCGCGCCGAGGCCCCCACCCAGACCGCCATGACCGCCCTGTGGCGCAAGCGCAAGATGCTCCTCGGCCTGGTGGGCGGCATCTGCCGCCAGTGCGGCACCCCCCAGTTTCCCAGGATGGACATCTGCGTGAATCCCGACTGCGGGTCCCACCACACCCAGGACGACTATGAGTTCGCCGACCGGCCGGCGCGCATCAAGACCTTTACCGGCGACCTGCTGGCCGTCTCCGTGGATCCGCCCCACAAGTACGGCATGGTTCAGTTCGACGACGGCGGCCGTTTGATGGCCGATTTCACCGACTGCGACTTCGAGGAGCTGCAGGTGGGCCTGCCCGTGCAGATGGTCTTCCGCAGACGCACCGAGGACGAGCAGCGCGGCTTCGTCAACTACTTCTGGAAGGCGACCCCGGCACCAGGCGCGGCCGAAGAGATGAAGCGCATCTCGTTTGCCGGACGGGTGGCCATCGTCACCGGCGCCGGAGCGGGTCTGGGTCGCGCCTATGCCTTGGAACTGGCCCGGCGGGGCGCTAAGGTGGTGGTCAACGACCTGGGCGGGGCCCGGGACGGATCGGGAGCAGGCAGCAGCACGCCGGCCGACCAGGTGGTCGAAGAGATCCGTGCCAGCGGCGGCGAGGCGGTGGCCAACTATGACAACGTGGCCACGCCCGAAGGCGGAGAGAAGATCGTGCGCGCCGCCCTGGAGGCCTTCGGCCGTCTGGATATCCTGATCAACAACGCCGGTATCCTGCGCGACAAGAGCCTGATCAAGATGGAACCCGAAAACTGGCGTGCCGTGCTGGACGTACACCTGCACGGCGCCTATCACGTCACCCGGCCGGCCATGGCCGCCATGCGCGACGGCGGCTTCGGCCGCATCCTGCTGACCACCTCGGCCGCGGGACTTTACGGCAACTTCGGCCAGACCAACTACGCGGCCGCCAAGATGGCCCTGGTGGGCCTGATGAACAGCCTCAAACTGGAAGGCCGGAAGCACGATATCAAGGTCAACACCATCGCGCCCCTGGCCGCATCGCGACTGACCGAAGATGTCATGCCGCCGGAGCTCTTCGAACGGGCCCAGCCCGAGTACGTGGTGCCCATGGCGCTCTACCTGTGCAGCGAGGCCTGCGACCGGAGCGGCGCCATTTTCAACGCCGGCATGGGCTACTTCAGCCGGGCGGCCGTGATGACCGGCCCGCCGGTGCAGCTGGGCGGCGACGACACGGTGCCCACCGTGGAGGACATCGCCGATCATTGGGAGCGCATCAACGACCTGCGCGGCGCCAAGGAGCTGGCCGATCTCAATGCCGCTACCGTGGATCTGATGACCCCGGTCCAGAAGCCGTCCACGGCCGCGGCCGGTGCCGCGGCCAAACCCGCCGCGGCGGCAGGCGGCGTCGACGTGCAGGCCATCTTCGACGGCCTGGCCGGTACCTTCAAGGCCGAGGCCGCCCAGGGCGTGGACGTGGTCTTTCAGTTCCTCATCTCCGGCAGCGGCGGGGGCGAGTGGTCGTGCACCATCCGCAACCAGACCTGCAGCGTGGCGCGCGGCCGTCACGACAAACCCACCTGCACGCTCAAGATGGCCGCCGAGGACTTCGGCGCCATGATCGGCGGCCGCCTGCCGCCCATGCAGGCCTTCACCTCGGGCAAGCTCAAGATCGAGGGCGACGTGATGAAGTCCCAGCTGATCGAGAAGCTATTTAAAATCGGATAGATAGGAGGATTCGCCATGGCAACCGGCATCAAAGATAAAGTGGCCATCATCGGCATGGGTTGTACACGTTTCGGCGAGCGTTGGGACGTGGGCGCCGAGGAGCTGATGGTCGAGGCCTTCGAAGAGGCGCTGGCCGACGCCGGCATCGAAAAGCGGCAGATCGAGGCCGCCTGGCTGGGCACCTGCCTGGAAGAGATCAACGTGGGCAAGACCGGCATGCCTCTGTCCACCACCCTACGGCTGCCCATGATTCCGGTGACCCGCGTGGAGAACTACTGCGCCACGGGCACCGAGGCGTTCCGCGGGGCCTGCTACGCCGTGGCCTCGGGGGCCTACGACATCGCCCTGGCCCTGGGCGTGGAAAAACTCAAGGACACCGGTTACGGCGGACTGCCCAATCCCGGTTCCGGGGCCGGCACCCTGCAGTGGCAGTGGTGGCCCAACCTCACGGCCCCGGGCTCCTTCGCCCAACTGGCCAGCGCCTACCGGGCCAAGTACCGCGTGGGTGACCAGGACCTGAAGCGCGCCATCGGGCACGTCTCGGTCAAGAGTCATGCCAACGGTGTCCTCAACCCCAAGGCCCACCTGCGCAAGCGCGTCAGCCTCGAACAGGTGCTCAACGCCCCGATCATCGCCCATCCCCTGGGCCTGTTCGACTGCTGCGGAGTAAGCGATGGCGCGGCCTGCGCCATCGTCACCACGCCGGAGATCGCCCGGCAGATGGGCAAGCGGGACGCGGTGCGCGTCAAGGCCCTTCAGGTGGCTTTGAGCAGCGGCGAGGAGATGGCCTTCAATAACTGGGACGGCGACCACTTCGTCACCACCTCGCACTGTAGCACCAGGGCCTACCAGGAGGCCGGCATCGACGATCCCAAGACCCAGATCAGCATGATGGAAGTGCACGACTGCTTCTCCATCACCGAACTGGTCACCATGGAGGACCTGCACATCTCCGAACGTGGGCAGGCCTGGCGAGACGTGCTCGACGGTTTCTACGACATCGACGGCAAGGTGCCATGCCAGGTCGACGGCGGTCTCAAGTGCTTCGGCCACCCCATCGGCGCCTCGGGCCTGCGCATGCTCTACGAGATGTACCTGCAGCTCCACGGCCGGGCCGGCGAGCGCCAGCTGACCGACCCGCGCTACGGTTTGACCCACAACCTGGGCGGCTTTCCGTTCCAGAATATCTGCAGCATCGCCATTATCGGCAAATAGGGGAACCGAGCGCCTCGTTTCGTCGGGCGCCCGAAGGAGTAGTTGCAATGACCGTCCTCAATCGCTCCCAGCAGGAGATCCTGAAGGCGGCCCGTGATTTCGCAAAGGGCGAGTTCGACCGCGACCAGGCCCTGGAACTGGAGCGCGACGGCACTTTTCCCGTAAAGATCTGGGCCAAGGCCGGCGAGCTGGGGTTTCTCGGGCTGCATCTGCCGGAAAAGTTTGGCGGTGGCGGGCTTGGATTTTTCGAGGCAGCCCTCGTGATTGAGGCTTTCTGCCGCCAGGATTCTACCACGGGCTGTGCGTTGCTGCTGGCCGGGATCGGTGCCGAATGCCTGTGGCGCTCCGGCGGCGAGGCGCTCAAGGCCAAATACCTGCCTTCCGTGGCCCAGGCCCGCCTGCGCACCGCCGCCGCCTTCAGCGAGCCGGGCGTCGGCTCAGGCTTTTCTTCCCTGCAGACAACGGCCCGCAGGGAAGGGGACGCCTGGATCATAAACGGCCTCAAGGCCCACGTGCTCAACGCCGCCCATGCCGACCTGTTCATCGTCCTGTGCCGCACCGACGACGACCAGCGCAGCATGATCGCGGTGGAGCGCAACAGCGCCGGCCTCATGCTCGAGGACCAGGGCCGCCGTTTGGGCGCCAACATGATCGGCAGTGCCCAGGTGCGTTTCTCCGACGTGGGCGCGCCGGCCGACCATATCGTGGGGCGAAGCGGCCAAGGCGCGGCGCTCCTGACGCACTTCAACGACGACACGGCCGTGCTGCTGGCCGCCGCGGCCACGGGCATCGCCGCGGGCGCCCTGGATCGCGCCCAGGCTTACGTCAAGGAGCGTGCGGCCTTCGGGCGCAAGATCGGCGCATTCGAGATCATCCGTCACAACATCGCCGACATGGCGGTCCAGGTGGAGAGCGCCCGGGCCGCCGTTTGGCAGGCCGCCCGGCGGCACGACACGGGCAAGTCCGGCACCCTGCCGGCAGTGGCCAAACTGGTCGCGGACCGTGCCGCTGTGGCGGTGGCCGACGAAGCCGTCCAGCTCTTTGGCGGATACGGCTACATGCGAGAGTCTGAAGTGGAGCGTTTCTACCGCGACGCCAAGTCACTGCAATTGATGCTCGGCGGGCCGGGGGCGTTGAAGCATCGCATCGCGGATGCGACGATTGGACGAAAGACAGGAAAAGAAGAGAGCAAAAAAGTATGAAAGTATGAAAGTGGAAAGTATGAAAGTTGAGGAATGCTATCCATGGGACTAGTTTCTTACCCTGACGTGTAGGGGTGGGCTTTGCGCCCGCCCGGAAGAAACGCCGGTCAGCATAAAGGCTTTATGCCGTCCAATCGACATCATACCTTCACTTTAAACTTAACACTTCAAACTTTACACTTTTAATTCAAATTCTCCGCCTTCAGGCGGTCCAAGACGGTCACATGGACATCTTAAAATTCACCGACGACCACCACGATTTCCGCCGCCGGCTGCGCGCCTTCTGCGACACCGAGATTATTCCCCACGTGGACCAGTGGGAGGCCGAACACGACATCCCCAGGGAGATGTGGCGCAAAATGGGGCGTGCCGGCTTTCTCTGTCCGGGAGTATCACCCGAATATGGCGGGATGGGCGGTGATTTCATCTATTCGCTCATCGTGACCGAGGAGATGTCGCGCACGGCCCAGACCGGCCTGGCCGCGCCCCTGCACAGCGACGTGGTGGTGCCCTACATCGAATCGTTCGGCTCCGAGGCGCTCAAGCGCAAGTATCTGCCCGGCTGCGTGTCCGGCGACATCGTCACGGCCGTGGCCATGAGCGAACCGGCCGCGGGCAGCGATCTGGCGGCAATGGAGACCACGGGCGTGGAAACGGACGGCTGGGTGGTGATCAACGGCGCCAAGACCTTCATCTCCAACGGCATTCACTGCGACCTGGTGATCGTGGCCGCCGTGGACCCGGCCATCGAGAACCGCCACCAGGCCGTCTCGCTCTATGTGGTCGAGGACGGCACCCCCGGCTTCAAACGCGGCAACCGCCTGGAGAAGATGGGCTGGCACAGCCAGGATACGGCCGAGCTCTTCTTCACCGACTGTCGCATCCCCGTGGAAAACCGTCTCGGCCAGGCCGGCAGCGGATTTTTCCTGCTCATGGACAAGCTCCAGCAAGAGCGCCTGACCTGTGCCATGGGCGCGGTGGCGGCCGCCGAACGCATCGTCGAATACACCATCGACTACTGCAAACGAACCCTGGTGGACGGCAAACTCCTGGCGCGCTCCCAGGCCGTGCAGTTCGCCCTGGTCGAGATGAGCACCGAGGCGCGCATCGGGCGTACGTTTCTGGACAAGCTGATCGCCGACCACATGGAGAAAAAGAACATCGTCGTGGAGGTCTCCATGGCCAAGTACTGGACCACGGACATGGCCCATCGCCTGGCCAGCCGCTCCCTGGAGCTGATCGGCGAAGATGCGGCGCTGGAAGCCTGCCCCATGGTGCGCGCCTTCCGAGACACGCGGGTGATGTCGATTTTTGCCGGCACCAACGAAATCATGAAAGGCATCGCCGCCAAATTCATGGGGCTATGACGGATATGACGGAAACGAACACCACAAACGCCCCGGGCGCGCTGTCAGGCATCACGGTCCTCGACCTCTCCCGGCTTCTGCCCGGCCCCTACTGCTCCATGATCCTGGCCGATCACGGTGCCCGGGTGATCGCCATCGAGGACAAGAAGCAGTACGCGGCCGACGGGCTTTTTCTGCCCACGGTGCAGCGCAACAAGGCGCACATGAGCCTGGATCTGAAGAGCGATGCCGGCCGTGAGATCTTCTTCCGCATGGTTCGAGAGACGGACGTGATGATCGAAGGCTTCCGGCCCGGTGTGGTGCGGCGCCTGGGCGTGGATTACGACAGCGTGCGTGCGGTCAAGCCCGACATCATCTACTGTTCGATCACCGGATATGGCCAGAGTGGTCCGGCCCGTGACCGGGTGGGCCACGACGTCAACTACCTTGGCGACGCGGGCGTGCTGGATCTCATCGGCCGGCCCGGCGAGCCGCCCGTAATCCCCGGCGTCCAGATGGCCGACATCGCCGGCGGCGGCCTCAACGCGGCCATCGGCATTCTGCTGGCCCTTTTTGCCCGCCAGTGCTCGGGCCAAGGCCAGTACATCGATATCTCCATGGCCGACGGCATGCTCGCCTTTCTGCCCGTGGCCCAGTACTGGCAGGTCCTGACCGGCCGGGCGCCGTTGCGGGGCGACAACATGCTGTCCCATCGCTATGCCTGCTACAACACATACGAAACCGCGGACGGACGCTACATGGCCGTGGGCGCCCTGGAAAACCGCTTCTGGCGAGGGCTGTGTGCGGCGCTGGATCTGGCGCAGTACGCCGACCTGCAGTATGACGAGGCGCGGCGGGAAGAGATCATCGCGGCCTTCCGGGCCAAATTTTTGCAAAAGCCCATGGTCGCCTGGGACGAAGCATTGGGGCGGCTGGAGTTGTGCGTGAGCGGGGTGCGCACCATGGACGAGGCCCTGGCATCTCCCCTGTTTCGGCAACGGGAGATGGTGGTGGCGGTGCCCCGGCCCGACGGCACGACCGAAACCGCCTTGGGCGTGCCGGTCAAGCTCAGCGTCACGCCGGGATCGATCCGCAGCCCGGCCGTCTCGTTCGGTGAGAGCACCGAAAAAATACTTGCCGGGTTCGGCTATACCGAGGAGCAGATCGAGGCGTTTGCCAAGCAGGGCGTTATCTGACAAGCTTTACGACATTAGAATATAAGGAGCAAACATCATGGCACAGCTTATCGCAGACAAACGGGATGTGGATTTCGTCCTTTACGAGCAACTCGGGGCGGAGAACTTCGAAAAGACCGCCAGGTACAAGGGCCAGAACCGCAAGATGTTCGATCTGTTGCTCAAGGAGGCGCGCAATTTCGCCATCAAGGAGATCCTGCCGCTCAACGAGGAGGGCGATCGGATCGGCCTGAAATTCGAGAACAACCAGGTCCAGGTGCCGGAGAGCTTCCACCGGGTTTATAAGCTCTTCCGGGAAGCGGAGTACATCTCCATGGCCGAAGACCCGGAGGTCGGGGGCCAGGGATTGCCCGTGCTGGTGAGCCAGGCCGCCCTGGAATACCTGCTGGGCGCCGACTTCGCGTTCTCGGCCTTCGGCTTCGCCACCCATGGCGCGGCCAAGATGATCGAAGTCTTCGGCACCGAGAATCAGAAGCAGCTGTACCTGCGCAACATGTATTCGGGCCGCTGGGCCGGTACCATGGTGCTTACCGAGGCCGAGGCCGGTTCGGACGTGGGCGCCCTGACCACATCGGCGGTAAAAAACGATGACGGCACCTATTCCATCACCGGCAACAAGATCTTCATCACCTGCGGGGAGCACAACGTCACCGAAAACATCATCCACCCGGTGCTGGCCCGCATCGAAGGCGCGCCGGCCGGCACCCGGGGCATCTCCCTGTTCATCGTGCCCAAGATCTGGGTGAACGACGACGGGACCCTCGGCGAACCCAACGATGTGGTCTGCACCGGCATCGAAGAGAAGCTGGGCCTGCACGCCAGCCCCACCTGCCAACTGGCCTTCGGCGGCAAGGGCAAGTGCCGCGGCGTGCTGCTCGGCGAGGAGAACAAAGGCATGCGGGTCATGTTCCACATGATGAACGAGGCCCGCCTGGGCGTCGGCGCCCTGGGCCTGTGCAACGCCTCCTGCGCCTATCTATACGCCCTCAACTACGCCCGGGAGCGGGTCCAGGGACGCGACCTGGCCGACATGCTCCAGAAGGAGGCGCCGTCCGTGCCCATCATCCGCCATCCGGACGTGCGCCGCATGCTCATGGGCATGAAGGCCTGCACCGAGGGGCTGCGCAGCTTTGTCTACTATGTGGCCGAGTTGTTCGACAAGCAGGCCTGCGCAGCCACTGACGAAGAGAAGGAAAACTACGAGGATATCATCAGCCTGCTCACGCCGGTCATCAAGGCCTACTGCACGGACCGGGGCTTCGAGTGTACGGTGCAGGCGGTGCAGGTCTACGGCGGCTATGGCTATACCCGCGACTATCCGGTCGAGCGGCTGATGCGCGACGCCAAGATCAACTCCATCTACGAAGGCACCAACGGCATTCAGGCCATGGACCTGCTCGGCCGCAAACTGGGCATGAAGAAAGGCGCGGTCTTCATGGCCCTGTTGGGCGAAATCGGCAGCATCATCAACCGGGCCAAGGAGACGCCCGGCCTGGCCGAACTGGCCGGCAAGCTGGAAACCGCCGTCAACCGGCTGGCCGAAACTGCCATGCAGATCGGCAAGACCGCCATGTCCGCCGATTTCAAGGTGGCCTTCTCTTTTGCTTCGCCGTTTCTCGATGCGATGGGCGATGTGATCATGGGCTGGATGCTGCTCTGGCGCGCCGCCGTGGCCCAGCCGGCCCTCGAAAAGCTGGTCGGCAACACTTCCGAAGCGGAGCGCAGGGAATTCATCGAGAAGAACAAGAACGCCGCCTTCTACGCCGGCCAGATCCAATCGGCCCGCTACTTCATCGAGGCCGTGCTGCCGGTCACCCTCGGCCGCATGGACGCCATCCGCGCCGGCAGCAAGGCGATCGTGGAGATCCCTGAGGCGGGCTTCGGCGGATAGTGCCGTTCGTGCCACTCGGCGGGTCCTCGAGTTCCGAACGTGATGCCCGCCCAGTATGTCCGGAATTCGATCTCACTGCCGCCCCTGTGTTGTCATGCCCGTCACCCCGGTGAAGCCGGGGTCCAGAATGCCCGATCGATTTTGGATGCCGGTCTGGATACCGGTCTGGATACCGGTGTTCGCCGGTATGACGGTGGCGCGACAATTTACAGGTCAGGCAATGGAAAATTGCATGTTCGTTCGAAAGAAACGAGGTGGATCATGCGGATTCGCAGGGCGACCATCCAGGACGAGGAACAGCTGCTTTCCCTGCTGGAGCAGTTTCCGGTGGAGGGCAATGATTACGACTGGCAGGCCGGTGCGCAAACCTTTCGCCGCATCGTCGACAACCCGGCCATCGGCTCTGTTTTCGTGGCCGACGAGGAGGGGACACTCCTGGGGGTGGTCACGCTCTCCTATCCGGTCGCCATCCGCTGCGCCGGACCTTACGCCTGTATCGAAGAGTTCATCGTGGACCAGAGAGGGCGCGGCAAGGGCATCGGCGGCAAACTCATCCAGGCCGCCATCGAAGAGGCGCGCTCAAAAGGGTGCTACGAACTGCAGGTGAACCGACCCAGCCAATCAGGCTATCCGGTCTACATTCGTTATGGGTGGAAAGACCTGGGGGCGCACCTCAACCTGGTGTTCGGCAAACGGAGTTGAATGCCGCCTATCACCGATATCGGCCAAAGCGGCAATGGGCTTTGCCATCTGTGGATAGACGCTAATTCATACGCATGCCGCCGCAGACATTGATGGCCTGGCAGGTGATGTTGGCCGCCAGATCGGAACAGAGGAAAAGCGCTGTGTAGCCGATATCCTCGCCGCTCTGAAAGCGTCGCAGGGGAATGGACTTTCGAATGTTTTCCTGCAACAGCTCTTCGGGCTTGCCAGAATACCTGGCCATCTGCTGGACCAGGCCGCCGCCCTGCTTTTCGCCCAACTGGGTGACAACGATGCCCGGGCAGATGCCGTTGACGTTGATATTGTGGCGTGCGGCCGCCAGTCCGATGCTCTGGGTCAGCCCCATGAGTCCGAATTTCGACGACGAGTAGTGCGAGTAGAAGTCGCTGCCCATTCTCGAGGAGGCCGAGAGGATATTTACGATTTTGCCTTCCCGGCGGGGAATCATCTGCGCGAGGACCGCCTGGCAGCAGTTGTGCACGCTGATGAGGTTCACCTCCAGTATTTGGCGGAACTCGTCGTCGGTGGTTTCCATGTAGGGCTTGCTGATCATGATGCCGGCACAGTTGATCAGGTGATCGATTTTTTCGTCGGTTTTGACGATCCGTTCCACCAGCGCGTCGATCTGCGCCTTCCGGGTGACATCCAGTTCGACCGCCTCCGCGAGAAGACCCTCTTTTTGCAGCTGATCCGCCTTGGCCTGTGCGACTTCGCGTTCGAGATCCGCCGCATACACCTTGGCGCCCGCCTGTGCGAACACATTGGCGATGCCGCCGCCAATGCCGCCGCCGGCGCCGGTGATCAGCGTCACCTTGCCCGTCATGTCCAGTGTGATCACTTCAACCTCCTCCTTTATCTATCCATAGAGCGAATCGGAAGCACGATCAAGCCGAGGCTTTCGCCTCAAATCTCCCAGGCGGCATGGGCGCCTTCGGTGGTGGCTTCGATGATTCGCCGCGGGTGCTTGGCGTCGCCGACCACGACATGACGGATGCCTTTGCGCTCCAGGATCTGCTTGAGTTCCTGACGGGGCGTCACCCCCACGGCCACGATCACCTGGCCCACGGGCGCCAGCCGCTTTTCGACCCCGGCGGTGGAGACGATGACCGCCCCCTCCTCGATCCGCTCCACCCTGGTATCGAACATCAAGCGGGCGCCGGCTGCGGCCAGACGCCGGTGCAGCATGGTGCCATGGGCGGAAATCGGGCGCACCGGCGGCTTGGCCAGCATCTCCACGAGGGTCACATGGCGGATGCCCTGCTGACAGAGAAAATCGGCCGTTTCCATGCCCACCAGACCGCCGCCGATGACCACCGCATCTTCCCGGGGCGGCACTTCGCCGTTGAGGATCTGCCAGGCGTCGCAGACCACCGACATGGTCCTCCCCGGTGCCGGGCACTCGGCCTTGTCGGCGCCGATCGCCAGGATCACAACTTCCGGATCGTTCTGGTCGATCATCGCCTCGGTCACCTCGGTCCCGGTGCGCAACGCCACCCCCCTTTTCACGGCCCGCGCCGCCAGGGTGCGGATCCACTTGCCGTAGGCGGCTTTGTGGGGCGCCTTTTCCGCGTACCGGATCTGACCCCCGATCTGCTTTTCCTTTTCGAAGAGGGTCACCTTGTGTCCCAGCCGGGCGGCTTCGTCGGCGGCGGTCAGGCCGGCCGGTCCGGCACCGATCACCCAGACATTACGGGGCGTTTTCGCGGGTTGGGTTGGATAGATCAGTTCCTGCCCGGTTTCGACGTTGATGGCGCAGCGCACCGGCTGGCCTTCGAGCGCCTCGCGTTCGATGCACCCCTGGTTGCAGGCCAGACATTCGAAGGTCTCTTGCGACCGGCCTTCGCGGGCATTGATCAAAAAGTCGGGATCGGCCAGGTGCTGGCGGCCGACAGCCACGAAGTCGGCATCGCCCCGGGCGATCACCTCGTCCATGAAATAGGGATCGGTGTAGCGGCCCACGGTAATGACCGGCACCCCGGCCACCGCCTTGATCTTGCGGGCCAGGTCGGTCTTGAATCCCGGCGCATACTCGATGGGCGCGCTGGGATTGGGCGTATCGGTGTAGATTTTCGCATTGCCGTGGGTGCCGAACGAGACATGGATCAGATCGGCGCCGGCCGTCACCAGGTCCGGAACGATGGTCAGCATGTCGTCGATGGTGTACCCTCCCTGGATGCCCTCTTCGCCTGAGATGCGGATGGAGATGGGGAAATCGTCGCCCACCTGCCGCCGCACCTCCGCCAGGCATTCGAGCATGAAGCGGGCCCGGCCGCGGAAGTCCCCGCCGTATTCATCGGTGCGCTGGTTGGAAAATGCGGAGAGAAACTGCATGAGCAGATACCCGTGGGCCCCGTGCAGCTCCACCGCGTCGAAACCCGCCGCCTTGGCCCGGCGGGCGCCCTCGCCAAAGGCGCGGATGGTCTGTCGGATCTCCTCCGGTGTCATTTCGCGCGGCGGGGCGATGAAACCAAACAGAAAACTCCCCACCGCCGAAGGGGCCACCGCCGTCCTCTTGCGCGTCTGGTAGAGGCTCTCACGGCCGCAGTGGTGCAACTGCATGGCAATTTTACTTCCGGCCGCATGGACAATGTCAGCCATTTTCCGCAAGCCGGGAATGAACGTGTCGTCCCAGATACCCAGGCAGGCGGGGGCCACCGCGCCGGCCGGGTCGATCTCGGTGATCTCGGTGATGTAAAGCCCCCCGCCGCTGCGGGCGCGGCGCCGCAAATAGGCCAGATTGGCCTCGCTCACCGTGCCGTCCTCATTTCCCAGCCCGGTGCCCATGGGGGGCATCACGACCCGATTGGCGATGTCCAATGATTTGATCCGGATCGGTGTTAACAGATGTTCGAGTGTTTTCATATCGGTTTCTCCCGCCCCATGAGTTGTTCGGGGTTAAATTCGTTTGTAGACTTTTACAACGTACGTTGTTATACAAATACCCGGGGTGTGTCAATAACCTTGAGGGATTTACAGTGATTCTAACTGAACATGATTCATTAAACCCGGCGCGGGTGGGACAGGTGGCCGATGCCACACGCCAAGCGGTCAAGTGCCGGTAAAATGCACGGCGGGCGACCCAGAAACTCGCTGCGCTCAAACAGTCTGGGCCGCTTATCCGCCGTTTGCATTGAACCGGCACTACGACCGCAGGCTCACGTGGCCCTGGCCACCTGTCCCACCCGCGCCTGCCATCTCCGTTGCCATGCGAATTCTTTTATCGAATAACCCAAGGAAGTGGTCCTTATGAGGATAAAGAAAGAGATCGACGGCGGACCAACCTCGGCCGAAAAAAGCAGCGTATTTCAAAAACGGCGCACCCAGATCATCAAGAAAGCCGCAAAGCTTTTCGCGAAAAAGGGGTATGCCCAGACCTCCATGCGGGAAATCTCCAAGGCCACCGGCATCGATTTGAGCAATTTGTACTATTTCATCGAAAGCAAGGAGGAGATTCTCTTCCGGGTCTTTGAGATGATTCACCGGCCGGAAAGCAGTGTCTTTGAAAACAAGGCCATCATGGCGCTGGAGAACCCGGCGGAGCAACTCAGGGCCGTCATCCGCGAGATGATGCATTTTTCCTTCCGCTACAAAGATGAAGTGCTGCTGCTCTACAGGGAATCCAAGCAGCTGCCCAAAAAGCTGCTCAAGGAGATCCTGGCCAGGGAGAGCGGTTTCATCCGGCAAATCGAAGCCATATTACGAAAGGGGCTGGAAAAGATGGCGTTCGCCATGGAAGATCCTGCCTTCACGGCCGGCATGATCGCCTACGAACTCTCCCTTTTTCCGTTGCGCAGCTGGAACTTGAAGCACTTTTCCAAAGAGGAACTCATTCAACGGGTGGAAAGCCACATCATGGGCGCCATTCTCGCCTGACCATTGTATTCAGATCCTTGGACAACTCGTCCCAGCGCCGGATTTGGGCGCGAGGGGATGTGTTGAAACCACTTCTAATCCATGGTGAACATGACCTTGATGGCGCCCGGCTCTTGGAGTTGGGCGCGGAACGCCTCGGCGGCCTGATCCAGGGTGAAGCGATGGGTGATCAGGGGTCGGGCGCTGACCTTGCCGCTCCTGAGCAGCTCGATGGAAGCCGGAAAGTTCCCGCCCAGACAACCGATCAGGGAGAGGTTCTTGGAGATCGCCGGCAGCGGGTCCCAGCTCAGGGGCTGTTCGTAAATGCCCACCAGCAGGATTTTACCGCCGCCGCGGGCCATGGCCACCGCCTGGTCGAAGGTGTCCTGCTGGCCGGCGCATTCCACCACCGTATTGACGCCCATGTTGGCCGTGGCGTCCATCACAGCGGCCGTGGGGTCCTGGGATGCGGCATCGATCACCACGTCGGCCCCGCATTCGGCGGCGGCCCGCAGGCGCGCCGCTCTCCGGCCGCTGGCCAGAATCTTGGTTACCCCGAAACTCTTCATCACCTGAACGGCATACAGGCCGATCACCCCGAGCCCCAACACGGCGACGCTCTCATCCGGCTTGGGCTGGGCCCGGTTGACCGAGAAATAGGAGATCGACAGGGGCTCCACCGAAGCCGCCTCTTCATAGCTCAGCTCCTCGGGCAGCGGAAAAACCGTTCGTCCCAGCGCTGCAAAAGGGATGTGCACATACTCGGCCATGGCTCCGGGAAACTGGTAGCCCAGCAGGGCCATGTTCGAGCAGCGGTGGCCCTTGCCCTGGCTGCACCAGAAGCATTTGCCGCAGGGCCTGAACCCCACGGCGGTCACGCGCATGCCCGGCGCGATGCCTTTGACCTGGTCCCCCACCGACACCACGTCTCCGCTGAATTCATGCCCGAAAATAGTCCCCTGCTCGTCGCGCTTGTATATATGCAGATCCGAGCCGCAGATCCCGCAGGCCTTGACCTTGATGATCACCCCATGGGGTTCGAGGACCGGGTCGGGTACGGTTTCGGTGCGGATATCTTTGATGCCTCGCATCACGGCGGCTTTCATGGCATGGGCCTCCCTGGAATCCTTTAATGTTCGATACGCCTGAAATAAGAAGAAAAAAAGTCATGCCGGTCTCGATCCGGCATCCGACACCTGTTGAAAATTCGGGTTCCCGGCTTTGGCCGAGATGAAGGAAGAACGAATTCCGTACTTTTCAGGTGCCGTCGGTTTCGATTGCGACGTTTTACAACGTACGTTGTTATAGACGAGTACGAATCTTGTCAAGCAAGTTTTTCGAGCACCACCGTCTCGACCCCTACTTGTCTATGCCCCGCTGCATTCCCCGCAGGTAGGATATCTCCCCGATGTGTTCGGCGGCATGGGCGATCATGAAAGAGAAAAGCGCCCCCACGGGCATCTCTCCAAAGTTCGGAAAGTTGACCTTTTCATCGAACGCCTCGATCGGCATGCTTCTCAATTTATCCTTGGTTCCGGCGCGTACGGCGTCGGCATAGGTCAGTATCTTTGCCAGCTCCGGCACTGGAAAGGCATTCACCTGGTCGACACTGTAGTGCGAACCTTCCTCATCTTTGGCCAGTCCGAGTTTTTCGTACCACTTTTCGGAGGTCCAGATTAAGGCCTTCTTCTGGAGCAGCCCCTGCATCAAGGAGTCTTCGGTGCGGGACATGTGAAATAGGATCAGACCGATGGCGTTGCACCCCGAGGCCGGCCGCCACGCCACCTCCGCCTGGGTGAGACCCTTGAGCACGCGATCCAGCGCCATTTTTAGGCCGGACAGCTCGATACCGATATAGCGTTGCAGTTCCATTTTTTTCTCCTTGAGTCTAAGGCATCCGCGATGAAAAGGTATGGGGTTGTTGACGAAATGCTCTATCTTAGCGTGTATCCCAAGCGCCCTCAACCATTTTCGGACCGTCAGGTTGATGGAAAAGAGCTGCCGCACGGCCCATGTAACAGGTACATGCGTTCGGAAGCGGCGTGGCTGCCCCGGCGCCCGACCCTCCCTCCGCCGGTGTCATCGGGCATCCAACGGGCTGACCACGCCCTTGCCCCCGCGGTTGAGCACATGGGTATAGATCATGGTGGTGCTGACGTCTTTATGTCCGAGCAGGTCCTGCACGGTGCGGATGTCGTAGCCGTTGGCCAGTAGATCGGTGGCGAAGCTGTGGCGCAAGGTGTGGCAGGAGATCGGCTTGTCGATGCCGGCCATCTCCGCAGCCTGCTTGAGCGCCCTGCGAACGCCGGTCTCGTGTGCATGATGCCTGCGCAGGATGTCGGACCTGGGATCGACGGATCGCTTTCCGGCCGGGAAAATATACTGCCAACCCCAGGACATGTCTGCATTCCGATATTTTCGGGACAAGGCATGCGGCAGATACACACGACCGTACCCGTCCCGAAGGTCCTTTTCATGCAAATGATGGACATGTCGCAGATGATTCTTCAACGGTTCGACAATCTTCTGGGGAAGAACCGTGATGCGGTCCTTTGCGCCCTTCCCGTCGCGGACCATGATCTGGTTCATGGCAAAATCGACGTCTTTTACTCTCAGTCGAACACACTCCAACACGCGCAACCCGCAGCCATAAAGGATTTCAGCCATCAGCTTGTGAACGCCTCGCATGGCGGATATCACCCGCCGGGTCTCATCCGGTGTCATGACCGTCGGCATGCGAACCGGCTTCTTGGAACGGACGGACCTGATATCCTCAGGCATTTTGATTTCAAGCACCTGATCGTAGAGAAACAATAGCGCATTGAAGGCCTGGTTCTGGGTAGAAGGCGCCACGTTTCGATTGATTGCCAGGTGGGAGAGAAACACTTCTATCTCCCTTTTTCCCATCTCTTTAGGGTGCTGTTTCCCATGGAATAGAATATATCGACGAATCCATTCCGTGTAGGATTTTTCCGTCCTGATGGAATAGCCTTTCAACCGAATGCGCTGTCGGACCTGATCGAGTAGTTTGACAGGAGGATTCATGTGCACTCCGAGTTTATTCTTGTTTTTCGCAATGTGTTGTATTAGCACATAATTACGACGAGTCCGCGCAGCATCCATTTCCATTATACATAGAGGCGAAGGGCGATTGCCGAATCTATCCAACTGAACGAATGAACGCAGGATTATTGAGCGGGAGCGGTAAAGTTGAAATGTAAAGGTTTTGTGAAGTTAAAAACCTATACAAAACCACTGACAAAAGCAACAGTTTTTTTTAGGATTTTGTGATCTATTGGTAAGTGACATGAAATCACCTCCCTGGATACGATATTGCCTGGGTTCCCGGTTCGAATATTTCATATTGGGGAAACGAGATGGAAAGCTCGTTTTGTTCCTTTAAAAATACCACATGGCAAGCAAGTAACTATTTGTATTAAAAAAAATAAACATATTTATCATACCATACAGGCTAAGGAATATCGTGCACTTTGGCTCGTATATCGGATATTGGCTGGGAAAACGAGTTAAGTTGCTCGCTTTTCCATTTTCAATATGAATCGGTTTTTGGTCATAATTGCCTGTAAGTATTGCCATTCGCTGGCAGAAATGGGGATTGGCCCCGATGGGATATCGAGCGTTTTTGCTTGCTAATAATGGTTAGAAACCTTTCAATGAGGTTCCTGGGTGAAGGAAAAAGATATAAAAATTCTGTGGGGTAGATCTGGGAACAGGTGTGCCATCTGTCAGGTCGAGTTAACGCCCGATGGCGTCAAAGAAACATTAGGCGAGATGGCTCACATTGTTGCTAATTCAGGTGACGGCCCAAGAGGCGCAACTGATCTGCCTATTGGCGAAAGGGATAGGTATCGAAACCTGATATTGTTGTGCCCTACACATCACCGTGAAATCGATAAGAATTTCCATGATTGGCCGGTATCTCGACTTGAAAAAATTAAAACTGACCATGAACATTGGGTCTCAGAACAGCTTGGAAATGGAAAAATAACGGTACGCGAACTCGACAATTCAAAATTCTGTGAGGAGAGACAAAGAACATACATAGAGTTAGCTCGAAACCACATTGCTGTCGTAACTTCTCTGACTCCTTTGAGAGTATCTGCAGGCCAAATCGATACAATGGAACCAGTTGTCCAGTCACTGATAGAGAGAGCCACCATCCCAGGGAACGACATCGACCAAAAGGTAAATAGTTACCACACTAGACCATCGGAGTTTGGGCTAGTGAATGAAATTTTTAGGGAACTGCCAAAGAGAACCGGCCATTCGTATCACATTTTTGAATCGGGTCATTGCGAGTACTTTAATGAAATTGGATCTGATACGGATAGAATAACGCAATATACCTTAGATAAAGGTGAGGACATCAAAGGTGCGAGTTTTGTCATTAGATACACCGATGTTGCGGAAGCTATCGATCGAGGGATAACATGGTTGAGTTCGCTATGGGCAAACTTACTACCATTTGAATATTTAGAGTTTCGTTGCCAGATTTTGAATTGCAAGAATAGCACCTTGTTCTCTTATGAAGATGATTGGAAGGAAGGAGTTTTCGGATACCCGACACGATCCGAGTCTTTGATTTATTCAGATGTTCTTGAGCGGGACACAGATTTTGAACATTTTTCTTTCGATGTACTTAGGTGGTTGGCGAAATGCTATGGACTGGTACTCCACTCCAAATTAGATCAACATGGGAAGTATCGTCGACCCGTGACAATGAGATGATTAGTTCTAACCATGCTCTTACAGCGGATCGCAAAAATACGCGCCCGCTGAAGAGCGACGTTAGGCCGCACAAGAACCGTATGCCCTGCGCCTACTGCAAGACCGTCAACACCATCTGCTTCTGGGGTCCGATGCCCGAGAAGCCGTGGAAGCGCCCTGTCTTGCTCATCCTGTCAGTAGTAGGCACTTTTGGGTTTGGGGCCCTGCTGTGGCTTGCATGGGGCAAAGCTACTAGCGTGCTCTTCATTGGCCTTGCAATCGCACTGGTGGCGCTCTTCGTGCTGGGTGTGCTTGTCTCGATCAACGCTTGCAATGCATGTGTTGCGCGCCTCTTCGGCAGTGCGTGAAGGCCAATGTCAGCCTCATCAAGGTTGTCCTTGCTGGAATGGGCCATGGAGGTACAAGCTCGCTATCCGGCTCGCTTGCCCTCTGTGAAAGTGCGGCCTAACTCGTCGGTCGAGGCGACCCCCAACAGCGTGGCACTTGGGCCGCGCTACGCCTTTGCCTATCATGCTCCGCGCGGCCCAAGCGCCACACTGCCGGGGTCGCCTCACCTCGAACGTTATACTGGCTTCAATAGGTGAATGGCCTTGAATATGAATCAGTCCAAATCAAAACTCGGCTTCAACGCGACATGGTCAATGGCTGTTGGCGGTATGGTCGGCGGCGGTATCTTCTCGACACTCGGAGTGGTTATCGGAATCGCTGGTGCGTGGGCATGGCTCAGTTTCGCTGCCGCCGGACTCATCGCGCTGGCCGCAGGATATAGCTACGTAAAACTCGCCATTCATTACGGCGAAGGAGGCGGAGCGTTCACTTTTCTCCGAGAGATCAATGCAGATGGGTTCGCCGGCAGCCTCTCGTGGGTTCTCATCGTTGGTTATGTGCTCACGAATGCGGTGTATGCTTTCACCTTCGGGCAGTACCTCGGACATGTCGTGGGTCTCGGACCGTGGTTCCCACGTCTTGCTGGCATTGCCATCGTGGCTTTGTTTGTTGGGTTAAACCTGCGGGGGGTGGGTGAGGCTGGCGGCGTCGAAATCTTTCTCGTGTGGTTCAAGCTCATCGTACTTGTGGGGCTCGCAGGCTGGGGGCTGGCACAGTGGGACCCGCCAATGCTGTCGCGGGGTGTGCCAGACGCCGGGGTCGGTGCAGCGCTGTTCGGCGCTGCGTCAGTGTTCATGGCCTACGAGGGGTTTCAACTGTTGACCTACGATTACATGGACATCGAGACTCCGCAGAAGACATTGCCCCGCGCAGTGCTATCGGCGATCGTCATTGTGATTGCAGTCTATGTAGTAGTTGCCATCGGAACAGCCTTGCTGATCGGAGCAGACCAGGTAGTCCGGCACAAAGAGGTTGCGCTGGCCATTGCAGGACGCCAAGCGCTCGGAACCTTTGGTCTCATAGTCGTTACGATTGCAGCGGCGTTTTCGACCGGGTCGGCCATCAACGCTACGCTCTTTGCAACAGCACGTCTCGCTAAAAAGGTGGCAGAGGACGGAGAGCTACCGGCCGCAATGGATCACAATAATGCGGAAGGCATACCAGATCGGGCGGTGATCGTGCTGGGTGCTGCGGCCTCGGTGTTGGCCGCTGTGGGAACACTCACCACTCTTGTTGAGGCCGCCAGCCTCACGTTCCTGTTCACGTTTGTCGTCGTTTGCGGACTCGCTTTTTATCAAGACGCAGGCGCACGAGTCATTACAGGATTTGGAGTACTGGCAGGCGCCACTGCTTCAGTTGCCCTTATTGTTCGTTTGATCGCAACCGATCCGCTGGGGCTTGTTTTTCTGGGTATGCTGGTGCTCGTCGCTTTTTTCGGACGTCCAGTACTCCTCCGCCATGTAAAAACTGAAAGCCATCATCGCTGAGCGGGGAAAATGTTATTAGTGCTTGACGCGATATAACCAGCCAAATGCAGCGGATTCGCTAACGCTCACCGCTGATTTGGAGTGTTGGGCATATCAAGGAGTAGATAATGATCTCCTTTAAATCATTGGTTTTTGTTTCTCTTTTTTTGACTGGCTGCGGAACAACCATTATGGTCACGAAGTTGAATGATAGCCCGAAACCTCTAGAGTCCCGAACTCCAGAAAGCGTTGCAATATTCATGACAGCAAAACCTGAGAAACCCTATGTTGAAATCAGCTTGATCAGCTCGCAGCAGACCAGCGACTTTAGCACCGATAGCATACCTCAAATAATTCAAAAGATGCGTATGGAAGCAGCCCAACAGGGTTGCGATGCACTGATTATTTCGGGGCAAAACGATACAACCGAAGGCTCAACGAGTGGAAATTATAACAGCGTAACAACCTTAAAAGGTTTTCATGGCTCTTGTATCGTATATAAACAGTAAATTGCCCAACATCGCCTTTCACCCGGATGGCAATTCCGCTGCGCTACATTGTCGCCGGTGAAGGCAGCGTTAGGCAGCGAAGAATGCAAGGGAGGGCTTTATGGATCGACGGACTTTCATTCGAATCATTGGTGGTGGCATTGTTCTTTCTGCAGCAATGGGACCTACGGCATGCAGCCGTAAGATGCCGCCTGAGGCAATTGCGGCATGGAAGGGACCGGGGCCGGAATCAGACGTACGTAAATGGATATTGAGTTACGCCATACTTGCCCCGCATTCGCACAATCTGCAATCCTGGCTGGTGGACCTGGGAACATCCGATGAGATTATACTTTTTTGTGATACCAAGAGATTGTTGCCGGAAACTGATCCGTTTTCTCGCCAAATCATGATTAGCCACGGGACGTTTCTCGAATTGATAGATATTGCCGCACGGCAACGCGGTCTCCGCACCGATATCAAGCTATTTCCCCAGGGCGAATTCGACGCCAAACAAATCGATAAACGTCCGGTGGCCCGTATACGTCTCATAGGAGATCCAAGTGTCGCCAAGGATCCATTGTTTCAGCAGATACTCAAACGCCACACGAACAGAGAATTGTATGACATAAACAAAGGGGTGCCATCAGACGCAGTACAAGCCATGGCGAGCAGCGTGAAGCCCTATCCCGTAAGGTTTGGTTTCGTGAGTTTGGATCAGCCCCAAAAACTAAAAAAGCACCGAGCCATCGCGGCGGAAGCTTGGCGGATCGAGCTGACCACTCCGCAGAAGATTCTGGAAACCTACAAAGTTTTACGCATTGGTGCGAGCGAGATTGAGAAATACCGAGATGGCATATCAATCAACGATCCCTTCCTCAGCCTGCTCGTACGTTTCGGTCTTTTTGATCGTTCGAAGGCACCAAAACCCGATGACTCTGCCACCGTCGACCAAATTAAAACGTTTAACAAGAATCTTGAAGCTACACCGAGTTTTCTATGGATGGTTACAGAAGACAATGAACGTCGAACGCAGGTAAATGCCGGGCGTGCATATGTGCGCGTGCAACTGGCAGGGACCGCCCATGGCATCTCGATGCAGCCGCTCCAACAAGCCTTGCAGGAGTATCCGGAACAGCAGATTCCCTATACCGATATACACAACCTCCTTGATGCGCCTCGTCCAAGTTATACGGTCCAAATGTGGGCGCGTGTTGGTTATGGCCCCCAAATAGGGCCTGCACCTCGGCGTGGATTGTCAGCACACATTGTTAAAGCATGAAAGGAATAGATTGCCTAACAAACGAATCCAGCGGACGTCTTGCCGCCGCCGCTGATTCTTGCGTTAGAGGCTAAAATAGGGAAACGATATGGACAGATCTGAAGCAAAAAAAGAGTACAAGCAGGCTAAGCGGCCGATGGGTGTATATAGGATAATAAACAAACAGAACAACAAATCATACGTCGGTTATAGTATCGATTTGCAAGCCAGAATTAATAGGCAGAAAGCCGAATTAAAGTTTGGGAGCCATAGAAACTCAGAGTTGCTTGGTGAGTGGAAATCGTTGGGAGAATCGTCATTTGAATTTGAGGTTCTCGACGAACTTGAGGTTGATGAAAATTCTAAGGCAGATCCTGCGGAAGAGCTGCGTATTCTTAGCGATATGTGGGGCCATAAGCTCGAGAAAGCCGGAAATACCGTAGTAATTCTCTAACCATGCGTTTGCACTCTGACCGGCTATGCCGTGCGGCTTGCAACAGTATTTGGAGTCTCGAACTTTCAGCGGCTATAACGTTAGCGTCCAAACTCACCGCCGGCAGGTGAAACGCCCCGTTAAGGCTCATGAATCAATGAGAAAAATTCATTACATTCTAATAGTCGCGGTACTGTTATTAGTTTCTGCTAGGCGACAATAAATTATTGATACTTTCATGTACGTCCCCTACTGTACGCAGAAAGGATTGGTACTGTCGCCGATCGACAAAGTCCCGGCTGCCTCTTAGCAACAGCGCCTGATCGACAGCGCGCTTGAAACGATGATGGCGCTGTTCAACGTCGCCATTTTCGTTGGGACTGGATGGATTCGTTTTACTTCCCTCAAGGCCGTAATGATCGAGCAGATCCTGATATCGCCGGGTAAACGTTTCGGGATGATCGGTTTTTTGGACCGCCGTCGTCAGGCAATCCGTCCGGTGCATGTGCGGCACACCACCGAGTTGCCATAGGGCATTTTGAAGCCCGTGACTTAGACTTTCAAAGCTTTCTGAAAAACAAATTGTCCCGGTCTCCCAGTTCGAGTACGTTAAAACAAAATGGTAAAACAAATGATCAAAACGGTTCCCATCGATGGTGATCCCCAACCTGTTCATACTGGTGAAATCAGACTGGCATAGCTCCCCCGGATAATGGATTTGAGGAAAATAAATCTGCTTGGCAGGTCCATGACATGACCGCCATGTTTTGATCCGGCGTTGCAGTGTCCGAAGCTGCCCGTCCGAGTATCGGCCTGGATAGGTCCGCTGCAGATGCTCGAAAAGCGTCTTGGCTTCCAGCCCTGGTATCAGTTCCAGACTCGATTCAATATCAGGCCATACTCCCTCGAAGGGGTCAGTGCGGGTCCTCCAGTCATGGGGCTTTGTCATCTCACTGGGCAGTTGGCCCAGTTTTAAATATTTGCGCGCTGTCTTTTCATCCATTCCCGATTTGGCGGCGGCCATCCCGAATGAACGCTCTGTGTGTACCAATTTGAACAACCTCCTTACCTGTTGGTCCGTAACCATCCAAATCGCTCCTTTTCGTATCTGATTTGAATGGTTTTACCAGTTTCGGCGTCTTTGTCATTTCGGGACTTTTAATTGTCGTTACTCGGGAATTATAATAGTCGCTGATCAGAGAGCGACCGTTACAGAAACCGGCTACTTGATTTTATCGAGGAACCGCATTCACCTTAAACCGTTAATCTTATCTACAACACGGGCAAACGGATCAACCTTGGAACGGCTCCATTAAAACCTCGAGCTTTAAGCAGAAAGGAGAATCTTATGGACATCGTCAAAGGATTTCCCGCTACCAGTCAGGATAATTACCAACTCAACGTAACGACCATCATCAAACATGCCGCCCGGAGCTTCGGGCGCCAGGAGATCGTCAGCCGCCGGCTGGACGGCAGTATGTTCAAGTACACTTACGCGGATGCCCACGAACGCATGAAACGGTTGGCCAACGGCTTGCGGTCCATCGGTGTTCAAGTGGGCGACCGGGTGGGGGTGCTGGCCTGGAACAGCCACGAAAACTATGAAATCTATTTTGGCCTGCCCGGTCTTGGCTCGGTCATGCTGCTGCTGAACCTGCGTTTGACACCGCAGGACCTGGCCTATGTGATCGATCACAGCGGCGCCAGCTTCATCATCGTGGACGAAACCCTGCTACCTATCGCACACGCTGTGGCCCCTTTGTGTAAAGGCCTCAAGGGGTTTGTGATCATCACCTTGCCCGGCAAAAAGCTGGCGGACGTGAAGACCGGCCTGAACAATGTTTATTCCTACGAAGACCTGATCGCCGAAGCCTCCCCGGATTTTGAATGGCCGCACATGGATGAAACCTCTGCTTATGCCGCCTGTTACACCACCGGCACCACCGGCAAGCCCAAAGGGGTCTATTATTCCCACCGGGATGTCTATCTGCACTCCTGCGCCATCGGCAACAACGCTGAACTCAGCATCGCTGACACCTACTGCCAGATCGTGCCCATGTTCCATGCCCTGGGATGGGGCCTCAGCCAGGCCGCCACCATGGTGGGCGCCCGTTTGGTGTTTCCGGGCATGTATACCTTAGACAGATTGGAAGGGCTGAGCAAGCTGATCGTGGATGAAAAGGTAACCGTCAGCGCCGGGGCCCCGGCCATTTTCATGCCCCTGCTGGAGTACATCCGCGGCCTGGACGAAAAGCCGGATTTAGGCGGTGCCCGTCTTCTTTCAGGGGCCAGTGAGCCGCCGGTAGCCATGATGAAAGGGTTCTGGGAGCTGACCGGTGCGGAAGTCATTCACGCTTACGGCGCCACTGAAACTACCCCGCTGGTGACCACCAACCGCCTCATGCCCTGGCTGGCGGGCGAGTTGACCGAGGACCAGCAGTGGGAGTTGAAAAAGAAGCAGGGCTTCACAGTGGTGGGGCTGGATCTTAAGGTGGTCAACGCCCTCGACGCAGAGATCGCCCACGACGGTAAAACACCCGGTGAAATTCTCATCCGGGGCCCCTGGATCACGGCGAAGTATCACGACGCCCCAGGCACGGAATCGCAGTTCACCAAAGACGGATACTGGCGTAGCGGCGATATGGGTACCATCGACGAACACGGCTATCTCAAGATCACCGACCGCGTTAAAGATGTCATTAAAAGCGGTGGCGAGTGGATCAGCTCGGTAGATATGGAAAACGAAATCATTTCTTTTCCCGCGGTGCTGGAAGCGGCTGTGGTGGGCATACCCCACCCCAAATGGGAAGAAAGGCCACTGGCCCTGGTGGTCTTGCGCGAAGGCGAGAAGGAAGGGGTAACCGCAGATGATATCCGCAATCACCTGGCCAAAACTTTTGCCAAATGGCAGTTGCCGGATGAGGTCGTATTCGTGAATGAAATTCCCAAAACAAGTGTGGGTAAATTGAACAAAAAGGAGATTCGCGCTCAATACAAGGAATTGTATGCAAAATAAAGGGAGACAATTTGGCCCAAAAAACGGATCGACAGGTCTCTGGAACGTCAACGGCCAACGGCCGCGAAAAAGGTCAAATTTGCGAACCTCATTCTGCACCTGACGGTGTTCCGCTGCTGCTACACACCGTCAGGTGAGAAATACGTTAGATTAACAAAATGATTCTTGGACTGTTGGAATCATAATAATAATTAGTGGAAAAGTTATGATAAAAAACCATATAAATGCTGATTCGGAAGAATGGTGCAAATTCATTGATATGGTACAGGCCTCGAATGCTGAATTTGCAAGAGGAATCATCGGAGATATAACAAAAACTGTTTGGTCACATAGCAATGATGTTACAATTTTTGGTGGATATGGCGGTTTTGTAGAACCAGGATGGAATAACGTTAAAAATAGGCTTATGGAAGCTGCTAAGAAAGCTATCAACGGTGTTTACTCATACAAGCCAATTAAGAGTTCGATCACTGGTGATTTGGCATACATACTTCAAACTGAGAATTATGTCTTTCCAGAAAACCGTGTAATAAACATTCGAGCAACAATAGTCTGTCGTAAAGAGTCAAATGGATGGAAAATTATTCACCGCCATGGCGAAATTATCAAATGATTTTAATAAAATAAAATTAATATCTAACCAAACGTTCCACATTGACTTGGTCCACTTCGCGGCCCAAGCGAGTGAACTTATCGTTATGTGAGCTAATTGACCAAAAGGATCAGTTGAATTTAAAGAGAAACATATGCCTATTGTCACAATCAAAATTGCCAAAGGACGAACAGCAGATCAAAAACGCAGGCTTGTAAAGTCAATTACTGAATCGGTTGTATCGATCTTAGATGTAAAACCAGAATGGGTATCGGTATTAGTCGAGGAATTTGAGAGGGAAAATTGGGCAACCGGTGGCGAACTGCATATTGACAAGTTCGGCGCTGGTTGCGGAAAGACAGTATCGAAATGAGGAGCAAATAACCTCACCATTCACAGGATTCGCAGGGGCGGGCCGCCTTGGTTTTGGCATTGTTTGGTGTTGAACTCTCTTTTGCAAAGTCCGCAGCCCCTGCGCACCTGTGATGGTGGTCGTATACTTGCAATAGATATTATATAAAAAATGATGAATGACATTTTTAACTTTCTTTCCATTACGGATTCCATTTCTACATCAGGGCAACCAACAGAAGCCCAGCTCTCTTCGTTAGCTGAAGAGGGATATGAATTAATAATCAATCTGGCTCTTCATGATGATCCACGCTATTCCCTAAAGGACGAAACATCATATGTTAAGTCGCTTGGCATGGAATATATCCACATTCCTGTGCAGTTTGATAAGCCATTAAAAAGTGATTTGCTATCATTTTTCAATACTATTCTGTCCCATAAAAATAAGAAGATCCATATACATTGTGCTGCTAATATGAGGGTAACAGCTTTTTTAGGACTTTATTTCTTGATTCGAGAAGGGAAATCAAAAGAAGAGGCCTTCAAACCAATGTGGCAAATATGGAAGCCTGATTCTGTTTGGTCTTCATTCATTGATGCTATGATGGCAGAATTTTCAAGTTAACCACTTTCTGCACCTGACCGGTGTTCCGCTGCCGCTCCACACCGACGGGTGAGAAATGCATCATAACCACAATGAATGAATTGAATTAAATAAAAGATGAGAAGGGTCTCCTTCCCAAACTATTTGAAACAGACCATTTGAATGTTCCCGAGCGGAGCAATTTGCCAAATGGAATAATTCGGAAAAGTGTCGTACAAAAATTAATTAAAAATCATCTAAAAAATCATGGATGGTTTCCTGGCAAAAAACAAAAGCCCGCAGGAGACGCTGGAGGTGGGTATTACCAGCTTGAGTTTCAAGAAGACGGCAAAGCAATACTCCATCACAATTTTGAGTATAGCTATTTAAAATTCAAACATAAGAGCGTGAGATACGATTCGATAGATGATTTGATTCAATCCTATCTGGTCGAAAAACAAAAAGAAGGTTTGGATGGTCTGAAGATAGACTGGAAATCTCAATAGAAGTTATAACAACCGCATAGACAGCGGACCGGGAAAACGATGCCATTTTTAGCTTTTTCTTCGTCATCATTGAACTTAGCATTTGCGTAGTTCTCGGTCGTTTCCCCGTCCGGTCATGCGGAGCGTTAGACGAGAAGATAACCAAAATATGGATCAAGTGCTGATAAGAATATTGGGCTTCACCTATAGCCTTGTTGCTTTGCCAGCAATGGCAATTATTGCGATTGCTTATTTCCGAAAACATCGGACAAAAGGCGGAACTTATTTCATGGTAGGCGCCATTGCCATGGTAATGGGATCTATGTTCAATCAATTATTCCCAAAGCGTTTATTTATCGATCAGGCAACTGGTGCCTTTGCACCTTTCATTCAGATTCTTGGTTCGATAGCTTTGATCATACATTTGATTGGTTTTTTCACTATGGTAGCGGCATGGGGAATCATCACATTTACCCAAGAAGAAAAGATCGTCTAACAACGGCCTTTACCGGATCGTGGCCAAAAAGCGGCCGCTCCCGCAAAGGCCGAACGTTAGAGGGGCTAAATGGATAAGGAGGATTTCTATGGGATACAGAAGAACAATACGCGTGTTTGCTACTGTGCTTACCTTATTGAGTCTTTTCTTTGTGTGCAACGGCAGTCTCCTTGTGAGCCAATCAATGGCGGCAGAGGAGTTGTATTTTGTTGATGCGCACAGCCAGGTGGACGAAGACGTCAGAGATCTTGATTTAATCATTCGGCGCATGGATGCCGCTGGCGTAAACCAGACGATTCTGGCCGCGCGTTCGGGCCGCAAACCGGGTGAAGTTGTAGAGTTTTCCAATTTGCATCCTGGGCGAATCGTTCCTTCGGTGCGCATCAAAAGCGATTCGTTCGACAAGAACCCGGCGAAGTGGCGAAAATTTGTTCAGGCACAAATTAACAGCGGGCGGTTCCGGAGCATGTCGGAATTCCTGCTGTATCACGCCAGGAAGGGGAACAAGGCTCCGGAGGTCCGAGCTTATCCGGAGGATGAGCGCGTCCGGTTTGCTCTTGCTGCCGCTATCGAACGCGGCTGGCCTTTTGTCGTGCATATCGAATTCGCTTCGCTTTCGGCGTCCGAGCGAGAACGCTTCATGGCCGGATTTGAGTCATTGATGCGGGAGAATCCCCAGCTTCAGTTCCTGATCAACCACATGGGGCAGTTACAACCTCCGGAGGCGGCCAAACTTATCACTGCGCACGATAATTTCCATCTGCTCACCGCGCATACGACCACAATAATCACCAGTGAGTCGGACGAACCGTGGACACGCATGTTTGAGGGTGAACGGCTGGCTCCGGCGTGGAAGGAACTCATGATAGCCCATCCAGAGCGGTTTGTGTTCGCGCTCGACAACGTCTGGCTCAAGCATTGGGAGGCCTATTACCCTGAACAGATCAAGCAATGGCGCCATGCGTTGGCTGACCTGCCACCGTCCGTCGCCCATGCCGTCGCACACGGCAATGCCGAGCGTCTGTGGCGGTTGGACCCGCGCCAGTAATTTGCGAAGCGAAGAACCGGACCAGAGCGGTATTCTTTCTTTATGATAGAGATATTTGCTCTTTGATTCTTAACATTTTTCAATTTATTGAGCACTGTCACGAATGGCTGCCCTCTAACCCACTGCTCAACCGGACGCGCGCAGACCACGCACTCCGGTTAGCAGCACGTTAGAGGCTAAAATAGGGAAACGATATGGACAGATCTGAAGCAAAAAAAGAGTACAAGCAGGCTAAGCGCCCGATGGGTGTATATAGGATAATAAACAAACAGAACAACAAATCATACGTCGGTTATAGTATCGATTTGCAAGCCAGAATAATTAAACCGGCAATTAAACAGGCCAAATTCCGTCATCCCGGACTTGATCCGGGATCCAGTATCTATACTGGTTTCCGGCTTTCGCCGGAAAGACAAGACATGGTAAGAATTATTGCCAGGTTAATAATAGGCAGAAAGCCGAATTAAAGTTTGGGAGCCATAAAAACTCAGAGTTGCTTGGTGAGTGGAAATCGTTGGGAGAATCGTCATTTAAATTTGAGGTTCTCGACGAACTTGAGGTTGATGAAAATTCTAAGGCAGATCCTGCGGAAGAGCTGCGTATTCTTAGCGATGTGTGGGGCCATAAGCTCGAGAAAGCCGGAAATACCGTAGTAATTCTCTAACCATGCGTTTGCACTCTGACCGGCTATGCCGTGCGGCTTGCAACAGTATTTGGAGTCTCGAACTTTCAGCGGCTATAACGTTAGCGTCCAAACTCACCGCCGGCAGGTGAAACGCCCTGTTGGGCAGCATAGAAAACGGCACTCATGACCTCATTACAACCAAGTAATCGTGAATCGATAAGTTCCAACAAGGGCTTTTACCGCAAATTGCCGAAAGGCATTTGGGCGCTCGGATTTGTCTCGATGTTTATGGACAGCTCATCCGAGCTTGTTCACAGCCTCTTGCCGATATTCATGGCTACAACGCTCGGTGCATCCATGGTCACCATTGGGATCGTTGAAGGCTTTGCCGAGGCAGCAGCTGCGATCACCAAGGTGTTTTCGGGAGTGATTAGCGATTACTTTCAGAAACGAAAGTTTCTGGCTGTGATTGGGTACGGTCTGGCTGCCATAACCAAGCCAATATTTCCACTTGCCACATCAATTGGGTGGGTGTTCGGAGCACGCTTTGTCGACCGCATCGGTAAAGGCATTCGCGGTGCGCCACGTGACGCTCTCGTCGCCGAGATTGCACCAGAGCAGCTTCGGGGTGCGGCCTACGGTTTTCGCCAGGCGCTCAATTCAGCAGGAGCCTTTGTCGGTCCGCTGCTCGCGGTCGCATTCATGATTTGGTTCGCAAACGACATCAAAGCCGTCTTGTGGGTAGCGGTCCTACCGGCGGTTATTGCGGTACTCCTGCTGATCGTTGGAGTACGCGAACCCGAATCGTTAGTCCATGCCGCCGCTCATAGAAATCTCTTGCTCTTGAATAATGCCAAACGCTTGAGGCTGCGGTATTGGCTTGTAGTTGCGCTCGGAGCAGTATTTTCCCTCGCTCGTTTGAGTGAGGCGTTTCTGATTCTGCGTGCTCAGGACGTCGGCCTGTCTATCGGCTACGTGCCCGTAATCATGATTGTGATGAATGTTGTCTATTCCATATTTGCGTATCCAGCAGGCATGGCGGCTGATCGGTTTTCAGCGCACACTATTCTATTATGCGGTCTTGGGATACTCGTCGCCGCTGATATCGTGTTGGCGATAGCTGCGTCGCCTGGAATCGCATTGCTTGGCTCGGCATTCTGGGGCCTACATATGGCGTTCACCCAAGGGTTGCTTTCGAAACTTGTTGCCGATACCGCACCTGCTGATCTGCGCGGTACGGCCTTCGGGATTTTTAATATAGTTGGTGGAGTGGCGCTATTGCTGGCAAGCGTCATTGCAGGGTCATTGTGGAGCATGTTCGGCGCCTCGGCTACATTTATTGCCGGTGCAACGTTCGCGGCTCTCGCGGCAATGGGGTTGCTCCTTTACCGTTCTTATGTGCGGAATACAGGGTACAGGGTAGGCACGTGATCAATCTAGCCCAACAAGGCGCTCCAGCCGACGCCAAAAAGCGGCGCGGCTGAGCTCAGCGTTTGGCGCTATCATAGTGATGCTGCAATGGAGCGAAAACAATGGATCGCAAAGAGCTTACACGGAAGTACAAAATGACGCCTCGGCCTGCAGGAGTTTACCGAGTGCATAACAATGTCAACGGGATGTCGCTCGTGGGATCAAGTCCAAATCTCCCCGGGATGCTCAATCGTCAACGCTTCCAACTCGAGCACGGCTCGCACCCAGACCTTGAATTGCAGGAGGACTGGAACAAATGCGGTCCGACGGCATTCACTTTTGAGATCTTGGACCAATTGGAGCCTTCAAACGACCCAGACCATGATCCATCTGAAGATCTGCGTGTACTCGCGCAGATGTGGCTTGAGAAACTCAAAGCATCAGGTGAATTGCTGTACAACCCATCTAAAAGAATCGTCTAATCAATCACTCGTGCGGACGCGAAGGGGCGGGCTGCTTTTCCGGAGAGTCCGTGGCAGGTCGCAGGTCTTTGGCGCGCTCCGCGCAGTTCTTTGTTCGGCAGGAGAAATGAACGATGGTAGAAACGCTTCACATAACTAGTGGCGACATCGCAGGAGGGAGCCTTGTGAAATCCGGACTGCCCGGAGAAGTGTTCGTCTGGCACGACATTCTGTATGACGGTCCCCGGTGTCCTGGTTGGCCCGACCAGAAGACCCTCAATGACCGGTCGGTTTTTCTCGAAGAGGCCACCGCAGGCGGATTGGTAAGGCGGCGCGTATTAGAGACGCTTCACAATCAGTACCGCAAGTTGGCGGAGGCAGCGGTGGATAAACATATCGTCCTGTGGTTTGACGCCTGCCTGTTTGATCAGTCCATGCTCGCACATATCCTCACATGCCTGCTGCACCGAGGCGCCCGAGGAGTGGAGCTTCTCTGTATTGACGAATTCCCAGGAATCGAGCCATTCCAAGGGCTCGGGCAGATGCAGCCCGATCAACTGGCTACCTTGTATGGCAACCGCAGGCTAGTCACCGATACCCAGTTCCGGTTCGCTGTCCGAGTGGACGAGGCCTTCGCCACTCAAGACTCTGGCGTGTTGGTTGAACTGTCTAAGGCAACCAACGCTCCGTTGTTTAGGATTCCTTCGGCCGTTGGCCGATGGCAGCAGGAACGTCCTGACCGCGTCACTGGACTGGGGCGGCTTGAAGAACTCGCCCTGGCGGCGATTCGTGCCGGATGCGAAACTCCATGCGAGATACTCACATCCGTGGCTGCCGCTGATACACCTCCGCAGTTTTGGGGAGACATAACACTTTGGGCAAAGATCAATGCGCTCGCGGAGCATGAACCACCGTTGGTGAGAATCGATGGCCCGATGGACAGACTGCCTCAATGGGAAAGTGAGGTTTCTATCAACGACTTTACAATCAAAGCATTGCCGATCCCAGGCATTGAGTAGGGCGCGCAAAAGCCGCGTGCCTCTCATGCCGGCCGATTCAGGTGATCACTTTGTCAATCGCCGCATAGAATAGTTATAAGACATGATCTGCCAAACTATTATCGTCAAAATCACCGTTGTGTTGGATACAGGAAGACCGGTGTAGGAGAATATGTCCTTTTTTTCGATTGTTTCTCTTGGCTTATCTTGTTTGGAGTGCTCCAGGAAATTGAAACCAAGACCCAATGACACGATGCCGGTTTTACCATCAACCGCCATTTCCGATGGTAGTTTGTAAATAGAGACCTGAAAACAGGAAAGACAAAAAAGAAAAATCAGGATAGCAAGCGAGGTCAAGAATGTTGTTCTGGTAGCTTTCCCTGTTAATAGAGATTCCCGTTCGTCACGTTCTCGTATAAAGGTAAGTTTAGCCAATACCTGATCACGAAACGGCCCGGAAACCATCAAACGGACACTCAAATAAAGTGAAAGCGACATCCAAAGTGCAAAGACAAGCCCCGCGAAACTATTCAGGAAGTTAAGGTTGACATTGGCATGGTTAACAACTCCTAAGCTGTAAAAGTAAGAATAGGCAGCAAAAACAATGACTGCAGGAATCCCGTACAAAAAAAACTTCAATAGAATTGAATCAAGTCTCTTCATTTTGTCACCTCCTCAATCGAAAAAATGGTATTTATGTCTGCTCCAAAATACCGCGCAATGCGAAACGCCAACTCAAGCGAAGGGTTATAACCCCCTCCCTCGATTGCAACAATGGTTGCCCGTGTTACCCCGACTTCTTTCGCGAGTTGTTCCTGGGTCATCCGTCTTTCTGCGCGGAGGACATGCAAACGACTCACTATCTTTAACTGTGGAAGGGATTTAGACATGCTCTGCCTCCGCTGTTTTGTTAGCATTAAATTTATGTCAATCTTTTTTGACTATATGTCAAGTCTATTTTACATACAGACAAAAATGGCGGCAGGATGTATCTGTGGTAGAATTCATTACAAAACAACTACTTATGAATAATGAATATGCAAATTTGACATAATGACTCGATATTAAAGATAAAACGCCCATCAATGTTTCGCACCTGACTGGTGTTCCACTGCCGCTCCACACCAACAGGTGAAAAACACGTTGGACTCTACTGAACACTAAATAGCAATTTTTATGAAACAGAAATTTAAAAAGGAATTTGCCAAAAGGGTTTTCACTCAATTTCATATGATTCTGATCCTTTTGGGGACAATGTTATCGGGAGTAATATTTTCAAAAATCCTATTGGTTTTAGGACTCAAGCATATAATCGCTCGTTTCATCATAGTATTGGGTGGGGGATGTGACCTACATCGGATTCAACAAGCGCTTTCAATATCTGGCGGCGATTATGGATCTATATTCAAGAAGAATCGTGGGCTGGTCCTTTGGCAACAATAGAAAAGGTGCGCTGACCAAACGGGCCTTAACGTATGCCGTTCGAAAACGCCGCCCGCCTGAGGGTATGTTGTTCCACAGCGACCGAGGCGTTGAGTACCGTTGTGAAGAGCACACCAATGCGTTGGGTCACTACAAGATCATCCATAGTGCCAACCGCCCCCGATGTTGCCATGACAATGCGCACATGGAATCCTTTTTTCATACCCTAAAAGGAGAATTGATAAGGGGCCGGCGGTTTGAAAACGAAAAGGAATTGAGGCAATTGGTCAAAGGATATATCATCCATTTTTACAATAAAAAGCGGTTACACTCGTCATTGAATTACTGTTCGCCGGCTGAATTTGAGCGGCGGATAGGCTAACTGGAACTATTGTCCAATTTTTGTGGGTAAGATCACGTCGAGGCGCGTGCCGCCAGTGACGCATCCGTTATGTGCTCTAAAAAATGAACGAAATCGAAGAGATCTTGGCCGATGCAAAGTCATTGGCGAAAAATTTTAAAAAGCTTACTGGTAAACCTCTGGGTATCACCGGAGAAATTGCAGAATTCTCAGCCGCGCAAATATTGGGCCTGGAGCTTGCGGAGGCGCGACAATCTGGTTACGACGCAATACGAAAGGAAAAGGGAAAGATAACAAAAATCCAGATCAAGTGCCGGTGTGTCCCGGCAAATGCGAAGCCAGGTCAACGGCTCGGCAGCATACAACTTAATAAGGAGTGGGATACTGTGCTCTTGGTGTTAATGGATGAAGATCTTGAAGTCCAGAGCATGTATGAGGCCGAAAGGCCGGAAATTGAAAAAGCGCTTCTTGCTCCCGGTTCAAGAGCGAGAAATGAGCGAGGTGCATCGGCGGTCAGCAAATTTAAGGCAATAGGTCGTGAAGTCTGGAATCGAAACCGCACACAACAAGCCCATCCAGCCAAAAAGCAGCGCGGCTGATGGGCAGCGTTTTGCACCAGCAGAAGGGAATATGTCATATGTCCGAAGGTAAATTGCCTGATTTCTCAGGTAAACTCGTACTATTTTATACAACCAACGCGCCACGCGGTATTCAAGACGGAATTTTGATGGAATTTGTCACTTTCATCGAGTATGGCGGAAAATATTTTTTAAACGGTAGAATACCGTCCGTCGATGAGAAGGGAATGGATTGGGTTTCAAATCTACAAGCGGGAATTTCCTGGAATGACGTAACTCATTACATCGTTTTCGATTCACGTGACGATTATATTTCAAGGATGGGAATAGCAAAAACTCCATTTTTTAGACGGCTAATAGGATAAATAGTCTTTGCTTGCATGCCATTGCCTTCAGCCGAGTCGGTTCCCTCGCGGCTGAAGAATTCGTCAGCCATTCGAAATGAGTGCTATGCCGGTGGTTGAGAATGATTTGAATGAATCGCGTTCTGCGCGAGATGAACGAGAAAAGAGGATCTTGACATTCCCCTTTTTTTGGCTGCCGCATCAATTTGCTTAAGGGTTGTCTCTGGCACAGTAATATTGACCCTTACGGTGCGAGGTTTGGTATCCGGAATAGAAACTACCAGATAGGCGACGGCATCAGCGCAAACCGCATCGGCCATGATATCTTCAAGTTTGGATGGAGCCGGCAATTCATCGCCGTCTTCCATCATTGCTTTAACATGGAGGGCAAGCGCCTCCTCGGCTAAGTCCTTGGCTTCGTCAACGGTTTGCCCGGCGCTGATACAACCAGGAAAATCTGGAAAAGATACGCCGAAATCAGTTTTGGCCTCTTTATGAACAATAGCTATATAATTTGCCATGATGTTGCCTCACTTGAACTTAATTTCCGACTGGCGTTCGATGCTCTTCAATGTACCGGTCGGTATATCTTCTTTAGGGTGGGGTAAGGTTACACGCCCCTTTATTTGTGAGTGCCGGAATTGGGTATGAGAGCCAACTCTGGCGACCTCATACCAGCCGTTCTGTTTAAGTATCTGAATGATTTTCCGGCTGTTAAGGTGTGTATTAATACACATTGTTCAGGGGCTTGTCAATATTCAAGAGCTTTTGGATCATCTTGCCTTTCACTCGAATGCAAACTCCACTGCGCTCCGTTCTTGCCGGTGAAGGCTACGCTGTGCTCATGAGACAATAAGATGAAACCTGGCTATTTTTTAGAATCTAAGATAGCAAAAAAATAGCCGGTGCAGATTTCTTTTTTGAATCAAATCATAGAAGGTCCGATAACTGGCAAAAGCCTGGAAATTGATTTAATCGCAGAATACTTTGACAATAAAGATGAAGACAGGGGAAGGATTTATTTTTACCGGATGAAACCCGGAAAGTATTCGAAAACAGAAGATTCCCCTTGTGGCGGGCATAAAATATGGAGGATGCACATGATCGAATCTGCGAAACGCGGCGAGGAGTTCACCAAAATGGCCCACAGCCTGATGCCTTTTACCAGGGAGCTGGGCTTCGAGGTCGTCGAAGCAAAACCGGAAAAAGTTTTGGCCCGCTCCCAGTGGGCTGCTGAGCGCTGCACCTCGGGGGGTATGCTCCACGGCGGATATCTGATGGCCGTGGCAGACGCGGCGGGTGCGGGATGCGCCGGCCTCAATCTGCCCCAGGGGGCCTGGATGACCACCATGGAATCGAAAACCAATTTTTTCCGGGGGGTGTCGGAGGGCGTTATTGAAATCGTGGCCGTCCCCGTCAACATCGGCCGGACGACGATTACGGTCCAGACGGATATTTTCAACGACAAGGGGAAGCTTGTCAGCCGGACGACGCAGACCCAATATATCATCACTTCTCGATGACGAACCGACAACAGGGGAGGATTTATGGAAGAAAAGGGACAGACTTGGTTTTAAAAGGAGAGCGAGCTTTGCAGCAGAATTGTTCAGCGCCCTGGCCGCCGGATAGTATCCATTGACAACAGAAAACGTCCGATGACCACTCAGGGCCATGATATCGCTCATGGGCTTGTCCTGCATACGGGCTTCGGTGAAACATCCGGTCTGGCAGAGGCGTATGGTGTTACCACAAAAGTCCTTAACCAGGCTGTCCGCCGTAACGCGGAGCGTTTTCCTCCTGACTTCATGTTCCGATTGACCCCGGCGTCTCCCGACCAGTGGCGGGGTGCGGTCCGTCTTGCCCACAAATGCCTCGGGCTGAAGGATAGCAGGCTCGCGCGGCGGGTGGCAACCATCTTCGTGGACCTGAAGCATGGAAACGGCCAACCATCGGGCGTTGCCGAGGCGCTCCCCCGCTCGTGGTAATCATAAAGGAGATCCGGTTTTTATATTCCGGACCAATCGCAAGGAAAAGGCACGCTCATATGAGTGCTGTTGGGGTATGTTACAAATTGCGGACGAACTTACATTGATTGTTATACTTCAGTTCTCATGTAACGGGCCAAAAACCCTAACAATTCACTGGTGCTGACCCGGCCAAAAAGCGGCCGGGCTGCACAGTTCAAACGTTAGAAAAACGATATGAGAACCGACAAATATTTGATACTTTTTGCTACACTTTTCTTCCTGCCTCTCCCCTTTCATGCAGGATTGTTTGCAGGATGGGCTCCTCCTGGCATTCTAATATTTGAGGCGTTTTACAGTTCTAAGTTAGATTTTTAATTTATATCACAATATTCGCAATACCTTTAGTTTTTTAAGGAGTTTTAATATTCATTCTGTACGGAAAATTCCTTGTTGAAAAAGTATGGAAAAAAAATTTTTGTATTTTTATATTTCGGTCTTATTTTCACTTTCCCTTCTGCCAATATGCTATATAGATGCTGGCGAGCGGAGTGGCACGTTTAGTGTCATGAAAATATATATAATGTATCTGAAGATAATATGGAATTTCTAACCTTTCATTTAAGCGGGACCGGGAAGGCCATGCCACTTTTGGAAGGTTTCATTTTATCAGACTCTGGAGCTTTTCGATATTCCATGGTCAATCATTTTCCGGCCCCTTAATTTGTCGCTGGGCGCACAAGATTAGGAGGACGAGACCATGTCAGAAATAGAAATCATCAAGGCAGACAGTAGGCATTTCTCAGATTTTGGATGGCTGAAAACATACTGGCTATTCTCTTTTTCCAGCTACTTCGATCCGCACAATATCCAATTCGGGGCGTTGAGGGTCTTCAATGACGACATTGTTCAACCAGAAAAAGGATTCCCGACTCACCCTCATGAAGAAATGGAGATAATCACCATTGTGCTCGATGGTGAGATGACTCATGAAGACAGCATGGGCAACAGGACCGTGATCCGATCGGGTGATGTCCAACGCATGTCTGCTGGAACTGGTTTGACTCATTCAGAGTTCAATCTGGCCCGAAAACCGGTGCACTTCTACCAGATTTGGATTTTTCCTGACAAGGCAGGCCTTCTCCCGACATATGACCAGAAGTCTTTTCTATCAACTGAGTGGAAAAACTGTCTTTTTCCGGTGGCCTCCGGGCAGAACCTGCCAGGCACGGTAACTTTTCACAATGATGCCACTATCTATCGTTGTGAGCTTGATAAAGGCATGGAAGTTACATTCAAAGACACTACTGGCCGCCGAATCTTTGTTTATCTGACGAAAGGCCGTTTGTCGGCCAATGGCAATTGGATGGCTTCAAAGGATCAAGCGCGGATCGATATCGACGAACCACTCGTCCTGAAGGCCGACGAGCAGGCCGATTTAATCTTGGTCGACGTTCCTTCCTGCAAGGGTTGGGGATACAGCGCCGAAACGCTGCAAGGGCGAAAAAAGTAATAGTGCCCAACTGCATAAACTCGGACTGGCAAATCCGCTGCACTCCTTTGCCAGCCGGTTATGCGGAGCGTTCGGCTTTAGATACGAGAGGGACGCATGAACCGAAATGGTGGAAATATAACGAAGCGCTTAATTCCTAATTCACTCTCCCTGCTCGCAGGGATATTGGTTCTATCAGGTCTTTTTGCCCAAACCAGTGCGCAATCCGGTTCCTACATGAGCAACGAGGAATCCGACCCGATGCGGTTAGGCTGGATGGTAGGCTTTCCCCCGCCGCCTGAGAAGTTGATTATGCAGCCGGAATCTGATTTCTTCAGCTTCCCAAAGTTGCGATGGACGGTATGCCACATTCGGGAATTGATGCCTACAAAGCAAGTGAGTAGAGGCATCGGTTCGTCAGTCCCGATAGAGTACGCAACCGATGACGGTATTGACGCCCTAACTTTCACCCCCATCGGTGGCGGAAATCTGATGACCTGGAAGGAATCCCTCGCCGCGAATTATACCGATGGCATTCTCATCCTTCACAAGGGCCGAGTCGTTTATGAGAAATACTTTGGCTGTCTTGACGAGATGGGCAAACATGCCGCCATGTCGATGACCAAGTCCATTACGGGACTCTTATCCGAGATCCTGGTGGTTGAGGGACGGCTCGACGATACTGTGAAGGTCTCCTCAATCATTCCAGAACTCAAGGATAGCGCGTTTGGCAGCGCGGCAGTGCGCCAAGTCATGGACATGACCACGGCACTTGACTACAGCGAGGACTACTCCGACCCAAAGGCGGATGTCTGGGTCTATTCAAAGGCGGCGAGCCCATTGCCGAAACCAAAGGGTTATAAAGGCCCAAACGGCTATTTTGAGTATCTACAAACCGTCAAGCAGGACGGCGTTCATGGTGAGGCTTTCGGCTACAGGACCATCAACTCGGACGCGCTGGGGTGGATAATCTCACGGGTCACCGGCAAGGACCTCGCCCACCTGCTGTCTGAGCGCATCTGGAGCAGAATGGGTGCAGAACAGGATGCGTACATGACCGTAGACGCCAAGGGGACTCCTTTCGCAGGCGGCGGATTGAGTGCCAGCTTGCGAGACTTGGGACGAATCGGCCTGCTTATGCTTAATGGCGGAGAGATCAATGGTCAACGCTTGTTCCCGCAAAAGGTGGTGCAGCGCATCGAGGCCGGCGGGGATAAGAAGGCCTTTGCAAAGGCAGGTTACAAATCACTTGAGGGTGGCAGCTACCGCAGCATGTGGTGGGTTTTTCACAATAAGCATGGTGCATTCGCTGCACGCGGCGTACATGGTCAAACCATCTATGTGGACCCAACCGCCGAGATGGTCATCGTGCGTTTCGCATCGTTTCCCACGGCGAAGAACGCGGGAATTGATCCGACCTCGCTGCCAGCTTATCAAGCCGTGGCCGAGTATCTGATGAAACAATAACGGAGGACGAATTTGGCTAACCCGTCGCTGGTGGGGACCCGGCCAAAAATCGGCCGGGCAGCGCAGTTCACTCGTTAGCGCCGGAAGGAGTTTGCATGACCACGAAAATGCCATACCTGGAGTTGACGGATTTATAGAAATTTCAAAATCAATGGCGCAAGTTGTCGGGGTTACACACCCGGGAGGAGTGGTCGTCCGCTATCGTCCGAGCAGCGACAGTCGCGGAAATTGCGGCGAATTTCGCCATCAGGAAGGAATTTGAAGCACGGAGTGATCTGGATGCGGCCTTCGTAACCCATCTATTGCGTTGGGCAAATGGTTTAGCCGGCAGGCTCGACCTACCGCGAGAAACGTCATATGGATTAAGCTTGCTAACCACCATGGTATGACATATTGTCATACCGGAGGTGATCAAAATGGCAACATCAAAAATTGCAATTACAATAGATAATAATACACTTAAGCGCTTAGATATTCTCGTTAAATCGAAATTTTTTCCAAACCGCAGCAAGGCTATCCAAGAGGCTGTTAACGAAAAATTAATGCGCATTGAGAAAAACCGTCTTGCCCGGGAGTGTGCGAGGCTAAATCCAGAATTTGAACAGGCCTTGGCGGAGGAGGGCTTCTCATCGGAGTTGGAAGAATGGCCAGAATACTAAGGGGTGATATATACTGGGCGGATTTGAATTCAGTAATTGGGAGTGAACAGGGCGGGTTACGCCCTGTTCTTATTTTAAGCCATAATGTAGTCGGCCTTGAAAAACAACTTTACCCGTTAATTTAATTGGGAAAAGTCTTCAAAATGTGATATGAAATTTGCAAGCTTTCGATGCAAATACCCCCTAAATCCTGCGAATTTTAGATCACATGAAACCAAAAAAGCCAGCAAACAAGGACCGACAAAGGGAGCTTTTTCGTGTCGAGCTGGCCCAGATCATCGACAGCGGCCATGGGCTGGTAAGGCTTGCCAATGTCGTTGATTGGGATCAGCTGGAAAAAGCATTTGGAGCCACCTATTGTCCTGATAACGGACGCCCGGCGATAAGCACCCGGCTGATGGTAGCGCTGCACTATCTGAAGTACACCCACAGCCTAAGCGATGATGATGTGGTCGCCGGATGGGTAGAAAATCCATATTGGC